>Ga0180220_1002558_pt1 | contig 11516 bp, 6 predicted proteins | sample eDN5th37CBELigBY_FD_151335 | JGI IMG/M metagenome (GOLD analysis project Ga0180220, IMG submission 151335) | Enriched backyard soil microbial communities from Emeryville, California, USA - eDNA 5th pass 37_C BE-Lig BY (version 2) (version 2) | ecosystem: Environmental > Terrestrial > Soil >... | reverse complement strand
ACTCGGGCGCCGGTGGTGTCCATTATGGACGGCCGGGCCGCATCCCGGGGAGCTGCAACATTTCCTCGCGCGGGATCGTCGATCCCGACACGCAGGCTTTCCTTCCCGCTGACGAACTGCGGCGCCGGTTCGAGCAGGAAGGGCTTCTCGATGGCCGTCGCGTGATCGCGTACTGCGGCGGTGGAATCGCCGCGTCTCTGACCGCGCTCGCGCTGACTGCACTGGGTGCCGCGGACGTCGGCGTCTACATGAACTCGATGCAGGAATGGGCCGGAGACCGGAACCTGCCCATGGAACGCGGCTGAGGGCTGCCCTCCCCGCGTCCCGTCGTCTCTTTCCCTTTGGCACTGCGTCATGCCACGTTGGGGCTCGCGACGGCGCGAGGCGCGGATGGCAGAAAGGCAGAGGATTGTATGCTCAGGATCGGGGTCGATATCGGCGGCACGTTCACCGACTTCTCGTTGGCGGATGGCGGCTCAGGACGGCTCTCGATCCACAAGCGGCTGACGACGCCGGATGATCCTTCGCGTGCCGTCATCGAAGGCGCCGCCGCGCTCGCCGGGGAGGCGGGTGTCGCGCTCGCCGATGTGGGCGAGATCGTGCACGGCACGACGCTCGTGACGAACGCCGTCATCGAGCGGAAGGGCGCGGTGACGGGAATGCTCGGCACGGCCGGCTTCACCGACATCATGGATATGGGCTTCGAGCGCCGCTACGACCTGTTCGATCTCCGCATCACTTACCCGCCGCCGCTCGCGCCGCGCAGCCTGCGCATCGAGGTTCCCGAGCGCGTGATGTTCGACGGCCGCATCGAGACGCCGCTCGATGAAGCGGCCGTGAAGGCCGCGGCCGCACGTTTCCGCGAGTTTGGCGTCGGCGCGGTCGCCGTATGCTTCCTGAACTCCTATGCCAATCCCGCGCACGAGCGCCGCGCCGCCGAGATTCTCGCCAGCGAAGCGCCCGGCCTCTACGTCTCGTGCTCGGCCGACGTCTTCCAGAGCATGCGCGAGTTCGAGCGCTGGACGACGACCACGGTCAACGCTTTCACCGGCCCGATGTTCGATACCTACGTCGCGCGCCTCGAGAGGGGGCTCGGCGAGCGTGGCTTCCGCGGCCGGCTCTACATCATGGCCTCCTCCGGCGGCATGCTCACGACGACGACCGCCCGGCGCTATCCGGTGCGCGCGCTCGAATCGGGTCCCGCGGCCGGCGCCTTGATGAGCGCCGCGCATGGACGCGCCCTGAAGCTCGACAACCTGCTCTCGTTCGACATGGGCGGCACCACGGCCAAGGGTGCGCTCGTCCGCGGCGGCGAGCCTATCAAGAAGTACGAGATGGAGGTGGCGCGCGCCTACGAGTTCCGGCGCGGCAGCGGCATGCCGGTGCGCATCCCCGTCATCGACATGATTGAGATCGGCGCCGGTGGCGGCTCCATCGCCGACGTGGACGAGCGCGGGCTCTTGAAGGTCGGACCGCGCAGCGCCGGTGCCCAGCCAGGGCCTGCCTGCTATGGCCAGGGCGGCACGCGCCCGACGTTGACCGATGCCAACCTGATGCTCGGCTATCTCGACCCGGCCTTCTTTCTCGGCGGCAAGATGCAGCTCGATGCCTCCGCTGCGGAGAAGGCCATCGCGGAGGGTGTTGCACGCCAACTCGGTGTCGAAACGCTGCGGGCCGCGTTCGGCATCCACGACATCATCTGCGAGGATGTGGCGCGCGCCTTCCGCATCCACGCCACCGAGCGCGCCTTCGACTACCGGTCGTCCAGCATGGTCGCTTTCGGCGGCTCGGGGCCGCTGCACGCGCTGCGCATCGCGCGAAAGCTCAAGATCCCGCGCGTGATCTTCCCTGTCGCCGCCGGTGTCATGTCGGCGCTGGGCCTGCTCGAGTCGCCGCTCGCGTTCGAGGTCGCGCGCTCGCGGCGCGTTCACATCGCCGATCTGAATGCTGAGGCGTTCGGTTCACAATTCGCTGAGCTGGAAGCGGACGCCTGCCAGGTTCTGCTCGACGCGGGTGTCCAGCGCTCCGACATCCATATCGTCCGCCGGCTCGACATGCGCTACCAGGGGCAGGGCCACGAGATCGAGGTGCTGCTGCCGGAGGCGGCTGACGCGTCGACGCTGTTCGGCGGCGTCGAGGAGCTGTTCGGCGCTGCCTACGAGCGCATCTACACCCTTCGCCTCGACGAGCCGACCGAGGTCATCAACTGGAAGGTCGAGGCGGTCGGTCCGGCAACGGGCCTCGGCGAGCGCTACACGCTCGCCGGCATCGATGTTCCCGCGTCAGCACGAAAGGACACGCGGCGCGCCTACGATGCGAGCGTCGGCGCGCTGACGGAGTGGCCGGTCTACGATCGCTACGCCTTGAGCCCCGGCACCACGGTCGACGGGCCTGCCCTCATCGAGGAGCGCGAGTCGACCGTCGTCGTCGGAGCCGGCGACCGCGTCACGGTCGACGACCGCATGAACCTCGTCGCCGAGCTGGATCTCGTACGCGCCGGCTGATACCGCCTTTGCCAGGGGACCTCATCCCATGAATGACCTCGCTACGAAATCGATCGACGCCGTCAGCCTCGGCATCATGTGGGACCGTCTCGTCGCGCTCACCGACGAGATCGTCTCGACGCTGGTGCGCTCATCATTCTCGACCATCGTCTACGAGAGCTACGATCTCACTTGCTGCGTGCTCGATGCCGACACCAACACCATCGCACAGGGCACCTTCGGCATCCCGGCCTTCATCGGCTCGGCGCCGGTCACCGCGCGGCACATGCTGAAGCGGTTTCCGGCGGAGACGCTGATGGACGGCGACATCATCGTCACCAACGATCCCTGGCTCGGAACGGGGCACCTGTTCGACATCACCGTCATGCGCCCCGTGTTCCGCAAGGGCCGGATCGTTGCCTACACGGTTTCGATCACGCACCTCCCCGACATCGGCGGCGCCGGCTTCGGCTCGTCGGCGACCGAGGTCTACCAGGAGGGCCTGCGGCTTCCGATCCTCAAGCTCTACGAGGCCGGGCGCCTCAACGAGCTCGTGGTCGAGATTATCCGCACCAACGTGCGCGTGCCCGAGCAGACCATGGGCGACGTGATGGCCAACGTCGCGTGCAGCGAGGTTGGCGCGCGCGAGATCAACGCCTTCATGGACGAGTATGGCCTCGAGGACCTGGCGCCGCTCTCCGCCGCCATCCGCGGACAGTCCGAGGTCCGCATGCGCGCCAAGCTCGCGGAAATGAAGGACGGAGCCTATCGCAACCGTATCAAGGTCGAGGGCTTCGCCGGGGACGTGGAGCTGGCCGTCGAGCTGACGAAAACGGGCGAGACCATCACGGCCGATTTCGCCGGCACCAGCGGCATGGTGCGCGCCGGCGTCAACGTGCCCTTCTGCTACACCAACGCCATGGTGCTGCACGCGATCAAGTCGCTGACGCTGCCCACCATCCCGAACAACCAGGGCTCGGCGGCACCGATCACCACCAAGGCGCCGGCCGGCTGCATTCTCAACGCCCAGCCTCCGTTCCCCACGGGTGGACGCCATGCCATGGGCCATTTCATCACGCCGCTCATCTACGGTGCGCTCGCCGCCTCGTCACCTGGCGAGGTGCAGGCCGACAGCGGCATGATGAACCTCGTCAACTTCCAGGGCACCCGGCGCGACGGACGGCCCTTCACGTCCCTCTACTTCGCCTCGGGCGGCTACGGGGCATTGAAGGGCCTCGATGGCTGGTCAACGCTGCCGCACCCCTCGAATATGGCGGTCGTGCCCGTCGAGGTCTGGGAGGCGCTGACCCATACCACGATCGTCGACAAGCGATTGGTGGCCGACTCGGGCGGGCCGGGGCAATGGCGCGGCGGTCTCGGCCAGGAAGTTCGCCTGCGCAACGACACCGGGCACATTCTGGTGTCGCTCGGCATGGGCAACCGGACCGTGCATCCGGCAAAAGGGCTGTTCGGCGGCGGCGACGGCATGCTGCGTCATCACGAGGTGGACGGAAAGCCTGTCCACGCGAAGGGGCGGGTCGAGTTGCAGCCGGGGCAGGTGATGCGGATCGTCGAGGCCGGCGGCGCGGGCTATGGCGACCCCATCGCACGCAGCCGCGACGCCGTCACTTCGGACGTGGAGAACGGCTTCGTCAGTCTTGCCGCTGCCGAGAGGATCTACGGCTGGCAAGGCTGAACGCGGGTCGGACAGTATCGTACCCCGAATTGCCCACCGTGGCACGGTGACCCCGACCAGCGCCCTTGCCCAACGCGCTTGCGATGACGGGGGCATGACGCTATATACCCCCTCGTCGCGGCAGGTTCAGCCGCCGCCGACCCCGGCGATGGGGAATCGTCTAATGGTAGGACTGCAGACTCTGACTCTGCCTGTCTAGGTTCGAATCCTAGTTCCCCAGCCAAACCGGAATTTTCCCTGACACATCAGACGCTTCGTCTGATTTGTGCCCAAGTCACACCGCAAGTGATCCACAGAAGGGGTCCACGCGCGTGACGGGACACACCTATTTGATGAAGAGCCGTCACGGTGTCTACTACCTGCGTCTCGTCGTTCGACCGGCGGCAGACGCCCCCGAGGGAACCAAGTCGCGCGAGATCCGGCTGTCGCTTCGGACGAAGAAGAAGTGCGAAGCCAAAGCGCGGCTCGTGGAGACGTTGTTTGAGGTGCAGCGATGTGGCGGAAGACCTGAGAGACCGAGGATGCCTGACGACGATGATCGTGAGCGTTTATTCTATCGCGGGCTAACGCTCATGGACAGGCACGGCGAGTTCGACCCGCACGACGAGTTCAACCTTGGCACCCTCCTTGAGTTGATGTCGCACTCGGACGTCGAGGCTTATATCTTCGCCTACGATCACATCGAACGACAGAAGGCGCTCGACAAGGAGCGCCAAGAGAGGCTGCTGGCGGCGGCGCGCTCGAGCCTTGGCTGTGCGATGTCAAATGTTCTGCCGTCGGTGCGCGACGAAGCATGCGAGCCAAGATCCTCTCCGGGTTCGTCAGGCTCTCCACAATCTCGCCATCGGAGTCGGGACGCCGTTGACGACATCACGATCACGGACGCAGTCGCACGGTTCATCGAACACAAGACAACCGCGAACGCGGCAACGAGCGAGAAGTATCGCTCGCAATGCCTCCTCTTCATCAAGCTCATCGGGGGTTCGGCTGACCGACGCCTCTCAAGCCTCAACGCAGACGATATACGGCGGTACACGGACAATCTACGGAAGCTGCCGAAGAAGATCGCACCAACCGATCCGCGATCGGTCGAGGACCTCCTGCTGCTGGACGGTCCCCGCTTGGCACCCAAGACGGTGTTCTCGCATGCGCGAGCCGTGAATATGTTCCTGGAATGGTGCGCCGATCAAAGCTACCCGGTGTCTGCCCCGTTTGCCGGGATTCTGAAGCCTCTCCTCAAGAAGCCGAAGTCGCCGGAGAAGGAAAAGGCGTTCACACTCAATGAGTTGAAAACGATCTTCGGTTCACAAAGGTATCGAGAGGGGCGCTTTCGCTCTCAGAGCGAATATTGGCTGCCGCTCTTGGCGCTCTTCACGGGCGCGCGCCAGGGGGAGCTGTGTCAGCTCCATCGTGATGACGTCCGCCGTGATGAGAAGACGGGCATCTGGATCTTTGACATCAACGAGAGAGGCGACAAGAAGCTCAAGCAGGCATCGAGCCGTCGCCAGGTCCCGATTCACTCCAAGCTTCTTGAACTGGGCTTCCTCGATTACCACGCGGCTGCGAAGGCATCCGAGGCGGAGCGGCTCTTTCCTGACCTGGAGCGCAATCCTCGCGGGGAGTTCAATGCCTATTCGAAGCGATTCAATCGCTTCCTCGACGAACTGGGCATCAGATCGAGCGCGGATGCCAAGAAGGACTTCCACTCCTTCCGTCACTCGCTAAGCGGGCGGCTGATCGAACAGGGCGACGAGGAATACGTCGTAAACGCGATCATCGGGCACAGCCAAGCCGGACGAAGCGAGAGTGTCCGCACCTACAGCAACGGCGTCTGCCTCGAGACCAAGCGGCATGTCATCGAGAAGGTGGTCTGGGACATCGACTTCGCCAGGATTGCCGAGCTTCCGTAGTCATCGCCTCATGAGAGACATCCGGAAAGCAGGTGAGGCACCATCTTCATCTTCAGAGACTCGACCTATTCCCGCACTTGAGTGACGCAACACTCAGTCTCGAAAGCCCCCCTTACCAATCAAACTATTTGGTGAGCACAGAAGCGCGTCCGAAAACTCAAATAGCCGCATTCCGAAAGATCGAAAGAAAGCAACTGAAAGAACCATAAAATCTTTCCGAGAAAAACTTTCAGATAACTTCTCAAAAGAAATAATGATTACACGGTAAGAACATTTAAGAATCTTTCGAGCAAAAGCGTAGAAAAGCCGCAACAGTTGCCCTAAAACACTTAGAAATTTGGAACGCTACGCACCCCTTGTTGCGTGACGACTGGTATTTGCAGTAAAATGCGCACTGTTTAGATTGAGCAGGTTCGCTTTTCTAGGCGACCGAGCGAAGAATTCGAGAGCCGCTCAAGAATAAGGCTATATGGGATGCAATAGCCCGGAATTCTTGAGATCCACTAAATACGGTTGATGAGCGGCGCAACATGAAACCTAAACTAAGGTATTGAGTAAGGTAATGAGTAAAGTCACCAGGAACGAACTGAAGATTCAACCTTCCGCATCAGTCTACGAGTGCCCTCCAAGTTCATTTGGAGCTACGGTAAGCTCCTTTGAGCTCTCCTCAAAGTTTTTCAGACCTAAACAGCTAGTTTCGTCTAAGAGTAGAAAATACGACCCACCATATCTGCTAATTGGTTTCGATACCGAATATCAATCCCCCGATGGTGCTCTTGACCTAGATGATGTGAGAGCGGGTCTCGCTAAGAACGAAATCGTTTCCTACCAGTTCTGTTGCAGAACGAGTAGTGGTGAGACGTGGGAGGCAATCGCCTGTCCGCATGAACTTGAGCGGTTGTCGTTCGGTGAGTGCCTCGTGTTCGCACTGGCATCGGGAATCCAGCAAAATTGAGTCTCGCTCCTTCCTTCTAAGATTATTCTCGTGAGTCACTTCGGTGCCGCTGATATTCCCGCATTTGCAGATTTCAAAGATCTTCAACGTCGTCTGGCGAGTATCCAAAGAACTTTCGTATCCGTATATCCCTTCAAAGTTTCACTGGATTTTGATGATGAGCCCGTGCAGCTTCACGTGGAACTGCGAGACTCGTTGCTGGTGACCCCTGGTGGTAGCGGCTCTAAGAGCTTGGAAATCATTGGAGAAATGATTGGAATTGGCAAAATTCGTCTCTCTGACGATCCAGATGAGGAATCCCGACTCAAAAGCAATATGAAGGACTTCCGAGATAGTGATTGGGAGCTATTTAAGAAATACGCAATTACCGATGCAAGAATTTGCTGTAAATACTACGAGCAGATTTTTTCGGAAACCTCAAAGTTGACAGGTCGACCGAAGGCGCCGAAGACATTGGCTTCGATCGGTTCCGATCTGCTTCTCAAGAATTGGGCTGAAAACGGTCTCAGACGAGAGGATATGCTCGGTGTCGAAGATGTAATCGGGAAGGTGTGGGATGAAAAGAAGAAGTGCTTCACCTCAAGCAAGAGGACTGTTCTCAGAGCCAAATGTCAGTGGCGGGAAGATTTTGTCTCCGAAACATATCATGGCGGTCGGAATGAGCAGATGTGGTTTGGTCCATCATATGAATCGGATTGGTATGATTATGATTTGAAGTCGGCTTATCCGACAGCCATGGCTCTGATAGAGGTTCCGTTATGGGATGATATGTATTTGTGTGACGATGTGACGGAGTTCGAGCCTACGACGCTCGGCTTTGCTCACGTCGAGTTCACCTTCCCCGATCACATTCGATATCCAACTCTTCCAGTGAGAACCGATAATGGTCTGGTGTTTCCGCTGGAGGGCGAAAGTTATTGCGCCGCGCCCGAGATCGCATTGGCAGTGCGGCTCGGAGCAAAGGTGACAATCAAAGAAGGTTGGATCGTTCCAACGAAGAAAGGTCAATATGTCTTCTTTGATTTTATTAAGCGGTGCCTGGAAACGAGATCTCAATATCCGAAGGGGTCTTTGAAGAACCTGCTTTGGAAGGAATTGGGGAACTCGACATATGGGAAGACTGCTCAAGGGTTGAGACCAAAGCGCGTCTATGAGATGAGAAATAAGGAAAGCAGGCAGCAGCAGAAAAGCAAAATAACGAACTGTTTTTACGCCTCTTTCACGACCTCATACGTAAGAGCTGTGCTCGGTGAGATAATGAACAGTATTCCGGACGACCGCATGGTTTTTAGCTGCACGACGGATGGTTTCATCACAGACGCAACGCCTGAAGAGTTAAAGGCGATTAGCAACGGACTTCTCAGCGATATCTACGGGTGTGCGCGGCAGCGGTTGACCGGCAGCTACGATCTACTGGAGATCAAACATCAGGTTCGCAGGCTGTTGGGCTGGACGACGAGAGGTCAAGCAACCCTTGTTCCTGGCGATACTGGTAGAGATGCCTCCACGAACATCATTCTCGCCAAAGGTGGTATCTCCGTCCCATACCATCGCCTTGGAACGTGGTCGGACAACGATTATATCGTTCGCCTCTTCTGGAACAGGAAGCCGAACACCAAGACGCGGATCGAGCCCTTTACCAGCATTCGCCATATGGTCGAGTTGGATGCCGATCTCGTTCGCGTTAAGCACGACAAAAGGTTGAATATGGAGTTCGACTGGAAACGCAAGCCTTTTGCCGCGGGCATGGACTCGACCTGCGACCATCTGGTGTTTTCAACGACGCCGTGGCAGTCAGTGGGAGATTTCATCCGAGTTCGGGAGCAGTGGGATATCTTCAATCGTCCGGACCGCACTTGCCTCAAGACTGTCGAAGATTATGCAAGGTTCGCCACGCATGCCAACTCTCGGTCGGCAATCGAAGAGGCAGCGGTCAAGAGCGGTCGGTTGAGCAAAGATGCTCCGGACGTCATTGAGCTGCGCAAGTCGTTGTGTTCGGCTTGGCGGCAAAGCCAAGCTGGCTTGTCCTGGGAACGTGGTAAGGCAGCAGAATTCGCGCAGGTTCTGACAACTGCTGGATTGCCGACGGAACGCTCTCATGTCGAATATGGGAAAGAGAGACCGTTCATCTCGAGGTCCGTTCCATTGACGACCAACACCCGTAGGATTGTTGAGAAGCTGAGGTCTGTCTACCCGGCACTGGACTGCGATGCCTTGTTCATCCAACTAAGGAGAGCGAAATCCTTGGAAGTCGAGCCGCCTGCGAAATGCCCCCACGTTTCGAAGTGTGTATGTCAAACGAGCCCGGTTACGGCTACAGAGAAAGTGTCCGACACTATTCCGCATGGCTGAGTGCCTTGCGAGCTAAAGGAGAACATTTTCGAGATGATCTACAAGGGCATTGAAATTCTCGGGCAAATCATCGATCCCAAGACCGATGAATGGGTGCCCAGGCTCCCAAATGGAATGCCGCAACATCTGAATGGCGTTCTCAAATGGTTCGTCTACGTCGATCCGCCTCGAGCGGAACACTTGAAAGAGTTCGAGACCCTGGACGAAGCCAAGGCGTTCGTGGACAGACTGATCGGCACCAAAGGAAAAGAGAGCTTCGTCTACAAGGGGACAGAGATCGTCTGTCATCATCGTGCCAACGGTCTCCGTTGGTATGTTTATGACGTGGGGGCTCAAGATTTGCTGCCTGACGACGCCAAAACTTCGTTTGACAGCCAGGCGGAAGCCAAAGCATTCGTGGACAAGCTTCATTTAAAGGATGAACCATCCTTAGAGGAAGCTCGGGCTGCCGAAATGATCCATCACAAGGCTTCGGTTGCACAGTTGCTGGCTTTAGCCAAGCGCCAGCCGATGCGCTTCGCGATCGACGAAGACGACAATCTCCATTTCGGCAGCGCACATCACTTCGTTCACGATGAACTCTCAGATGATCCGGAATCTCATAAGATCGAAGGTATGATGCAAAAATCTCAGAAGACCGGCAAGCTTCATTTTCATGCCGACGACAAGGTAGGACATGACCCAATCCCAAGGCACAAGGTCATAGCCTCTTTGGAAGCTTCAGGAGCCATCTACAAGAATCGCTTCGGAGGCTCCCGAGATTATCGGAATGTCGAGTTCTGAGTTAGCTGCCGATCTAGGGGACACGATTACTTCCAGCGAGCGCCATGCGGTAGATCTGGATTGCCGCTGTGGTTCTGTTGATGCTCATCCAACCTAATGCGCACCACAAATGGTCACCGAGTGGTGGTTCGCCTCAATTGACAAGCGCCGCGCTGGTCAACTCTAAGAGCGACTGGAAACGAAGAGCGGTTGTCCGAACATCGCAAAGGGCATGTAGGCTGAGATCATGTCTAGCAACGACGAGATCGAAGACAATCTACCCAGGTCATCCCAACGCTCGGTTGCGCAGCCAATACGAACCAAGGGTTGGCAGACGTGATGACGTCGCTCATGACCGCCCGAGAAGCAAGGACATCTCGCCCTGAGTTAGTTTGCGTCCCTTGATGGAGAAGGACGGTTTCCCGGGTCGGTGCGATCGATCAAAGGCGAGCAGTGGGTTGCCGTCGAGGTCGAATTGAACTGCCTTGTCCGGAGAGTAGTTCACGATGAACCCTGTCGGCTTGCCCAAGGTCGGAATTTGCCCTTTGAATCTATATCTTTCGAGTTGTTCCTTGATACCAGCCATAGCCTGGGCGGGAAACGTGATCACGTTAGCCGTAGCGTCGAGCGGAACTCGAAGATCGATGCCCAGCCAGATCGCTGTCATGATCGACGTGGGTATTTTCCTCTCGGTCAAGATGATCGCATGCGGAACGAACGCGGCTCTGTAGGCAGCTTCCGCTGCTTCCTCGATGCCTCGCTTCGTCTCAGCGATCGAGGCTTGAAGAGCTTCGGGGCTGATCTCAAGGGCGTCGGGCAGCGCTTCGATGAGATGGTCGTTACCCTGCCAATACGCGTTGCACAGATTGTCGAGCCGACGAAGCCCTTTCCCAACATTGATGTAGCCGCATCGCCTGATGAGCTGAGCCGATGTGATGCCCAGCGCTGTCATCCGGTTACGGATGAGCAGAGCTATAGGCAGATTCGAATGAATGACGGACATCGCCGATCCTCCTGCATCATATCCGGAGGACCCCGAACCCTCCCCACTTGGTTGCCACTTGCGTGACCGCATCCTGCTTATGCAGCAGTTCCACCTTGCCAGGGGCGGCAGGTTGGAGCGGGATCTGTAGATCCCGACTCTTGATGCTATCGGCGCTTCAAATAGTTCGAGCGCCACGTCTATAGCTTGTGCTTTGGAGCGGCGATCGTCAAGTGGCGGAAGCGCTGCTGTCAGTAGCGCGTGATGTGTCGCCTGTTTGTAGCTCGTGAAGTGTCGTGTCCGAGGGTGCCTCTCCTGCGGGGGAGGTCACGATGGGCACGGCATCCATTCACGAGGGCGTACGACGGATGCGTTT
>Ga0180220_1002557_pt1 | contig 11517 bp, 11 predicted proteins | sample eDN5th37CBELigBY_FD_151335 | JGI IMG/M metagenome (GOLD analysis project Ga0180220, IMG submission 151335) | Enriched backyard soil microbial communities from Emeryville, California, USA - eDNA 5th pass 37_C BE-Lig BY (version 2) (version 2) | ecosystem: Environmental > Terrestrial > Soil >... | reverse complement strand
GAGGGGGCGCTTTTTTGCCTTGGGGCGGCCCGGCGGCAAAAAGAACGCAATGGGAAAGAAAGAATCAGCCGTTGACGACCTGGCGCAGCGGCTCGGAGTCGACCGCCTCTTGCACGACGTCGCGGTTCAATTCGGGTGACAGCATCTCGAGCAGCACATAAACATAGTCGCGCAGGAAGACGCCCGACTTGATGGCCACACGGGTGGTATGGGTGCCGAACAGATGGCCGGCCGGAATGCCCACCATGCCCTTGTCGCGGCGCGGGTCGAAAGCCATGCCGGCGATGATGCCCACGCCCAGCCCGACGTCCACGTAGGTTTTGATGATGTCGGCGTCGATGGCCTCGAGCACGATGTCGGGCGTGATGCCGTTCGAAGCGAATACATCGTCGATGGTGCAGCGGCCCGAGAACTGCCGGTCATAGGTGATGATGGGGTATTGCGCCAATTGCTCGAGCGACAGCGCCCTGGCTTCGCTGGAGGTGAGCTCGGCCAGCGGATGATCCGGCCGCATGACGATCACATGCTCCCACGAATACACCGGCAGGGTCGCCAGCCCTGGGGTGCGGGACAGCGACTCGGTCGCAATGGCGATGTCGGCCTGCTCGTGCAGCACCATCTGGGCGAGCGTGGGCGGGTTGCCCTCGGCCAGCGACACGCGCACTTTGGGAAAGCGCTCGCGAAACGCGGGGATCACGCGCGGCAGGATGTAGCGCGCCTGGGCGTGCGTGCAGCCGATGACCACGCCCCCTTCGTCGCGATGAGCGAATTCGTCGCTGACCTTCTTCAGGTTGTCCACTTCGCGCATGATGCGGTCTATGACCTGGGCCACCACGGCGCCCGGCTTGGTCAACCCCTTGATGCGCTTGCCGTGACGCTCGAATATCTTGACGCCCAGCTCGTCCTCGAATTCGATGATGGACTTGGAAACACCGGGCTGGGAGGTGAACAGCGCCCGCGCCGCTTCGGTCAGATTGAAATTGCGGCGTATGGTCTCGCGCACGAAACGGAATTGTTGCAGGTTCATAATGGGAGGGCCGGTTGGAACCAACCCATTATAAGTAATATAGAAGCAATTCCAAATTATTTTTTTATATAAGCATATATGCGCGGACGGGGCGAGAACACGAAGCGCGGCGGCATGCCGTGGTACCGCGCGGACCCGGTCAGCCGGCGGGGCGCGTCTCGCGCGGCGCCTTGATACGCAGCTTGCGCCACAACATGTAGGCCATCAAGGCTGCAAACACCCCATGAACCAGCCAGACTCCGAGCCTGAAGTCGAGCTGTCCGCTGCCTATCCATCCGCGTGAAAGATTGATCAGGTTCATATACAGCAGGCCGATGAGGCCGGCCATCAGGAGGTCTCCGGACCGTCCCAGCCGTGGATTGACCGACCCGAGCGGGATGGCGAGCAGAGCCAGGTTCAGGGCCGCCAGCGGCAGGGCCAGCCGCCACATGATCTGCGAGCGCGCCGTATCGTTGCCGTCGCGAAAGAGCTGCTCGGTGGGCCTGGCCTTGATCTGGCGTTCGGCCAGCTCGCGCATTGCCGCGGGCGAAGTGGCATCGGCCCGGCTTTCGAGGCGAAAGCCGTATTTGTCGAAATCGAACAGGCGGAATTCCGAGGTGTCGCGTTTGAGGTCGTAGCGATGCCCCTCGCTCAATACCAGAAAGCGGTCGCCGTTCTCCTGGGTCTCGATGCGGGCGCTCTCGGCCGCCACCACGCTGAGCCACTCGGGGTCGATGACCCGTGCCACCACGCGTCCCAGCTCATCTCCCGGCGTGACGGGCTCTTCGGCAAAAAAGACGCGCGCGCCGTCCTGGGTTTCGATGAACTGCCCCACCGTCACCTTAGACAGGTCGGAGCGCTGTTCGTAGCGCTGGCGGTACTCTTCGATCTGGCGATAGGCCCAGGGCGAAGCGAACAGCGTCAGAAAAGCGATCAGCAGCGCAATGGGCACGGCGCAACGCAGCACCGGCCGGATCCAGTCCTTCAGCGAAAGGCCGCTGGCAAACCAGACGACCATCTCGGATTCACGGAAATTGCGGGTCACCGTGGTAAGCACCGCGATGAACAGGGAGACGGAAAGAATCACCGGCAAGGCGGTGATGCTTGAAAAGGTGGCCAGCCCCAGCACGACGTCTCCGCCTATCGCGCCGTTGGCGGCGTCGCCCAGCAGACGCACCAGCAGCACGCTCAGCCACACTACCAGCAAGGTGGAGAACACCACGCCGGCATGGCTCATGATTTCGGATACGACGGAACGTTTGAATAGTGACATGAGACAATATGCAGGATAATCGACAGTTCACTCAATAGCATCCTGTAGACACCTTGGGGAAACTCGTATGGAATTTAGCACACAGACTTCGGCCTCTTTGCATCAGATCAAGACTGCGGCGCTGGCGGTCGGCGTCTTTGCCGACGGCATGCTGAGCAGTGCGGCCGACATCATCGACAACGCCAGCAATGGCGCCATTCGCGAAGTGCTGAAATCCGAATTTCCGGCCAAGCCCAACACGCACCTGGTACTGCGCAAGCTGCCCGGCGTGGCCGCCGCACGCGTCATTTTAATCGGCCTGGGCAAACAAGAGGCCTACAACGCCAAAACGCATGCCGGCGCCGAACAAACCTTCGCCAACTATTGCGCGCAGGCCCGGCTCTCCGAAGGCGTCTCCACCCTCGCCGCCATCGAATGCAACGGCACCACGCTGCGCGGCCGCGCGCAAACCTGCGCCGTCGCCGCGGGCCAGGCTTTGTATCGCTACGACGAGACGTTGGGCAAGCGCGATCGCGAAGGCCCGCCCAAGCTCAAGAAAATCGCCGTCCACGTCGAACGGGGCCAGGCCGCGCAGGCCCAGCAGGGCCTGGCGGCCGGACGCGCCATTGCCAACGGCATGCAGCTCGCGCGCAAGCTGGGCGACCTGCCCGGCAACGTCTGCACGCCCACCTATCTGGGCAATACCGCCAAGCAGCTGGCGCGCGAATTCAAGAACCTGTCGGCGCGCGTATTCAACCTCAAGCAGATCGAAGCGCTGAAGATGGGTTCCTTCCTGTCCGTGGCCAAAGGCTCCTCGCAGCCGCCCGCCTTCATCGAACTCAAATATACGCCGGCGGGCGCGCGCGCCGCCAAGGCCGCGCCCATCGTCCTGGTGGGCAAGGGCATCACCTTCGACGCCGGCGGCATCTCGATCAAGCCCGCCGCCAACATGGACGAAATGAAGTACGACATGTGCGGCGCCGCCAGCGTGCTGGGTACGCTGCGCGCCATCGCCGAACTGGGTGTGGACCGGCCGGTGATCGGGCTCATTCCGGCCTGCGAAAACCTGCCCAGCGGCCAGGCCAACAAGCCCGGCGACGTGGTCACCAGCATGTCGGGCCAGACCATCGAAATCCTCAATACCGACGCCGAAGGGCGCCTGGTGCTCTGCGACGCCCTCACCTACGCCGAACGCTTCAAGCCCGAGGCCGTCATCGACATCGCCACACTGACCGGCGCCTGCGTGGTCGCGCTGGGGCACGTCAATACCGGCCTGTTCTCGAAAGACGACGAACTGGCCGAGGGGCTGCTCACGGCGGGCCGAACGGCCAACGACACGGCGTGGCGCATGCCCCTCGACGATGCCTACCAAGAGCAGCTGCGCTCCAACTTCGCCGATATGGCGAATATCGGCGGCCCTCCGGCCGGCTCGGTCACGGCCGCCTGCTTCCTGTCGCGCTTCACCGGCAAATATCGCTGGGCCCATCTCGACATCGCCGGCACGGCATGGCGCAGCGGCAAGGACAAAGGCGCCTCGGGGCGGCCGGTGCCGCTGCTGGTGCAATTCCTGATGGATCAGGCCTGAGCCATGCCCGGCGCGCGCATCTCACGCTTTGACGCGCCTTCGGCGCACATTGTGCGCTGATGGCCCGCGTCGACTTCGCCTTCGGCGCCGCCGACCGGCTGCGCATGGCCTGCGAGGTCGTGCTCAAGCACTACAGCAAGGGCCGGAGGCTGGTGGTGTATTGTTCCGACGCCGTGCTGCTCGAACGCTTCGACCTCATGCTGTGGGGGTTCGAGGCCACGGCCTTCGTCCCTCATGTGGACGCCGGAGATCCGCTCGCGCCGCAAACGCCCATACTGCTTTCGGGCAAGGCCATCGCCCCGCCCGAGGGGCCGCCGCCCTCCCCCTGGCTCGTCAATCTCGATGCGCAGTGTCCGCCGGGGGCGGAGCAGTACGAGCGCATCCTGGAAATCGTTTCGCAGGACGAAGAATCGGTGTTGATGGCGCGCCAGCGCTGGCGCCGATACAAAAGTGCAGGCCACGATCTGCACGCTCACGATGTATCAAACAGAACTTGATTATTCAGCCTTTTGTAAGTTAATCTCTTTTGGTACTTTCAATAATCGTAGTCGTCGGCGCGGGCGCCCGCCTCGTCCGGAAGGCGCCACATCGCATTTTCCGCCTACAGACACAGGAATCCATCATGAACGATCACACTACCTTGTCCCGCGACAGCTATGCGGCCCGAAGCGAGATCATGCGCAACCGCGTTCTGCGCAACACCTACTGGCTGCTCGCGCTGTCGCTCATACCCACGGTCCTGGGCGCCTTCGTGGGGCTTAACACCGGCCTGAACGCGGTCATGGCCACCAGCCCCGGGCTGAGCGTGGTGGTCTTCCTGGTCGGCGCTTTCGGCCTGATGTTCCTGGTCGAGCGCAACAAGAACAGTTCGCTGGGCGTAGCCCTGCTGCTCGCATTCACGTTCTTCATGGGCATCATGCTGTCGCGGCTGATCGGCCACGTGCTGGGCTTTTCGAACGGTTCGCAGCTGATCATGCTGGCATTCGGCGGCACCGCCCTGGTGCTGGGCGCAATGGCCAGCGTGGCCTCGACGACCAAGCGCGATTTCTCGCACTGGCAAAAGTTCTTGTTCGTGGGCGTGGTGATCCTGATCGTGGCCGCGGTGGCGAATATCTTCCTGCAGCTGCCGGCGCTGGTGCTGACGGTGTCCGTGCTGGCCATCGGCATCTTCTCGGCCTTTCTGCTGGTCGACCTGCAGCGGGTCATCCGCGGCGGCGAAACCAACTATATTTCGGCCACTCTGGCCATCTATCTCGACCTGTACAACATCTTTGCCAATCTGCTGATGCTGCTGGGCATTTTCGGCGGCGACCGCGAGTAGGCTGACATTCCCGAGTCGGCGGCCCACCGAAAGACAGGCCGCCGACGCAACCGAAGCCAGGCCGGTGATGCAACACCGGCTTTTTTGTCGCCGGACCGCCCCAAGGCTCGGCGTTGGGGCGTTGTTCGCGGACGCGTTTCCGTTCCGGCCAGTTCGGTGCGACACTGTCCGCTTGAAAAACTTGCTCAATCCAAGAGCGGCACATAGACAATGGCGCACATCGCAACGATCAGAATCCAGCTCATCGAAAAAAAATTCGCCTCGCCCATTGGCGGCTCGGGCGTAACCGGCGTCGACATCATCGTGGCGACCCTGCGCGACGACGAGGGCGCCGAGGGCCTGGGCTTTTCTTACGTGATCGGCGGAGGCGGCGCGGTTGTCGCGCAGCTGGCCCAGGCGCAGGCCGCCCGATTCCTGGAAGGGGCGGCGTTACGCCTGCCCTCCGAGCATTGGTCCGAGATCAAGAAAAGCTTCAACAGGACCGGCGACGGTCCGAACGTTCTGGCTCTTGCCGCGCTGGATGTCGCGCTGTGGGACTTGACCGCAAAGCGGAAGGGCGAACCCCTGGCACGCGCCATGGGCGGAGACGTTCTGCCCGTGCCCCTTTACGCAAGCGGCGGCTTCAGCCCCACCGATCCGCCCCAAAAAAGCGCAGAGCTGGCCGCCTCTTATATTGCAGCCGGCTATGCGGGAGTGAAGCCGCGGGTAAACGCCGACAGCGGCGACGAAGCCGTTCTGCGCGCAGTGCGCGATGCCATCGGAGCCGATGCCCGCCTGATGGCCGATGCCAACGAAAAAGGCAATCTCGACACGGCATCGAGGCTGCTGGCCCAGGCTGCGGAATACGGGCTGAGCTTTGTCGAAGAGCCGCTGCCTTCCATCGACATCCTGGGCTATCGCCGGCTTGCGGCGCAACAGAGCGGCACGCCCATCGCCATCGGCGAGCACCTTCAGGGCCTCGACCGTTTTGCGGTCTGCCTCGATGACGGCATCGCAGCCGTCATCCAGCCCGATCTCGCGATGGCCGGCGGCCTGACCCCATGCCTGGAGGTCGCGCGCATGGCGGCCCTCAAGGGGGTGACGATCGCTCCGCACTTCTTGCCGGGATTGTTCGTACAGCTCTCGGGCGCCTTCGGGGGCCGGCTGCTGCTGGAAGAGTTTCCGATCATAGAAGATGCTTTCGAAGGCTGGTCGGAACGCGACGCCGACGGCGCCCTTCGGCCACGGGCCTGCCCGGGACACGGTCTCTCACTGAAGGCACAGCCCGCCTAGGGCCTGCCCGGAAGCACGGACCATCGGCCGACCGGTCCGTGCGCCTTCTGAGGCAATCATGGCCGACCGCCGGAAGCGCCATGCCGGCGGCAAGCGCTCAGTGTTATGCCGCGTACAGCTTGTTCAATCGGAACAAACGCTCGCGCTTCAGGATGACGTCCAGGGTCTCGAGGGGACGGCCGGAGGCGGCCAGGTCCAGCGGCATGTGCTCGAAGGCGGATCGCAACGTCTCGCGATGGTGGTCCCAGCATCGCACCAGCAATTGATCGGGGTCCATCAGGTCTATGCCCAGGCGGCGCAGCTCGGCGCGGCGGAAGTCGCGCAGATTGCGCGTCACGACGGCCACCGAGGCGGTGGGCCGCCTGGCCAGCACGGCGCGGGCGGCGGCAATCACATGCCAGTCTTTGGGATCGCTGTACACCAGGCCTTGCTTGAACGGCGCGACGTCGCCCTGATCGGCTTCGGGGTACAGGGCCTGAAGCTGCTCCCATTCCTGCGCGATGATCTCCGGCTCGACTTCCCAGACCCGTGCGGCGTTGCGCCGCCATTCGTCGCCGATGATCTCGCTCCAGGCGGGCTGGAAGCAGGCTTGATCGGCCAGGCGCAGCAACAGGCGGCGCAGCACGTTGGAAAGCAGCACGCAGGTGTCCAGCACGAGGAAATCGGGAACACGGTTCAAAATCGCTGCAGCGCCATCAGGACCCGCCGGGTCTGCAAGGGGCGGGTCAAGAGTTCGTCCAGACGCTGCCGCAGCGACGTGCGCAAAGCGGGCTCGATGGACGGATCATCGAAGTCGGGCGGCGCTTCGTCCAGGCCGTAGCCGGCCTCGTTCAGCAGCGTCCATTCGAAGCGGCGCAAGGCGCCCGCCGCCCGGGATCCGCCCGCCAGCTGCTCCAGCGCGGCGTCGTAAGCGTCGTACAACACGGGATGCGGGTCTTCACGCGGCAGCAGGCGCAGCAGCAGTTCGTTCATGTACCAGGCGGACATCAGGGCCTTGCCGCCCAAGGGGCGCACGCCGGCGCAGTCGGCGCGCATCAAGGTCTTGACTTCGCCGCCGCCGCTCCAAGACAGGGACAGGGGCTGGAAAGCCGCCAGGACCGGGCGCAGCACCGAATAGGGGCGCTTGGCCCCCTTGGCCACCATCGCGACATTGCCATGGTCCCGCGTAAAGGCCTGCACGATCAGAGAGGTTTCTTTCCAGTCGGTGGCGTGCAGCATGTAGCCGGCCGCGTCCTGGATGCGATGGCCTCGCCGGCTAGTCATATCCCAGTTCGCGCAGGGTGCCCTCGCGGTCGGACCAGCCTTTGCGCACCTTGATGTACACCTCGAGATGCACCGGCTTGTCCAGCAGCTCCTGCATGTCCTGGCGCGCCTCGGAGGCGATGCGCTTCATGTGGCCGCCGCCGGCGCCGAGCAGGATGGGCCGATGGCTTTCGCGCTCGATCAGGATGCAGGCCGCCACCCGGGCCCCCGCGTCGGTCTCTTCCCATTGCTCGATGACCACGGTGCAGCCGTATGGCAGTTCGTCTCCGACGAGGCGGAAGATTTTTTCGCGCAGCAGCTCGGCCGCGATGAAGCGTACGGGCCGGTCGGTGAGGGAATCGGCCTCGAACATGGGCTCGCCCTCGGGCAGGCGGGAAGCCACCTCGGCCAGCAGATTGTCCAGCTGTATGTCGCGCGCGGCGCTGACGGGCACCACGGCCGAATAGGGGTGCAGCGCCATGATCTTGCTGACGAAGGGAAACATGGCGTTCTTGTCCTTGATCGCATCGACCTTGTTGACGACCAGGACGGTGTTGTTCTTTTTGGGCAGCAAGGGCAGCAACTGCTCGTCTCCGGCCGTCCACTTGCCCGCCTCGACGACATGCAGCACCACGTCGACGTCGGCCAGGGCCTGGGTGACCACGCGATTCATCATGCGGTTCATGGCGCCGCCGTGGCGGGTCTGGAAGCCGGGAGTGTCCACGAAGACGAACTGTTCATTCTCGCGCGTGAGGATGCCGTGGATGCGGTGGCGGGTGGTTTGCGCCTTGCGCGATACGATGGAGATCTTGCTGCCGATCAGGGCGTTGGCCAGGGTGGACTTGCCCACGTTCGGGCGGCCGACGATGGCGACGAAGCCGCAGCGAAAAGGTCTACTCATTTGTTTTCCTGGGTAACCGCCACGGGCAGCGACAGCTGCGCCGACTTGCGCGCCCTGCCGCGGCCGGACGCCCCCTTGCCCAGTCCCAATGCCTGCACCGCGGCAATAGCCTGGGTGGCCGCAAGCTGCTCGGCGGCGCGCCGGCTGGAGCCCGGCGCCGAGACCTTGATGTCCAGCGCGGGAATGGAACACTCGACGTCGAACATCTGATTGTGCGCCGCACCGTGCGTGGCGACCACGGTATAGGTGGGCAGATCGAGCTTGCGTCCCTGAAGCAGCTCCTGCAGCAGGGTCTTGGGATCTTTGCCCAGCGTCTTGGGATCGACGCTTTGCACGATGGGCGTGTACAGCCGCACAATGGTCTTCTGGGCCGCGTCGAAGCCCGCATCCAGGAAGATGGCGCCGAATATGGCTTCCAGCGTGTCGGCCAGGATGGAGGGGCGGCGAAAGCCGCCGCTCTTGAGTTCGCCCTCGCCCAGGCGAAGGTACTGGGACAGGGACAGCTTCTGGGCGATGTCGGCCAGGGACGACTGCTTGACGAGGTTGGCCCGAAGACGCGACAGGTCGCCTTCGTCGATCTTGGCAAAACGCTTGAACAGCATGGCGGCGACCACGAAGTTCAGCACCGAGTCGCCCAGGAATTCGAGACGCTCGTTATGGCGCGCGCTGTGACTGCGATGCGTCAGCGCCTGCTCGAGCAAGGAAGCATCCTGGAATCGATAATCGAGTGCGGTTTCGAGGGTTGCCGTGCTCGCCATTATTGGAATCCGCCAATACGACTGGGTTCGCTGAAATTCATCCAGATGAGAAAGGCCCGCCCGACGATGTTCTGTTCGGGCACGAAGCCCCAGTAACGGCTGTCGAGGCTGTTGTCCCGGTTGTCGCCCATCATGAAGTAATGGCCCTCCGGCACCTTGCAGCGCACCCCGTTATGGAAGTACTCGCAATTGCTTCGATACGGATAATCGGCGATCGGCATGTAGTCCTGGGGGGCGTGCTTGTTGAGCAGCAGGCTGTGCTGCTTGTCGCCCAGCATCTCAGTATACCGCCCGACATAGACCGAGCGATCGGGCTCGAAATAGTCGCCCGAGCGCGTCTGGGTGACGGGCTGGCCGTTGATGAACAGCATTTTGTCCTGGTAGACGACCTCGTCTCCCGGCACGCCCACCACCCGCTTGACGTAATCGATATCGGGTTCGACCGGATAGCGGAACACCAGCACATCGCCGCGCTTGGGCTCGCCGATGTCGATGATCTTCTTGTCGATCACCGGCAGACGGATGCCGTACTGGAATTTGTTGACCAGGATCAGGTCGCCATTTTGCAGCGTGGGCAGCATGGAGCCCGACGGAATGCGGAAAGGCTCGACCACGAACGATCGCAGGACGAACACGAACAGGATCACCGGAAAGAAACTGACGCAGTATTCGATCCACCAGGGCACGCGGTAAGCATCGTCGTAGGCCTCTTGGCGCAGGCGCGCCGCCTCGACCGTGCCCACGCCCGTGGGATTGGCGTCGAACACCGCCATCTGCGCCTGGGCGCGCTGCAGGCGGCGCGACCGCAGATAGAAGAAATCCAGCGCCCAGACCGCGCCCGTGACCACCAGCAGCACAAAAAGTATCAGTGCGAAATCCCAGCTCATGCCCAGCTAATCCTATTGTTTTTGCCTATTTGTCTTCGACCTGCAAGATGGCCAGGAAGGCCTCCTGGGGTATCTCCACGTTGCCCACCTGCTTCATGCGCTTCTTGCCGGCCTTTTGTTTCTCGAGCAGTTTTTTCTTGCGCGAGATGTCGCCACCATAGCACTTGGCCAGCACGTTCTTGCGCAGCGCCTTGACGCTCTCGCGCGCGATGATCTCGGCGCCGATGGCCGCCTGGATGGCGATGTCGAACATCTGGCGCGGGATCAGCCCGCGCATCTTGCCGACCACCTCGCGCCCCCGATAGCGGGCGTTGCTGCGGTGCACCATCATCGACAGCGCATCGACCCGGTCGCCATTGATCAGCACGTCGACCTTGACCACGTCCGAAGGCTGGTATTCCTTGAACTCGTAGTCCATGGAAGCATAACCCCGCGACACGGACTTCAGCCGGTCGAAAAAGTCGAGCACGATCTCGGCCAGCGGCACTTCGTAGACGAGGTGGACCTGCCGGCCGTGATAGCTCATGTTCTTCTGCACGCCGCGCTTGGCCAGGCACAACGTCATGACGGGGCCGACATACTCTTGCGGCATGAACAGCGTGAGCGTCACCATGGGCTCGCGTATCTCGGCGATCTGGCCGATTTCCGGCATGCGCGAGGGGCTTTCTATCATGACCACCGAACCGTCGCGCTGCTCGACTTCGTACACCACCGAAGGCGCCGTGGTGATGATGTCCATGTCGAACTCGCGCTCGAGGCGTTCTTGCACGATCTCCATGTGCAGCAGCCCCAGAAAGCCGCAGCGAAAGCCGAAGCCCAGCGCCTGGGACACCTCGGGTTCGAACATCAGCGACGAGTCGTTGAGCTTGAGTTTTTCGAGGGAGTCGCGCAGCTGGTCGTACTCGCTGCTTTCGACCGGATAGAGCCCGGCGAACACCTGCGGCTTGACCTCTTTGAAACCCGGCAGCGGCCGGTCGGCGGGCTTGCCCGCCAGGGTGATCGTGTCGCCCACCTTGGCGTGCTCGAGCTCTTTGATGCCGGTGATGACGAAGCCCACCTCGCCCGCCGACAGCCTGGAGCGCGGTTCGGACTTGGGGGTGAATACGCCCAGCTGGTCGCAGGGATGGGTGGCGCCGCTGGCCATCAGCTGCACCTTGTCCTTGATGTTGAGCACGCCATTGACGATGCGCACCAGCATGATGACGCCCACGTAGTTGTCGAACCACGAGTCGATGATGAGCGCCTGCAGCGGCTTGGCGGGGTCTCCCTGGGGCGCGGGCACCTTGGCCACGA
>Ga0180220_1002556_pt1 | contig 11522 bp, 13 predicted proteins | sample eDN5th37CBELigBY_FD_151335 | JGI IMG/M metagenome (GOLD analysis project Ga0180220, IMG submission 151335) | Enriched backyard soil microbial communities from Emeryville, California, USA - eDNA 5th pass 37_C BE-Lig BY (version 2) (version 2) | ecosystem: Environmental > Terrestrial > Soil >... | reverse complement strand
TTTCCGCCAGGCGCTGGCCGCCGACGTTGATGGATACTTCCACGGTCGGCCCTTCCTGCTCGAGGAAGATCTGCGGCGCGTTGGGCATTTCCAGCGACAGGTCCTTGACATAGGTACGCTGCAGGCTAAAGCTGGGATCGGTGCTGCCCTGCTCTTCCTGACTGTTCTGTTTCTGTTGGGCCATTTTGTTTCCTGAAGTGTTGGGGTAAATTGGGGTGTGGCGGCCGCCGCGGGGGCGTCAGGCGGCCAGGAGCGGCGCCAGGCCGCCGGCGCGGTCCAGCGCGGCCAAGTCGTCGTAGCCGCCCACGTGCGTATCGCCTATATAGATTTGCGGCACGGTGCGCCGGCCGGTGCGTTCCATCATGACGGCGCGCTGGCTGGGGTCCTGGTCGATGCGTATTTTGTTTATTTCCGTCACGCCGCGCTGCTTCAGCAGCATTTCGGCGCGGACGCAATACGGGCACACGGCGGTGCAGTACATGGTTACAGTTGCCATGGAATTCCTTTGCTGGCGGAAAAACGGGCGTCAAGCCTTCTTGGACAACGGCAAGCCGCCTTGTATCCAGGCGCGCAGGCCGCCTTCGAGGTTGACGGCTTCAGTGTAGCCCTGTTTGCGCAGCATGGCCGCTATGCGCGCCGAATCCCGGCCTTGTTCGCACACCACGATGATAGGCTTGTCTTTGGGCAAGGTGCCGAGCTTGGACGGGACGTCGGCGGCCGCCACGTGGCGCGACTGGGGTATGCTACCCGCCTTGAAGGCGTCATGGCTGCGCACGTCCAGGAATATCCCCTGTTTCTGGTTGGCCAATTGCACCGCCTGTTGCGTGTTGACGGATTTGGCGCCGCCCTGCATCAGCTTGGGCAGCATCAGCATGACACCGGATGCGATGGCTACGAAAAGGAAAATCAGGTTGTTCTGATCAAGAAAAAAGTCCACGATGTATCCCGAAAACGCCCTAGAAATACCCTAGTAAGCAGGGCAGAATCAGTGGATTATAAAATGGACGGCGATTTTCAACTTTTAGGCGATTTTTACTATGCATAAACTTGTACTGATGCGTCACGGCGAGAGCCAGTGGAACCTCGAAAACCGCTTCACTGGCTGGACGGATGTCGATCTGACCGACACGGGCCGCACGCAAGCCTGGCAGGCCGGCGAGCTGCTCAAGCAGAACGGCTTCGAGTTCGACCTGGCCTATGCATCGGTGCTGAAGCGCGCCATACGCACGCTCTGGATCGCACTGGACGCCATGGACGCCATGCACACGCCCACCGGCCTGAGCTGGCGGCTGAACGAGCGCCATTATGGGGCGCTGCAAGGCTTGAACAAAGCCGAAACCGCTGCCAAATTCGGCGACGAGCAAGTGCTGATCTGGCGCCGGGCTTATGCCATTGCGCCGGACCCGCTGGACGCGGACGATCCGCGCCATCCGCGCTTCGATCGCCGCTATGCCAAGGTCGGCGCCGACAAGCTGCCTGCAACCGAATGCCTGAAAGACACGGTGGCTCGCGTGCTGCCGTTCTGGAACGAATCCATCGCGCCCGCAATCCGGGCCGGACGCCGCGTGCTGGTCTCGGCGCATGGCAACAGCCTGCGTGCGCTCATCAAGCATCTGGACGGCATTTCCGACGATGACATCGTGCATTTGAATATCCCCACCGGCCAGCCCCTGGTGTACGAGCTGGACGACGACCTGCGGCCCTTGCGCCATTATTATCTGGGCGACCCGGCCGAGATCGAGGCCGCCATGGCGGCCGTGGCCAACCAGGGCAAGGCGCGGAAATAAGCATGCGGCGCGCGCTGGGTACGGCGGTGCTGGCTCTGTGGGCCGGCCTGGCCTGGGCGGCCGAGCCGTCGCTGGCGCAAAGGCAGGCCGACGCCAAAAAGCAGCAGGCCGAACTGCGCGCGCGCATCGAAAGCCTGCAGCAGGACATCGACAGCCGCGAGTCATCGCGGCGCGATGCGGCGAACGAGCTCAAGGCGTCGGAATCGGCCATTTCCGCCATCAGCCGCACGCTGGCCGGGCTGGAAGCCAGCCGCGCCGACACCCAGCGCGAACTGCGCGACCTGGAAGCCCGCATTGCGGGCCAGAAACGGCTGCTGGCAAAGCGCCAGCAAGAGCTCGGCGACCAGCTGCGGGCCCAGTATTCCAGCGGCTTATCGCCCTGGACGGCGCTGCTGTCGGGCGACGATCCGCAAGTCATCGGCCGCGATCTGAGCTATCTGGGCTATATCACCAAAGTCCAGACCGAGGCGGTGCGCGCCGTGCGCCACGCGCTGGACGAGCTCGCCCGGCTGCAGGCCGAAGCCCAGGCGCAGCATAAGAAGCTTGCGCAGCTCGCCGATGAAACCGCCGAGCAGAAAGCGTCGCTCGAAAAACAGCAGGAAGAGCGCCGGCAGGTGCTGGCCCGCATCGATGCGCAATTGAAGGAGCAGCGCGGGCAGGCCGATCGCCTGGCGCGCAACGACCGGCAATTGGGCGACCTGATCGCCGGCCTGGACAAGGCGATAGCCAGGCAGGCCGAAGAAGCCCGCATCGCCGAAGAGAAACGGCGCGCCGAAGCGGCGCGCAAGGCCGAACAGGAGCGCCAGGCCGCGCTGGAACGGCAGCGCGAACTGGCGCGCAAACGCGAAGAGGCCCGCAAGGCCGAACTCGCCGCCAAGGCGGCCCAGGAAGCCGCTCAGCGCCGCCGCGATCAGCACGAAGCGGAACAGGCGCGGCTGCAAGTGGAACGGGCCAGGGCCCAGGCCCGCGCCGCTGAAGAAGCCCAGGCGCGCAGCCAGGTCGAGGCGTCGAGATCACCGGCCCCGGAATCCATCAGCGGCTCGGTTGAAGGCCTGCGCCCCGATGCGGCGCCCTCCGGCCAGGCGGGCCGGGCGGACGGCCGCCCCGCGGGAGGCCGCCCTACGGAACGCCAGGCTGAACGCTTGCCGCCCGCCGGCGGGTTCACCGGTTTGCACAAAGGGCTGCCGTATCCAGTGAGGGGCGAGGTGCTGGGCCGCTTCGGCGCCGAGCGGCCGGAAGGGGGGCTCTGGAGAGGCATCGTGCTGCGTTCGCCGGAGGGCACGGCGGTGAAGGCCGTGGCCGCGGGCCGGGTGGTCTACGCCAACTGGCTGGGGGGATTCGGCAACATCATGATTATCGACCATGGCGCCAAATATTTGAGCGTGTATGCTTACAACCAGAGTCTGCTCAAGCGCGTGGGCGATGTGGTGGCGGCCGGGGATACGGTTGCCACGGTAGGCGCCACCGGCGGCCAGGTGGACTCGGGTCTATACTTTGAGATCAGGCACCAGGGCACGCCGGTGAATCCACTGCTTTGGTTAAGGCGCTAATTTCGTTACTATTTACCTTGCGCGCAAGGCAGCGCCGATTATTATGAATTTACTCCGGAAACGTGCATGGGCACTCGCAAGATAGGCAGTTTTGGTTTGGTGGTTCTGGGCGCCGTGGGCGGAATCCTGATCAGCTTGGGCATTACGGCGGCCGCGCAGCGCGGCGAGCCCCTGCCGCTGAAAGAGCTGCAGCAGTTCGCCAACGTCTTTGCGGCCATCAAAAGCAGCTACGTCGAGCCCATCGCCGACGACAAGCTCGTGAACGACGCCATCAAGGGCATGTTCAGCGAGCTGGACCCGCATTCCACCTACCTGGACGCCGAAGCATTCAAGGAAATGGAAGCCATCACCCAGGGCGGTTTCGGCGGCCTGGGCATAGAGATCGGCAGCGAAGACGGCATGCCCAAGGTCATTTCGCCCATCGAGGACACCCCGGCGGCGCGCGCCGGCATACTGGCGGGCGACATCATCACGCACATCGACGGCAAGCCCACCAAGGGCATGCAGTTGAACGACGCCATCAAGCTGATGCGCGGCGAGCCCAAGACGCCCATAACTCTGACCATCAAGCGCGAAGGCCGGGACAAGCCCCTGGTCATCCACATAGTGCGCGACCTCATCAAGGTGCGCAGCGTGCGCAGCAAGATGCTGGACAACAATATCGCCTACGTGCGCATCGCCCAGTTCCAGGAACGCACGGTGGAAGATCTCGCCAAGCAACTGGCCGGCCTCAACGCCAAGACCTCGCCCAAGGCGCTGATCCTCGACCTGCGGAACGACCCGGGCGGCCTGCTGGACAGCGCCATCGGCGTTTCCTCGGCCTTTTTGAAGCCCGACGTGCTGGTGGTATCGACCAAGGGCCGCATCCCGTCGTCCAACCGCGAATACTTCGCCAAGCCGGTGGACTTCATGCGCAGCCAGCTGGACGGCGGCAACAGCCCGCTGGCCCCCAAGGTATCGGATTGGGCCAAGACCGTGCCCATGGTGGTGCTGATCAACGTCGGCTCCGCCTCGGCCTCGGAAATCGTCGCCGGCGCCCTGCAGGACCACAAGCGCGCCAAGGTCATCGGCAACCGCAGCTTCGGCAAGGGCTCGGTGCAAAGCGTGCTGCCCTTGTCCGAAGACACCGGCATCAAGCTGACCACCGCGCGCTATTACACGCCTCTGGGGCGGTCCATACAAGTCACCGGCGTGGATCCCGACATCATCGTGGATGACACCGCGCAAGGCAACCTGTTCCGTCTGCCGCGCGAAATCGACCTCCAGCGTCATCTGCTGAACGGCACGCAGGCCGAGGACGAAAGCAGCAAGCTGCAGCCGGCCGATTCGAAAGACGAGCCCAAGATGTTCGAATTCGGCGGCGCGGACGATTATCAGTTGCAGCAGGCCATCAATTTCCTGGAAGGGCGTCCGGTCAAAAAGAGCGACCCCAGCGTGGCGGCGGCCAAGTCCGATAAGCTGGCGGCCAGCACGCCGGCCGCCGGTATGCCGGCCACCAAAAAAGACACGAAAGGCAAATCCGATGCGGGGAAAACGCCCGCCACGGAAAAAAAAAGCCCAGTGAAAGCCGCTGAGCCCATCATTCAGCGTTTCCGCATCACTCCGGAAGGCGTCGTACCGGTAAAACAATGAATGACCAGCAGTTGTTGCGTTACGGCCGCCATATTCTGCTCGATGAATTCGGCATAGAAGGGCAGGAACGTTTGCTGGCGGCCCGTGTGCTCATCGTGGGCGCCGGCGGCCTGGGTTCTCCGGCCGCGCTTTATCTGGGTTCCGCGGGGGTCGGCCATATCGTGCTGGCCGACGACGACGAAGTCGAACTGGGCAATCTGCAGCGCCAGATTCTCCACACCACGGAGCGGATAGGCTGGAGCAAGGCCGAATCCGGCCGGCTCGCGGTGGCGCGCATCAACCCTGAAATCCGCGTCGACGCGCTGGTGGCGCGCCTGGCCGGGCAGGCCCTGGACGAACAAGTCCAGGCGGCCGATCTGGTCCTGGACTGCTGCGATAATTTCGCCACTCGCCACGCGGTCAACCGCGCTTGCGTCAAATATAGAAAGCCCCTGGTGTCGGGCGCCGCGATAAGGTTCGCCGGCCAGATCAGCGTGTTCGACCTGCGCCTGCAAGACGCGCCCTGCTACCATTGCCTGTTCCCGGAGGCGGACGGGATAGAAGAGCTGCGCTGCGCCACCACGGGCGTGCTGGGGCCCCTGGTGGGCATCGTCGGCAGTGTTCAGGCGGCCGAAGCCATCAAGCTGATTGCGGATATGGGCGAGACGCTGACGGGCCGCATGCTGTGCCTGGAAGCGCTGTCCATGCAGTGGCAGACGATACGCTTCAAGCGCGACCCGGCCTGCCTGGTGTGCTCAGGCAGTGGCGGCCCACAAGAAGCCGGCCAATAGCCTTCACCCTCAGATCCACATAGTGGCAGCGCCCGCTGTGCAATGATGAAAACGGTGTGCCCGGATGGAATACGTGCACGGTGCGCATCCCGGCCCGCCTCGCGCTCTTCAGGTTGCGCAAAGTGTCTTCGACGAGCACGACCCGCTGCGCCGGAACGCCCAGGCGCGCGAGTATCTGGCGCATCAGCGCGGCCGAGGGCTTGGGGCGCAGCCTGCCCTGCAGGTTCATGTGATCCATGGTCCACAAGCACTCGAAGTGCCGCAGTATGCCCAGGGTCTTGAGCACGGTGCGCGCGTAATCGAGCGGGGCGTTGGTCAGCAGCACCTTGCGCCCCTTCAGTTGCCGAAGCTTGCGGTCCAGGCCGTTTTCCGAATGCACCAGCGGCGCGATATCGAAGCTGTGGCTCAGCCTGAGGAAGTCGTCGGCCTTTGCGCCATGGTGGCGGACCATGCCGATGACGGTCGCGCCGTAGCGCTTCCAGTAGGCGGAGCGCAGCGCGTTGGCGGCCTCGACATCCAGGCTCAGCGTGTCGGCCACGGCTTTGGTCATGGCGCCGTCTATGGCCTTGAAGATGCCCTTGGAGCAATCATGCAGGGTGTTGTCCAGGTCGAAGAGCCATACCGTTTGCGGGTCGCCGGCCATGCCGCTGACGCGCCGCGGGCGATGCAGCGCCATGGTTTTGCGCAAGGGCCGCAATGCCGCGTTCCGCCGGGTTCAGCAGGCCCGCGGCCTACTGGGAAGTGATCATCGTGCCGACGCCGCGGTCCGTCAGGATTTCCAGCAACAGGCAGTGTGGCACGCGCCCGTCGACGATATGCACCGAGGTGACCCCGTTGCGGGCCGCGTCCAGGGCTGAGGATATCTTGGGCAGCATGCCGCCGGAAATCGTGCCGTCTTCGAACAATTCGTCTATGGTCTGCGCGGACAGATTGCGCAGCAGTTCGCCGTTCTTGTCCAGGACGCCAGGGGTGTTGGTCATCATGACCAGCTTTTCAGCGCCCAGCACTTCGGCCATTTTGCCGGCCACGACATCGGCGTTGATGTTGTAGGCGCGGCCGTCCTCGCCATAGCCGATAGAGGAAATGACGGGTATGAACTGGTCGTCTTGCAGGGCCTTGACCACGGCGGGCTCGATATGCGTGATGTCGCCGACATAGCCGATATCCAGCCACTCGCCCGGCTTGTCCTTGTCGGCCAGCAATTTCTTCTTGGCCTGGATGAGCTGGCCGTCCTTGCCGGTCAGGCCCACCGCCTTGCCGCCGGCCTCGTTGATCATCATGACGATGTCCTGCTGGACCTGGCCGCCCAGCACCCATTCCACCACTTCCATGGTTTCCGCATCGGTGACGCGCATGCCCTGCACGAAAGTGCCTTCCTTGCCTATGCGCTTGAGCGCGGCGTTGATTTGCGGGCCGCCCCCGTGCACGACCACGGGATTGAGCCCGACCAGCTTGAGCAGCACCACATCGTGGGCGAAGCTGCGCTGCAGCTGCTCTTCCGTCATGGCGTTGCCGCCGTATTTGATGACGACCGTCTTGCCGTGGAAGCGCCTTATGTAAGGCAGGGCTTCGGACAGGACTTCCGCTTTGACGGTCGAAGAGTGAGACTGGGCATCCGTGGTAGTGGTCATTGTTTTAACTGGCCAGCGCCTTGTTGACAGTGCTAAGGAAAGCGGCTTTGTCGTAATTGCCCAGATACCGCTTGATGATGTGGCCTTCCTTGTCGATGAGGAAAGCCGTGGGCGTAAGCTTCACGTCTCCGAAGGCCTTGGCGATCTCGCCTTGGGCGTCGATGGCGACGGTAAAGGGCAGATTGCGGGTTTCCGCGAAATTCTTGACGTAGTTGGGCGGGTCGTATTGCATGGCCACCGCAATCGTGTCGAAGCCTTTGGCTTTCAGGTCGTTGTAGTTTTGTATGGTGTCGGGCATCTGGGCGATGCAGGTGACGCAGCTGGTGGCCCAGAACTTGACCAGCACGACTTTGCCGCGCAAATCTCGAGTGGTGATTTTTTCGCCGGTCAAAGAAGTAAATGTGACTTCGGGAGCCGTTTGGGCGCCGGCCGAGAATTGCCAGACCCCGAACCCGATCAGCGCCAGGGCGGCGGCAATGCCTATGAGTGCTTTCTTCATTTCACGGGTATAGTTTCGACGCCCGTGTCGGAGGCCTCAGGCGCCATGGTTGAACCGGAAGAGGATGGTTCTTCGACCGGCGCCGGGCTGCGAGGTTCCTGGGCGATGCTTTCCGGCGAGACGATCTGGAACAATTTTACTACCTTATTGACGCCGGCCACGCCGGCGGCCGCCTTGCCGGCCCGTTCGCCTTCGGCGCTGGTCACCTTGCCCATGAGATAGACGATGCCGCGCTCGGTGGTGACGGTGATGGTGCGGCTGGGCACCTCTTTGGTGTTGATCAAGGTGCTGCGGACTTTGGAAGTCAGCCAGGTGTCGTTGGTGCGCACGCTGACGGGGGTGATGTCGCCCACTCGCAGTTCGTTGATGACCTTCTTGACCTTTTCGACCTGCGTGACGGCCTGGCCGGCTTTTTCCTTGTCTTGCGCGGTGGGCACATCGCCGGTCAGCAGGACCAGCCCGGCGTATGAAGTGGCGCTGACGCGCGCCTTGTCTTCGAAGAGCCTGCGCATCTCGGCGGCGGCCTTCATTTCGATGGCCTGGTCTTCGACCTGTTCGCCCGTGGTGCGGCGGTCCGTCGCCACGACCGCGGTGGTCGCGGCGCCGCCGACGACCAACAGGCCGCAACCCGACAGGGCCGTCATGCCGGCCATTGCGAAACCGGCCAGCAGGAGCCGATGAGCATGCTTGTTCTTAGGCATCAAAGGGTGTCTCCAAGTAGCAGTGCGTCGATTCCGTCGCACAAGGCATGTAACAGCAGAATATGCACTTCCTGAATGCGCATGGTGCGGTCATGCGGCACGCACAGGTGGATATCGGTTTCCATGAGCATGCCGGCGATTTTCCCGCCGCCCTTGCCGGTCAGGGCAATGACGGACATATCGCGGTCGTGCGCCGCTTCGATAGACTTGATGACGTTGGCGGAGTTCCCGCTGGTGGATATGGCGACCAGTACGTCCCCGGCATGGCCCAGGGCGTTGACCTGCCTTTCGAAGATGGAATCGAAGCCGTAGTCGTTGCCGACCGCCGTGAGTATGGAGGTGTCCGTATTCAGGGCGATGCCCGCCAGCGGCAGGCGATCGCGTTCGAAGCGGCCGACCAGCTCGGCGATGAAATGCTGCGCATCGGCGGCGGAACCCCCATTGCCGCAAGCGAGGATCTTCCCGTCATTGGCGAGCGCGCCGAACAGAAGGTCGACGGCGGCCGCCATGGCCTCGGGCAATTCGCGCGCGCTGGCCTTGAAGGTATCGATTGCATCGTCGAAATGCGATGCCATGTGGGATGTCATGTCCATGATCCGCATTATCTCACGTTCATTCGGCAACAATGTCATGGGAAGTAACATCAAAGCCCCTGGCTTTCATTGGCAGAAGGCGGCTTTTATCCAGCTCAGGCCGGTCGGTTTGATGCTGACCACATCGAAGCGGCACGCCGGCATGCGGCCGCCGAAATGGCGCCGGGTCAGGCGCGGCAGGAAGAACTGCGCAGCCAGAATCAGCCGCTGCCGCTTGCCGCCGTCGACGCTGGCGGCGCCGCCGCCGTAGCGCTGCGTGCCGCGGTAACGCACCTCCACGAAAACCAGCACGTTCGCATCCCGCGCCACCAGATCGATTTCTCCCGCCTTGCATGACAGATTGCGCTCCAGCACGGCCAGGCCTTGCGATTGCAGATAGCGGCCGGCGCGGTCTTCCATGGCCCTGCCGCGCCGCTGGGTGGGCGACAAGCACGGCCGGTCGATAGCGGCCTCGGCGGCCGCGGCCGCCTTGCGCCGTCTTCGTCTGGCCTTCACGGCCTTTTCCTGGGCAAGACGGGCCAGCGCATACAGGGGGGCGTCGTCCAGCATGGCATGGGATCTCGTAGCGTAAAATCGCCCAGTATGAGCGATATCAGCGTTTTTTCAGACTCCCAGGCGACATGGAAACGTCTCGCCGACAAGGTGGCGGAGCAACATTGGTCCTCAGGCACCCTGTATGTCGTGGCGACGCCCATCGGCAATCTGGGCGACCTGGGCCTGCGCGCCTGGCAGGCCCTGTCCCGCTGCGATGTCATCGCCGCGGAGGACACGCGCGCCAGCCGCCCGCTGCTGGATGCCTGGGGGATTTCAACGCCGCTCATGGCCGCGCATCGGCACAACGAGGCGGCCGCCGCGCAGGCCATCATCCAGCGGCTGGCGCAGGGCGAACGGGTGGCCCTGGTTTCGGATGCCGGCGCGCCCGCCGTCAGCGACCCTGGCGCGCGCATCGTGCGTGCGGTGCGCGAGGCGGGCCATGGGGTGGTGGCCATACCCGGGGCCAGCGCCGTCATTGCCGCCCTGATGGCGAGCGGTGCCACCTCCGACGAGAATCCGGCCTTCGTATTCGCGGGTTTCATGCCGCCCAAGTCCGCGGCGCGGCAGAAGTGGCTGCGGCGCTGGTGCGCCTTGCCCGCGCCCATCGTGATGTTCGAATCGCCGCATCGGCTGGAGGCGGCCGTGGCCGATCTGTTGCAGGTATGCGGCCCGGACCGCAAGCTGACCCTGGCCCGCGAGCTGACCAAGCGCTTCGAACAAGTGCATACCTTGACGCTGGGCGAGGCGGACAGCTGGCTGTCCGCCGACGCCCACCACCGCCAGGGGGAATTCGTGCTGATCGTGCACGAAGCCGGGCAGCCGTCCGCGAACGAGGCGGTGGATCCGGCCAGCCTGGAATTGCTGGATGCGCTGCTGGAGAGCCTGTCCGTGAGGGATGCGGCCAGGGTGGCGGCCAGGGTGACCGGTTTGCCGCGGGACGAGCTTTATACGCTCGCCCTCTCGCGCCGCAAGCGGTCCGGAGCCGGTTGACCCATCAGTCCATCAGCCTGCCGGCCCGCCAGCTCATCAGCCCGCCAGTGGCCAGCCGCCGCCCCGTCGGCTCAGTTCTAGCGCAGCGCCACCGAGGCCTGCAGGCCGGTTTCTTCCTGGATGCGCAGGGCTGCATTGACCGCCGCGGTGCGCGAGGGATAAGGACCTATGCGCACCCGGTACAGCGCGTCGGTGGGCTGCACGTGCGCCTTGCGGCTTTCCACCCCGCCTATGCGCGAGTTCAAGTCGCGGGCCAGGCTGTCGGCCGTATGCGAGGCGCTGAAAGCGCCGAACTGCAGATAAATCCCGCTGTCGGCCGCCGCCATAGGCCGCGCCGGCATGGGCCCCGTGCCCGGTATGGGATCGGCCGCCGGCCCGGTACGCATCCCGCTTCCTCCGATCCCGTCTTCGAGCACGGCCTGGATGTCGCCGGCGGACTGAGCGGCCGGCAAGCCGCCGTCCGCGTCATGCTGCAAAGCGGCCAGCGCATCCGGCGTGGAGGGCGGCGCGGCGCGCGCGATCAGCACCGGCTGCGGCGGCTGGGGAGCGGCGGGCGGTATGGGCGCGGGCCGTGCGGGGCCATAGTTATTGTTGCGGATATCGGCATTGGTGATGGCCTCGACCACCACCTGGCCGCTGCCGGGGCCTGTCAGGCCCAGCTTGGCCGCCGCCACATAAGACAAGTCTATGATGCGCGAGCTATGGAACGGGCCGCGGTCGTTGATGCGGACGATCACCGACTTGCCGGTCAAGGCGTGCGTAACCCTGGCGTAGCTGGGGATGGGCAGCGTGGGGTGGGCGGCGGACATGGAATACATGTCATAGATTTCGCCAT
>Ga0180220_1002555_pt1 | contig 11522 bp, 14 predicted proteins | sample eDN5th37CBELigBY_FD_151335 | JGI IMG/M metagenome (GOLD analysis project Ga0180220, IMG submission 151335) | Enriched backyard soil microbial communities from Emeryville, California, USA - eDNA 5th pass 37_C BE-Lig BY (version 2) (version 2) | ecosystem: Environmental > Terrestrial > Soil >... | reverse complement strand
GGCCTACAGCTAATACAATAACGTGCCCGCAAGGGATAAACGGAGAATGTATGGCTATTTCCTCTTTCGATCACAACGCCGCCCTGCTTGCCTGCGCGCAGGGCGACCAGCGCGCTTTGCAGACGCTGTACCGGCACGAGGCGCCGCACATGCTGGCCTTGGCGCTGAAGATGCTGGGCCAGCGCGCGGCTGCCGAAGAACTCGTGCGCGACGCCTTTGTGTTGATCTGGAAAAACGCCGATGGCTACGATCCGCTGATGGGCGCGGGCCGGGCATGGATATACAGCATCCTGCGCTACCGCGCGCTCGCCCGCCTGCGTCATCCGGGCGGCCCCGCCGCGAGCAATATCCAATGGGCGGATACGCTGCCCGACATCGAAAAGGAAGCGGGCTCGGACGGATGGGCCGGCGCCGTCGCGCGGCTGGATGAATCGCAGCGCAAGCCGCTGCTCATGGCTTTCTACAATGGCTGCACCTACGGGCAAATCTCGGCCCGCCTGAACATGCCGGAAACGCGCGTCAGGGCCCAGGTGCAAGCGGGCCTGGGCCTGATCGCGGAGCGGCAGCCAGCATGAACGCCACGCAACACGCCGAACAGAACGCCCTGCGGCAGGACATCCTGCTGGCCGAATACACGCTGGGCCTGCTCAGCGGACCGGACATGGCCCGGGTGCATACTTTGCTGAGCCAGGATGAAAAGGCCGTCGCCGCCGCATTGGCATGGGAAGACCGCCTGCTGGCCCTGACCGATCTTTTGCCTCCCGTCGATCCATCGCCGCTGCTGCTGCAGCGCATACAGACCACGCTGGGCCACGATACGACGCCCGCCCTGTCCAGCCTGTATCGCAAGCCGGCCCAGAATGCGTCTTCCACCGCGGGCAGCGGGACCAGCGCGCAGGGCGCCCGACCGCCCGGTTCCGCGCGACAAAAGATCGAGCCCACCCTGGGCCCCGTCCGCTCTCCCGATATCAGCGCGGCGCAGGCCGCAGGGGAATCCGGCGCCGCCGCGGCGGCGCCCGCGGCGCCGGCGAGTTCGACGCCGCAACAGACCGCAGCGGCGTCCGCCGCGACACGGGCCGCCATGGATTCCGGCGGCTGGCGCTCCGGCGGCTGGCGTCCCGGCGATAGGCGTTCGGGAGAGCCGAGTGCCGCAGTGTCGACTGCCGCAGCATCGGCTGCCGCAGCACCGGCTGCCGCAGCATCGGCCGTCGGAACGCCGGCCGCCTCGGCGCTGCCCAACGCAGGGCCGTCCAGCCCGGGGCCGTCCAGCCCGGGGTCGTCCAGCCCGGAGCCATCCAGCCCTGCGCCGGCCAGCGCAGCGGCGCATGGCGCGTCCTTGGAAGCCGCCACGGAAACCGGCAAATCTGGCGGCGGGCAGGCTTTATCGGGCGGCGGCGCTTCGAACCAGGCCATCCTGGCGGCGGAACGCAGGGCCGATCACCGGCACGCGGAATCAAGCGCGGGCCATCCGGCGGCGCGCGCGGGGGCTGCTTCCCGGGGCGGCAATATCTGGGCCTGGCGCATCGCCAGCGTAGTCTTCGCCGTCATCGCGCTGGCGCTGGCCTTGATGCCGGCCAAGCCGGCCGAACCGCCCGTCACCATCGTGCAGGTGGCTCCCACCCAGGCAGCCATACTGCAAGCGCCCGGCCAAAGCTCCACGCCCGGATGGGTGGTTACGGTGGACCCGCAGCGCAACGTCTTGATGCAGCCTCGGGTGCGCAGCGATATCGCCCCCGATTCGTCCGTGCAATTATGGACGCACAACAAAAGCCTGCCGCAGCCCAGGTCGCTGGGTCTCATCGATCCCAACCAGCCCGTGACGGTGCCCGCGGCGCTGATGGGCGACTTGGCCCCGGATCAGATTTTCGAGATGACGCTGGAGCCGGCCGGCGGATCGCCCAATGGCAGTCCCACTGGTCCGATATTGTTCATAGGCCGCACGGTCACTTTCGGCGCGCCCCCCGCGCCGACGCAGGCGGAAACCCAGCCGCAAGCGGAGCCCCGGGCCGGTTCGGGCGCGCAGTAAGCCGCCGCCCGACCGCAGCCGATGCTCTCGGGGCGCGCGGGCGCCCGCCCCGCGCCAGCCTGCCATGCAGCCCGCCAGGCGCAAGATCAGCTGCTTCCGGCCGTATCCAGCAGCGCTTGCAGCTCCGCTTCGGTAAAGCCGGCGGCCCGGCGCGCCGGCAAGTTGAACGGACCCCGCAAGCGCGGGGCGCGATATTGGGCGGCGAGCCTGGAAAATTCCACAACGGGGTCCAGTCTCCGGGCATGGCAGAGATGGCGATACCAGCGGTTGCCGATGGCGACATGGCCGATCTCGTCCCGCAATATGATGTCGATGATCGCCGCGGCGGCGCTGTCTCCCGCCGCGGCGAGTTTGTCGCGCACCACCGGCGAAGCGTCCAGGCCTCTTGCTTCGAGCGTTCGGGGCACCAGCGCCAGGCGCGCCAGCAAATCGCCGGCGGTGCGTTCCGCCATTTCCCACAAGCCGTCGTGCGCCGGCATATCGCCATAAGCCCATCCCAGCGTTTCCAGATGGGCGCTGAGCATGGAGTAATGCAAAGCCTCTTCGCCCGCCACGCGCGCCCAGTCCCGGTAAAAGGCATCGGGCATGCCCGCATAGCGCCAGATGATATCCAGCGCCAGATTGATGGCGTTGAATTCGATATGGGTCAATGAATGGATCAGCGCCGCCCTGCCCTCCGGCGACCCCATGGCGCGCTGCTTGACGCGCTGCGGATGCACCAATTGCGGCCGGTCGGGCCGTCCGGGTATGGCCGCCTGGATTCCACCGGAATGCAGGCCTTCGGCGGCCGACAAAGACAGCGATACGCTGCGGGCCAGCTCTGCCGGGTCATCGTCCGCGCCCACAACAGGCGTATCGGCCAGGCCGGCCACGGCGGCCGCTTTGGCGGTGGGAACGGTAAGCAGCAAGGCGGCCAAGGCTCTGGCGCGCAAGGTATCGGACTTCATTCCGGCATTCTATCGTGAACCGCGGACCGGTTCCTCACGCGCCGGTCTCGCGCCTCGGCATCAGTCTTTGGAAGACTGTGGCGAACTCCACTGGATGGCGCCCCGCAAGGCGGTGATGGATTCCATGGGCGCGCTCTTGCGGAAGCTCGACGGCGCCATGCCGGTGTAATCGCGAAAGGCGCTGGAGAAGCTGGCCGCGCTGGAAAAACCCAATTGCGCGGCAATGTCCGACAAGCTCGAGGACGTCTGCAACAGCAGCCGCTGCGCCCTGAGCATGCGTTCCTCGCGCATGAATTGCGCGGGCGTCATGCCCAAATGCCGGCGAAAGAGAGTGGCGATACGGCGCGCATCGACGCCCAGGGCCGCAGCCAATTCCTTCTGCCGCAGGGCATACCCTCTGGGCGAAGCGAGCAAGCGCTTAGCCGTTTGCAATAGCGATTGATCGCCGGGTTCATCCGGCCACAAAGGAGGCGTCGGGAAAGCGGACATAAAGCGGACAGCGGGGGCCATGCCGCAAGCGACCGGCCCCGAACGTTAGGTTGTGTAACGTTAATTTCCCCGCCGGGCTTTGTCCAAGAATTCCGTATTTTATTGACGATTGTTAACTTTGCGCGAGCCTGTGGCCCATGCGCCCGCCTTCAGGACAGCGGAATGTCGCCTTGCACCGGCGCCGCGGCGGCGGATCGTTCCAGCGCTTCCGTAAGCATGCGCCTGACGTCGTCGAGGTCATTGCGCAAAGCCTGCAGCTCGGCGCCGCTCAGGCGCACCGCCGCGTCCTGGTCGTGCTCGACCTCGTGCACGTCGCCCAGGCGGTTGCGCGCCCCGCTGATGGTGAAGCCCTGCTCGTAAAGCAGATTGCGTATGCGCCGGATGAGCAGCACTTCGTGGTGCTGGTAATAGCGGCGATTGCCGCGGCGCTTCACAGGCTTGAGCTGAGTGAATTCCTGTTCCCAATAGCGCAGCACATGCGGCTTGACGCAACACAGTTCACTGACCTCGCCTATGGTGAAATACCGCTTGGCGGGGATCGGAGGCAAGATGACGGAGGGATTATCGCTTGTGCTCATGTGTGGAAAATATGCCGGTTAAAGGACGCTGCGGCTTATTTGGCGGCGGGCGCTTTGCCGGCCATTTCCACCGCGCTTTTCAATTTCTGGCTGGCATGGAAGGTAACGACCCGACGGGCGGCTATGGGGATGACTTCTCCGGTCTTGGGGTTGCGGCCCGGCCGGGGAGGTTTGTCGCGCACCTGGAAATTGCCGAAACCGGACAGCTTGACTTCGACCCCGCGCGCCAGCGAATCGCGTATCTCTTCGAAAAATGTATCGACGATATCCTTGGCTTCACGTTTGTTCAGGCCCACGCGTTCGAACAGCAGCTCGGCGAGTTCGGCCTTGGTCAAAGTACGATCGGGATTCATGGTCCTGTTCTCCTCAGGCGCGCTGGCGCACGCCGTGTGCCTCGACTAGCGCCTGCAGCAAGCGCGCCATGCATTGCTCGACGGCGGCATCGTCGAGCGTGGCTTCCCGCCCCTGCAGCCAGAAGCGGAAGGCCATGCTCTTTTCAGCGGCTTGCGCCGCCTTGTCGCGCCAGACGTCGAACAATTTAATATCCTTGACGATGCCAAGAGTAGCATTAGATTGGATTGTTTGCGTAAGCGTGTTCAACAAATCCTGATAGCGGACGTCCAGGCCGGCCCATACAGCCAGGTCGCGGATGACGATGGGCTGGCGCGAAAGTTCGGCCGGCGCCGGCATGGGGCTGTGGGAGATCGCCGCGGCATCCAGTTCGAAAACGACTGGAGGCTGCGCCAGATCGCACTGCTGCGCCCAGCGCGGGTGGATCTCGCCCAGCCAACCGACGGGTTTGCCGGCCAGATAAAGCCGCGCCGAACGGCCGGGATGCAGGGCCGGATGGCTTTCCGTCACGCAGGTCAAGTCGGCGGCTTGGGCGCCCAGCAGGGCTTCCACATCCCTCTTCACGTCGTAGAAATCGACCTGGCGGGTCGCCGCGTCCCACTGCTCTTCCAGCGCGGGACCCCACGCCGCGCCGGCCAGGTATTGCGGCTGGGACACGCCCGCCACAGCCAGATCGCCGTCCCGGGCCCGCGTGTCGCGCATGAACACCTTGCCCAGCTCGAATACGCGCACCCGGCTTTGCTTGCGATTGGCATTGTGCACAATGTTCGCCAGCAGTCCCCCTATCAGGCTGGACCGCATGACGGCCAGTTGGCTGGCGATGGGGTTGACCAGCCGGATGGGATCAGGATTGCCGGCGTAGTCGCGTTCCCAGGCTTCTTCCACAAACGAGAAGTTGATGACTTCCTGGTAATCCAGGGCGGCCATGCGCGCCCGCAAAGCGTGCGGACCCACCAGCGTTTCCGGAGAAACCAGCATTTTGGCGCGTGCGACGGGAGGCTGATCGGGAATGCGTTCGAAGCCATAGATGCGCGCGACCTCTTCGATCAAGTCCTCTTCCAGGAAGAGATCGAATCGGTAGGACGGGGGTTCCACCAGGAAAACATCGCCCGCGCCGCCCTCTTCGACTGTGAAAGGCAGTTGCAGGCGCATGAAAATGCTTTCCACTTCTTGCCGCTCCACCGCCACGCCCAGCACCCGGCGGCAGCGTTCCAGACGCATGCGCACCGGTACGCGCGCCGGCAGCTTGATGATTTGATCGTCCAGCGGGCCGGCCCGCCCGCCGCAGATGTCGATGAGCAGCCGGGTCATGAATTCCAGGTGCTCGGCAATCGTGGAAAAATCCACGCCGCGCTCGAAACGATGGCTGGCTTCGGAGCTGAATTTGTAGCGCCTGGCCCGCCCCATGATGGCGTCCGGCCACCAGAACGCGCCTTCCAGGTAGATGTCGGTGGTGTCCAGGGTCACGGCCGTGGCTTCGCCGCCCATGATGCCGGCCATGCTTTCCACTACTTCGCCCGCGGCGATGACGCCCACATCGGCGTCCAGCTTCACCGTCTGGCCGTTGAGCAGCTCCAGCTGTTCGCCGGGATGCGCCCAGCGCACAGTCAGGCCGCCCTGTATGCGCTGCAGGTCGAATACGTGCGTGGGACGGCCCAATTCCAGCATGACATAGTTGGAGATATCGACCAGCGCGGAAATGGAGCGCTGCCCCGCCCGCTCCAGGCGGGCCTTCATCCAGGCAGGCGTTTCCGCCCGGGCATTCACGCCGCGGATGATACGGCCGGCGAAGCGGCCGCAAAGATCGGGCGCCTCGACCTTGACGGGCAGGCGATCGTCCAGGCTCGCCTGCACGGGCTCGAAGGCGTGCGGCCGCAAAGGCGCGCCCGTCAGGGCCGACACTTCGCGCGCCACGCCCCAGATCGACAGGCAGTCCGCCCGATTGGGCGTCAGCTTGAGCGTGAACAGGGCGTCGTCCAGGTCCAGCGCCTCGCGCAGGGACTGCCCCACGGCGGCGTCCTCGTCCAGCACCAGCAGGCCGGCATGGTCTTGCGATAGCCCCAATTCGCGCGCCGAGCACAGCATGCCCGAAGATTCCACGCCGCGCATTTTGGCAACGCCGATCTTCATGCCGCCCGGCAGTTCCGCCCCCACCCGGGCCAAGGGCACTTTGATGCCCGCGGCGGCGTTGGGCGCCCCGCACACGATCTGCAGCGGGGTCCCGGAGCCGTCGTCCACCTTGCAGACCCGCAACTTGTCCGCATTGGGATGCGGCCCGGCTTCCAGGATGCGCGCCACCACGACGCCGCTGAAGGGAGGCGCCACCGTCGTGGTCTCCTCCACCTCCAGGCCGGCCATCGTCAGGCGATGCGCCAGTTCGTCGGTGTCCAGATCGGGGTTTACAAATGCGCGCAGCCAGGACTCAGGGAATTGCATAATCTACTCGTCGGATTCTTGTTACGGCCACATGGCCGGCGCAATCAGATCGCGCCGGCCGCCATCGTGGAATATCAGCGGTTGAACTGGCGCAGGAAGCGCAGATCGCCCTCGAAAAACTGGCGCAGATCGTTGACGCCGTAGCGCAACATGGTCAGGCGTTCCAGCCCCGAGCCGAAGGCGAAGCCGATGTAGCGTTCCGGGTCGAGCCCGAAATTGCGCACCACATCGGGGTGCACCTGCCCCGAACCGGAGATTTCCAGCCAGCGGCCCTGATTCGGCCCCGAGGTGAACATCATGTCGATTTCAGCGGAAGGCTCGGTGAACGGGAAGAAAGAGGGGCGGAAACGCAGGGTCAGGTCGTCGGTTTCGAAGAAGGCCCTGAGAAAATCGGTGTAGACGCCCTTCAGGTCGGCGAAAGAAATGTCTTCGGCTATCCACAGGCCTTCGACCTGATGGAACATGGGGGAATGGGTGGCGTCGCTGTCCACGCGATAGGTGCGGCCCGGCGCGATGACCTTGATGGGCGGCTTGTGCATGCGCGCATAGCGCACTTGCATGGGGCTGGTGTGGGTGCGCAGCAGCAAGGGCAGCCCCTGGCTGTCCTGCATGTCCACGTAGAAGGTATCCTGCATGGACCTGGCGGGATGGTTTTCCGGGTTGTTCAGGGCCGTGAAATTGGTCCAGTCGTTCTCGATTTCGGGGCCATCGGCCACATCGAAGCCGATGGAACGGAAAATGGCTTCGACCCGCTGCCAAGTCTGGATGACGGGATGGATGCCCCCGAAGCCGCGGCCGCGGCCGGGCAGGCTGACGTCTATGGTTTCGGCGGCCAGGCGCTTGTCCAATTCGGCCTGCGCCATGTCGGCGCGCCGCTGGTTCAGCAGCGCTTCGATCTGCTGCTTGATCTGGTTGATGCGCGCCCCTTCGGCCTTCTTGCGCTCGGCGTCCAGTTGCGCCAGCCCTTTCAGCAGCGTGGTCAGCGCGCCCTGCTTGCCGAGAAAGCGCGCCTTGGCGTTTTCCAGCGCGGCGGCGTCGCCGGCCTGCGCGAATTGTTCCTGGGCCTGGATGACCAGGTCGTCAGCCTGAGAAGTCATAGTAGTGCTTTCCAAATGCAAACGGAGCCCGACAGAGCCCCGTTTTGCAGCAAGACAGATCGAATGCGATCAGGAAGCCAAAGCGGATTTGGCCTGAGCGACCACGGCCGCGAAACCGGCCTTGTCATTCACGGCCATATCGGCCAGCACCTTGCGGTCTAGTTCGATCGAGGCTTTCTTCGTACCGGCGATGAAGGCGCTGTAGGTCACGCCCAGTTCGCGGCACGCCGCGTTGATCCGGGTGATCCAGAGCGCGCGGAAGGTACGCTTTTTGTTGCGGCGGTCGCGGTAGGCGTATTGCCCGGCGCGCATGACCGCCTGTTTGGCGATGCGGAATACATTACCGCGGCGGCCGCGGTAGCCTTTCGCGGCTTTAATGACTTTTTTGTGACGGGCGCGGGCGGTAACGCCGCGTTTTACGCGTGGCATAGTAGATCTCCGATAATCAAGCGAAAGGCATCATGGCCTTGACCGAGGCGACGTCAGCGTCGTGCACCGCGGCAGAACCGCGCAGTTGGCGCTTGTTCTTGGTGGTTTTCTTGGTGAGGATGTGGCGCTTGAACGCCTGGCCCCGCTTGATGGAACCGCTACCGCGAACCTGAAAGCGCTTGGCAGCGCCTTTCTTGGTTTTCATCTTAGGCATAATAAAACTCTGTTATATATGAATGCGGGTGGCCGCCCCATGCCCCATCCGCCCTTCCCCCGCCCTGTGCGCCCCGTAGTCCGAAAAAGACTGGGCGCGCAAAGCAAAGGCGCGCGGCCGAAACATATTGGCAAACACTTGAAAAACCCAACACCCACTTAGACTTGGGGGGTGATTCCCGAAACTCGGGCTTTTCCTGTAAAAAAGCCAGGAAAGCTGTTGATTATATGACGGATTCCGGGGGTTTGTCTAACGGCATGCGGTCAATCCACCAAGGCGGCGGGATGCGCTTCAATGCCTCATGAGGCCTCTTGATTGAGAATGCGCCGATACTTTTCGACTTCTTCGGTATAAAGATCGCGCCCATGCGTATCGTTCGTGACGAGTAGCGGAAAGTCTTCAATCTCGAGCCGCTGGATGGCTTCGGTCTTGAGATCTTCATAGGCCACAATGGCTGCGCTCTTGATGCAAGAGAACAGGGTGGCCGATATGCCGCCGATCGCGGAAAAACACGCCGCTGTATTGTCCATGCAAACCTGGCGTATGGAGACCCCTCGATTACCCTTGCCGATTGCAGCCTTGACCCCATACTCGAAAAGCATGGGCGCATACGGATCCATGCGATACGCCGAAGTCGGCGCCACGACGCCGATTGCGTGGCCGGGCCTGGTGGAGCCGGCCCGCCGTAGAAAACGACCTGGCCGCGGAGATCCACGGGCAGCGGTCGGCCTGCCCTGAGCAGATCAATGAGTCGTTTGTGCGCCGCGTCACGCGCCATATAGATGACGCCGCTGAGCAGTACTTCGTCTCCTGCGTTGAGATGCCGGATGGCGTCATCGGTCAGCGGCGTGGACAAGTGGTGGGTTGCCATATCGTGATGCTCCTTCAGATAACGGCCGACTTGCGACGCGATGCATGACACTGGATATTGACGGCCACGGGCAGCGCGGTGATATGACAGGCGTAGGTCTCCACCGCCACCCAAAGCGCCGTGCTGACGCCACCATAGCCTTGCGGGCCTATGCCGGTCCTTTTGATCGCTTCGAGCAGTTCCCGCTCCAGCGTGGCGATATGCTCTTCCTTGTGATGCACGCCGATATCGCGCAATATGGCCTCCTTGGCAATGTCTGTCACTTTGTCGAAGCTTCCGCCTATGCCCACGCCCACGGTCAGCGGCGGGCACGCGCTGCCGCCCGCGGCCTTGATGGCATGAGCACGAAATTCTTGACGCCTTCCACACCCTCACCGGGAAGCAGGAACTTCATGGTGCTCCAGTTTTCGCTGCCGCCGCCTTTGGGCAGAACGGTCAGATGAATTTCCGGGCCCGGAACGATTTCAGTGTGAATGACCGCTGGAGTATTGTCGTTGCTGTTTACACGCAGTAAGGGGTCCGCGACCACTGAGTTGCGCATGAACCCCTCGGCGTAGCCCTTGCGGACGCCGGCATGCACGGCGTCTTCATAGTTTCCGCCGACGATATGCACATCCTGCCCGACTTTGGCATATACGATGGTCAGGCCGGTATCGTGGCAATATGACACATTGTTTTCGCGTGCAATGCGGTCGTTATCAATAAGTTCCGGCAATACTGATTTGCCCAAAGGGGATATTTCGTTCCTGGCCGCAGCGTGAAAACCATTCACCACATCTTCTGGAAGCTTGTGGCAAGCGTCGATGCATAGTTGCGCTATCTGGTTGCTTATATCGTTGACGTGTACTTCACGCATCTTTAACCTTCATATCTATGTATTGAGACAGTAATCAGCCCAGCAGTTTTGCGTATTCATGGATAAGCGCCGACTTCTGTTCCAGCCCGAATCCCCGGTGCGTCCGCCACAGTCACGACACTATCCTCAAGTATCGTGCCGTCTGCAAACCCGTCTAAAGGCAGGAAAATATTGGGGCAGACTTCGCAGCCACCCAGGCTCAGGCCGGCGACCCACCTGATCTTCAATGCTATGTTCCTGGGTATCAGCGTACGCGGCTGGGGAAGATGCGACGGGGTATCCCTGCCCCGCCAATACCTTCATGGCTCTTTCGCCTGAAAGCTATTCAATTTTGGCACCGGCCGCGTCGATGACCTTCGCCCATTTCTGGACCTCATCCGCCAGGTAGCGGCGGAATTCTTCGCCATGGCGCAGCAATATGGCGTGAGCCGCACCACCATCCGGTCAGCGCTGAATATCGTTGAAGGTTTGGGACTGATTAGCCGGAAGCGGCGTGCCGGCACTGTTGTCGTGTCGAATACCACCACCCAGGCCTATACCAAGTCGCTGCACAATATCGAAGATCTTGTTCATTACGCGAGCCAGACGGAAAGGCAGGTTTTGAGTATTTCGGATGTCGTTGCTGACGAAGAGCTTGCCGAAACCCTGGAGTGCAAGCCGGGCAAGAAATGGCTGAGGGTGCAAATGCTGCGCACTAAAAAAAAATGCCGACAGGACGCCTGTATGCTGGACGGACGCATATCTGGAGCCTCATATCGGATACGACGTACTGCCATTGATCAAAGATGGATCGGGGCTCATGAGCCATACCATCGGAAAGGAAACCGGCACATCGGTATTCGATATAAAGCAGCAAATTGATGCAGCCGCCATCCCGCCGTCCATCGCCGATGCACTGCGCGCCCGGGGCTTGAAATCACGCGGCATTACCTCGACCGGGCTAAACAGGCGTTTCTGATCACAGTCAACGTGTATCCTCCCGGCAAGTTCAGGTTTACATTCTGGATGCATCGGGCCAGAGCCGTCCAGCTATAGCCACGGTACAAAGAGATTTTGTACGTCACTACAGCGGCAGAGCAAGAAACAAATACCCTGCAGGCAGCATCACCCCCAAGGCTGCCGATACTGGATGGCTTCGGCCACGTTGGCGGCATCGATGTCTGTCCGGCCCTGCATATCCGCCACGGTGCGTGCGACGCGCAGGATGCGGTGGATGGCCCTGGCGGAC
>Ga0180220_1002554_pt1 | contig 11523 bp, 16 predicted proteins | sample eDN5th37CBELigBY_FD_151335 | JGI IMG/M metagenome (GOLD analysis project Ga0180220, IMG submission 151335) | Enriched backyard soil microbial communities from Emeryville, California, USA - eDNA 5th pass 37_C BE-Lig BY (version 2) (version 2) | ecosystem: Environmental > Terrestrial > Soil >... | reverse complement strand
TGCATGGGCCTTTATGTGCCCATTTTATTTTTTAACCGTTATTCGGTTCTTTGATTCATGCGGGCGGCATAATTGTCTGAGGCGAGAAAGTTGATTTTGCGCGCCTTTTCGTCATATTCGAAAACAAGGATCGTCCCGTGGTTGCTCGAATCCGGGTTGCTGTCGATCACGGCGAAACGGTTGCTGCCAAGAGGGACGATTTTCTCTCCCTTCGTGCCGACGCTCAACTCATCCGGAAAGTCGGGAATGTTGATGCCATGCGTGTAGGTTTCCACGCTTCCCGCAAAATGGGACCCTCCGTCCGATTGCGGCTTGACGATCATAATGACCAGGCAAATGACGACAATCATCATGATCCCGCTTAATACCAGCATAAATACATTGTTCTTTTGATCCAAATCGCTTCTTCCTTCCTATCCAAAAAATCCGCCTGACAAACCCGGAGATGGACTTTTTCCTCCTATGGGATCTATTGTTGCCCCTTTCGTCTATCTACTGTAAAATTGAATGGAAATTACATATCGTAAGGAGGAAAATAATATGAGAGACGCTTACTTTTTCGCATTAATGCAGAAAACCCGCAGCACGATCATCAGTAAGGTCGAACATCTACCGGCCGACAAACGCACGCTTGTCCCGCAAGGCTTTAACAACAACATTCATTGGCAGCTCGGGCATTTGCTGACCGTAACGAGTGCCATTTTGTTCCTTTTTTCCGGAAAAGAACCGGTCGTTCCCGCAGAATACCAAACCTTTTTCGGCAACGGCACAAAGCCGGCCGACTGGAACGGCGAGCCTCCGGCTTGGGATACGCTCATTCAAGAACTCACCGCGCAGTGCAAGCTGGTTGCCGACACCTTCGAGGGGAAGCTTGGCGAGCCGCTGACGGTCAAAGACAATTTCGCCAAAGCCGAAACCGTCGGGGAAGCGTTCATCGTGAACCTCGGGCACGAAAACTACCATCTCGGCATGATCAATGCCATGCTTAGAGTGCTGGAGTAAAGCAAACCGTCCAAATCGATAAAAAAACCTAAAATACCCTCGCTTTCCAAAAAGCAGGGTATTTTTGGTATCCATATTATTACATAGCGCATCATTTAAGTAAATTGGTTTCCCCATCTTTTTCCTGTTTTATTTTTATGACCCCTTCATGTGCACCGGTCCCTTTGAACCTTAATATAGTAAAATATACATAAAGATCATGAACATGCGGATGAAAGGAAGTGAACCGGGATGATTGCGGGGATGCTTTTTGTGATCCTGCTCGGCATTCTGATCCTCGGGTATGGCGTGCTGCTGATGCGCAAGCCTTCTTTCGGATGGAGGGCAAACGAAGGATGGAAGGTCGAAGGCGATTCGGAGCCAAGCGACGCTTATCTGGTTTCCTCGCAAATTAGAGGGCTTGTGGGCATTGTTTTCGGAGGCTTTTTGATTTTGATGGGGGTTTTGAAGATCGTTTTGGCATAAAGCGGGAAAGCGGAATGGAATAACTTCAAGGGAAAGGAATTCCGTCCTTCACGTCGAAATATGGATCGGGAGGGGGGATGCCTTATCGGGGATCTCATGGTTCCATAATCTTTTCGGATTGATCATTATGAATGGTGGAGGTATGAAATGAATCGGGTTAAGATTCTGGAAAGCGATACTTCGCTTAACCTTGAAAGGGAAATCAATGAATTTATCAGCGATCCGTCCATCGAAGTTGCGGCTATTCAATACACCGTAGGTTCAAAGCCTGATAAAGTAAACCGCAGCATACAAGTTCCATTGTACACCGCAATGATTTATTATTCGCAAGCATAAATTCGAACGCAAGGCCGCTCTAAGCAAGGGCGGCTTTTCATTTTGCCAAATTGTGGGTGATTCAAGCCCATTTTTAGGCCGCACCGACACCATTGCCCCGAACCTTACATAATATGAGTTGACTGTATCCCTTTACCTTGTTATACCATACAAACCCGAGCAAGGAGGGGTGACACCATTGAAGGGGAACGATCATAAAAGCAAATTTTTATTGACTCACCGTGAACGTGAAGTGTTCGAACTGCTTGTTCAGGATAAAACGACCCGAGACATCGCAGGGCAGCTGTTTATCAGTGAGAAAACGGTGCGGAACCATATCTCCAACGTTATGCAGAAACTCAACGTGAAAGGCCGTTCTCAGGCCGTCGTCGAGCTGATCAAGCTCGGGGAATTAAAAATTTGATCGATGCCTCTCTTGCGAACTTGGCCTTCTGTAGCATGTTTTCCGTTAGGAAAACATGGCAGGAGGTTCTTTATTTTGTCGTTCCCATTCCATATAGCGCTATAGCGCCGGCGGGGCAGCCAAAAGAAGTGTGCTCTCGGCCGGATGAGCAAAATTCTTTTTTTCAATATTACATAAGAAAAACGTCTATCGACGTACATCCACAGAGGGCAGACCGCGCTTAGCGGAAATCGCTTCGAAACTTATACTTGCTTATATCTTAAGAAGGGAGCCTGTGAAGGCTCCCTTGGCACGATTACTGTCTTACGATAAGAATGTCTTGAGGCGGTCTGCCGGTGCTTCGAATTTGGGCGATCTCGGCGTCCGTAAGGTTGCGGCCGACCAAAACGAGCGAAGACGTGACGTTGTTAAAGTTACCCAGGTTGGCTACGTTTTGGCTGCCACGGAACACGCGGAAGGATCCTTGGAAATTGATTCGCGAAAACAAAACAAGCGTGACTTCGGATCTCTGCACAACATTTCTAAGCCGGAAGCTCGAGAGAACATTGTCAAAACGGAATGCTCCCAGATCCCGAACGGCCACCCCTCCACGTCTGAATACTATTCTGCGGCCGGAAAAATTGTTGCCTGACCAAAGGGCAAGGCGTACATCACGGTTTGCCAAATATATCAACTCCTTTTCATAGATTGATATATTCTATGCCGGCTTAATAAATCGGTAAAAGATAAATGCAGGAGGGTAAAAGATGGTTTTTCAAAGCTTGCTTTCCGTTTTCATGGGAATGCGTCATGCATCCGGCGAAGGAACGCATCGGTCGAAGGTTTTTAAGGGCTGCCGGGCTTCCCCAAAAATCCGGGTATGAACCGCCTCCCGCCTGACGAGAATAGATCCCGAGGGGGTGCTAAGCTTTGCTGTTCTGGCTGATTGCCGGCTTTATAGCCGTCCCGTTCGTCATGGCGGTCCTGGCTGCATTAAGCCATACCGTCCGATGGATATGGAATTTGCTCGGGCTGCTTTCTTTCTATATATCAGGCTCCATCATCACGGCGGATGTGTACCGGAACATCATCCACGAAACCGTCCTGACCACCGACGTCCATGATCTCCTTCTGAATCCATGGTTTCTGGGTGCGGGCGCTTTTCTCGGATTATACATCCCTTACCGGATGCTTGCCGGGCTATGGATTCATAGGAAACGGTAAAGGGTCAGACTAACCTATACAACTTAGATCGGGCATTCACAACCCGCGTTCAGGCGAACGCGGGTTATTTTATTGGGACCTAGGAAAATCATCGCAAAAAATGGGTTTCCCCCTTGTCACCGGCAGACTTTTGACCTATGATGGGAATAAATATAAAAATAATTTTCTTGTAACAAAAAATAAATATTAAAATAATTTTCATATCTCATCTCGGATGAGTCCAAGGGAGGTCCTTAAGTGGCTCCGTTCTTATATGCCCTGGCGCAGGAAAAAGATAAGCTGTCGCAGCAGGAACGCCGGATTGCCGATTTTATTCTCTCTTCCCCGGCGCAAGTGGTCCATATGGGGATCAAGGAGCTGGCCGAGCAGTGCGGAACCAGTCCGGCTACGGTAACCCGATTCTGCAAAGTGTTCCATCTCAAGGGATACCCGGAATTGAAGGTCAAGCTGTCCGCGGAAATCGCCCACACGGAATTTCAGGGACGAAACCAGGGTTCCTCTTATCAGGACATCGTCGCCAACAATCCGTTATCCAAAATCGTGGAAGCGATGGAAGCCAACCATCTGACCTCCATCCGGGATACGACGCAGCTTCTGGATATGAACCGGCTCTCGCAAGCCATTCGGCTGCTGTGCGATGCGCAGCGGATCGATTTGTACGGCGTGGCGACGTCATCGGTCGTGGCGCTCGATTTTTATCAGAAGCTTATTCGGATCGGGAAAAACTGCACCGCCTTCGCCGACCCCCATATGCAGATCACTTCGGCTTCGACCCTGACGGACCGGGACGTGGCTCTCGCCATTTCCTATTCCGGGGAGACCGAAGAAACGATCAATGCGTTGTCCTGCGCCAAAGACAGCGGCGCGGCGACGATCACGCTCACTTCTTACGGCAGCAACACGCTGGCATCCATGGCCGATATTCCCCTCTTCGTTTCCTCCCTTGAGGAAGGCATGCGCAGAGGCGATATGGCTTCAAGGATCGCCCAGCTTCATATCATTGATATTCTTTTCATGGGCATGAGCAGCGAGCAGTTCGGACAATACGTACCCAAGCTTGAGCAGTCCTATCAAAACGTCCGGAACTACCGCAAATCAAGAGGAGGTAATTCAAAAGCATGAACATCTACACTTTCCAGCATGAGGCCGATTTCAACGCTACCGGAGCGGGCCTCATCGCCAGCCTGCTTCATACGAAACCAAGGTCCGTCCTCGGATTGGCAACGGGAAGTTCGCCGATCGGCATCTACCAGCGCCTGATTGACATGAACCGGCAGGGTCTGGTCAGCTTCGCCAAGGCTTCCAGCTATAATCTTGACGAGTACGTCGGTTTGCCTGAAGGGCATCCGGAAAGCTACCGCAGTTTTATGAACGAAAAGCTTTTTAACCACATCGACATCAAAATGGAGAACACGCACGTGCCTGACGGCAATGCGGCCGACCTCGAGGCGGAATGCAAAAAATACGACGCCATGCTCGAAGCAAACGGGCCGGTCGATCTGCAAATTCTCGGACTGGGGCATAACGGACACATCGGATTCAACGAACCGGACGAAGGCCTGATCGGCGGCACCCATGTCGTCGAGCTGCAGGAAAAGACGCGCACGGCCAATGCACGCTTTTTCCCTTCCTTGGCCGACGTGCCGACGCAAGCCATCACGATGGGCGTCGGGAGCATTTTGAAGGCCAGACAAATCATGCTGCTGGTTCGCGGGGAGGACAAAGCCGAAATCGTCAAGCGCGCATTGAAAGGGCCGATCACGTCCCAATGCCCGGCATCGCTTCTGCAATGCCATCCGAACGTCGTCGTATTGCTTGATCAAGGAGCAGGGAGGTTATTATAATGAGCGAAACTTCAGGACAATTGTTGTACGGCAAAGTCGTCGTGCCGGGAAACGTCATCGAGGATGGCGTCGTCGCCATCCATGAAGGCACCATCCTTTATGCCGGCGAGGTTCAGCATTTGCCGGACCATCTGCATCACCTGAATCCCGGCCATAAGACCGAAGGATACATCGTGCCGGGTTTCATCGATATCCATGTTCACGGCGGCAACGGCGAAGATTTTATGTATTCCGGCAAGGAGGAAATCGACAAAATCACCTCCTTCCACTGTTCCCAAGGAACGACCGCCATGCTTGCGACCACGATGACGGCACCCAAAGCGTCGATCGACAAAGTGTTGAAGGAAGTTCATGACTACAGACAGCAGGAGATGCCTTTTACCATTCTGGAAGGAGTCCACATGGAAGGGCCTTTCATCAGCCCGAAATGGCCCGGCGCGCAAAATCCGGAACATATCGTCCATCCGAACGTGGAATGGCTCGAAGCCTGGGAGGCCCAATATCCGGGACTGATCAAGCAGGTCACGCTTGCTCCCGAACGCGAAGGCGCTCTTGAGGCCATTCGCTGGATGAGCGAACACGGCATCAATGCGGCACTCGGCCATACCGACGCCACCTATGAGGAAGTCGAAGCCGCGGTAGAAGCCGGTCTCCGCCAAGCCGTCCATACCTTCAACGCCATGACGCCGATCCATCATCGCAAGCCGGGCACGGCCGGAGCGGTTCTCAGCGACGACCGGATCCATGCCGAAATCATCGCCGACGGCATCCATGTGCATCCGGCATGCATTTCGATTTTGACGAAAGTCAAAACAAACGATAATTTGATTTTGATCACGGACGCGATGTCCGCAGCCGGCATGCCGGACGGCGATTATACGATCGGGGATTTGCCGGTTGAAGTGAAGGACGGCATCGCGATTTTGAAAGGCGAATCGAACAGCCTGGCAGGCAGCACGCTCACGATGATCAAAGGCTTCCGCTATCTCGTCGAAACCGTCGGATTATCCGTCGAGCACGCTTCACGCATCGCCAGCTACAATCCGGCGAAGCGGCTTCGCATCGAAGACCGGACCGGAACGCTGGAAGCCGGCAAACAGGCGGATGTGCTGATGCTGGACGATCGTTTGAATATTCAGGGCGTTTGGGTTCGAGGGCGCCAGGCTTTTTAATAACGAACCTTATATATATTGAATAAAAAAATGACGCTGATTCCACGGCGTCATTTTTTTGCATTCCTTCCCTCCCCAAAAGCCTATTCGCTCGTCCAATGCCTCAAAATACATCAATCTCCAGAATCGTTTTTAAGGGTTTTCACCCCTTTTCAAGTACCCTCCTATTACTCCTCTCATTTAAAACGAAATTACAACATCCTGAGCCCGTTAAATAGCGTGTTTTACACCCGTTCTACATATGTTATGATTCTCAAATGAAGAAAAATTAAAATGCAAGGATGGACGCAAAATGAACAATCAAATGAGCAGTCGATTCGCTAACGAGAAAATACCCAAACTGATTCTTTCTCTTGCTGCCCCTGCCATCGTAGCGCAGGTGATTAATGCGCTGTACAATGTGGTAGACCGAATGTTTATCGGGAGGATGCCGGGTACGGGGACGCTTGCCTTAACGGGCATCGGAGTAGGATTTCCGATCATCATGGTGATCTCCGCCTTCGCCGCTCTCATCGGTTTTGGCGGCGCCCCTCTTGCTTCCATTAGGATGGGAGAAGGGAACCACAAAAAGGCCGAGGAATTGCTGGGCGCAAGCTTTGTTATGCTGCTGATCGCTTCCGTGCTGTTGACCCTCTCTTTTCTAACTTTAAAGTCCCCGCTGCTGACCCTGTTCGGGGCAAGTCCCGATACTCTTCCTTACGCCGACGATTATATGGGGATCTATCTGGTAGGTACGGTGACCGTGCTCATATCGCTAGGATTAAACCAATTCATCGCGGCGCAAGGATTTGCCAAAACGGCCATGGTTACGGTATGCGTAGGCGCTGCCGTCAATACGATCCTTGACCCTATTTTTATTTTCGGAATGAATATGGGCGTAAAGGGCGCAGCGCTTGCCACGGTCATATCGCAAACCATCTCGGCGGTATGGGTGCTCTGGTTTCTCACCTCGAAACGAACCCATCTGCGTTTGCGGATCAAATATATGCGAATCGACCTTCGAATCGCCGGAAGCGTGCTTGCCTTAGGCCTGTCTCCGTTTATTATGCAGTCGACCGAAAGCTTGATTCAGATCGTCTTCAACACCTCGCTTGCCAAATACGGGGGGGATTTGTACGTCGCCGCCATGGGCATCATGAGCAGTCTGATGCAAATTTTCACGCTGCTGCTGCAAAGCTTCGCGCAAGGAGCCCAGCCGATCATCGGTTACAATTTCGGGTCCGGCGACTTTGGGCGGGTCAAATCCACCATCTTATACTGCAGCGTTTTTTGCGCTCTTTTCGGCTTGGCGATGTGGAGCGTAGCGGTTTTTCTGCCACAACCTCCCGTCATGATTTTTACGAACAATCCCGATTTGATCGCTTTAACCACAATGCTCATGAAAATATTTTTTATGGGTACATGCATATATGGGGTTCAATTGGCTTTTCAGCAAATTTTTATTGCCTTGGGCCAAGCAAGGGTTTCCATTTTTATCGCCATTTTGCGCAAAATCATTTTGCTGATTCCGCTCGTTTACGCGCTTCCGTTCCTCATTCGCCCGAAAACGAATGGTGTCATCATAGCCGAACCCATTGCGGATATTTGTGCCGCGTTAACCTGCTGCGCGCTGTTCGGGTTTACGATTCGGCGGCTTCTTAGAGAAAAAGAATCGTTACAAAACATTCAGTCCGAGTAATCGCCATTTCGATTTGAGCAGTTATGCAGCCAACATCATGTTTTATAAACCAAAAAGCAGCCCGCAATATGCGCAAAGCTGCTTTTTGTTTGTTTTTACTGCATCATGTGCCTGCCCGCAGGTGTTCTGCCGGGAGCGTTTTGCGTGCCGGCGGGAGTCATCCGCGTATCGGTTCCGTTCGTGTTCGTCGGGAAGATTCGGTCGATCATGGTCGAAAGCTCATTAACCATGCCGCTGATCGGTTGCCCGTTTCTCACGTCGTTTGCATAATTGCTGACGCGTTGGACAAAATCAGGATTAGCGGAAACGTACACATTGGTGATGTTTGGATCAGCTTTTTGAACGACCTTCGTGATTTTGTCTTTCACGTCGTTGCTGACGTTATAATTTTGCGAATACGTTTCGCTTGTGCCTGCCGTTCCCGGCGTCGTTGCGTTAAAGCCGTTGTTTCTCGTAATCGGCTCGCCTGCGCCCGTCGTATAGCCGCGGAAATTGCCGTCCATTCCGGTACGCGTCATGCCATTGGTTCCGGCCGCCGTCCCGTTCATGCCGCGGTTGTTTACGCCAGCTGCGCCGGTGTTAAAGCTGCTGTTGCTGCCGCTTGTGCCGTGGTTCATCGTTCCGAAGCTGTTGCTGCGGAAACGGCCATGCGTGCCGTCGGTGGCATTATTGGTTTGCGCGCCGTTTTCCAGGGCGACTGCCACATACGCGCTGTTGCCTGCTTTAAGAACGTTTGCCGTGCGCACTTCCTTCATCGCGGCAACTTTATCCGCGATGTCCTGGGACGAAGTCATGTTCGTCAGGTCATGTCTGGCATTGCGCATTCCGAAGTTTCCATCCGTATTGTACGTGGAGAAACGATTGCCGTCTCTTAAGGAGTTGACGTTGAGTCTGCCGTCCCGCGTATCCAGCATGCGCCCATCTTGAACGTTTCTGGTGCGCACGTTCGTATTGGCAGGTTCTTGCGTCCCGCACCCGGCTAAACCGGCCATACTGGCAAGAAGCGCGGCAGATACGGAAAGACTAATGGCTTTGGATCGTATCATGAGTTCATCCTCCGTTATGAAATTGATGTAGTAACACCGTTTAGGATGACCTCTCGATTAACCCGATATGCTGAAAGGATTTGGCATCGACGGGGGCTTGAGCCGGCTACTCCGGTGAAGGAGAAGTCTTTAATCGGTCAACGCTTTTTTCCAGAAGTTCCATATCCTTGACAAAAACAGGGTAAGCAAACGACGCCCCCGACGGAATAATCCATAAAATGTCGTCCGCTGCCGGCTCGGCTGCTATCAAATACACCGTTTCGTCCGCATTGGAGCCATTTTTGATCGTGACGGTGGAGTCGATCGTTTCATTCTTTAACGAAGCAGCCGGTCGTTTGTTTCCTGCCCCTTTGGCCATAAGCGAGTTCATTTGCGACAACAACCGGCCCGCGTCGGATTCGGCTGCGGGTTTGCCGTTTAATGACCATCCATTTGCTTCTTCCCCATCCGTTTGGTCGGTTCGCTGCAGCAGCCACGACGTTCTTTTTCCGTCCCATTCGATCGAAACGACGTCCTGCGGATTCACCCAAACCGGGAGCGTCCGTTCCGTATCGGATCTTGCGGCCTCGCGATCTTTTTTTCCCGGCGCTTCGGTTTGATAAGGGCGCACGATATAAGCCATGCAAATGATCAAAAAAAATGCGACCAAAACAACAATAACGGTCGAACCCCTTATTTTCATCCTTCCAACCTCCTCTTCGTGACATCCAGATCAAGAACGTTATTCTCATATTACCCCGATCGCAGCTGCTTACTACCCTTTCCGAAGCAAAATAGAACCTATGCAGGCGAAATAGGGACAATGCCTAATGCCAACATAGCTGCCGCCACATACGATATTTCATGACTATAGCCTTTCGGGAGGGAATGGCATGACAACGGTGGTGGTGACAGGCGGAGCCGGTTTTATCGGTTCCCATCTTGTACGTCATTTGATCGAAAAGGGGCATCGGGTTCATGTCATCGATGATTTGTCTACCGGCACGGCCCGAAACATTCATCAAGGAGCAACTTTGCACAAAGAAGACATTCGTTCGCCCTCCGCTTTTGGAGCGATCGTGTCGCTGAAGCCGGATACCGTTTTTCATTTGGCAGCACAGGCCGACGTTCAACATTCCATCAAAAATCCGGGTGAAGACATGGGAATCAACGCGCTCGGTACGCTGAACATGCTGGAAGCCTGCCGCCAAGGCGGAGTCCGCAAATTCGTGTTCGCTTCCACTTCGGGCGTATACGGCAACCTCGAAAAGGATCTGCTTGAGGAAACAGATCCTGCCGTCCCAATTTCGTTTTACGGTTTATCCAAGTTTGCCGCAGAACATTACGTGCGTCTGTACGGCGAATTGTTCGATCTGGATTGGACCGTACTTCGGTTTGCCAACGTCTACGGTCCCGGCCAGACTTCCAAAGGAGAAGGCGGCGTCGTGGCGATTTTCCTGAGTCTGCTTCGGCAAGGCATGCCCCTGACGGTGAATGGGGATGGGGAACAAACGCGGGATTTTATTTATGTCCAGGATGTCGTTGCCGCGCTGGCGGCGGCTCAAACGGCAGGCGCCAGGAAAATCCTCCATGTCAGCACGGCCGTTGCGACCTCCGTCAACCGGCTCGTGGAAATTCTGAGGCAAAACCATGACAGACCGGTCGCATGCGTCCAGCGTCCCGACCGGGCCGGAGACATCCGCCATAGCTGCTTGTCCAATGACCTTGCCTTGGCTCATTTGTCATGGCGCCCGGCATACGGCATTCAAGAAGGACTCAGGCTGACTTATCAAAGTTTTTTTCAGTAAAGGCAAAAAAGCCGATCCCGGCTGACGGCAGCCGGAGTCGGCCCTGATTCGTTCGATTTCAATCGGCGGCGTGGACCGTGCCTCCCAAAAAATAAGCGGCAAGCATCGCTTTATGCTCGCTCGAACGAGCCGTAAGAAAAAAGTGGCGCATGGCGCTGTCCCCGGATAGAACGCACTCTTCCCTTGTCCGGGCACGGAAATAACAAGTTTCCATGGTCCAATAAATGACCGGTCCGTTTGGTGCGTCTCTCCTAATTATCAGCTCCAGCTCCCCTAGATCAACCATTGGCTTTAGCCAAGACACGTCAATGTCCAAAATCACGCGGTCACCATCCACTATTCCTTCCAAAGTCACTCCCGTTAAGACAATCTCATCGGGACCGACGGCAAACGGCACGAAAGTGCCCGCTGCGGCTCCTACCCTTGTGCTGTATTTTTCGGTCATGGCGACTTCCTCCATTCAAATGTGGTACAGCATATCAATAAAGCGTACGCAGTACTGGTCCGGATTGAATTCCGTTTGTACCCTAGTTAACGCATTGCTGCGGATGTTTTCCCTAAGGGGTGTATTCCGCATCAAATCAAGT
>Ga0180220_1002553_pt1 | contig 11526 bp, 10 predicted proteins | sample eDN5th37CBELigBY_FD_151335 | JGI IMG/M metagenome (GOLD analysis project Ga0180220, IMG submission 151335) | Enriched backyard soil microbial communities from Emeryville, California, USA - eDNA 5th pass 37_C BE-Lig BY (version 2) (version 2) | ecosystem: Environmental > Terrestrial > Soil >... | reverse complement strand
CCGCAAATTCAGCGCCTCGCCCGAAAAGGGATCGATCGGCGTCCCCGGCAAACCGACCGCGCGGCGGGCTTCGGCCGGGTCCGGGACCACGGCGTCGGCGTGGGTCGATCACCGCCCGGCGGATGGGGACCTCTGGCGCGGCTCACTCAGCGCCTCGTCCACCAAATCGCGCTGGGCGATGGCGTTGTCGGCCCGGTCGTGGCCGACGATCAACCGACCTTCGCGACCACGAAGAAATCCTTGTCGAGCAAGTCCCCGACCGCATCCAGGAACCGGTCGTTGATGAAGTACTCATCTTTTAGAAAAAAGATAGGAACCTCGTCGATCATCGCTTGCGTGATCGAAATTTCTCGAATGGACAAGTACTTTGGGTCCTTGGGGAGGGTCAGCGTCCTACGCTCTTTCGAACCGTGATCGGGAAGAACGTCTTCGCTATAGTAACAAGGAACCAGCAATTCGTAAAACAGGCCGATTCGTTCATGGAGTTCGGGAGTGTCGGGAAGCCTTCGAAGGGGGTTTTCCACCACGTCTCCAGGATCCTCGTCGAGCGGAGTCGGCCTGAAAATCGAATCTTCGTCGTAATGAGAGAAGTCGCCGAGACGCCATTCATAGTCGACGAGTTTCTCGAAAACCACCCCACGAAACCCGACTCCAGGCAGGCCCTCCAGCCTCCGTTTGGCCCGCTCCGACACGATGAGGCGGCTTAGAGGACATGTAATGTCCGGCACGATCCGGCCGTTCCGTGTAATCGAGAGCGGCTCAACCACGCTCATCGCCTTATCCATCTTTAGATCACCATGAAACATCTGGTAGTGAAATATATCATACATGTCTCCCCTGTGGAAAGGACAGTACAGCACATAGATGTTCATGGCATCCTCATCTCTCAGATCTCATCCGCCTGTTCGACTTCACCCCTGATTCTCGGAGAGTCCAGCGTCTGGAAGCCCGGCCGCGGCCGGCGCCTCGGAGTGGTGGTCAGGCGCGTCCCCCCTTCAACCAAACCGACATTCCGCGGGTGGTCAACGCCACCCGGGGATGTCGATCGCGGCGGCCGGCGCGGCAATGAAGACAAGCGCGGCCGCGGCGATCAGGTCAAAGACGGCGCTCGGCCTCGATTGCATTGGCTTCCGTCGCATGCCGTCCCCTCCTATTCTTCCTGAAACACCGGCGCGACGGCCGCTTGCATTTGCCGATCGATCTTTTCGGCCAAGGCGGCGTCGAGGACATTGGAGTGGTCCTTGCCGGGGATCATCTCGATCTCGGCGTCGCTTCCGAGCTTCTCATGCGACCCCTTCAGAAGCTCGACGGCCCCCTCCAGGTAAAACGTGTCCAACGTTCCCATGAAGACATGAATCTTGCCCGCGAGCTTCGGGCCGAGGGTCGGCCAGTTTCGCTCCATGATGAGCCTGATGTCGTAAGCCTCCCAAGCTTTGGCCGTCTCCGGGTCGATCGCGCCGGTCTCGCGGTCCCAGAGCTTCCGGGGCTTGCCGTCCTCTCCCTTGGGGCTGAAGACCGCCTCGAACGAGCCGAGCTGGCCGCCGTGGCCCATCACCGTCTCCATCTTCGCGAACAAGTCGTGGAAGAGGATCGGCCGGGTCCCCATCCGGGCGAGCGGCCGACGCTCTCCTTCGGGGTCGCGGTAGAAGTTTTCGCCCTCGCGGTAGAGGTTCATCCGCTGAAAGTCCCGGAAATCGACCGGGTCGGGACTGGTCGACCACGCCCCGCCGAACGTCTCGGGATAATTCACCTGAAGCCAAAGGCTGGTCCACCCTCCCGACGAATGACCGTTGAGCAGTCGCGCCCGGGGGTCGGCGATCATCGGAAAGGTCTTTTCCAAATAAGGGATGAACTCCTCAACCAGCGCCCGGCCCCGGGGCCCATTGTTCGCGCTGTCGGCGAACGTGGAGTGGCCGTTGCCGCAATCGGCGTCGAGGACCACCCGAATCATGTTCTCCGCGAACTTCAATCCAGGGTGGACGATCATCCGTTCGGCCGAATGATGGTCGCCGCCGAACCCGGTTATGATGTAGACCGTCGGCAACTTGTGGTCGGGCATGACCGCCGGCAGGATCACGGCCGCCCGATGCCGGATCGGCCTTCCATAAAATTCCGAGAGCAAGGGGCTGGGGCACTCCGCCAGCTTGATCCGGGAGGTCTCGCGAAACGGCCGGGGCGGAACCACCTGGTTGACGGTCAGCTCGATCGGCCCGCCGTCTGGTCGGGGCGCCTCGAACGCGACGACCGGCCCGTGCAGGTTCCCCTCGCCGGTTCCGATCTTCGCCGTGTCGGGGTTGAGCCGGACGACCGCCTGCGCCCGGTATTGGCCGGGCTCAAGCTCGTCGAGCGAACCGGGGAAGCCGTCGGCCGAGCCGTCGATCCGCACCGTCTCGCCGGGCCTCCAATTCTCCACGTCTCGGGCGAAGAAGGGCTGAGGGTTGAACCAGTTCGGCCCCAGGCGAGGCTCGGCCGTCGAGTCGCCCGCCGCGAGCATGACGTAAACCCGCGCGCTGATCGGCCGTTCGTCCGCTCCCTCGCTCGGATACGCGATCTCGAAGACGACGCCCGAGGGAGTCGGGTCGGCGGCTTGAGCCAGCGCCGAAGCCGAGGGGATTGAGAGAAGCGCCGAGACGAGCAGAAGGCGAAGCATGAGGCGGTCTCGCTGAAATCGGGGATGAAGGTTCGGTTTGTCGGATCGCCACTCAAAGACGATACCCCGACGCCGGCGCGGATTCATCCCCGCTGCGAATTGGCGGACGAAATCTTTAGGCGTGACCGCCCCGCGGGCCAACTCCCATTTTGATAAAATGCCAAAGATCCGCACGGCGTGATGCTCGCGTGTTCGGCGGCTCGTCAATTCGGCTCGCTCGTGGGGGAACGGCGCGATGTTGGTTGGTCACAAGGCGTTGAGGTGGAGACTTTCGCCGCTCGCGATGGCGCTGGCGGCGATGGTTGGCTCCGCGGCTGGGGCCGAGGGGGATCGGGCGGCCTTGGTTGAGGGCGTGGGAGAGATCGCCGCGCCCGGAGCGCCGGGGTCGCTGGCGATTTACGGCCCCGAGGCCGAGGCGATCGTGGTGGGCGAGACGGGGGGCGGCGCCCAGGTGGCGGTCGTCGGCGCGGCGAGGGCCGGCAAGGGGCGAATCGTGGCGTTCGGCCACAACGGCTACTTCGGCGGCGAAGCGCTCCGAGAGGCCGACACGGGCCGGCTCCTGCTCAACGCCGCGCGCTGGGCCGCCGGAGGCTCGACCAAGGCGGCGATCAACACCGAAACCGAGCCCCGCGTCGGCGTCATCGGTCAGAAGGACGTGCTGGCTTACCTCCAAAACGCGGGCTTGACGGCCGCCGACGCCCAGGCCGATGGCGACTGGTCGGCCTTCAACGTGATCGTGGCCGAGCCCGGGGGGCTGGGTGGAGCGCCCGGGATCGCCGCCGCGCGGCGGTTCATCGGCGACGGCGGAGGATTGATCACGTCGGCGACCGGCTGGGGATGGGCTCAGATCCACCGCAAGCCGATCCGGGACTTCGAAGGCAACGCCCTGCTGGTCGGCTCGGGTCTGGTCTGGACCGAGGGATTCGCCGGCCGCACGGGAGAAAAGGGCTTCGTCACCGACGGGGCGGTCTCGCCGGCCACCAACGCCGCGACCGTCTTGAGAGCCCTGCTCCAAGGGCAAGAGCCCTCCGACGACGACATCCTGACCGGTCTCGAAGCCGTCCGGTTGACGCTCGGATCGCTGCCGATCGAGGGGACGAACTTTCTCGACCAGGCCGCGAGGGCGCTTAAGACCCTTGAGGATCGGGGCGTTGATCTGGTTCCCACCCGTGAAAACCCGGCCGACGCCAAGGGCGATCGATTGAGGCGCTTCGCCATCGGCATCGAAACCGCGTTGGCGCTGGCGTCGCCGGTCGAGCGGATCAAGGCCCTGCCCGCCGCGGCCGATTTTCCGGGCTTGCCCGAGGGCCGGGCCAAGCCGGTTGTCCGAACCGGCGAGATCGACGCCTCGATTCCCGGCTGGCATGGCCTGGGACTGTACGCCGCGCCCGGAGCGAAGATCACCGTCACGGTCGACGAGGCCGACGTTCCGCTGAATCTCGTCGTCCAGATCGGCTGCCACACCGACGGCCTCTGGCATCGCGACCGCTGGGATCGCCTGCCCGAGATCGTTCGGCGGTTCCCGATCGAGGGGCCGAAGACCGTCGCGGCCAACGCGGTCGGCGGCCTGGTCTACATCGACGTTCCGGGCCGCGTCTCGTCCCCGAGGTCGGTGAGGGTCTCCATCGCGGGCGCGATCCCCGCCCCCCTGTTCCAACTCGGCCAAACCACCAAGGACGAGTGGCGGAAGTCAATCCGCAACCGCCCCGCCCCTTGGGCCGAGCTGGCCGGCAAGCGGGTCATCTTCAGCGTGCCGACGAGCCTGATCCGACAACTCGACGACCCCGAGCCGCTGATGGCCTGGTGGGACTCCGTTGTCGAGTCGCAAGTCGGCTTCGCCCGGACCAGCGACATGAGGCGGCCCGAGCGGATCGTGACCGATCGCCAAATCTCGGCCGGCTACATGCATTCGGGCTACCCGATCATGACCCCCATCGACGAAAGCGCGACCACCGCCCTCGACCTGGCGAAGCTGAAGGCCGAAGGGACCTGGGGACACCTCCACGAGTTGGGCCACAACTTCCAAGACGGCGCCTGGACCTTCGACGGCGCCGGCGAAGTGACCAACAACCTGCTCGTCATCCACACCTTCGACACGCTTCTGAATCTCCCCCACGACGCGGGCCATGGCGCGATCCGGGGCAAGGCGATGCGGACCGAGCGGATCCGCAAGCACATCGGCGACGGCGCGTCGTTTGAGACCTGGAAGCGCGACCCGTTCCTCGCCCTGATGATGTACATCCAACTCTACGAAGCCTTCGGCTGGGAGCCGTTCGACCGGGTCTTCGCCGACTACGCCAAGCTCGACCGCGGCGAGCGGCCCCGCGACGACGACGCCAAGCGCGACCAGTGGCTCATCCGGATGTCGAAGGCGACCGACCGAAACCTCGGCCCCTTCTTCCAGCTTTGGGGCGTCCCCACCAGCCAAGCCGCCCGCGACGAGGTGAAGGATCTCCCCCCTTGGATGCCCGAGGAACTGGCCGACTTGGCGAAGGAGCGTCTCTAAACCCCGGCCCACCTTGAACGTCGAGGGCGGCCGGGGATAAGCTGAAGTGGTTCGCGAACGGCCGTCGCGCGGCGGCCCGTTGGTTCGATTCGGGACGCGGAGGCCGGCGATGAGTCGAACTCGGGCGAGGGTCTCGCAAACGCCGCGCTGTCCCGATTGCCGGGCCGTTTTGGAGGCGGTCGACGCGACCGGCCCGAACCCCTCGCGGTTCGCCTGCCCGATTTGCCGGGGCGTCTTCCGGGTCGAACGAGTTCCGGCCGCTCCGCCGTCGCCGAGTCCGTCGCTCCCTCCTCCTCCGGTCGCCGTCGCGCCGGTCGGCTCGCTCTCGCTGCGATGGCGCGGCCTGGTGTTGCGGGTGTTGGAGCGGCTTTACTGGTCGGTCTCGCCGGCCTTGGCGGTGGTCTTGTTCGCGCTGGGGGGCTTCGTCCCCGTGCTTCGAGGCTGGCTGCGCGACGAGATCGCCGATTGGGGAGGCGTGGTCGAAGCGCTCGGCGGCGCTTGGTTTCAGGTTGAGACGAGCAACCCCGACGCCGATTTGGGGCCGGTCCTCGCCCGAGTCGACGCCCCCCTGCTCTTCGACGCGGTCGACCTGGTTTCGCGTCGCCTGGGGATCAAGCGGCCCGGACAGGTTCGGCTGGCCTATCTTCCCTGTTGCGGAGTGGTCGCCTGGGGGCGGTCGCGGGCGCTCTTGATCGGCCTGCCCTTGCTTCGGGTTCTGACCCAGGCCGAGCTGCGCGCGATCCTCGCCCACGAGCTGGCCCATTTGGCCTGCGGCGACGCCACCCGCGCGGCGCGCTCGGCCCGGTTCGTCGAGGCGCTCGAGCGGGCCGTCGAACGGCGCGGGGACCGCCTTTTCGGCCCCTTGGGCGTTTGGGCCCGGTTCTGCCTCCGCGAAGCCTCCAGGCTGATCGAGCCGGTCGCCTGGGGACAAGAGGTTCGAGCCGACCGACTGGCGGCCCTGATCGCCGGCGGCGGCGCGGCGGCCTCGGCCCTGGTGAAGGTGGCGATGGTCCAGCCCCTCTTTCGCGAGACGCTCGAATACTACGACCCCGAGACGGCCGAGACCAACCTCTACGCCTTCTTCCGAGCCTTCTGGTATCGCCTCCCCCCCGAACTCCATTCGGCCATGCGGCTGAAGCTCCTAACCGACGGCGACGCCGCCCACGACCCGGCCCATCCCCCCCTGCGCGACCGCCTGGCGCTCCTGCAATCGTACCCCGACCACGTCCCCCGCGAGAGCGACTCGCAGCCCGGCAACACCTTCCTCGGCGACCTGGAAATCTTCGAACAAATGCTCCACAACCGCCTCTTCGGCTCGACGGGCTCAACCGAACCCTCGGTCTTCCACAAAGCCCGCGGGTAATTGCGGCGCCGCGCCCTTTTGTAGCCGGCCTCTGTGAGGCCGGGATCGGCGTCGGATCGCCAAGGCTCACGCGCCGGGGTCACAGCCCCCGGCCACAACAATAGGATGATCCCACGCGGAGCCCCTCAGAAGTCGTCGGTTGAGACGATCTCTCGACCGTCGCGGGTCAGCAAGGCGTACCAGAGTTCGCGGTCGATCGAGGCGCGGAGGAAGCGGGCCGCGCCGTCGCCGAAGACGAACTGGGCCCCGCCGGGATGATATGAGCCTGATGGGATCATCCGGTTGTCGGGCGAGTCGGGGGGAACGGGCGAGGGCGCGGCGTCGAACTCGCTTCCGGCGAAGCCGCCGACGGCCCAGCCCTGCCCGTCTCGCTTCTCGCCGAAAAGGATCGTGTTGGAGAGACCGTCGCGCACGTCTTGCGGACGAATGCAACGGGTCGGCCCGCGCGGGGTGTCCACCCGAACCATCATCATGACGCCCCGATAAGCTCCCTTCTCGTTGGCGAAGTCGTCGCCCAAGGACGTTCGGCTCCCTCCCCAATTAGCCCCGTAATGATTCCCGGCGAAGGCCGAGCCCGCGGGATACCGCCAGCCGTTGGTCGCGCGAATCCGCTCCGAGGGGAGCAAATCGAGCGACAGCGGCGACGCGGGGCAGAGATAAATCGCAAGGGGCGTCCCCACGACCGTCCGGTTCGATGGGTAGTGATTCTCAACCTGGAAGTTGTAGGAACTGAACAACGGCTGCTGGTCAAGCTCGGGGAGGATCATCGCGAAGCACGAGTGATTCACCCCCCGCCCCTCTCCGGCCGTCGCGCTCATCGGCAGGACGTTTTGCGCGGTCATGTAGGTCAACGTCGCCAGGCCAATCTGCTTCAGGTTGTTGAGGCATCGCACCCGCTTGGACGCGTGTTTGGACGACTCAATCGCGGGAAGCACAAACGCGATGATGATCCCGATGATCGCGACCACTACCACCAGTTCGATCAGCGTGAACGCCCGTCGCCGTCGCATGATGAGCCTCCTAAAACCAAAGCGTCTTGTCCACGACATTCAAGAGCGGCTCCCCGGCCGCGAACCGGCGGACGTTCTCGACCAGCAGGGCCAAATGTCGCTCGGCGATGATCGGCGAATAGCCGGCGGTGTGGGGGGTGAGGATCACGTTGTCGAACTCCCAAAGGGGATGCTCGGGCGGCAGGGGCTCGACCTCGTACACGTCGAGCGCCGCGCCGGCGAGGCGCTTCGCTCGAAGGGCCGCGACTAGGTCATCGAGAACCACGATCGCCCCCCTCCCAATGTTGATGAGATAACTCGACGGCCGCATCGCCGAGAGCGTCTCGGCGTTGAACAGTCCCGCGGTCTCCGGCGTGTGGGGCGCGGCGATCACTACGAAGTCGCTCCAGGCCAGAAGGTCGCCGAGCCGGTCGACCCCCTCAACCCGCTCAAAATCCTCGGGCTCGCCGACGCGCTCGGGAAACCGATCGACGCCCCGGACGGTCATGCCGAAGGCCCGGGCCCGCCGCGCGACCTCGCGGCCAATCCCTCCCACGCCGACGATTCCCATCGTCGCCCGGGGCAGATAAATCGTCGCCCGGTCCATGGCGTTGACGACCCCCGGCCCCGCCGCGAAGTTAACCCGCGCGCCCTCGCCTCCCTCGGGCTCGTACCGGCGCTCGCGCTGGCGGCGAACGTAGGCATGCAAATTGCGTGCGAAACAGAGGACGTAACCCATCACTTGGTCGGCGATCACGTCGCCAAACAATCCGCGCGTGTTGGTCAACGCGCACGGATGAGCGGTCAAGGCGGGAAACAGGTAGTGTTCGAGGCTCGCCGTGAACGTCTGCACCCATCGAAGGCGATCGGCGCGGGCGAGCATGGCCGGGGTGATCTTGCCGAGGAACCCATCGGCCCCCGACATGGCGGCCTCCGCCTCCGACGCCTCGACCGCGTTGACCCACTGGGCCCCCGGCGCGGCGGAGCGCAAGGCGGCCAGGCGATCGGTCTCGACGGCCGGATGGATAACGAGTTTCATACTACGATTCTCCGAGGGGCGGGCGTCGCCCGCCGAGCCAACACGCTTCGAGTCATCGCGACCAACGCGCCCGATGGAGGGGCCGCCCATGTTGATTAGTGAAAAGGTCAACGCCGAGTTCAATCGTCAAATCGGCCACGAGCTGGCCGTCGCCAACCAGTATCTCGCCATCGCCGCCTACTTCGACCGCGAGGGCCTGATCGGCCTCGCCAAGTCCTACTACAAGCAGGCCGACGAAGAGCGCGACCACGCGATGAAGTTCATCAAGTTCATCCACGACGCGGGGGGCGAGGTGAAAATCCCGGCGATCCCCGAGCCCCGGAACAACATCGGCTCGGCGCTGGAGGCGGCCCAACTGGCCTATGACGCCGAGGTCGAAACCACCAAGGAAATTTACGCCCTCGTCGAGCTGGCGACCGAGGAGAAAAGCCACATCGCCCGGAATTTCCTCCAGTGGTTCCTCGAAGAGCAACTTGAGGAAGTCTCCAGCGCCGAGACTCGCCTCTCCATCATCCGCCGCGCCGGCCCGTCCATCATGATGGTCGAAGCCTACCTCGCCCACCATGGGGTGTAAATTTATGTATGGATTGTCGCGAGCGTTCCTTTGTAGCCGGCCCCTCTGAGGCCGGGACACGCGCCGCAAGCCGCGCCTTTCGCGCCGGGGTCCCAGACCCCGGCTACAAGGGTTTGATGACGCCCCGATGGGAAAGGGCTTCGAAACGCCGGTTCACGCACAACCGCCCGAAGCCCCATCCGCGGCCGAGCCACGGTCGTCGAACTTCGGAGGCGCCTGAAAAATGAAACGACGAACAATCCTCGCGGGCGTCATTGTCGCGGTTCTCGCGGTCGTCCTCCTGGCGCTCTATGCCAAGAGGCAAATTCCAGCAATGTACCATCAGTCCTATACGAAGGAACTCGCTGACTGGGAGAAGATATACGGAAGGCCTCAAACCTGGCCTGAGGCGATGCGGTCCGCCGACATGCTGAGGTACGTCCAGCATTATTACGTGCCGGAATTCACCTTCCGGAGCGACGAGGCGACCGAAGCGGCGCTGGCGGCCCAGCGAGCGCGAACGACGCGAACGATCGTGACCGGCTTGAAAGAGTTCACCGGCCAAGACTTCGGGGAGGACGCCGAGCGTTGGCGCGAGTGGATCGAGAAAACTGGAGAAGTTGAGTCGCGAATAAAGTAGCGGGGGCCGCGCGATGCCCCTTACCCCGCCCGCTCGGCCGAGGAAACGCCCCGGCAAATTTCCGTCAGGCGTCGCGCGACCCGCGCGGCGCCGTCGACGGGATATGGGGGTTTGAGGGGACCGGCCTGAAAGGCTCGATCCAAGGCCCGCTCCAATCTCACGCCGGCGAAGTCGCGCGACGAGATCGGGACGCCGCCGCCCCAAGCCCTTAAGGCGCGGTCGAGCGCCCGGAACTCGGAAAACCCCCGGCGCGGGGGATAAAGAATCGGCCGGCCGTGAGCCATCGCCTCGGCGACGGTCCCATAGCCGGCTTTGGCCACCACGGCGTCGGTCGAGGCGATCAAATCGCCCCCCGACCAGTCGCGCGGCGACACCAAATGGAGGTTCGCCAACTCACCGACCGGGGCCGCGTGATACCCCACGAAGTGAACCCCGCGCGACTCGAACGAGGCCAGGCGCTTCCAGTCGAGATCGTCCTGACCGTAGCGGCCGATGTAGAAGTAAACGAGCTTCTCCGATTCGCCCAGGCCCAACAGTTCTCGCAATTCGCGCGACCGATCGCGACCGGGGTTGGCGACCAGGCCGACGCTGGTTTGCCTGGGAAGCCAGCTCATCTTGAGCGCCGGCTCGGCCCGAAAAACGCCCTCGGCCTGGCGATAGGCCGCGCGCAGGTCGGCGACGAGTTCCTTGTATTCGGGGCCGGCCGAGCGCGCGTAGGGCTCGTAGATGTCGCACCAGGTGAAGTTGGCCAGAATGAAGCCGGGAACCCCGGCCCGACGCGCCGCGACCAGCGGAAGCGCCGGCGCGTCGCACAAGACGGCCCCGGCGTTGAGATCGCGAAGGTAATCCGCGTCGTCGTCGAGCCGGCCGAGCGCCTCGCGATGCGTGCTCAGGGCTCGTTCGAGGGTCGCCTCGGCGTCGGTCTCTCCGCTCCCTCCCACGGGGTTGACCGCGCCGGAGTCGGAGACGTGGGGGTCGAGTTCGGCCGGACGGAGCAACCGCTCTCGCCAGTGGGGAAGCAGGTCGGGATGCGACCGGATCACCACCGGCACATCGGCCGGAACCAGGTTGACGGCCGCCACCGAGCGATTCAAATGGCCGAACCCGTGGCTCGTCGCGTGGACGACCAACGCGCCCCCGATTCCCTTCGGCCGGACGTTGTGTTTCATCGACATCGATTCTCCGCCCCCGGTTCCGACGATCAAGCCCCGGGCGCGGTCCGCCAGTTTGCCAAGCGTTCGGGTCGCCATAATATCGTCGTTTTACGCCAACTTAACGCAGCCGAGGCGAACCTCAACGCCCTTCATTGTACCAGGGCTCGCGATTCGCTCCCATCGCGACCGCCCCTCCGACTTCGAGGGTTCACTCAACCCCTGGCGGCTCGGCTCGGCTGGCCGCCGCTGGGCGACTGGTCCAGATCACGCCGCCCAAGGTCAGCAGGCCGCCGACGATCAGGCCGGGGGAAAGGGGTTCGTCGAAGAACCAGACGCCCCAGACGACCGTAAGCACCGGCGCGATGTTGCTGAAGGTCGCCACCTGGCTGGCGTCAAGCCGCCGCAGCGCGAGGTTCTGAAGGGCCAGGTTCAAGGGGGTGATCGCCAGCGCTAAAATGGCCAGGCTGATCCAGGCCGAGGGCGTCGCCGCGCGGAGCATCGCCGGCCAGTACGGCGCGCCGACGACCGCGATCGGAATTTGCAGCGCGAAGCCGAACAGGAACGTCCCGGCCAAAACCGGCAACGCCCCGTGACGGACGATCAAAGGACGGCTCAGGGCCACGTAGGCGCCC
>Ga0180220_1002552_pt1 | contig 11527 bp, 13 predicted proteins | sample eDN5th37CBELigBY_FD_151335 | JGI IMG/M metagenome (GOLD analysis project Ga0180220, IMG submission 151335) | Enriched backyard soil microbial communities from Emeryville, California, USA - eDNA 5th pass 37_C BE-Lig BY (version 2) (version 2) | ecosystem: Environmental > Terrestrial > Soil >... | reverse complement strand
GGTTCCGACGGGCGACTATGGAGCGCTGGCGGCCAAGGTATCCGAACTGGTCAATCAACCGGAGTTCCTGCAGTATACCGGAAGCATGAACGCAAACGCCGCGAGGACGGCATACGGCATGGAGACCTACCGGCAGCGGGTTCACGGATTCGTTCAGGAGCTGCAGCGGGGATGCCCCGATTGGATGAGCGGGGACGTTTCCCGCCGCGTATCCGCCGCAGGCGTCCCTGCGTTGAACGTTCCGCCGCCTCCGGTTGGGCAAGCTGCCCCGGCAAAAAGGAGGGCGGGCAGGAGAAGGAAACATGCAAGGAAAGCAAGAAGGCCGGCGGCCGCGGTTCGAGCACGCCGGATCCAAAGAAAGGCAGGAGCAGGCAAACGTTCCAAACGTCGCTCCAAGTCCATTAAACGAAAGTAGGGGACGGACGCTATGAGAATCATGACGATTTTGGGCACCCGGCCCGAAATTATCCGCCTCAGCCTCATCCTTCCTAAGCTGGACCGGTATGCAGAGAGGCATGTGCTGGTGCATACCGGGCAAAATTTTGCAGAAAGGCTGAGCGGCATTTTTTTTAAGCAGATGGGCTTGCGCTCACCGGATTACGTTTTGCAGGATGCAGCCGCAACGCTTGGGGAACAGCTCTCGTCCATGTTCCTTCAAATGGAGCGGATTCTGGATAAGGAGAAGCCCGATACCATCCTTCTGCTTGGCGATACCAACAGCGCGCTGTGCGCGGTGCTTGCCGAAAGGCTCGGATATCCCGTGGTTCATATGGAAGCCGGCAACCGCTGCTTTGACCTGGGCGTGCCCGAAGAGAAAAACCGGCGGGTCATCGACGCGATCTCTTCGATCAACATGCCGTATACGGAACAGAGCAAAAAACATTTGCTTGCCGAAGGTTTTCCCAGCTCGCGCATCGTGCTGACGGGAAATCCGATCTATGAAGTGATGGAGCACTACAAGGATTCGATCGAAGCAAGCCGCATTTTGAACAGCCTCTCCCTGAAGCCGAAGGAATATTTTTTGGTTACGGCCCACCGCGCGGAGAACGTGGATCATCCGGAACGGCTGCGGCAAATCGTCGAAGGGCTGAACATGATCGCGGAAAAATACGGCCGCCGGCTCATCTGCAGCATTCATCCGCGAACGGCCTCCCGCATTGCGGGGCTGAAAGATTTGCGCACGCACCCGTTGGTGGAATTCCACGAGCCTTTCGGATTTTTCGATTTCGTCAAGCTGGAAAGGCACGCCTGCTGCGCATTGACGGACAGCGGAACGGTCCAGGAGGAATGCTGCATCATGCAGGTCCCCACCGTCACGATGCGGCATACGACCGAACGCCCGGAAACCGTCGACTGCGGCAGCAACATCGTATCAGGCCTTGAAGCGAAGCATATCGCGCGCGCGGCGGACCTGATGATCAGCTTGAACCGGGAATGGGTCTGCCCGGAAGGGTATTTGGCCAAAGACGTCTCGGATAAGGTAGTCAAATTTCTGCTTGGAGGGAAAGTGCATGTTTGAAAATCAACGTATTATGGTGACTGGGGGGACCGGATCCTGGGGGTATGAATTGGTTGCCCAGCTGCTTATGCAAAATCCGAGGGAGGTGATCGTGTTCTCCCGCAACGAATCGTCGCAAGTGGCGATGAGCCGGACTTTCGAAGACAAGCGCCTGAGCTTCCGGATCGGGGACATCCGTGACAAAGAGGCGCTGACCGCCGTTTGCCAAGGCGTCGACTACGTGTTCCATCTTGCCGCGCTCAAGCATGTTCCGGTGTGCGAGGACCAGCCGTACGAAGCGCTTAAAACCAACGTCATCGGCACCCAAAACGTGATCGAAGCAGCCATCGACAACAAGGTCAAGAAAGTGTTTTACATCTCGACCGACAAGGCGGCCAATCCTTCGAATTTTTACGGCATGACCAAAGCCATCGGCGAAAAGCTGGTCGTGTACGCGAATCTGCTCAACAGCGAAACCCGCTTCGTTACCGTTCGCGGCGGCAACGTGCTTGGGACAAACGGCTCCGTGGTGCACGTGTTCAAGGACCAAATCCGGAGCAAAGGCCAGGTGTTGATCACGGACATGGAGATGACCCGGTTTTTCCTGACGCTGCCGGACGCAATTAAACTGCTGTTCAAGGCTGCGGAGGAAAGCTACGGCGGGGAAATCTTCGTCATGACGATGCCTGCTTGCAGAATCGTGGACCTGGCGGAGGTGCTGATCGAAGCCTCCGGCAAAGAAAACGTAAGCATCGTGGAATCCGGCATCCGCCCCGGAGAGAAGATCCACGAAATACTGATGAGCGATTTCGAAAGCATGACGACGGTGGTATACGACGAAGAGTACCTCGTCATCCTGCCGACGCTTCATATGCCCGAGCTCAAGGAACGTTACAAACACTGCAGACCGGTAGAATTCAGCAGCTTCAGCTCCAACCATCATTTGATGAATAAAGAGGAGATCAAAAACATTCTCCAGCGCGGAGGGTTTCTGTGATGAAATTGCTTATTCTTGGCGGAAACGGAATGGCGGGCCATATGCTGGTTCATTACTTTCGGCGTCAGGAAAAACATCGCGTCTTCTACACCACCCGGGAAGCCCGAAGTCCCGGGGGACTTTACCTTGACGCCTCCGAACCGTGCATGGTCGACCGGCTGCTGGACATCGTCCGGCCCGATGTCGTGATCAATGCCATCGGCGTCCTGAACCATCATGCCGATGAAGACCGGATCAATGCGTATCATATCAACGGCTTTTTGCCCCACCGGCTCTGCCGGGCCGCGGACCGGATCGGTGCCCGCCTCATTCATATCAGCACGGACTGCGTCTTCGAAGGAACCCGGGGCGGCTATACGGAGGAAGACCAGCCGGACGGAACGAGCATGTACGCGATGACCAAAGCGCTGGGCGAAGTGCGGGCTCCAGGGCATCTGACCATCCGGACGTCGATTATCGGTCCGGAGATCCGAAGCCATGGCATCGGGCTCATGCATTGGTTCATGTCGCAAAAAGGAACGGTTACCGGCTACCGCAACGTCATGTGGAACGGCGTGACGACGCTGGAACTGGCGAAGGCCGTCGATCGCTTCATGAATTCTTCCGTGTCGGGTTTGATCCATCTGGCCCACCCGGTCCCGATCTGCAAACATGACCTGCTGCTGCTGTTTCAGGAAATATGGGATCTTCGCGACGTCGTGGTTTTGCCTGTCGACCAGCCGGTGCAGGACCGCACGCTGGTGTCGACGCGGGCCGACATCGATTATGCCGTCCCCCATTACCGAGACATGCTGAAGGAGTTGAAGATATGGATGAACGAGCTTCCCTCCGCAAGCGCGTCATTATGATTACCGGAGCTTCGGGATTTACCGGCGGCCATGCCTGCCGGTATTTTGCCGGGCTCGGCATGCGGGTCGCCGGCATCGTGCGGCAAACGCAGGCACTTCCGGCCATCGAAGGGGTAAGATACTACACCTGCGATCTGATGGATAAGCAGAAGCTTGACGAGCTTGCCCGGAAGATCGCTCCCGACTATGTCCTTCATCTCGGCGGGAAAAACTCGGTCCCCGAATCCTGGGCCGATCCGCTGCTCTACATGGAAACCAACGTGCTTCCGACGCTTTATTTGCTGAATGCCCTTCGCCCGTTTCCGGCGTGCCGGGTACTGATCGCCGGAACGAAAGCCGTGTTCAGCCTCACTCCTCCTTACCGGCCGCCCCATCCGTACAGCTTAAGCAAAAGCTTGCAGAAGGCGGCCGTCATGTCCTGGAGCTGCCTGTTCGGGCAGCCGGTCATGCTGGCGGAGCCGTCGAATTTGATCGGACCCGGGCCGTCGACGGGCTTTTGCGCTTTGCTGGGCCGCTACATCGCGGCATGCGAAAGAGGAGAGGCGATGAAGGCTTTCCGCATTTCGTCGCGAGCCTCGCGGCGCGATTTTCTGGATGTCAGGGATGCCGTCCGGGCTTACGGCATCATGCTTGAAAAGGGAACGCCGGGAGAGGTCTACACCGTCACGTCGGGCAAAGAACGCACGCTTGAGGAAATAGCCGTTTTGTTCATGAAGGCTTCGGGGAGCGATGTCCCGGTCGAGTGGGGGGATGAGGACGATTCCATCAAGGAGCGGGATTCGCAGGTTCCCATGGGCTTGGAATCGCTCGGCTGGAAGCCGTCCATTCCGATCGAGAGGTCGGTATCGGACATTCTTCAATATTTCCGCACCGGAGGGGGAGTATCCAAATGAAACCGCTGGTTACGATCGTCATTCCTTTTTACAACGATCCTTACGTGGATCAGGCGGTGCAAAGCGCGCTGACGCAATCGTACAGGCCGATCGAAATTATCGTCGTCGACGACGGTTCGACGATGCATGCCGACCGGTTAGGTCCGTACATGCCGTATATCCATTATCTGGGAAAGGCCAACGGCGGCACCGCAAGCGCATTAAATCACGGAATCCGGTATGCTTCGGGGGAATATGTCGCATGGCTCAGCTCCGACGATATATTTTACCACGATAAAATCAACCGCCAGATCCAGTTTATGCTGGAACGCGGGGCGTGGATATCCCATACCAACTTCGATTATATCGATAGGCAAAGCCAGATCGTACAGCATCGTGCCGGCTTCGCTTTTCACGGGACGGCGGACTTTTACCGCACTTTTCTGATCAACAATCCGGTCAACGGCTGCACGGTGATCATGAAAAAAGAACTGTTTTACCACATCGGATTGTTTAACGAGTCCCTCCCTTATACGCATGATCTGGATTTATGGATCAGGGCGATCCAGGCAGGCATATCGTTCCCGTACCTCGATGAGGCGCTGGTCGGGTACCGATGGCACGAAGCGATGGGCACGCTCCGGTATCAGGATCTCATTCGGCAGGAATATGCCGTGACGCAGGAACGCGTCCGGAACACGATCCATCCGATTTTGTCAATCATGGGGTAATATGGAATTCTACTCCTTCTCTCTTCTTCCGGTTTTTGTATGAATAGACTGGATGGTTCGTCCATGCATGATGCGAAACTCTCGCATAATCTATGGATGAAAGGAGGGAGAATTCCTTATGCCAAACCGTTTGATAGATAGCCAGATTTCCCAAAACGTCTCGACCGCAGGCGCAGTCAGCATCCCTGCAAGCGCCACCCCCGCTTTGTTCGGAACGCTTGGCTTGAACACAGCCGCCGCGGGGCCGAATCTTTCCGTTCACTTCACGGCAACCGTTACGCTGAGCGCTGTCGTTGCCGTCCTTGTTCCTGTAACCATCACAATCTTCCGGGTCGTTGGCGGGGTATCCACTCTCGTCTATTCCGCTACCGAGTCGATGCCGGTAGGAACGTTGCTTCTGACGACCGACGTCATTACCGTAACGGGCATCGATTTGTTGACGACGAACCCTGGATTCGTCGTTTACCAGGCCTTCGTCAGCATTCCTGGAGGACTGGCGGTCATTCCGACCCGGGTAGGGCCCGAAAGCTTCAAAGCCGTGGCTTACTCCGACTAATTCAAAGGCGCTTAAACGAACTGGGATCACCGGAACTGATGTTCCGGTGATTTTTTTGTCCGAAATTTCCGAACATTCGGCGTGAGGGGGTTCAAGAGTCGTGTCCCGCCGCATCGTTTTCCAATATAGTATATTGTCGGCATCGTCCATTAAACCATCAATGAGTCCGGCTCCCGTCGCCGGATCCCATGGGAAGGAGAAGGCATGAAGATACTGCTAGCGACATACTGGCTGATTCCCCATGTCGGCGGAGTATGGAAATACATGACGCAAATCCAGCAGCGGCTGGAAGCCATGGGACATCAGGTGGATCTGCTCGGAAACAGCCCGGATTACGCCAAATTCCATATTATTAACCGCGGCCGCGAAATCTCCAAGGAATGGATCCGCCCGCTTGTGGTCACCAAGCTGGCCAGGGAATACGCGCCCTTGCTGCATGCGGATCCCCTCATTCACTATTATGAGATGGACCGCTATATGCTGGAGCTTTCGGCCGCGTGTTTCGGGCTGGATCAATATGACATCATCCACACCCAGGATATATTTGCGGCCCGCTCGCTCGCCAGGGTGAAGCCGGCACACGTTCCGTTGATTTCGCAGGTTCACGGCTCCGTAACGGGAGAACTTCACAACCATTTCCGGATGAACCCGCAGCTCGGCATCAACGAGCATTCGCCGGCCTGGAAGTATTTCCCTTCCGTTGAATCTCGCGGCGCTGCGTCCGGAAACGTCACGATCACGTCGACGCAGTGGCAGAAAAACCTGCTCGTCCGCGATTTCGGCATTCCGGAACATCGCATCAGCGTTTTCCAATACGGCCTGGATGCCCAGGAATTTTGGCATAAAGCCCATATGGGAACGGATGTCAGCCGGCCGCCGGATAAAAAGGTGATCATCTGTCCGGCAAGGCTGTCGTTCGTCAAGGGGATCGATGTATTGATCTCGGCGCTCGGCATCCTGAAAAGCATGAGGCAGCAGGATTGGGTGTGCTGGATCGTCGGAGACGGCGATAAAAGGGAGGAGCTGTGGGACCAAACCCAAGCTCTGGCATTGCAAAATGATGTGGTGTTTTTCGGCGAGCGCCATGATATTCCGGCCCTGCTTCTGCAATCGGACATTTTCGTCCATTCCTGCATCCAGGATAATCAGCCGTTTTCGGTGATGGAGGCACAGTTCGCCGGCTTGCCGGCATGCGTGTCGAATGCCGGAGGACTGCCGGAGATGGTGGAACATGGCGTGACCGGACTGGTTTCCCCGGTGAAAGATCCGCTTACGCTGGCACAGCATCTGAATACGCTGCTAGGAAACGATGAATACCGGCGCATGCTCGGCCAAAATGCGGCGCGCTGGGGACAGCAGCACTGGTCGCTCGATCAGATGATTTCCAGGCTATTGAACGAATATACGAGGGTAGCTTCAGGAGCATAATTGGCGAACCATGCCAAGGAAGGGAGGAGACGACGTGTCTGAGCCTTATATGGTCATCGGCGATTTGTATAACCGGATTTTTGCCGTGCAATCGTCCCATGTCGATCTGCTGGTGAACTACGCGGTGTGGAACCGGATTTTCGAGCAGCTTCCAAAAGATTACACACTTCCGGACTTGGAGGTTTTGACTTTCTAAACGATCGAACAAACAGGGATCCGCAGCCAAAAAAAGGGCCGCACGATTCGGCATGTCATGTGTCCGGATCGGCGGCCTTCATCGATTCTTCAGCGAGTGGATATATGAATTCCGCTTAGAATTTGTCCCCATAGGTGATCATTTCCCAACCATTTATCGGCGTTCGGCAATTGGATGGAGCAGACCTTTTCAAGCGGCCAGTCCAGTTCCACGATGTCGTTGACAGGGGTATGGTTGATCAGCAGCACCCGAAAATCATGCGCGACAAGACTCGATAAAACCTCCTGGAGCTCTTTGGCTTGTTCGAACGTGCCTTCCGTGCGAATGAACAAAATTTTACGGCTGGTTAGCATTTTTTCCATGAAACGCTGAACGCGGCGGTCGTATTTGGCTTTTACGTAAGGATAAGCTTCAAGATTTGGCGGAAAGTTGTTGTGGGTAAAAAAGTCGTGATTCGACAGAAAATCGTAATAAGTGTCGCGCACCAAATAAAGCTGCTCGCTGACTTTATCTTCAACGACGAGGTTATTGTAGACCATAAAATGGGCGAATCGGTTCCTTAAAAGGCGGTTCACGTCGGATAGGTTGTAAGTCGCCATCCAATCGATCGGACCGGCATAATTTCGCAGGCCGAATTTTTCGAGCTTCATCGCGGCGAGGCATAAGTCTCCCAAACTGAAAATCGCGTCGTAGGATCCTTTGAGATCGGCAACCCTCATATTCTTTCATCCTTTCTTCCTAAATTGCGATTCGCAATATAGTAGATGCGAGAGCCGCTTCTTTCGCTTGTATTCTCGCTTATTCCCGGAAGAATAGGTTTGCGGCGGGCGTTAAACGCCCTTCCACTTGGAGCGCAGTCACATAGGATAGGATTAAGACTTGACTTTCAGGAGGAAAGGTTATGTCCATATTACGGCTCGAAGCCGCTCCTTTTGCCCCGATCGACTCTACGTACATCCAGTCCGTCGATCTTGAAATATGCAATGTCGGTACGGAAGGTTTTGAGATGCTTGTGCATGGCTACGGCGAACAGGGACTGTTTTACGTTCAGTTGATCCATGTCGGTTCGGGCAGCACGGTTCCCCTCTATCATATGATGACGGAGCATAAGCCTTTTCAGCTGGTGCTGGTGACGAACGTGAACGATTATACGCATACCGCAGTGACCGTTAGAGTCCGCAACCAAGGCAACCTTGTCGCTTTGTTTACCCAGGAGGACATGTTTCGAATGATCTGACCGTTAAGACGCAAAGGAGGGGATGCCATGAACGTGCTGTTTGTGTTTTACGTGCCGAGCGGCGGCATGGATACGTTGAATCGGCTTCGCTGCAAAGCCCTTGCCAGATACGGAATCCAAGCTTCCTGCCTTTACTTCCATTGGGGGGCGGGGGTGCAAAATAACGACGGGGTCCCTATGTACATTACGAACAACGATGAAGAGATCCGGGGAATTCTGGCCGCCGGGAATTACGATGTCATCGTCGTCACGACGGATCACAAAAGCTTTCCCCGCTTCAGGCAGCTGGGATATACGGGAAAGCTCGTACTGGAAATTCAGGGGTACGGCGCCAAGGAATATGCCCGCCAGCAGCTGATCGAAGCCATTCCTTACGTGAACACGTACGCAAGCGCGCTGCTGAATCCGAGCACTCCGCATATTGCCGCTTTGTTTCGGGAACTGTTTCCGAATATTCCTCAGTATAATTTCCCCAATTTTTTTGATTCCGAAAGCTTTACCTACCGGCCGGGACCGATTCCGGAACACCCGGTGATCGCATGGCTTGGACGCATGGAAGACAATAAAAACTGGAGGGAATTCCTTCATATCGGCTATCAGCTGTCTTTCTACGTGCCCGATTTGAAACTTTGGGTTTTCGAAGACCCCAACTTGTCGATTCCCCATGAACGCGAACAGTTCAATTCCGTGGTGCATCAATTGGGGCTTCATTCGCGTTTAATCATGCATTCGAACGTGCCAAACCATCAGATGCAGCATTATTTCTCGGCCATAGGCGATTCGGGCGGTTTCGTGTGCAATACGTCCAAGGTGGAAGGCGGCCCGTTATCGGTCCTCGAAGCCATGAGCTGCCGCTGTCCGGTGCTGGCGACGAATTCCGACGGGGTCGCGCTTTGCATCCGTCATAACGAAACCGGCAAAAATTATACGCTAGGCAATATTGCGCAAGCCGTGCAGGAAGGGCTGGACTTGATGCATAACGCTCCGCTGAGGGAAAACATCCGGAGCGGCGCGTTAAAACGGGTGCAAACGGAATTCAACCCGCATCTGTACTGCGTGCGCTTTATTGATATGCTGTATCATATTTGATGGGAGGAAGTCGCATGACGGCAAAATACAACACCAGGGTGGGGGCTGCAGCGGGAACCTTCATGCCGTTTACGGTCGGTCCCGATGAGATGGTCCTGACGGGAGTCACATTGGAAGGAATCGCCGAGGGGGACCGCGTGATTTTGGATATCGACGTATCCTGGCTGAAACCGATGTGCGATCTGGGAGAGCTCGAACTGATGATTCGGAGGGACGCCCCGGACGGACCCATCATCTATTGGACGATGGAAACCTGCTATGCCCAGGCCCGTACGAGAGAAGAATGCGTGTTGGCGGGAGACGGCGCTATGCGCCATTTTTTCCTGACGGCCCGCTCGATCGAACACAAAGCGCAGCTTGCCGCGTATTATTTGGAAGGAACGGTGGATACTCCGTAAAAACGAATCGAATCATGCGGATCAAGCCGACTCCGGCTGCCATCAGCCGGGGATCGGCTTTTTTTGCATTCCTTTTACCGAAAATAGCTTTGGTACGTCAGCTGGAGTCCTTCCTCGATGCCGTATGCCGGCCGCCAATTTAAATGCGCCAAGGCTCGTGCATTGGACAAGCGGCTGTGGCGGATGTCTCCGGCCCGGTCCGGACGATGGACGCAAACGGTATGTTGGCCATGGTGCAGCCGAAGAAGCTCAACCAACCGATTGACGGAGGTCGCTTGGCCGGTGCTGACATGAAGGATTTTCCGTTCTCCTGACGTTTGGGCCGCTGCCAGGGCGGCGACGACATCTTGAACGTAAATAAAATCCCTCGTTTGTTCCCCGTCCCCATTGACCGTTAAGGGCATGCCTTGCCGGAGCTGGTTCAGGAAAATGGACACGACGCCGCCTTCCCCTTTCGAAGTTTGTCCGGGACCGTAGACGTTCGCGAACCGCAGGACAGTCCAATCCAGATCGAACAATTCGCCGTACAGCCGGACATCATGCTCCGCCGCATATTTGGATAATCCGTAAAACGAGATGGGAACGGCGGGGTCCGTTTCCTCCAGCAAATCCTTTTGCAGATTTCCGTAAACGCCCGAGGTGGATGCAAACACGAATTTGCGGATTCCGCCTTGGCGGCAGGCCTCCAGCATGTTCAGCGTACCAAGCACATTGATTTCGGTGTCTTCCCGCGGATGCTGGATGGAATGCTGCACATCCGCTTGGGCAGCTAGATGAAACACGGTATCCGGCTGGAGCGCAACGATCGTCTCCAAAGCGGCAGGCAAGCGAACATCCTCCTGATGCAAGGTCGCGCCTTGAGGAACGTTCTCCGCCTTGCCGGCCGACAAATCATCGATGACATGTACCCGATGCCCCATACCGATCAAATGACGTACCAGATGCGATCCGATAAACCCGGCACCGCCCGTCACTACCACCGTCGTCATGTCATGACCTCCTTAAAAGGCTATAATCATGAGATATCGTATGTGGCAGCGGCATCATTGGCATTAGGCATTGTCCCGATTTCGATCCGGCGCCGGGCATCTTGGCGAAAGAGGTAGTAAAAAGCTTCCAACGGGGTAATATGTGAATGACATCTTTTTGCCGGGCCGAAATCGTTCATGCATGCAAAATACGCCATTCGAAAGGGGAAAGTTAGATGAAAAAAAGGGTTTTGGCGCTTACCGTTGCGCTTGCAGCCATTCTGATCGTCGGCATTGCGTATTTCTTTCGCCCGGATCAAAGCGAAGCGCCGGGTAAGCCGGATTCTGCTGATGGACGATCCGATCCCCTTCCGGTCTGGGTAGATCCGCAAGACGTGACGGCGGTGGAATGGGAGGGGAAACGAACGTCATGGCTGCTGCAGCGTACCGATTCAAACGATAAGGCAGGGGAAGGGGGATGGTCGCTTAACGGCAAGCCCGCAGCGGAATCCGATGCCATGCGGGTGCTGTCGCAGATGAACTTGCTTTGGGCCAAAGGGGCGGCACAAAAGCAACCGGTTTCTTCATTAAAAGATGAAATAATCGACTCTACCGTAACCGTTGCCGGCATGGCTAACACGGAAGAAACCGTGTATTTGATCGCAGCCGCACCTTCAGACCCGAACAGGGTGTGGATCATTCCGTCGGG
>Ga0180220_1002548_pt1 | contig 11538 bp, 11 predicted proteins | sample eDN5th37CBELigBY_FD_151335 | JGI IMG/M metagenome (GOLD analysis project Ga0180220, IMG submission 151335) | Enriched backyard soil microbial communities from Emeryville, California, USA - eDNA 5th pass 37_C BE-Lig BY (version 2) (version 2) | ecosystem: Environmental > Terrestrial > Soil >... | reverse complement strand
AACATGTTCGCGAACCGCAGGTTGTCGAATCCGACCACCGATACCTGTCCGGGAACCAGGATGTTGCGGTCTTTCAAATACGAAACGACGCCCATCGCGAATTCGTCGGCGACGCAAAACACGGCGGTCAGCCCGGGGAAATCGGTGAACAATTCATGCGCCGCTTGATAAGCTTGTTCAAACCTGTGAGCAGCCCCCCTCACCCGTTCGACGTTCCTTTCAAGTCCGGCCTCGAGCATCGCTCTGGCAAACCCCTTCAACCGGGGCGGCCCTGAGATGGAATTTTCGTGATCGAATCCGATCATCCCGATTTCCCGGTGGCCGAGCTCGATCAGGAATTTTGCGGCATCGTAAGCCGCTTGTTCATCATCGATCTCCACGCAAGGAACCTCGAATTCATCGGAGTGCGTCGACAGCAGCACAAACGGAATTTTGCAGCGGACCAGCTTCTCGTGATATTCCGGAAACATCATGTCGCTGGCGAACACGATTCCGTCCACCTGCTTCTCGTGAAATGCGTCGATATACGACAGCAGCCTGTTCCGGTCCCTGTCCGTATTGCAGATCATCAGGCTGTACCCCAGTTGGATGCAAGCGTCCTGCATGCCGCGGATAATTCCGGTGTAGAACACGTTTTCGATATCCGGAATGAGCAGCCCGAACGTAAAGGATTTGTTGTAAATCAGTCCGCGCGCAAACGAGTTCGGCTGGTAGCCAAGCTTCTCGATCGCCTCCAAAACGCGGATCCTCTTGCTCTCGTTGACCGACTCCGGCGCGTTCATCACCCGGGATACGGTGCTGATGGATACCTCCGCCATTTTGGCAACATCTCTAATCGTTGGCTTCATCGTCAAAACTTCCTTTACAAGAAAACCTTTTCAAGGCGATTATAGCAAGGGTCGCATCGGTTGGCAATACATTTTTTGAAGCGCTTTCAGCTCTGTTGTCCCCCTTGTTTTGTCAAAAGCAAAAAGGCCCCTGCAAGGGACCTAAGGCAAAGCGCTGCCGCGAAAGCGGATCGCGGAACGTCAGCTATATAACCGGCCCGGTTGATGCTCCGGCACCGATTGGTACATCTGCTGCATCGGCTGCAGCACGTCCTGCGAAGCCGGAACGGCCGCATAATAGCCTTTGGAGGCCATGTATTGCCAAACCTCGAAAGCCTGGTGCGAGCACATCTGGAACGCGCTTTCCAGGAAAGAACGAAGCTGCGGCGTAGAGCATTCGAAAGCGGACCAGGCATACTCGCGGCCAGCCCGTTTTAATGTCAGCAGGTAGGAGGTCGCGATCGCGCGATCGTCCAGCTGATGGAGCTTCACCTGCGGCTGTAGCGGTTGATACTGCTGCGGATTCATCGAAGGCATCGGCGGATTCATCGGCATGGCGGGAACGTTCAGCTGTTCCGGCGAGCTGAAACGGTTCGCGTATTCGACCTTCATGTTGTAATCCTGCACATGCACGGCGTAGTGGCGGGTAATCATGTTTCGTAAGACGGGATCGGTCGCCTGATCGATGAAAAGAGCCATGCTTTGGATGGAATTCGTACAGCTGAGCAGCAATTCGTTGAGTTCGTGGGCTTCGTGTGAACCTAGCGGCATCGGACTATTCTCCTTTATTTCCAGATATGTTTACCGTCCTATAAACTTCGCATTTTACCCGAAAATTATGCATGGAAGAAACCATTCGCGACGCCGTCCACCATGTTGAATAATGTTTGCTCGCCGCTTCACACGGTCGCCCGGCGTATCATCGCGTAGGACAAAAGCGCATAAACTACGGCAATCGGAGCCATCCAGACAAACATCTCCATATAATGATTGGCGATCCAGCCGAACACGTCAAGCCACAGGCCGTAGTACGTCAATGAGAAGCTGGCAACGCTCGACAGGACGAAAAGCGTCGTGAAAAATACGAACAATCCGGTTCTTCTAAATCGGCGATAGATGCTCGATATGACCAAGCCCATAAAAAACATATGCACCAAGACGACAAAATAGATGCCGAGCCTTCCGATCGGTGAAATACTATTCATAAACGGAATGGTGAAAAAATGAAGGTTAACGCCCCAACCGTCCGACCATTTCTCCAACAGGGAGAAGAAGGACAAGACGATGGCCGAAGCCGCGCTGACAAGCAGCCCCATCATGCTCGTGCCCGCAAAATAATCCGTTCTCCGCACGTTGAGTCCCAAAGCAAACGAAAAGGTTTGCCCCTGAACGATCAAACTGCACACAAAAATATAAATAAATATCGAAGAGAGACCGCCCGAATTGATCTGTTCTTCACCGCCGGTCAATACGCCTATGAAAACATTGACCGCAAAACTGAACAATAAAATGATCCACGGAATATAAATCCAATTCCATTTGTCCTTCCAATGTATTTTCATAACCCCTGTCATCCGGTTCATCCGAGTTCAGCCACCTTTCCATTCGTTTTGCCGTTCGTTAAATGAACGATGAGCTGCTGCAGCGATACGGGGACAAGTTCAATGCCTTGCGCTTCCGCCTGCCGCCGCTCCGCCCCGCTTACATCTCCCAGCACGGATACCGACGCCAGTCCGCCGATCGACTCCCGGTGAATGAGCTGTTTTCCTGCCGCAAAAGCACTGACGGCAGCTGCCGGACCGACGGCTGTAAACGCTTTGCCCCTGAGGCCGTCGGCCTCTTCGTCCAGCAAAATCCTTCCGTTATCGATCACGATGACATGCTCGAGCATATTGCTGACTTCGTCGATCAAATGGGTGGACAAAATGACCGTCCGCGGATGTTCCGCATAGTCCTCGATCAACCGTTCGTAAAACAGGTTGCGCGCGACCGCATCCAACCCGAGATACGGCTCATCGAAAATGGTCAGCGGCGCGCGGCTGGCGAGCCCCACGATAATGCCGACGGAGGAAAGCATGCCGCGGGACAGCTTTTTCATTCTGCGCTTAACCGGAAGCCGGAAATCTTCGATGAGCTGCTCCGCAAAGCTTTGATCCCAGTTCGGGTAAAGGGATGCCGCGATATCGAGCACGTCCGCGATCCGGAAGATGTCCGGATATTTTTGGCTTTCTTTAATAAAGCTGATGCGGGAGAGCACCCGGTTGTTTTCGTAAGGATTTTCCCCGAACACCTTCAGCTCCCCGCCCGACGGAAACAGCTGGGCCGTAATCATGTGCATGATCGTCGTTTTCCCCGCTCCGTTCCTGCCAAGCAGGCCGTATATTTTATTTTCTTCGATCGCAAAACTAACGTCTTTGATCACCGTGTCGCTGCCGTACGTTTTATTTAGCCGGTTTACCTCTACGATGCGATTCATTGCCTCTCATCCCCTCTCCGAACCATGTCGGTCAATTGGTCGATCGTAATGCCAAGCTTTTTCGCTTCCTGAACCATCGTAATGATGTACTGCTCGTAAAACATTTCCTTCCGTTTCTCGATCAACGTCTCTCTTGCTCCCGCTGCCACGAACATGCCGATCCCCCTCTTCTTGTACAGAATGCCTTGATCCACCAGAAGATTCACTCCCTTTGCCGCCGTGGCGGGATTGATCTGGTAAAAGGACGCAAACTGGTTTGTCGAAGGGACCTGCGACTCCTCCGGCAGTCCTCCGGCAATGATGTCGTCTTCAATCTTCTCGGCGATTTGTATGAAAATCGGACGGCCGTCATCCATAATAGGCCCCATTTCTCCACCACCCAACTGGTTAATTACTCAAGTAACTAACCTCAATATATTCCAAACCATTCCTGTTGTCAACAGGGATCATAAAAAAGGGCTTTGCGCGTCAAAATGACTTCGCACCTAGTAAAAAGCCGAAAGAAGCCTTCCCCGCTGCAATGAGCGAAGAAGGCTTGGGCTTGGTTATAAACGATATGGATCATGCCGAAGACCGGGAACAAACTTACAGTTCCACCGCTTGCCCCGTTTCCGACGACTTGTAAATCGCCTCCAAAATTTGCGTGACGACGAGGGCTTGCTCCGGCTTGACGAGCGGCTCCTTGTCTTCGAGGATCGCTTCGATCCACTGCTTGGCTTCCAGTTCGCCGGCGTTCAGCGATTCCCCTTCGTAAAATGCGATGCCGCCGCCCACGGACGTGCTTGTTTCCACCAATTGGCCGTATTTCGTATGGTTAAACGTCACCGTGCCTTTGTTATCCCAGGCGTCGCCGAACATCTCGGCCCCGCCTTCGGTTCCGCACAGCGTCACCTGGGCTTCTTTCGTGTTGATCATGTTGAGGGCCCAGGAGGCTTCCAGCGTGATCGTCGCCCCGTTTTCCATCTTGATGAAGCCGAAAGCCGAATCCTCCACCTTGAATTCCTCCGGATTCCATGGACCGAACATGTTGCCGTCCATTTTATCCTTCAGTTTATGAAAGGCCGATCCGACGACAAGCTTCGGCTTGTAGTTGTTCATCGTCCACAAGGCTAGGTCGAGCGCATGCGTGCCGATATCGATCAGCGGTCCTCCGCCCTGCTTTTCCTTATCCATGAAGACGCCCCAGGTCGGTACGCCGCGCCTGCGGATGGCATGGGCTTTGGCAAAATAAACGTCGCCGAGGTCTCCTTTCTCGCAAGCGGCATGCAGCGCAAGGGAATCGGAGCGGAAACGGTTCTGATACCCGATCGTCAGCTTTTTGCCCGTTCGTCTGGCCGCATCCAGCATTTGCCGCGCTTCCGCGCTGTTGATCGCCATCGGCTTTTCGCACATGACATGTTTGCCTGCCTCGAGCGCAGCGACGGTAATACTGCAATGCGAGCTGTTGGGCGTCAGGACGTGGACCACGTCGATCGACGGATCCGCCAGCAATTCCTTGTAATCCGTATACGTTTTGGCGTTTTCGGTGCCGTATTCCTTGGCCGCCCGTTCGGCCCGTTCCGGCACGATGTCGCAAAAGGCGGTCATTTCCGCTTTCTGATGCTGCTTCGCAAGCGCAGGCAAATGTTTGCCTACCGCAATGCCGCCGCAGCCGATGATTCCGATGTTCAGTTTGGTCATGGTCAACACACCCTTCCGCTTATATCTTTTCGTTGTCGGCCAACAATCGATTGATGTTCCGCAAGCTTTCTTTGACGCTTTCCAGCTCTCCTTTGGTCGACTGGTCCTGTTCCACGATGATATAGTTTACCGTGCCGAGCTCGGCCGCTTTGTTCAGAATGGACGGAATGTCCATCACGCCGGCTCCGATTTCGGTAAAGTCTTCCGCGTTTGCAGCCGTGAACACGACTTCGGGCGTGAGATGGCCCGATACTTTTTCCAGCAGGTTCACCGGATTCGCCGACGGGCTTAAATCCTTCTGATGGAGCAGTCCGATGCGGCTCTTGTATTTGTCCATGAACGCGATCGGATCCACGCCGCCGCGCAGCGCCCAGAACGTGTCGAATTCGAGCTGAACCAGCTCAGGATCGGTATTTTCGAGAAGCATTTCCAGGATGGATTGCCCATCGAACTCTTGAAACTCGTGGAAATGGTTGTGATAGTAGAACTGAATGCCCGCTTCCTTGCATTTCCGTCCGGATTCGTTCAGCCACTTCGCCAGATCAAGCACATCCTGCTTGTTTTCGAAAAAAGCCGCCGGCATCACGATGCCTTTGCTTCCGAGCACGGCATTGTAACGGATCACTTCGTCCCAGTCGAGTTTGGGATGGAGCGACACATGGCTCGTGACCACCTGCAGCCCGAGCTTTTCCATGATCGCTTTCAGCTCTTCGGCGGAATATTCCACTTCGATTTTTCCGTCTTCGTTGATGGTATGGAACGCAAACTCGATATTCTTGTAACCCATCTCCGCGATGCGTTCAAGCGTCCCTTTAAAATCTTGGGCGAGCGCTTCCCTCACCGAAAACAACTGTAAACCTACCGGAATTTGAATCATGTCGATCGCTCCTTCGATAATGTTAGATTTTTGCGGACGCGGCACGCCGATCAAGCTCCTGCATGATGTGCGCATGCTGCCGGTCCAGCTTGTAAAGGGCCAAACAACCGATTTGCAGTATCGTCAAAACAATCGGGCCCATATAAAACAATATGCGGATCATCTCTTCGGCCTGCGTCGTCACGGCTTTCGGATCGTAACTCGCGAATCCGAGCGCATACGCGACCAGCGAACCCCCGACCGCAATCCCGAATTTCGTGGCAAAGCTGTAAGCCGAATACAGCATGCCTTCCGAACGGTGGCCGAATTTCCATTCCTGGTAATCGACCGTATCGGCAAGCATGGAGAAGTTGGCGGGACTGTTGATCCCGATGCCGACGTTCGCAAGAAAGAATATGACCAGGTACAACGCGGGCGAACCCTGCTCCAGGAAAAACAACACCCCGTACAGCACCACGGCCGCGCTTAATGCGGCGATGCTGCCGCTGCGTTTGCCCAGCCGCTTCAGGACGAAAGGAGCCAAAGCCCCTCCGGCGAAATTGGCGACGTTGGCCAAGGTCAAATAAAACGGGATCATCTCGGGCTGCTTCAGCACGTACTGCACGAAATACACCAATACGCCGAACACGACGCCGATCCGCAAAAACATGATGACCGAACTGATCGCGATCATGAGCCATGGCTGATTGTTGAACATGTTTTTGGCGGACACGCGGATGTCGAGGTCTTTCGTCTTTTCGGCGCTTTCCGAAAACCGCTCCTTGCAGTTGCGGAACACAAGATAAAACATGATCATGGCGATAACCGTAAAAATCCCCATCGTGACGGGAAAACCAAGCTGGTCATTGCCCCCGCCGAACCATTTCACGAGCGGATTCGTCAGAGCCGCCACCAAAATCGAGCCGACCGCCATCCCCATGATCCGGAAGCTGCTGAGCTGGGTTTTCTCTTCGGAATCCTTGGTCATCATCGGCATCAGCGCCCCGTACGGCAGGTTGACGCCGGAGTATAAAATGCCGAGGATCAAATAGGTGGCATAAGCGTAGATCAGCTTGCCGCCGTCCGAAAATTCGGGCGTGATAAACGTCAGCACGCTGAAAATGCCGAACGGGATCGTCAAATACAAAATATAAGGTCGCGCCTTGCCGAACCGGCTGTTCGTCTTGTCGATCATGACGCCGATGACGGGATCGATGACCGCATCCAGAATCCTCGTAATCAAAAACAAGGTTCCGATCGCGGTAGCGGCCAAGCCATACACGTTGGTGTAGAAATAAAGCAAATAGCTTGTCGTCATCCCCCATACGAAATTGGAGGCCAAATCTCCCAATCCATAGCTGATTTTTTCGCTTAACTTCAGTCTTGCCGCTGCTTCTGCCATGTTCTCACCACTTTTTGTAGATTGAGGTGCAGTTTCTCTGGCTCCGATCCTTTACAAGCTCTGTCTATTCGCACGCAAAGCGTTTATTTTCGGCTTGCGGATCCCTCCTTCTCAAAATGTAATGCGTTACATTTCACTGCATCAAAAACAGGTCTCCCTGTTTTGAATCGGTCTAGGCGGACGTAGTAGCACCTTGCTTTTCCCGTTGGAAACTGCACGCCTCTACTTCAGGCGGCTTCCCTCCATAGGCTGGTAACCCTTCCGCTCCTTCAATATCGCAAAATGTAATGCGTTACATTTTTCCATATTTAAAACAGATTTTTTATGAAACCGCTGTCAACGACATTGTAAACGGTTTCTTTGAAGAATGCAACCCTTCATTGCTTTTTTACGGTGGACCCCCGTACGATCAACTCATGCTTCAGCATGACGACGCCGCTCTGCTCCTCCCCTTTCAAGCTGCGCGCGAGAGCTTCCATAGCGGCACATCCAAGCTCGTATTTCGGCTGGCGGACCGTCGTAAGCTGCGGCCTGCTCATGAGCGATTCGATCGTATCGTCGAAGCCGATAACCGCGATGTCGTCCGGAACCGATTTTCCAAGCTCCGCCGCCGCATGCACGCAGCCAAGCGCAGTCGCGTCGCTGGAGCAAAACATGGCGGTCGGGGAATTGCTGCCTGCCAGCATCTCGATCGCGGCGGCATATCCGCTTTCGTAACCGTAGTCGGTTTCCCGGATGAAGTCCGGGTTTACGCTAACTCCTGCGGCTTCAAGCGCTTTTCGATAACCTTTTTCCCTCGCTTGCGAAGAGCTTCTCGCGCTGCTGCCTTTGATCAAGGCGATGTCCCGGTGCCCCAGCGACAGCAGATGCGCAACCGCATCGTAGGCAGCCTGTTCGTTGTCGATCGATACGCAGCAGGAATGCTTCACGGGTTCGTATTCCGAGCATTGAACGATGCCGTAATCTTTCCCGAGCTGATCCAGTTCCTCGGCGCTTAACGTCGAAACGACGAAAATGACGCCGTCCACGACTTTGGTTTTCAGCATCAGCAGCAGTTCTTCCTCTTTGTCCCGCTTGTCTTCCGTCGCGCAAACGATGACGTTGTAGCCATGCTTGCGGGCCGTGTCTTGAATTCCCTGATACAAATCGGACATGATCGGAAAAACGAGGCTTGTCGTCAATACCATGATCCGGCGGGTCTCCGCGCGCCGCAGCTCGCGGCCGAGCGAGTTCGGCTCGTATTCAAGCTCCTTGATCGTCTCCAGCACCTTTTTCCGGGTCGACTCTTTGACGAGCGGGCTGTTGTTCAGCACTCTCGAGACGGTCGCGACGGATACGCCCGCCGTTTTGGCAACAAACTGAATCGGTCTCATGATATCATTTCCCCTTGCGTTTCGGCACGATTGATTTTTTTTATTTTATCATAGAAACTGGAATGAATATTAAAAATTTAGCATGCTGCGCCATTTTGGATCAAACTTATGATCGAAAGGATATCAAATAGATGGATACAACGACGATGTTAGACGAAACGAAACTCCTGGACGTTTTCCCCTGCCTCGGCGGCTTGCCGCAGGAAGAATGGGAGCAAGCGCAGCCTCATGTCAAACGTTTCCCGGCCAAATCGAACATCCTCCAGCGGAAAGATGCGGCGTTGTACGGCATGTTTTTGCTCCGCGGAACGGCACGGATTACGGTCATTGACGAAAACGGCAGCGAATCGGTATTAAACCGGCTCTCGGCGGGAGAAGTCTGTTCGCTCCTGGTGCTTAGCGGGCTGAGCGGACGGGATTATCCCGGCTCATTGATTGCCGAAACGGAGGTGGAGGCGCTGTTTGTGCTGAAAAGCAGTTTTTTGCGCTGGGTGCAGTCCCATGAACCGATCCGCAGCGCCGTTTTTGGCGGTTTGCTTGACAGTACGCTCCGGATGGCAGGCATGATTGGGGATCAACAACGGATGCCTGTGGAGAAGCGGCTTGCCAAGGCGCTGCTGCGCGCTGCCACGGATCAAGAGCCTCTTATAACCGCAACGCACCAGGACTTGGCCGAGGAAATCGGTTCGGCGCGCGAGGTCGTGTCCCGAACCCTGCTGAAATTTGCGCGAAATGGCTGGGTCGAGACCGGTCGGGGCTGGGTTAAGATCATGCAGAGAAACATGCTGGAAAACATGTTATGTGACTAAGTCACAGAAGGGAACCTACCTTCCCTGATAAGGTAGCGATACGGGCGAAACGCCCACTACCGATAATCAGGAGGGATTCACGATGAATCATCGGCTTCAACAAGGAGACGCCGCCCCATGGTTTGAAGCGGCGGACCAGAACAACAATCCCGTCGCGCCAGGCCAATATGCGGGCTGCAAAATGCTGCTTGCTTTTTTCCGCAATTCCGCCTGCGCTTTATGCAATCTTCGGGTACAGCAATTTATAAAGCGATATGAAACCTGGAAGCGGCAAGGGATGGAGGTCGTCGCCTTTTTCGAATCTCCGGAGGCAAACCTCCGCCAATACGTCGGGCAGCAAAACGCCCCCTTCCCGCTTATTGCCGATCCTGAAGCAGAAATTTACGCGCGGTACGGCGTCGAATCTTCGGAAGCGAAAATGAAGGCAACGTTAGCGCAGCCGGACATTCACGAGATTACGGCCCGGGTGGAAGCAGCCGGATTCAAACTGATCCCGGAGGAAGGCTCCAATTTCAACCGGATTCCGGCCGAATTTCTGATCGATGAACAAGGAATCGTTCAGGTCGCCCACTACGGCAGTCTCATTACCGATCATTTGCCTTTTGAGGCGATTGACCGGTTTGCTGCACGATCCCGATCATAAAACCGTCATACCCTTTGCTGCCCACCGTCTGAATCGCGGTCGCCGATATGCGCGGGTCCCCGGCGATCATGTCGAAAAAGGTTCTGACGCCTCGTACCCGGGGATCGGTGCTGTGGCGGCTGGCAACTTCCCCGTCCCGGATGACGTTGTCCCCGACGATGACGGTGCCCGGACGGGAGAAGCGCAGCGCCCACTCCAAATAATGGGGATTGTTCGGTTTGTCCGCGTCGATGAAAATGAAATCGAAAGGCTCCGCCCCTTCCCGCTCCATGTCCTCCAGCAGTTCCAGCGCATTCCCCTGCCGAACCTCGATCGCATGCTCCAGCCCGGCGCGTTTGATGTTGGCATTCGCCACCTCGGCATGATGGGGCTCCAGTTCAAGCGTGATGATTTTGCCGCCCTCCGCCAGCCCTCTTGCCATCCAAATGGTGCTGTAAGCGCCAAGCGTTCCGATTTCCAATACCCGCTTCGCCCTTTGCATTTGCACCAGCAGCTGCAGCAGCTTCCCCTGGTTTCCCGTCACGTCGATTTCCGGCAAATCCGCCTGCCGGTTCGCGACAAGCACGTCATCCAGAATCGAATCGTTCGGGCAAAGCAAATCCGTAATATACTCATCCACTTGTTCCCACGTCTGTTTCATGTTTCAACTCCTCCTCGGATTTCGCATCCACTTTTTGAAAAGCCGACCTGAAATTGGAGAGAATCAGCTTTTGATTTTATTGTAGCGGGAATATAATGATAAGAATAATATATCTTTTTAACGTTTTCATACATTACATATATGAATCAATCCGAGGTGAGAAACGATGAACCTGCACGCTTTGCGCCTGTTCCACGAAATTGCCAAAACCGGCAGCGTCACCCGCGCCTCCGAGCTGCTGAACATCAGCCAGCCGGCCATTACGGCCCAAATCAAAAAATTCGAAAAAGAGCTGTCCTTAACGCTTATGGTACCGCAGGGCCGGGGAATCACGCTTACTGATGCCGGGGAGAAGGTCGCCGTTTTGGCCAAACGCCTGTTTGCCGTCGAGCAGCAAATCGAGCAGTTCGCCAAAGATTACGATCAGGGGATAGATGGGCAAATCCGGCTTGCAGCAACGTATCTTCCCGCGCAGTTCCTGCTTCCTTCATGGCTCGCCAAGTTCAAACAGCGGTACGAGCAGGTCGAAATGTCCATTACGACGACCAATTCCAGCGGAGCGCTGAAGCAGCTGTTGAACGTCGAAGTGGATTTGGCGATTTACGGCGGGCTGCCGGAAGCATACCCGGATTCGGTGAACACCGAAAAATTGTTCGAAGACGAGCTGTGGTTCGTGGTGGCGCCGAGCCATAAATATGCCGGCCGCCATGTCTCGCTTCACGAGATGGTGAAGGAGCCTTTCGTGATGCGCGAAGAAGGAAGCTCCACCCGGGAAAGGCTGCTGGCTTTATGCCGGACGTACAGCGCTCCCGCACCGAAAATCGCCCTGCAG
>Ga0180220_1002547_pt1 | contig 11545 bp, 6 predicted proteins | sample eDN5th37CBELigBY_FD_151335 | JGI IMG/M metagenome (GOLD analysis project Ga0180220, IMG submission 151335) | Enriched backyard soil microbial communities from Emeryville, California, USA - eDNA 5th pass 37_C BE-Lig BY (version 2) (version 2) | ecosystem: Environmental > Terrestrial > Soil >... | reverse complement strand
GGACGCCGGCGAAACCGCCGTTCGCGGCGATCAGCGCCTCCAAGGGTAATTGCGGCGCCAATCCGTCGCGGGCGCGTTTGGCGAGGCGCTCGATGCTGCTCTTGCTGCCGGTCTTGTAGTCGGTGATGACGAGACCATCGGCGCCAATGTCGACGCGATCCGCCCGTGCCGTGAGCGTGAACGGCCCAGCGGGACCGCTCAGTACGTGCGCACCGGTAACCTCGGCGAGGACGCGGGAAACGCCCTGACGGCGGCCCGGCTCAGTGTTGGCGAACCAGTGCGCGAAGCGTTCGAGTCGCGGCACCCAGAACGCAGCAATCCGCGGATTGCCTGTGTACTCGGTCATGATCTGGTCCGCCAACGCGAGGAGTACGGCAGTCGTATCCTCCGGCACCTGCTCCGGATGATCCTTCGCGAAGCGGCGCAGGGCTTCGTGCACGATCGCGCCCCGTAGAGCGGCACCCGGCTCGGCTCCCAGCAGCGGAAGTGGCTCCAGCCGCAGGATGTGCCGGGCGAAGATCGCATATGGGTTCGTGATCCACCGCTCGATGTCGCTGACCGACAGGCGCCGCGGCCGCAGCTCCACAGGCGGGCAGGGGGAGGGCGGACCGATGCGAGGTACGGGCGTCGTCAGTTCTTTCGCACGCGCCCAGCCGAGCCACGGCCGATCCGGGGCTAAGGCATCCCGCAGCCCTAGGCCGTCGAGCAGCGCCTTGATCCGCAGCAGCCAACGCGAGGGCACGGTCGGCGCCCCGTCCACCTTTTCGGCGCGGGTGAGATACACCGTTGGCGCGCCGAGGAGCTGAGAGAAATCGTGAGCCGCGTGCCCGATCCGCTCCTCGGGCTGCGGCAGCCCCATTTGTGCACGCATCGGACGGTTCACCCACGGGCCAGTGTCTGAGGTTTCTGGCCACGTCCCTTCGTTGAGCCCGCCGATAACGACAACGTCGGGGCATTGCAACCGCGCCTCGAGCGGTCCCCAGATGAACAACCGGGGATGCGTGGGGTGAGCCTGGCGTACGTTCACGTCGGCCGCAAGACTGCGGTAGAAATCCGGATAATCGCGCGCCGAAATAGCCGGTGCGCTGAGCATCGGATCGAGGAGACCGGTGAGCAGGGCCGCCGCGGCCTCGCCTGCCTCGCCCTGCCACAAAGGTGAGCGCGACGCTGTATCTTCGTCGGGGAGACGCGCCAGCTCTTCTGCCGCCTCGACGTGCGCGCGCACGAATTCGGCAAGCGGCTGGTCTCCGTGGCGCGCCGCCAAGTCGATGAGCGGGCCATAAGCCAACCGGAGGCGCCCGAGGAGATCGCGGGCCGCGTCCCAGTCAGATTCTCGAAGGCGGGCGACAGCCTGCTGACGGCGCGAGCGCGCCGCCACCTGCGCGAACGCTCTTTCGATCGCCTGCTCGAAGCCATCCAGGCCCCGTCCAAGATAGTCCGTGCGAAAGGCGATAAGCTCCAAGGCTCGCGCAGCTTTGCGGGCTTCTCCGGCCGGCAGACCCAGTCGCGTCAAGGGATGCTTGAGCAACGCCATGACGGTTGCGGGCTCGAAGTCGCGCGCGAAGGTTTCCGCCACGAGGTCGAGGAACGCACCCGGCGGAGTCTTCCGCAGCGGCCTGCCTGCGGAGTCGTCGACCAGAATGCTCCAGTGCTCCAGCCGATGGGCGACACGGCGGGCGAGCGTACGGTTGGGGGTAACGAGCGCTGCGGTGCGATCCGGCGTTTCCAGGGCTTCACGCAGGATCAGTGCGATGACCTCCGCTTCGTCCTGAGCGGTCGGTGCCTCGATGAGCGACACGCCCTCGAGGGCGCTCCGGACGGCATCGCGATCCGCCTCCGCAACGAACGTACTCCAGGCATGGGTCGTGCTTGCGGGCCTCAATGCCTCGCTGATCAGCGTTGCGCGATCAGTCGCGGCAGCCTTTGCTGCCAAGCCAGGCAGCGATCGGACAGCCGAGCGCGGAACATCGAGCCGCGAAATTAGCTTGGCGAGCCCATGTTGGGGGTGCTCGGGATGCTCGCGAACCGCAGACCAGCCCGTTTCGCCGAGGACCTGATCGAGCCCGGGCAGTACGATCGCTCCGTTCTCGAGACCAAGAACGACCTGCATGAGCTCGGCCGTGGCCGGAATACTGCCCGTCACGCCGGCGACGATGACGGGACCAGATGGTGGGTTCGCGGTAAGCCGCTGGGCCTCGGCCCGAATGAGGCGATTGCGCCGCTCCATCGGCGAGAGGAGGCCGCGTTCCTCGAGGTACTGCGGCCACCAGTCGAGCACGATCTCCAGGAATTGGAGCGTCTTCTGCCAGTGATCGGAGAACGTCTCAGGCACCAGCTCGCGGAGCTGCGAGAGCCGCGCGCCCTCGGTCTCGACCATGTCGATGAACCGGCCCAGCTCCTTCGCGAGGCTCGCTGCCTGGGCTGGCGTGTCGATGCCTGCTGCGCCGTAAGGCGAATCCTCGCCATCTGAACCGACGTGGCCGCCTGCGATGCTTTGCGCCCACTTGAGCACGAGCTGCGTCAGCACGAGCCTGCGCTGGAGCTCGCTGATGGCGGGTGGAATGGCGGCTGCCGTTTCGGCTGCGTCGACGAAGCCCGACAGCAGCATCAAGTCTTCGTCGGCAATCGAAATCGGCCGGATTTTCGGGAGCAGGACTGCCGACTTGCCCGAGGCCTGCCGGAAAGCCTCCTGCAAGGCCCGGGCTGCCCGGCGCGTGGGCAGAAGAATGGTGATCTCCGGCAGGTCGAGGGGGCTGGGCGGCGCGCCTCCTGGCTTGGGAACCTGGCCGTTGAGGACCGCTGTGGCCAGTGCCGGCAGGAATGGCTCCCCCGGAGGGACTGTGAAAACGCGCGCTGCTGTCTGCGGGCTGCGCGGTGCTGCAAGATCGCCCTTTGCCCCGCCCTCAGGCGGCATGGCTGCCACCGAGCAGCTGTTCGGCCTCGGCAAGCGCGGCCGGTGTGCCGACATGCATCCAGATCCCGTCGAGGCGAATTCCGTAGAGTCTGCGCCGCGCTATTGCCGCATCCCAGAGCCTGTTGAGCGAAAAAGCGCCTTCGGGCGCGTTGTCGAACAGGCGCGGATGCATGATCGACACCCCCGTGAAGACGAAGGGAGCCACTTCCCGTTCAGGCCGTCGTTGCAGGATGCCGTCAGGGGACATCAGGAAATCTCCGCGTCCATCGTAGCCGACACTGGCTGAAGCCAAGGCGAGCAGCAACAGGCAATCCATGCGCTCCGGATCGAAGCTGCGGGCCAGACGAACGATATTGGGCTCGATGCCCTCGATCCAGATGCTGTCGGAGTTGTGAATGAGGAAAGGCTCTGGGCCGAGCTCGGCAAGTGCCCGCTTCACGCCGCCGCCGGTATCGAGCAGCGAGTCGCGCTCATCGGAAATCTTGATCTGGGGACGTTCGCGGCCATTCAGATGGGAGATGAGTTGATCCGCGTGATGGTGGACATTGACGACGGCCTTTTCGATGCCGGCGTCGGCGAGCCTGTCCAAAACGTGGTCGATCAACGGGCGATGGCCCACCCGGACCAGCGGCTTCGGCACGACCTCGGTCAGCGGACGCATGCGCACGCCCAGGCCAGCGGCCAGCACCATCGCCGATTTCGGAACCCACGTCATCTCGGGTCTCATTGAACGTCTTGTTACTGTAATGCCTCAACCCGAGCCGGGTAGAGCACGCTGATCAATAGGAAAGTTCGCTTCGTACCACTTTTTCAGTGGGCGAAGTGTGGCGTGGGCGAGATTGCGATCCAGATAGCGCCAGATACGGGGAATGTGACGGAGATACCCGTCTTTTCCGTCCCGCCGCGAGAGGCGCGCGAAGATGCCGAGAATCTTGGTATTGCGCTGCGCTCCGAGGGCGGCATAGGCGAAGTCGAATGCGGCCTGGTCGAAGGCAGGCTCAAGCGCTGCCGCGGTCTTGCAGTAGTGCCGATAGAGCTCCTGTTCCAGGGTCTCCGGTACATCGACGCGCGCATCCTGCAGGAGCGATACGAGATCGTAGGCGACCGGACCTTCCAGGGCATCCTGGCAATCGAGAATGCCGACCTGCTGCAGTCCCTCGCGGTCGGGCAGCCATAGGAGGTTGGGGGAGTGATAATCCCTCAGAACCCAGCCGGTCGGCAGTTTCAATATGTCATCGAAGATGGCATTCCACGCGGCAAGGTATTCTGCCCGCACCGCATCGGGCGCCGGCTCGTTCCTGACAGCCGGCCAATACCAGTCGAGCAGAAGCTCCACCTCGATCTGCAGTGCATCGCGATCGTACCTGGGCAGCCGATGGACATATCCGTCAACCAGCCTCGGAAAGCTCGGCACGCCCTGACCGCGCAAGTGGAGCAGCACGTCGACAGCCGCGCGCCAAAGCTCAGCCTGATCCAAGCCGCGCTGAACTGCCGAACCGAACACGGAATCACCCAAGTCTTCGACCAGCAGCAAACCTGCCTCGAGGTCCTGGGCCACGACTGCGGGAGCCGAAAGGCCCACGTTGCGGAGCGCGCTCGTCACGGCAACCCACGGGCGGATATCCTCCGCGAGATGAGCAATGCGGCTGTACGACTTGCCATTTCGGATAGGGGGGCCATCGGGCTGGCGAGGCGCGTCCATCAGAACCACGCAGCAGCCGTTCCGCCTCAGGCGAGCGAAGCGACGAGCGGAGGCGTCACCCTGAAGGTAAGAGAGCCGGGCATCCGCCCAGCCCGTACGCTGCAGGAACGCGAAAATCGCCTCGAGACGCGCAATTCTCCCCCCAGCTGCGCCTAGGCCTTCGATGACGACTCGGCGCTCCGAAGCATCGAGGTCTGGCGTCTCTTCCAACTTCACTTCGATACGGTCCGGCGGCAGAAGATCTTCCGCCCGTTCCGGCCATTCGATCAGCGCTGCCCCATTCGCGATCTGCTCTTCCAGCCCAAGCTCGCGGGCCTCGTCTACACTTCCGAGGCGATAGAGGTCGAAGTGGGCAATGGGAAACCGCGGCGTCGCGTAAATCTGCACAAGACTGAAGGTCGGGCTCGGCACCTCGAGGGTTTCGTCGCCCACAGAGGCGCGAATAATCGCGCGCGCGAGGGTCGACTTTCCAACTCCGAGGTCCCCGCGCAGGGCGACGACATCACCTGGCTTGAGCGCGAACGCGAGCAGCTCTGCCAGATGGCGGATATCGGTCTCGCGCACGCGAGGATGTGTCCAGGATGCCGTCATGCGGCGAGAGCAAAAGCTGCCGGCGGGCGGAACGTCAAGCCTGGGCTGCCATTGCCTCAGCAACTGTCAGCTTTTTCGAGACTTCGGGGAACCGAACCGTCACCCGCGTGCCACGCCCTTGCTCCGAATCGAGCTGAAGATCCCCGCCATGCAACTCGACAAGGCTCTTGGAGATCGAAAGGCCAAGCCCGACCCCGCGGTGTTTGGAGCCGAAGCTGCGGCTCTCGAACCGCTCGAAAATTCGGTGGTGCAGCTCCTTCGGGATGCCGACCCCTTGGTCCTCGACCGAGAAGACGATCATGCCCTTCTCGCGCCAGCAGGAGATCTTGATGGTGTCTCCGGGTTTCGAGAAGCCGACGGCGTTCGAGAGCAGATTGTAGATGATCTGCCGTACGCGCCTCTCGTCCGCCATGAAGGCGACGGCATCGTCCGCGATGGCGATATCCAGCGTAAGGCGGGCACGGCTCGCCCGCTCGCGAATGCCTTGAATAGCCGCCTCGATGACGTCGCGCACCTCGACGCGCGTGAGCTTCAACTCGACCGCGCCGGCCTCGATGGTCGCGAGATCGAGAATTTCGTCGATGATCGAGAGCAGCGTCTTCGAAGAGCTGGCGATGTCGCTCACGTACTCACGCTGCTTCTCATTGAGCTCGCCGGCGCGCGGGCTGGCCAGCAGCTCGCTGAAGCCGATGATGTTGGTCAGCGGGGTGCGCAGCTCGTAGGACACATGGCTGATGAACTGGCTCTTGAGCCGGTCGGCCGCCACGAGAGCTTCGTTCCGTTCAGCAAGCGCTCGCTCGATACGCTTGGAAGCGGTCACGTCGGCGAAGGTGAGCAGCGTCGCCCCATCGGGAAGGGGAGCCGCCGTGAATTCGATCACGCTGCCGTCGGGTCGCACCATCTGCCCCTCGACCTGCTCGCGGTGGTCGGAGATGGACGTGACGGACCGGCAGATGCGGCCCCAGGTGCGCCGGTTCTCGAAGTGCTTGGTTGCGTGACGGATGATCTCGTCGATGTGCGGTTGGTCCTCCAGAACCTGCCGCGGAAGCTTCCAGATGTTGGCAAAAGCGGAGTTGAACAGCTTGAGCCGCCCGTTCGTGGCAAAGACGGCAACGCCCTCTTTGAGGCTGTCCAGGGTTTCCCGCTGCACGCTGATGAGCGCGTTATAGCGGCTTTCGAGCTGATAGCGCTCCGTGACGTCGTCATAGAAGTACGTCACCCCGCCATCTGGCCGGTGCTCCGCACGTACGCGCAGCATCCGCCCGTCGGGCAGATGCCACCAGTCCTCCAGCTCGCTCTCCGACTGGTAGCACGTCAGCAGCTTGGCCTTCCAGGCGCGATAGTCGACCATGGCCGGCAGACGTGACGTCTCGCGCAGCCGGTCGAGGATTTCGCTATCTGTCGGCTTTGTTGCGAGCCACTCGGGCTCGAAATTCCAGAGCTGCTGATAGGCGGTGTTGAAGAAGCTCAGTCGCTGATCGGGGCCAAAGATGGCGACGGCGGTGGCAACCCGGTCAAGCGTTCGATCATAGGCGGCGATCTGGCGTTCGAGCTCGCCCTGCGCTGTTTCGAGATCCGTGACGTCGATCGCTGCGACGGCGATGGTGTCGTCGAGCGGAACGACGACGATGTCGTGCGGCTTGCGCTCGCCGCCGATGATCAGCGGCATGCGCATGGTCGCGAGCGCGCGTTTCTTGAGGTGCGGCTCGAGCGCCGCCCGCTGGCGCGACTCGAGCAGCTCGATTTGACGGTCGCGCACCTCCGCTTCATCAGCCGCCTCGACCGCGGCCACGTAGGCCTTGTTCACCCATTCGATCTTCCCGTCCGGGCTGCGCAGCCACACGGGCATGGGAAGTGCGTTGAGCAGGGCCCGGCTCGCCCGGATGTCCCGGGCCAGCTGCCGATGCTGGTCGAGGATCTTGATGAGATCGCCCTTGTAACCGGCCACGTCGCGAAGCCGCAGAACCGCGCGGGAGCCGGCCGCGCGACCATCCGCTTCAAGGTGCCCACCGGCGTTGGTCTTCAGCAGCAAATTGAACGGGCGGCCGTCGGAGAAAAGCGCATCGAGGCCGGATTTGAGGGCCTCGGCGGATTCGGTGTCGAGCCAGGTTCCGAAGCGCAGCAGGTGTTCCTGACTGTCCGGGAGCCCCGCCACCGAGGTTAGTGTGTGGGCGACGACCTTCAGCGGCTGGCCCTGCTCCCAGAAGACCAGCACCTGCGGTTCGGCCTTCACGATGGCCTCGGCCGTGGTGAGGTGGCGGCGCAGCGCGGCCGCTTCGGTCTCTGCCTGGTGAATCGCCCGACGTGCCCGGCGCAGGACGTACCAGACCAGCGTGATGGCCAGCCCTGCCGTCCCGGCTGCAAACGCGGCAAAGAGCAGTTGGCGAAGGCTGAGGCCAACCACCGCGACGCCTTGGGCTTCGACCAGTCCGAGAGTCAGAACGATGATGCAAGCGAGGCTCGCCAGGAGAAGCGCCAGCATCTCCCGACGGGTGGCATCAGTCCGGATCTGGGGGTCTGCCACTTGCATTGCGTTCCGCGCAAAACGTGAGGTGCGCGCCAATCGGAACGCAAAACCTGGCGCACGGATGGATGATGCCCGATGAGGCGAATCACTTTGGATTATGCGGAGGATCGCTGACGCTGGCCAGAGTAGGCACAGCACGCCCGGCCTCAAAAGCGAGTCGGGTCATGCGTTCGGTCCGGTGCGAGGGACGGCCTTCGGGGTGGGTCAGATCACCTGAACCAGCTACCAACCGGCAGCGGCACCATGAGAAGCTTAGCGAACAGGAAATAGAACCCCAGAACGATCGCTACGCCGACGAGGGGATAGACTACGAGTCGGGCTGGTGTCCATGGGTCGTGCATGGCAATCACCAGCAACAGCCCGAAGCTGACGAGCGCCGTCAGGAGAAATCCGGTCCAGGGCATCGCGAAACCGGCGCACAGCATGACGACCACAAGAGCGATGCGGCGCAGCCAGCTTCCACCGTTCTCGACGGTTTCGCTGGACGGCGCCGCAGCGAAACCAGCCCGTTGTGCAAGCCAGCGGAGAAGCACCGCGAGCGAAAGTATCACGAGGAGGATCGCGACCGTCCTCGGGAACACGGCCGAGTCGAAGTCGGCGTAGTCGTAAGTGTCGTTGATTGCGGCAACGCCGAATAAGGTCACGAGAGCCGCGACGATGGCCGTCCCAGCATCAGAACTGGATGCTCTTTGGACGTCATTCGACATGAGCGACCTCCGGCTTGAGCTTCCAGCGGCGCATGAGAAGGGGGCTGAGGAGCGAGAATACGGTGAATGCGATGATCGCGATGGAGATCGGGCGGCCGAAGAACATGCCCACAAGATCCTGTTGCGCCGATCCGATCGTCCAGGCCTGCACGAAGCCCTGTTCCGCAATCGGGCCGAGGATCAGCCCAAGGACGATGGGAGCCGCGGCAAAACCGAAGCGCCCGAGGATCCAGCCGATCACGCCGAGCACGATCATGATCACCACATCGGAGATGCTGTTGCGGATAGCATAGGTGCCGATGATGGTCATGAAAGCGACCGACGGGACCAGCAGCGCCTTCGGCAAGGTGATGATGCTCTTGTAGGCATAGCGGCCGAGCAGGAGCCCCGCCGGCAGCATCAGGATGGTGGCAATGAGAAGGCTCCAGATGAACGTGTAAACGATCAGCGCGTAGTCTGTGAAAAGGGTGGGCCCCGTGCGCATGCCTTGCACGAGCAGCGCGCCAAGGATCACCGCGTCGGGCGGCGTGCCAGGGATGCCGAGCACCAGCGTCGGGATAAATCCGCCGCCGACGGTCGCGTTGTTGGCCGACTCGCTGGCGATGACGCCGCCCGGCTCTCCCTTGCCGTAATGCTCACCCGGTCTCGCTGCGCGGCGTGCTTCGGAATAGGCGACGATCCCGGCCACCGAGCCGCCGGCTCCGGGAAGAATGCCGACGATCGTGCCGATGATGGAAGAGCGCAAGAGGTTGAACTTGCGCTGCATTATTACCCGGACGGCTTCTCCCAATCGGAAGCCACGGGGTTCCGCCACCACCTGAAGATGCTGGCCAGGCGTGGCGACAAGGTCGATCAGCACCGGGATGCAGAAGAGCCCGATCAGCGCCGCCACGACGTTGATGCCGGCAACGAGCGTCTGCGAGCCGAACGTGAGACGCACGTCGGCGGATACCTCGGCGACGCCGATGCAGGAGATGAGGAGGCCGAGGGCCCCGCCGGCGAGTCCTTTCAACAAACTGCCTTCGGAGATAGCCGAAATGAGCGACAATCCGAATATGGCGAGCCAGAAATACTCGACCGGTCCGAAAGCCAGTGCAACCCGCGAAAGTGGAGGGGCCAGGGTAAGCAGAGCGATTGCGCCGACGAGCCCGTCGAGCGTGGTGGCGATGGCCGACGGCGTCCCCGGTGTATTGAGCAGGATTGCCGAGTAGGCGCCGCCGTAGATCGCGCCGGTGTAGATGGCGCCCATCAGGATGAGAGCGGGCGCCGGTGGCATTCCGAACGTCAGAGGCACCAGCACCGCGACGGCCATGGTGGCCGTCAGGCCAGGAATTGCGCCAATCACTGTGCCGGAAATGACGCCTGCCAGTGCCAGCAGGAGATTGAGTGGTGTCAGCGCGGCGAAGAGAGCCTCAAAGCCCGACATTCAGACGTCTCGATTGAGCTCGATCGCGGTTCTCGAAATGTGGAGCGCGCCGCTGATCGGGGCAGGCGCGCTCCGCTAACTCCAAGAACCTACTTCAGAATACCGGCTTCTTTCGCAGCCTCAATGAACGCCTTGGACTGCTTCTCCATGAACTCTGCGTTCTTCTCGTAGGGCACGTCGAGCATCGCGTATCCGCCATCGAGCATCTTCTTCTTGAATTCCGGATCGGCGTTGATCTTGCCGATCATGTCGGAGAGCTTCTTGCGGATGTCCTCCGGCGTGGAGTTCGGCACGGCAATGCCGCGGTAGGCGCCGGAGACGAGATCGTAGCCCAGCTCCTTGAAAGTGGGTGCATCCGGGAAGCTCGGGTGCCGCTCCTCCATGGCAACCGCAAGCACGCGGGCCTGGTCGCCGAGCGAAGCGGCGCTGGTCGTATAGCCCCAGGCCGCGGACGTCTGGCCGCCGAGCAGGGCGGTGTTCGACGGGCCCGTGCCGGCGAAGGCGACGTAGGTCGTCTTGATGCCCGCCATCTTGTCGAAGCGGACCTGCGCCAAGTGGTTCGCTGTGCCCTTGCCGCTGCCCGAGAACGTCACCTTTCCAGGGTTCTTCTTGGCATCGTCGATGAGGTCCTGGAGCGTCTTATACGGGCTGTCCGCCTTCACCACGATGGCATCAGGGGTGAAGTGGAACCAGTAGACGACCGTCAGGTCCTCGGTCTTGTATCCGACGTTCTTTTCGGCAGGCTGCAGCACGATATGGGGCAGGTTCACGCCCATGATCGTGTGGCCGTCGCCGGGGTGCTTGTTCAGCTCCGCCCAGCCCACAGCGCCACCGCCGCCGGGCTTGTAGGAAACGACGAGATCCTGGCCGAACATCTGTTTAAAGAACGGCTGCTGCAGTCGCGCCGTAATGTCGGACTCGCCGCCCGGCCCGAATGGAATGATGTAGTCGACAGATTTCGTCGGGTATGCCGCCGCCGCCGCAGTGAATGCGGCGGTGGCAATGGCTGCACATCCCAAGATGAACCGCCGCCCTCGCGCCATGTTGTAACCTCCCGTAGTTTATTCCGACCCAAGAGGGAACCTGGATCGTTCCATGAGCGCAGACTAACACGAGATGAGTTGACGGCAAGGCTGTCGCGCAGCCGGAAGACGCAGGATCAGTAGCGATAGTGATCCGGCTTGAACGGCCCTTCAGGCGAAACGCCGATGTACTCTGCCTGCGCGGGCGTGAGCCTGGTCAGCTTCGCTCCCACCTTGGCCAAGTGCAGCATCGCGACCTTCTCGTCCAGATGCTTGGGCAGCGTATAGACCTTCCGCTCGTACTTGCCGGGATTGGTGAAGAGCTCGATCTGGGCCAGCGTTTGGTTCGTGAACGAGGCAGACATCACGAACGAGGGGTGACCCATGGCGTTGCCAAGGTTCACGAGCCGCCCCTCGGACAGCAGGATGATGCGCTTGCCGTCGGGGAACTCGATCTCGTCCACCTGCGGCTTGATATTGTGCCATTTGAAGTTGCGCAGGGCGGCGACCTGGATCTCGTTGTCGAAGTGGCCGATGTTGCAGACGATCGCGCGGTCCTTCATCGCCCGCATATGCTCTAGCGTGATGACGTCCTTGTTGCCGGTCGCGGTTACGAAGATGTCGGCACGTGGGGCGGCATCCTCCATGGTGACAAC
>Ga0180220_1002546_pt1 | contig 11549 bp, 6 predicted proteins | sample eDN5th37CBELigBY_FD_151335 | JGI IMG/M metagenome (GOLD analysis project Ga0180220, IMG submission 151335) | Enriched backyard soil microbial communities from Emeryville, California, USA - eDNA 5th pass 37_C BE-Lig BY (version 2) (version 2) | ecosystem: Environmental > Terrestrial > Soil >... | reverse complement strand
AGATGGCGGGGGCGAAAATTTTTGGGGATGGTCGAGAGTGGGAGCGAGGATCGCGGGGGCGGGGATTCGGTGGAAGCGGGCGCGGGGGGAGTGGGCGGCGAGGGGCGTCGGGGCTATAATTTAGTTGTTGGATGGGGTTGGGGTGGGAGGAGACGGAGAGAGGCGCCCGCGGGGAACTGGCGATGCGGAAGGATTTGGACGACATCATTCAGGCTTGGCCTTACGATCCGGAGCCCGGCGAAGTGCTCGCGCGCGAGGTGCGGGCGCGCGATGGTCGCGTCGTGCTTCAGATCCGGATCGAGCTGGGCATCCTCCAAATGGAGGCCGTCGATCGGCCCGACGGACTCCGGCCCCATGGCGTGGCGACCTATTTGGAGCACCTCCGCGAGCATGTGACCAACCACGAGGATGAAGGCGACGACGAGGGTTGGACCATGTCGCGGTCTCAGCAGATCGAGGCCGATCGCGAGTTCGTGCAATTCTATCATCGCCGCATGGCCTGGTTGGCGCTGAGACGGTACGACAAGGCCGTTCGAGACGCCGATCATACCCTCGCGATGATGGACTTGGTCCGCCGGCGCGGGGGCGACATCGGCTATATCGCCTCGCACGAGCAGTTTCGGGGTCTCGTTTTGTTCCACCGGGCGCAGGCTTTGGCCGCCTCGGCGCTGGAGCGGAGACGGCCCGAGGAGGCGATCGACGCCCTCCGCGACGGGGCCGAGAAGATCGCCCGCCATCAGCGGATTTGGTGGGAGGAGCGCGATCCGACCGAATCGCCCAACCCCTCGCTGATCGAGCAGTTGCGGCTCGGCGAGCAGGAGATCCGCAAGAACTTCGCCGTCGAGAAGACCCTTCGCGAGCAACTCGACGACGCCGTGGCCCGCGAGGATTATGAGCGCGCCGCCCTGATCCGCGACCAGATCGTCGCCCAGGATCGGACGCGGACCTAAACGCGGCGGGCGGGCGTTCGCGATCAGCCCGCCCCCACCCTACGAGCGCGGCGTCGACCAGTCGACGCGGTCGGCGGGGAACACGGGGCCCTCGACGCAGACGCGCCGCAGGTCGGGTTGGCCGTCGTCCTGAAGGATCGGCGCGACGCAACTGAAGCAGGCGCCGAAGCCGCAGGCCATGTGGTTTTCCAACGAGACGTCGCACGGGATTTCGAAGGCCTTGGTGAGCTTGGCGACCGCGGCGAGCATCGCCGGGGGACCGCAGGCGAGGATCTTCGCGGGACGCTCGCCGCGCTCCAGACGCTCGGCCAAGAGCTGGGTCACGAAGCCCCGGCGGCCGGCCGAACCGTCGTCGGTGGCGATCTCGACCTCGATCCCCGCGCTCCGGAAATCGTCCACTCCCGCCAGCAGTTCGGCCGTCCGCGCGCCGTAGAGGAGCGTGGCCGATTCGATCCGGTTGCGGGCGCCGAGAGATGGCTCGCCGTAAGTCGCCGTCCCCAGCCAGTCGCGCCCGAGGGCCAGGAAGGGCGTCTGGCCGATGCCGCCGGCCACGAAGAGGACCGAGCCCGATTCCGGCGGGGGGCCGAAGCCGTTGCCCAATGGACCCCAGACGGCGAGGCGCTCGCCGGCCCGCCGGCCCGCGAGCGACGCGGTTCCCCGGCCGATCACCAAGTACACCAGGTCGAACGAGACGGGCGCGCCGGAGGCGTCGGTCTGGATGTCGTAGAGGGCGAACGGGCGGCCCAGAAGCGGGTCGCTCGCGCCCTCGGCGCCGGTGCGGAGCATGACGAACTGGCCCGGCCGGATCCGGCGGGCCAGTTCGGCGTCGGCGATTCTCAATCGGTACGTGTCGCGGGCGATCCTCGTGTTTTCAGCGACCAACGCGCCGGGAATCACCAGGGCGTCTGGAGGGGGCGTTTTCAGGCTCATTCTTCCTCACCCGGCTTGCGACGTTTGATGCCGAACGCCTTGCGCGGGGGGACCCGCTTCGATGTCGGCCGCTTGCGAGCGCTCGATCCCGAGGGACCCCGCGGCGGCAGGCCGATGATCCTTCGGCCCGTGATCGGTTCGCCAGTCGGCGGTTCGGGCCGTTCGGCCTGAGCCTGCCGGCGCTGGGAGGGAGGAAGGCCCGGCGGAGGCTTGATCCCGTGGGGGCCTCCTTCCGGCTTCCGGTGGCGATCACCGGGGCGCGGGGGAGCGGGACGCGGCGGCGCGGGGCGCGGCGGAGCGCCGGGAGGACGGCCCGGACCCGCGTGAGGCTCCCGACCCGCCCCGACTTGAAGGGGGCTTCGTTCCGGTCCTCCTCCAGGGCCATGCCCCTGACCGGGCCTGGGTCTGGGACCGGGTCCCGGGCGTTCGACCTGGGCGGCGTGGGGGTGGCGGCCTCCCGGCGCTGGCGGGCGCTGGGCTCCGGGACCCTGATCGTGGCGGCCGGGGACCGGACGAGGGCGGTCGCCCTGGTCGGCTTGGAACGGAGGGCGTCCGCCGCCGCGTTGGGGGCCCCCGCCCTCGCGCTCGTGATGCTCGTTGCGGCGCGATCGGGGCGCGTGTTCCTCCTGGGGGCGCCGTCCGTGGCCTGGTCGCGGGCCTTTGCCTTGCGGGCCGCCGCGGTCTCGGGAGGGGAACCGAGGAGGGTCGATCTGGATGCCGGCGGCGACCTTGTGAAGCAGGTCGATTTCGGCGGGGTTGAGGTGTCGGAATTCGCCCAGCGGGAGCCCCTTGAGGGTGATCGGGCCGATGGCGACTCGGGTCAGGCTCATAACCTTGTGGCCGAATCGGGCGAGCATCCGGCGGACCTCGCGATTCTTCCCCTCGGCCAGGGCCAGCTCCAAGATCGTCGACTCTCCCCGAGCGCCGACGATTCGGGCGCGCTTGGCCCGGGCCTTGCCGTCGGAGAGCCAGACGCCTTCGGCGAGCTGCCTCAGAACGTCGGGGCTGGGCGCGCCGGCGACCACCGCCCGGTAGATCTTCTCGACCCCGTAGCGGGGATGCGCGAGGCGGTTGGCCAGTTCGCCGTCGTTGGTCAGGATCATCAGGCCGGTGCTTTCCTCGTCGAGCCGGCCGACGGCGTAGACCCGTTCGGGGATCTCGGAGAGGATGTCGACGACGCGGGGGCGCCCGGCGGGGTCGTCGTTGGTTGAGACGTATCCCTTGGGCTTGTTGACCGCGTAGTAGACCGGGCGTTCCAGGCGGACCCGTTCGCCGTCGACGGCGATGTTGGCCCCCATCGGATCAACCCGGACGCCGAGCTCGCGGACGGTCTTGCCGTCGACGGTCACGCGGCCCTGCTTGATGTATTCTTCGCAGGCGCGGCGGGAGCCCACCCCCGCCTGGGCGAGCACTTTTTGGAGCCGCTCCCCCCGGTCGGCCCCGGCCTTGGCGTGAGGCTTGCCGCCCTCCCGCGCGAACCGCGCGGGTTTCCCTTGGGGCTTGCCGCCTTGGGGGCGGCCTCCGCGCGGCCCCGGGCCTCCCGAGGATCGATATCCCCCTCTTCCCTTTCCGGGCGGTCGGGGGCCACCCGACGATTTGCCGGGGGGACGCCCCTTTCCGTGCGACGACCGACGATCCGCCATGACCAAGCTCCTTGTTCTTCTTTTGCGTTCGATGTGTTCAAGTGGCGGCGACCGGGCCGCCAAGGTCGGCGCGGCCGGTTCGCAAAGCCGCCAACAGCCCCGAGCTCGGCCAGACTCCTCCATACTACGATCTTCCCCGCCCGATTCACCAGCCGTGGCGCCTCGGTTTGGCGGAGTTCCTTCGGAACGACGCGAACGCGGCCGCGCCGCGCTCGGCTTTAGGCCAAGCATGATTCGATGACTGCTCGCGTCCGCTCGTTCTTTTGGATCGCCGTCCGCGGGGGTTCAAGAATTGACGGTCGGACGGATGGAAGCTCGCCGTCGCGACGACATTCTCACGGATTCTCGAGGGTTGCTATTTCGCAACATCGAACCGAACGAGGGGGCTCGTGGTCGCGGCGCCGAGAGCGCGAATGAGAATTTGCCTTGAATTTGCGCGTCCATTTTGGGATTCTCGAACCGCTTGCGAGCCGCGCATCGCGTGCTTTTATTTTGGAGTAATGTGATGCATGGTTTCGCATGCGACATCATTCAATTAAGTAGGTCCTAGGACTTCATTGTTCGTCTCGCGTTGATTCATTGAGGCGTCCGAAGGCTTCTTCTTGGCTCTTCTTCCTCTCGACGCTTCGTAGTCTCGCGAATCCTGGGGTTCCGCGTCGCGGGCGACCAAGAAGGGGCGTCCGGTGGCCTCAAACGCCGAGTCGGCGTTGGTTGAAGAAGGAGGACCCATGTTTGGTCGCGTCAAGTTCGTTGTGACCTCCGTCCTGATGCTGGGCGTCTTGTGCGCCCTGGGTTGCGGCCAAGGTTCGACGTCGTCGACAGCCCCGCAGGGGCATAGCGGGACAATCCAGGGGCACGGCGGCGGGATGCACGCGCTCGGAGCGAATCCCGAAGGAGAGGCGGCCCGACTCAAAAAGGGCGCCGGCTCGTCGAAGCGGGCGCAGCCGGGGCGGCTACCCGGGCGGTGACGCCGCGTCGTCATCGTCGGTTTCGTTGGTTCGGACACGGTTCGCCGTTGTCACATTTCTTTTTAATATGATGTTTTTTTCAGAGGGGCCCATTCATGCCAGCACGTTCTTCGCGCGGCTTCACATTGATCGAGCTGCTGGTGGTTATCGCCATCATCGCGGTCTTGATCGCGCTTTTGCTTCCCGCAGTCCAGGCGGCGCGGGAGGCGGCCCGACGCTCGCAGTGCGTCAACAACCTGAAGCAGATCGGCTTGGCCGTTCACAATTACGAGAGCGTCCATGGTTCGTTCATCCCCAGCGTCATGTACCCGTCGCCGGTGGACAACTGGGGGTGGGGACCCAGCGGCATTCTGAGCATGCTTCCGTTCATCGAGCAGACGGCGCTTTGGAACGCCTACAACGTGGGGGCGGTGGCCTGCAACGGCAACGGCTGCCAATTGTACGAGGCGAACACGACGGTGTTCAACACCCAGATCGCGGCGTTTCTGTGCCCCTCGGACGGCCCGGAGCGGGCGGTCTCGATGACCAGTTATTTGGGCAATGTTGGCGGCCCGCACCAATTGAGCCCCTTCTCCGGGACGTTCGTCCCGACTCCGTCGGACGAGTGGCTCACCGCGGGAACGGTGACGGTCAAGATGGGCTCGATCACCGACGGCACCAGCAACACCGCCCTGTTTAGCGAGAGCCTCACCGGGACGACCAACCCCACGCTGGTTTTCCCCGGCAAGACGGCGAAATCCCGTCGCACGCATTTCCCCGCGCCGGGCATGTCGAACCGGGAGGCCACGGCCGCCGGGGCGCAGGCCAATGTCGCGGCCTGCCAGTCGATCCCCGTCTCCACCCCGGGCAGCAGCAGCGAAAAGGGGGATTGGTTCCGGGCCTTTCCGTTCTACATCAACTTCTGCGTTTACAACCACATGGGCACCCCCAACTCGATCGCCTGCTCGAGCTCGGAGACGGGGGCGGACAACACCTGGGGGCTTGATTACTTCGGCTCGTCGCCCCCCAGCAGCAACCATCCCGGCGGCGTGAACCTGGTTCTGGCCGACGGCTCGGTTCGCTTCATCAAGGACACGGTTGACCAAGCCACCTGGTGGGCGCTTGGAAGCCGAAACGGCGGCGAGGTCATCGGCTCGGATCAGTATTAATCGAGATCCGCGCGATCGTCGCGTCCCTCAATCCAACGGCCCCGCCCCGGTCTCCGCGACCCGGCGGGGCCGTTTCGTTTCCCGCGGTCCATCGATCGAGGGAACTTTGGGTCGTCGCTATCGCGGCCTTCCGCGCTTCAGAAACTCGATGATTTCGGCGAAGGCGGCGTCTCGTTTGGGCTCGGGCCAGCAGGGGTTGAAGTGGGGAGCGTCTCCCCGGATGGCGAGGCGCCAGGCGAGGAAGTCGCGGGCGCGGACGGCGGTCTTGGCGCCGATGGGTGGGGCGTCGGGGTCGGTTCGGTCGCGAGCCGACATCCCGCCCATCCCGGCGCCGTCGTCGAACTTGACGCTCACCAGCCCGTCGTCGCGGATCTCGGCCTCGCCGACGACCGTTTGGTCGGCCATCGCCGTTTGGACCAGCTTGCGGAAGGCGGGAATTTCGATCGCCGGCGAGGTGACGAGCTGACCCAGACGCCGGGCCGCCGTCGCTCCCTTTTCGCTCGTCAGGGCGGCCCAGGGGGATTGCGGGTCGTTGAGCAGCCAGTCGGCCGCGGCGCTGAGGTTCGGATCGTCGGGATGAGACCGAATCGGCTCCAAGAGCGCCTGGATGACCGGCTGGATTGAATCGAGCGAGGTCGTCTTGATCCATTCGACGTATTCGTCGAGCGCCGAATCGTCGCCGATCCGGACGCGCTGGGTGGTGAGTTGGGCGATCGCGGCGGCGTGGGCTTGGCCCGGCGCCGGGCCGCCGGTTTTGGCTTGGGCGAACCGCTCTCGGCGGTCTCGGGTCAGGTCGCGGAGCACCGGCGCGGCGGCGGCGGGGTCCCAGGCCGTCAGATGTCCAGCCATTATCATGGTCTGATTCAACGCGGGGTCCGGGGGGTTGGCGGTCTTCCCAATCGAGTCGATCCGGCGGATCAAAAGCTCGGTGACGCTCGGCGAATGGCCCTCTCGCAGGGGCTCGCCCTGGAGCCGGGGCCTCGCTCCCGGAATGGCCTGGCCGACGACGTTCTCGGGCCGGACGATGTTGCCGACGGCGTCCAGCCACGCGACGGCGCCGGCCTGGTCGTCGGCCAGCGTCCGATACCAGCGTTCGACCAAGGGGATGCTCTTGTTCTTATCCCAATATTCCTGAATTTGATCGGCCAGCGCGTCGCGGTCGACGGGCTGGCCGTCGTTGTCCATCAGCGAGGGCGGGCTGAACGTCGAGACCTTGAGGATCTTCGTCAAGGCGATGTACGCGGCCTGATCGGCCCGCATGATCGCTCGCTGGCCGACGAGCGCGCGCCCCCCAAGGGCGAGGGATCGGGTTAGGCGCTCGTCGGATCGAAGGGCTTGGATCAAGGGCTCGACCGCGTCGTCGCCCAGAGCGACCAGCGCTTTGATGGTCGGCGAGTCCTCCACCAGGCCGGCGAAGGCGGCGCCATTGAGGAAAGCACCTGGAGGCGGCGCGGCGGCCTGGTCGAGGGCCCGAATCAAGGTGGCGATCTCGTCCCCCTCCGGCGCGGTGGGCGGGGGATTGGCTCGCTCGCGCGCCCGACGCTCTTGGTCGGCCAGCAGGGCGGGCGCTTGATCGAGAAACGGCAGGTACCGGGAGACTCCCTCGCGACGGGGGGCGGGAGGGGTAAAGGGCTGAATTTCGAGGACGAAGCCCATCTCCGCGGCCTTGGCGTCGACGGCCCTCCAAAAGGCGTCGAGCGCCCGGGCGTCGGCCAGCGCCAGCACGTCGTCGCCTCGCAGGTGGGCGCGGACGGCCCGGCCGTATCGGAGACTGGCGAAATCGGTGGCGAGGGTCAGGTACGAGACGCCGTAGGAGCGGAGGTCGAGGTTCGGCCCCGGGCCGGTCGGCTGCGGGGCCAGCGGGTGGCCGGCCGCGGTCCAGAGGGCTTCGGCCAGGTCGGTCCGGCCGAGGCGAAGCGCCAGACACGCCTGAATGGGCTTGAGCGGTTCGAGGGCGACCGAGGCGGCCTCGTTCTCGTTCGGAAACGGGTTGAACCGCATGTGGTTGACGAAGGCGGGCTCTTGGTCGATGCCGATCGCGCGAACGTCGGCGTCGAGGTCGGCCGGCTCGCCAACCGCGATCAGCGGATAGACGAGGCCGTTCCAGGCGACCGCGTGGCGTGGCTCGCCGCCGTCATCGGCTGGAAGCGCCCAGCCGGTCGTGACGGTCTCCAGCCGGCCCCCCCGTAAATCGTCAACCTGGATCCGAATCGAACGGTACTCGCAACCCCTCGGATCGGCGAGCCCCTGTTCGAATAATAACCGGGACGCCGTGACAAGGAACTTAGGCAGGCGCGTTTCGGGGGGCGTCCAGGGCTCGTTCTGTTGAGGAGGCGTCGGAAGCGCCGACGCGCGCTCCTCTCCCTCCGCCCGGACGGCCACCCCGGCGGACAAACAAACGATCGCGAGCGCGATCAAGCGTTGGACGGGACGCATGGGGAGGGCTCCTTTGCGATGGATATCGCCGCCGGCCGTCGTCTCTTCCGTGGCTGGCCTCACGGAGGACGGCCACTAAAAAGATCGACCGCGGATTCATCTTTAATCCTCAATCGCCGCGGCCCACTCGTTGAGGGATTGGCTGGGAATGAACGATTCACGGAAGCGGAGCCCCGGGGGGAGGCCGAGGATTCGGGCCACGGCGGTTCGGGACTGGAATTTGTCGACGCGACGGAGGCCGGGCTCGCCCGGTTTGGGGAGCGGCGGGTCGTCGGGAAGCGCCTCGACGAGCGCCTTGGCGGCGCGGGCGTCGAAGGCCGCCGCGGCGGCGAGCGCCGCGACGCCTTCGTGGCCCAACCAGCCTTCGCCTTCGATGATGTTGTCGAACCGGTCGGCCACCGGCGCGAAGACAGCCTCGGCCGCTCCCCGGTCATACCGCGCGATCAGGGCCGCCAGCTCGGCCAGCGCTTGGTGATGTTGAAGGACCCAGCCCGGCGGACGGTGCGAGAAATACGGCTCGACGTTCGGATCGCTTGGCCGCTTCGCCAGGGCGCGCCACATCATGTCCGGCGCTCGGTCGGGATCGACCCGGGTCGCCAGCGGCAAGAGCCGGGCCAACATCACGGCCGAAGCCGGCTCGTTGGGTCGGAACGATCCGAGGCTCGCGAGCCGCTCGACCGACTCGCGGAGCAGCTCGCGCGCAACGGCGGGGTCGGTCGCGGCCTTCGCCTTGGCGGCGATCGCGGGCAAGAGCGCGTCGGTTAGCGGGTCCTCCCCCTCCCTCCCAAGCGCCCGGGCCGCCTCCAAGTTTGTCTTCGCCAGCCGGAGCCTGACGGCGCGCCGGCCCGTCCACGGAGTTTGCTCCTTCAATGAGTCGAGCAGCCGACGGGCCTCGTCCGGGTTGGTCGCCGCGATCCGCTTGGCGATCTCGACCCGAATCCGGTCGAGTTCGTTCGGCTGTCCTTCGCGGGCCTCCAGAAGCTTGAGCGCCTCGGGAAGATCGACCCGGGCCAGGGGCGGAATCAGGATGTCGGGAGAGCCCGGGAACCGCCGCGGCCCCGCCTGATCCATGAGTTCTTGAGCTTCGCGGACGAGCCCCGCGCCCCGCTCGGCGTCTCCCAAGTCAAGGCGGCCGTCGCCGATTCGGGCGAGCAGGCGCGCGGCCGAGGCGGGGTCTTGATCCTCGCCGGCCCACCGCTCGGCCCGTTCCAGAAGCTCGCGGCGGAAATCGGACCGGGCGGAGGAGCCGATGCGGTCGAACAGGTTCAGGGCGATCGTCGCCGGCGTGGAGGAGGGTTCGCCGATCGCGTCGAGGAGTTGGAGGATCGCCCGCGAGTCCCCCTCCGCCCGGCTGACGGCCACGGCCTCCAGCACGTTCGGCTCGGGGTGCCTCGCCTGGTTTTCGATCATGGCGAGAACGCGATCGGGATCGGCCCAGGCTTCGACCACGTCGAGCGCGCGCGCCATCGGCATGTTTCCGGGCTCGACGTTTTGGCGGGCCTCGGCGATCAACTCGCGGGCGATCGCCCGCTCCTCGTCGCGCGAGATCGGCGAGGCGACCGGCCGCAAGGGGGCCGGGGGAGGCTCGGCGAAGCTTCGGAGGACGATTTCAACCGACCGTTCGCCCGGTTCGACGCGACGGCCGAGGAACCGATGGCCCTCCTTCGAGGCGAACACGAGCGCCGGGGCGTCGGGGACGCCGGCGAGCGCGAATCGGCCTTCGGCGTCGGTTTCGCTCCGCTCCCATTTGGGGGCGTTGAGGGACTGGAACACTTCGACGCCGGCGACGGGATTGCCGAACGAGTTGACGACCCGCCCGGTCAGCTCGCGGAAGCCGATCGGCTTGCGGAGCCGCAGTTCGGGGATTTCGGGAGCCGCCGCGGTCAGCCACTTCGTGGAGCCGGTTTTCCAACCCGGAGCGATCGCCTCGATTCGAAAATCGTGATCGGTCGGGATCTGGTCCGGCGTCTCGTAGCGGCCTTCGGCGTCGGTCCGAACGCTCTCGCTCCCCTCGAAGTCGAAGCGGCCTCCCCCCGGAGAGAACACGACGACGCCCCCCGACGGGGCGCTCCGTGGGCTGGCCGGGCGAACCATGACCCGAATCAGGGCGTCGGCCAGGGGATGGCCTTCGGCGTCGAAAACCCGGCCCGAGACGGCGCGGGTTGGCTTTTTCCGAAGCTGGATCGTGATCGGCTCCCCTTCGCCGGCCTTGGGGACGATCACGGGGTCGGAGTCGCGGGTGATCCCCCGGGAGGCCGTGACGCGGACCTCGGCGCCGGGGGCGATGTTTCCCAGGACGAACTCGCCCCGAGCGTCGGTCGAGGCGCGGCTCGTGTTTGGGTTGCGCGCGGAGTCGACCGAAGTCCACAAGCCGACAACGTCCGCGATGGGCTCGGGTTCGCCCCGTTCGTCGAGCACCATTCCCACGACTCGACGCGCCTCGCGGAGCGGAGGCGGATGGATTTCGTGGCGCTCTTCTCCCTGCTTGACCTCGAAATCGACCCAGCTTTCAACGCCGGGGGGGAGAAAATAGTCCTTGGGAATGCCGTCGTAAGTGTTGTAATGGAACCGGCATTTTCCGGAGGGGACGACGATCGAAAACCTTCCCTGGCCGTCGGTTTCGGCCCGACGGTTGCTCTGGAGAGCGCCCCGTTCGAGCGAATCGACGTGGACCTTGATCCCCGGAATCGGCGTGTCGTTGGATTCCAGGCGGACGACGCCTTCGACCCGAACCCCTTGGCCAATCTGAATTTCCGCCTCGGTCGTCTCCCCCGCCCGGATCGACGCCGCCGTTTGTTCGGCGATGAGGTAATCCGAACCGTCGGGGGGCTGGACGCTCCAGATGATCCGCCCTTCGGCCATCGGGGCGAAGTCGATCCGGCCGTCGTCGCCGGTGGTCTCGCGTCGCCAGTGGGTTGAGGGGCCTTGATAACGGGCGTCGGCCGGTCGCGAGTTGACGGTGATCCGCCAGCCCTTCAAGGGGGCCTTGGGGTCGTCGGAGGCGAGGCGAACCGAGAGCCGGCCGAGCGGGCGAAGCGTGACGGTGTGGGAGCCGGGGCTGAGGACGAGGCATTGAACCAGTTCGTCCCCCATCGTCACGTCGAGCGAATGAACCTCGCCGGGATCAAGACCGTCGAGCGTGGCTCCGCCTTCGGCGTCGGTCGTGGCGGTCAGGCGGTCGAGCAGATCGTCGGGCGGTCGAGGGGCGTTGAAATTTGTCTGGTTCATCTGGGCCGGACGGACCCGAGCCCCGACCGCGGGCGAGCCGTCGGTCTGGAGGACTCGAACCGGGATCGACGCCGGCGGCCCGAGCGTCAGGCGAACCGGCTCGTCGGCCTTCGGCGGTCCCCCCTTGAACTCCAATCGGGCGAGGCGAAAGCCGGGCCTGTGGGCCCAGAGCGTCGGCGACCACGGGCCCCCCCGCCCCGCTAGATCGTCGGGCCAATCCAGTCGAAATCGGCCCTCGTCGTCGGT
>Ga0180220_1002545_pt1 | contig 11557 bp, 8 predicted proteins | sample eDN5th37CBELigBY_FD_151335 | JGI IMG/M metagenome (GOLD analysis project Ga0180220, IMG submission 151335) | Enriched backyard soil microbial communities from Emeryville, California, USA - eDNA 5th pass 37_C BE-Lig BY (version 2) (version 2) | ecosystem: Environmental > Terrestrial > Soil >... | reverse complement strand
CAGCGCCCAGCGGTAACGGATGTCGAGGGTTGCCGGGAGAGTCCCATCCGCTCCCGCACTTCTCCCAGCGTCTCCCTGGCCAGCGCGCGGCAGCGGCTCGCGCCGTCGCCCAGGATCTCGCGCACCAGGTCCGGTCTTGCCGCGTATTCGGCAGCCCGCTCGCGGACCGGCGCGAGATGATCCGCGATCGCATCCGCGAGCCGCCGCTTGCACTCCACGCAGCCGATCTCCGCTGATCGGCATCCGGCCTCGATCTCGGCGATGGTCTCCGCCGAGGAGAAGAATCGGTGCAGCGCGAACACGTTGCAGACCTCCGGGTGCCCCGGATCGGTACGCTTCACGCGCGCAGGATCGGTCACGGCCGTTCGGACGCGAGCGCGAATCGTGTCCGGATCGTCCAGTATACCGACCGTGTTGCCGCGGCTCTTGCTCATCTTGGATTCCCCGTCCAGCCCGCGGACCCGACCCACATCGCTGATCAGCGCCTGAGGCTCCGGGAAATACTCGCCGTACGCCCGGTTCCAGCGGCGCGCGACCTCGCGCGTCAGCTCGAGGTGCTGCGCCTGGTCCTCGCCGACCGGCACGAGGTTCGCGCGGTAGATCAGGATGTCCGCAGCCTGGAGTACCGGATAGTTCAGGAGGCCGGCGGGCACGGACTCCAACCCCGCAGCCTTGTCCTTGAACTGGGTCATGCGCTCGAGCTCACCCAGCGGTGTCACGGTGTTGAACAGCCACGCCAGCTCCGTGTGCTCCGGTACGTCGGACTGCACGAAGATCGTGCAACGGTCCGGATCGAGTCCCGCGGCGAGGAAGCTCACCGCCATATCGAAGGTGCGGCGGGGCAGCTCCGCCGGTTCGTACGGCACCGTGATCGCGTGGTAGTCCACCACGCAGAATATGCAATCGGCCTGGTCCTGGAGCCGGACCCACTGTCGCAGCGCGCCGAGGTAGTTACCGAGATGCGCCTCTCCGCTCGGCTGCATTCCACTGAAGACCCGTGGCCGGGACATGCTGCAACGCCCTTCCTTCCTACGTGCGAACGCGAACAATCCTTCTACATTACCACGTGCCGGAGGCGCCGAGCAACCGCGGCGGATGGTGGCGAAGCTCCACGGCGCTCGAACGATACGAATTCCCCTGAAGGCTGATCGAATGGATCTCCTCCGCCTGATGGACGTAGCAGTCGCCGCCGCGCGTGCCGCGGTCGACGTCCAGCGCAGATACATCGGTACCGTGCGCGTCGAGTCCTGGACCGAAAAGGCGGCCGCCGACTTCGTGACGCACGTCGACGAGGAAGCCGAAGCGGCTGCCGTCGCGACGATCCGGGAGAGTTTCCCGCATCACGACATACTCGCGGAAGAGGCCGCTGGCGCCGGAACCGGTTCCGAAACGGGATCGGACTGGCTCTGGATCGTCGACCCGCTCGACGGGACGACCAACTACCTGCACAACTATCCGTCGTTCTCGGCGTCGGTCGCGGTGACGCGCGGCGGCGAGCTGCTGGCGGGCGCCGTGGTTTCCGGTGTGACCGGCGAGTGCTGGGCGGCAAGCCGGGGGAACGGCGCGTTCCTCGACGGTCGTCCCATACACGTGTCGGCGATCTCCGAGCTCCGTCACGCACTGATCGGTACGGGCTTTCCATTCCGTAAGCTCGAGCTCCTCCCGGGCTACCTCGACCAGTTCGCGGCGGTGCTCCCGCTTGTTTCCGGTATCCGCCGCGCCGGCTCCGCAGCGATCGACCTGTGCCACGTCGCGACCGGACTCCTGGATGGCTTCTGGGAGCTGTACCTCGCGCCGTGGGACATCGCCGCCGGATCGCTGATCATCCGCGAGGCGGGCGGTGTGATCACGACAGTCGACGGTGGCGACGACGTGCTCAGCGGCGGCGGCGTGGTGGCGGGAAACCCGACGATCCATGGCCACCTGCTCCGCGCGATCGATCACCCGGAGCGTCGGGAACCCCCCGACGAGGTCAGGGTGTAGAACGTCGGTCACCTACGGTCGTTCCCCAGTGAGAGACTTCTCCATGCCTGGTTCCGGCTTGTTGGGAGTGCTCCGGGCTCGCCCCAGGCTGCTTGCAGCGTTCTTCGGCTTCCTCCTGGTCATCGGATGCGCGGGCGCGGGGTTGGCAATCGGCTCGTTCCAGGCCGTCTGCCGCGACTGCCCGTCCATTGCGCAGATCAGCGTTTGGCAGCCGCAGCAGTCCACCAAGGTGTTCGCCCACGACGGCCGCCTGATCCAGGAGCTGTTCCTCGAACGGCGCACACCCGTTTCGCTCAGCCAGCTCCCGCCCCACGTGCCGCTCGCGTTCGTGGCTGTGGAGGACAAGCGCTTCTACAGTCATTCCGGGCTGGACTTCATCCGCATCATGGGTGCAGCGGTCCGCAACGTACTCAGCGGTCGCGTGACCGGCGGCGCGAGCACGATCACGCAGCAGCTCGCCCGGAACATCTTCGCAACGGACATCAACTGGATCGACGAGATCCAGGGTGACGTCACCTTCTGGCAGCGCGTCAAGCGCAAGCTGAAAGAGGTCCACGTCGCGCTCCAGCTCGAGCAGGTCTACACCAAGGACCAGATCCTCGAAGCGTACCTGAACCAGATCCACTACGGCCACGGCTGGTACGGGATCGAGACGGCGTCGAGCCGCTACTTCGGCAAGAGCGCGAGCGAGCTGAACCCGGCGGAGGCTGCGTCACTCGCCGCTGTGGTGAAGCTTTGGGGTCAATACTCGCCCTTCCGGAATCCGTCGGAGGCGCTCGCCCGGCGCAACATGGTGCTCCGGCTGATGGGTGACCAGGGCGTGATCCCGGCCCATGAAGTCCGGCGCTGGCAGGAGGAGCCGTTGCCCGAGGAGGCCTACGGGGTCGGCGAGACCGATCTGGCCCCCTACTTCGTCGAGTGGGTCCGTAGCATCCTCGACGAGCGCTACGGCTACGACCTCTACAGCAGCGGGCTCCGCGTCTACACGACGCTCGATCTGGACATGCAGCGCCATGCATTGACGGCCATGCAGTCCGGCTGGAACCGGATCGAGTCGGTACCCGGTTACCGCCACCCGAAGTACGCCGACGTCATTGCGAACACGGATCGTGTGCGCGGCACGGAGACCCCGTACATCCAGGGGATGTTCATCGCCATGGATCCCCACACCGGGGCTATCCGGGCGCTCGTCGGCGGACGTGACTTCAGCGATTCTCGTTTCAACCGAGCGGTGCAGGCGCTGAGGCAGCCCGGCTCCGCTTTCAAGCCGTTCGTCTATACGGCCGCGCTTGCGAGCGGCGTACCGCCATCACACGTGATCTTCGACACGCCGATCAGCATCGAGCAGGTCGATGGCACGGTCTGGTCACCGAGCAACTTCACGCCCGAGTTCAAGGGCCCGCTCACATTGCGCGCGGCGCTCCGGGAGTCGAACAACGTCGTATCCGTGAAGCTCGGGCTCGAGGTCGGCCTCGAAACCGTGGCACAATACGCCCGACGAATGGGGATCCAGACCGACATCCCGCGCGTGCCGTCGATGGCGCTCGGCGCGCCGGACGTCATACCGATTCAGCTCATCGAGGGCTACACCGCGTTCGCCACCGGCGGCGTGCGCGTTCGCCCCCAGCCGATCGTCCGCGTCGAGGATGCGGAAGGTCGAGTGCTGTGGGAGCCGGAAACGGATTCGTCGCGAGTGCTCGATCCCGTGACCGCCGCCCTCGCCCGCGACCTGCTCGAAGACGCCCTCAACAACGGCACCGGCCGCAATGTCCGGAACATCGGCGCCGGCGAGCTCCCCGCTCAGGTCCCGGCCGCCGGGAAGACGGGCACCACGAGCGACGCAACCGACGTCTGGTTCGTCGGTTTCACGCCCGACCTCCTCGCCGCGGTCTGGTTCGGCTTCGATCGGCCCACCCAGATCACATCGACCGCGACGGGCGGCGGCTTTGCCGCCCCTGTCTGGGGCGAGTTCATGCGCTACGTCTACTTCGGCGAGCCGGCGCTCCTCGATGTGCCGGATCCTTGGGTCCTTCCGGAGGCGATTCGGTACCATCGGGTGGACAGCGAAACGGGTATGCTCGCCAACGAGTGGTGCCCACCCTCGCACGTGTACGTCGAAAAGTTCGCTCCAGGCACCGTGCCCTCGGAGGTGTGCGATCTGCATGGCCCGGGCGGACTGCGCGGCGCGCCTTTGCGGGGGCTGTTCGAAGGATTTCCCGAGGCGCTGCCCGGCGTCGACGGTGGAGCCCCCGACTCCATGGTCATAGACTCCCTGAATCCCGAGATCACCGTACAGCCCGACTTCCCGCTGCAGGAATAGCGGAGCCCCTCGACGCCGCTGTGCTGTTCGCGCGGGGCGTCGTCCTGGTCCGGCTCGCCGTCGCCAACGTGCCGGGACTTCAGATTCCCGCCCGATCACTCGACGAGGTGTGCGGTGAGGGTCCCGGGGGTGGTGTGCCCGGTTGCGGGGCGATCAGGAAAAGATGCGGAACGGGATGCCGTGGGCGGCGAGCGCGGCGGACAGCCGATCAGCGTCTTCAGAAAGCACTTCCAACGCCAGATCACACTTCGCCCGGGCCTCCCTGGGCGCAGGCACTACCTGAACGGCAAGCCGCCCCGCTCTTGCGATCTCCTCCGCCCAGAGCGCGTGATGCGTGGTGTCGAATGTGAAGATCAGGGTCAATGTCGTTCGATACCGGCGACGACGGTGCCTCTCCCGGCTCCGGGAGTATTGCACCCGCCTGCGCGCCCGACCCCAGCCCGGATCACGGAGAACCCCGGATGCCGCGAGCGAGGTGGTGACGTCGCCTCTCCCCTTGCGCCCCGAGCCGCGACGCCTACGCGGAAAAAATGATGCGCGGCGGGTTCAGGAGCGCGGAAGCCGCTTCCTTCCACCCCGAGCCCGCTCAGATGCCCAGGCGCTTCCGCCCGGACTTCACGAGGGCGCGTGCTTCGTCGCTCAGATCCTCCAGCCGATGGCCCGCAGTGGACCGCGCGTCCGAAGCGATCCGGAGCACGCGCTTCCGCGTGCGCTTCCCCGATTCCGGCGCCAGGAGCAGCGCGATACCCGCGCCGACCACCACTCCCAGCGCGAACCCCGTGAGAACATTGAAGATGCGTGGCGATTCGTCGTACTCCATGAGCAGCCCCTGGAGGAGAGGAGAATGCGGAGCCGCGGCTGCGGCAGTGTGCGATGACGCTTGCGGCGGCGCGCCGGCAAAGAATACATTTCTCGGTTTCGCGGCGTCAACTCCCCGCCCCCGCGCCGGTCCCTGCCGGCCCATGGCACCGGTCGTGCAAACCTTGAGCCGGCAGTGGTCTCGTGCGTGTAGGCAACTCGATCCTGCGAGGTGGCGATGGAAGGCGACCCGGACGCCCGCGGCGTTGCGGAGGAGAGAGTCCGGATTCTCGTCGTCGATGACAATCCGGACAACGCCACGGTGATTGCGCTGCGACTGCGTTCCCGCGGCTACGACGTCACGGTCGCCCAGACCGGCAGCGAGGCACTCGACTACGTGCGCAGGGATCCGCCAGATCTGGTCCTGCTCGACGTCATGCTCCCCGACATCGACGGATACGAAGTCGCTCGCAGCATCAAGGGAGACGACTCGCTTCCGTTCGTGCCCGTGATCCTCGTGACCGCGCGCTCCGCCACGAGCGACAAGGTGGCCGGCTTCGAGGCCGGGGCCGACGACTATCTCACCAAGCCGATCAACTTTCCGGAGCTCGAGGCCCGGGTCCGCTCGATGTTGCGGATCAGGAGACTCCAGCGGGAGCTCGAGGAAAAGAACCGGGAGCTCGAACGGCTCAGCATAAGCGATGGCCTCACCGGCCTGTACAACCACCGGCACATCCGGCAGCTCGTGCGCGAGGAGTTCGAGCGGGCTCGCCGTACGTGGCGCCCGCTCGCCGTGGCCATGCTGGACCTCGACCACTTCAAAAAGGTAAACGACACATACGGTCACCAGACCGGCGATCGCGTCCTGAAGGAAGTCGCGGGCATATTGCGCTCCACTGCCCGGGAAATCGATCGGATCGGACGGTACGGCGGCGAGGAGTTCGCCGTGCTCCTGCCGAACACGGGGCTCGCCGAGGCCACCATATTCCTCGAGCGCGTGCGGGAGCGGGTCGAACGCCACGAGTTCGAGGTCGATTCCGGGAAGAGGATCCACCTCACGATCTCGGCCGGCGTCTCCTCCTTTCCCGAGATCAGGGTTGGCGACCCGGAGGAATTGATCAATCTGGCCGACCGTGCGCTCTACGCCGCCAAACGCATGGGCCGGAACCGCGTGGCTCGTTGCGACGAGCCCGAGGCCCAGGCACGGGCGAGCGCGTGACGATTGGGAATCGAGCGGGGAATGAAAGTCGTGGATCGGGCTGAGGCCGCCCAGCGAGCGTCTGAGCTCAGGGAGATCCTGGAAGACGCCAACTACCGGTATTACGTCCTCGACGCGCCCACGATCAGCGACGCCGAGTACGACAGGCTCCTGCGCGAGCTGAAGGAGCTGGAAGCGGCGTACCCGGAGCTGGCCACGCCCGACTCGCCGACCCGCCGGGTCGGTGCCGAGCCGGTGAGCCAGCTCGAGAAGGTCCGCCACATATCGCCGATGTATTCGCTGGACAACGCCTTCAACCGCGACGAGCTCGCGGCGTGGGAGGCGAGGAACGCCCGGCTCGCACCGGAAGTGCGCGATGCCGGCTATGTCGCGGAGCTGAAGCTGGACGGCGTCGCTGTCTCGCTCCTCTACGAAGACGGCATTTTCGTCCGGGGCGCCACCCGTGGCAACGGCACCATTGGGGAGAACGTGACGGCCAATCTCCGCACGCTCCGGGAGATTCCTCTGCGGATCCGCGCCCGCACCGGAGTGCCGTCCCGCCTGGAGGTACGCGGCGAAGTCTTCATGACCTTCTCCGGGTTCCAGGAGCTGAACGAGCGGCGGGTCCAGGCGAACGCGCAGACCTTCGCCAATCCGCGAAACGCGGCGGCCGGCAGCCTCCGCCAGCTCGACCCCACCGTCACCGCCGAACGCCCACTCAGGTTCTTCGCCTTCCAGATCGAGCCGGACCCGTCCACGGGGGAGAAGATCCGCGCCACGCGCCAGTCGGAGGTCCTCGAGCTGCTCGCGGAGTGGGGTTTCCCCATCAACCCCGAGCGTGCCCGCTGCGCCGACCTCGATTCGGTGACCGAATATGCTTCCACGATCGAAAGGAAGCGCGGGGAGCTCGATTACCCGATCGACGGCGTGGTCGTCAAGGTGGATCCGCTCCGGCTCTGGCCGGAGCTCGGCGTCGTCGGCGAGCGGGAGCCGCGCTGGGCCATTGCCTACAAGTTCGCGCCCGACCTTGCCACCACCAGACTCCTGGCCATCGAAATCAACGTCGGACGAACCGGGTCGCTCAATCCGTACGCGGTCCTGGAGCCGGTCGAGATCGGCGGCGCTACCGTGCGCATGGCGACGCTGCACAACTTCGTCGACATCGCCCGCAAGGATCTGCGCGTAGGCGATACGGTCCTGGTGAAGCGCGCCGGCGAGGTTATTCCGCAGGTCGTCGCTCCACTGACGGAGCACCGGACCGGTGGCGAGCTACCATATCAGCCACCCTCCACCTGCCCCGCCTGCGGCACCACTGTCGAAAACGCGCCCGGTGAGGTCGCCGTTTACTGCCCCAACGGATCCTGCCCGTCGAGGATCTTCTGGGGAATCGTCCACTTCGCGTCCCAGGACGCCATGGACATCCGCGGTCTCGGCGAGCGGACCGTGCAGCAGCTCCTCGATGCCGGTCTCGTCCACGATGTCGCGGACATTTTCCGTCTGACGGAAGGGGATCTGCTGAAGCTGGATGGGTTTGCCACGACTTCGGCGCAGAACCTCATTGCCGCCATCGAGGAGGCGAAGGACCGACCGCTGTCGCGGCTGCTCTATGGGCTGGGCATCCGCCACGTGGGCGCGCACGCGGCGAGGGTGCTGGCCAAGGAGTTCGGGTCCATGGACGCATTGCGGGCTGCTGACGAATCGGCGTTCGCCGCAGTATATGGTATCGGTGAGACCACGGCGGCAGCCCTGGCGCACTACCTCGCCGAGCCCCGGAATCTGGAGGTGATCGATCGTCTCGCCGCAGCCGGTGTCCGCATGGACGAACCGGTCGAGCGGGCAGTGCACCGCCCGCTGGCGGGCAAGACGTTCGTCGTGACCGGAACACTGCCGTCGCTCAGCCGCGCCGAGGCCACGGCGCTCATCGAGCGGTACGGCGGGCGGGTATCGGGGAGCGTGAGCAGGAAGACGGACTACGTGGTGGCCGGCGAGTCTCCTGGCTCCAAGCTGGACCGCGCGCGCGAGCTCGGAGTCACGGTCATCGGCGAAGAAGAGCTCCTGGCGATGGCGGGTGAGGAGTCCGGGGCGGGCGGTGGAGTACCGGATACGCAAGAATCGTCGAATGAATCCTGAAGGGAGGACCCACATGTCGCTCACGAGCCGACCGGCTGAACTCACCCTGCCCGTAGCCGCGCTTACGGCGCTCCGCCGCGAGCTCGTGGCTGAACTGGGCGAGGACAGGGCCGCGGAAATACTCGAAGAGGCGGGGCGTGCCGCCGGTGATGTGCTGGTCACCCTCGTGGAAGCGGCGCTACCGGCAGGATCAGTGAACGCCTCCGGCGACGCATTGGAGGCAGACCGCCTGGCGGCGGCGCCGGCGTCCGCATTCTGGAACACGCTCACCAGACTGCTGGCGGCCCGCGGGTGGGGGCACCTGACCTTCGAGTCCGCGCACCCCGGCCTGGGATCGCTGGACTCGATCGATCTGGCGGAATCCGACGCAGCGGCGCCGGCACTCCGGCCGAGCTGCCATTTCACCGCCGGAATGCTCGCCCATGTGCTCGGCAACGTCGCGCGCGAAACGGTAGCCGTCCTCGAAGTCGAGTGCCGCGCGCGAGGGGATCTGCGCTGTCGCTTCCTGTTCGGTGGTGCGCCGGCGCTGGAGGCCGTCCATGCAGGCCTCGTTGCGGGACAGCCGCTGGAGGCCACGCTCGAGGCGATGGCCTAGGTGCCGCGCGTGCTCGGAATCGACTACGGTACCCGGCGGGTCGGCCTCGCCATCAGCGATCCCTCCGGCATGATCGCGCAACCGCTCCCCGCACTCGTGCGAAGAGCCGGAAAGCGGCCGCCGGTGCAGCGCATCGCCGAGCTGGCCCTCGCCAACGATGCCAGCGCCATCGTGGTCGGCCTGCCGCTGGCGGCTTCCGGCGAGGAGGACGACTGGACGAGGGAAGTCCGGGAGTTCGGCGAAAAACTGGGTGAACGCACCGGGCTGCCCGTCCATTTCGTCGATGAACGCATGACGTCCGCGCGCGCGGAACGCGTCGTCCGATCCCTCGGGCTCAAGCGTTCCGAGCGCGAACAGAAGACCAGAGTCGATACCACAGCCGCAATGCTGATTCTCCAGGCATTCCTCGACCAGGCCGGCCGCGAATGACGGCGCGTTTTCGCTCGTCGGCTGCGCGCGCTGCCTGCCTGTGCGCGCTCATTCCTTCCACGGCGGGGCGCCGCCTCGCTGTCGCTGCGCTGTTGTCCATGGTGGCCGCCGTGGCGTGTGGCGGTGGCGGGGCTGGGGAGGAAGTCAGGGTCCGGGTGCCCGCCGGCGCATCGTTCCACGCGATCACCGATTCGTTGCACGCGCACGGTGTCGTCGATCAGCCGTTCCTCTTCCGCGTCTTCGCCCGTATCTCCGGTGCAGATCGGCGGGTACAGCCGGGGACTTACGCGTTCCGGCAGGGCGAAGCGTGGGGCACGATCCTCGAAGATCTCCGCACCGGGCGCATCCTGACCACCCGTATGGTGATCCCGGAGGGGTGGGACCTCCGGCGCATCGCGCCGATCCTGGCCCAGGTAACCGGCCAGGACCAGGAGGAAATCCTCCAGGTGCTCTTCGATTCGGCTACGGCCGCGGGCTACGGGGTGCCGGGTCCCAATCTGGAAGGATATCTCTACCCGGCCACGTATACGCTTCCGGTCGATGCGCCGCTCGACTGGATCCTCCTCCAGCTCGTCAATCGGTACAACGCAGTGTGGACCGCTGAACGCCGGGCCCGTGCGGACTCGCTCGGGATGAGCGAGAAGGAGGTCGTCACGCTGGCGTCCATCGTGGAGAAGGAGGCGAGGCACCGGCACGAAATGCCGCTGATCGCAGCCGTCTACCACAACCGCCTGCGTATCGGCTACCCGCTCCAGGCCGATCCGACCGTGCAGTACGCGCTCGGCGACCACCGTTCGCGCCTCCTGTACGCTGATATCGATGACGTCGCGGACCACCCGTACAGCACATATCACCGGACCGGGTTGCCGCCGGGGCCTATCGGATCGCCCAGCGCAATGGCGATCGACGCCACGCTCTGGCCCGCCGACGCCGATTTCCTCTACTTCGTCGCGGCGCCGGACGGCACTCACGTCTTCACCCGCTCCCTCGACGAGCACAATCGGGCGCGAGCCGCAATACGCCGGGGCGTGATTCCGGAAACCCAGGGAATCCCGGCCACGGGCGCGCCAACGGCCGCCGATCCGTGACCACTACCCGACGCCAGCCACCTGACCTGCGCCTGATCGTCATCACCGACCGGGTGGTGGCGCACCCCCGGTCCGTGATCGACATCGTTCAGGCGGCGCTCGCCGCAGGTGCTCCGGCTATCCAGCTTCGCGACAAAAAGGCGACAGCACGCGAAATGTTCGAGGCGGCTCTGGCCCTGAAGGAGCTCACCTCCGCTGCGGGCGCGCTCCTCTTCGTAAACGACAGACTCGACGTGGCGCTCGCCGCCGGCGCTGATGGTGCACATCTCGGCCCGACCGATCTGCCCATCGCCGAAGCCAGGGCGGTCGTCCCGCCAGACTTCCTCCTCGGTTACTCGACCGATCAGCCCGATGCAGCCCGTGCGGCCGTGCGCGCCGGCGCCGATTACATCGGCTGCGGCGCGGTTTTTGGCACTCGCAACAAGGCAGAAGTCGGCGATGAGCGCATCGGTACGGGGCGGCTGGCCGAAGTGGTGAAGAGTGTGGACGTTCCCGTGATCGGCATCGGCGGGATCAGAGCGGACAATATTGCCGACGTCGCGGCAACCGGCGCCGCCGGCGCCGCCGTCATTGGCGCCGTCATGGCCGCAGCCGACCCCGCCGCCGCGGTGGCCCGCCTCCTGGAAGCGTTCAGACGCGGATCTGCCGGCTGAGCGGACAGCGCGGATTCGCACCAGGACGCCGTGGGCGCAGGCCACGCGCCCCAGAGTCTCCCCGATCTACACTGACGAGTCCGTCCCGGATCATCATCATCGCTACCGCCGGAGCGCCCGAACTGCGCTACCTCCTCCAGCGGGCGATACCGGACACAGCCGTGCGAGCACTGAACGCAGGACAAACCCAGCGGCAGCCGACGTATCCCCCGCCAGCCTCGCTCCCTCATGCCACGCATAGATGCACGCAGCCCCCGGTGGCGGTTGGAGCCAGCGGGGGCTGGTAAGGGGTTGGCCGGCGACGACGTACTCTCCCACCCGGCTTCCCGGGCAGTACCATCCGCGCTGCGGGGCTTAACGACC
>Ga0180220_1002543_pt1 | contig 11562 bp, 11 predicted proteins | sample eDN5th37CBELigBY_FD_151335 | JGI IMG/M metagenome (GOLD analysis project Ga0180220, IMG submission 151335) | Enriched backyard soil microbial communities from Emeryville, California, USA - eDNA 5th pass 37_C BE-Lig BY (version 2) (version 2) | ecosystem: Environmental > Terrestrial > Soil >... | reverse complement strand
TGCCCTTAGACTAGGCATTTCAGCCAAACCCTATCCCACCTGATCAGAAGGGACAGGGTAGACCGCCGGGTAGAAGAACCATTCCAGGATTCAAAAACAGGGTCTCATTAAGCTCTTACACCCCAGAATAAGCCAAAAATCCGCCATCCACCGGCACGGTGATCCCGGTGACGAAGCCAGACATGCTGTCGTCCACTAACCAAAGCATGGTTCCTAGCAGATCTTCGGGCAGCCCGAAGCGGCGCATGGGGGTATGCGTCAAAATCTTGTTCGATCTCTCTGTTAGGGATCCGTCTGGATTTGTTAATAGGCTCCGATTTTGTTCGGTTAGGAAGAAGCCAGGGGCGATTGCATTGACACGAATTCCTGCCTCGGCCAAATGGACCGCGAGCCATTGCGTTAGGTTGTCGATCCCTGCTTTTGCGGCACTATATGCTGGAACCTTAGTCAATGGGCTTGGTGCACTTATTGAGGAGATGTTGATTACGATCGCTCCTTTTTTTCCAATCATCCCACGAGTGAAGATTTGGGTTGGGATCCAGGTGCCAAGAAGATTTAGATTAAAGACAAATCCGAATCCTTCGGCGCTCATTTCAAAAAGGGTCTTCACTTCGCTATTCTGTAAATCCTCTATAGTCAAGGTTTCCTTGGTGGTAATGCCATCGGGATGGTTCCCCCCCGCCCCGTTGATCAAGATGTCGCAGGCGCCCCATTTTTCCTGAACAGTCTGTTCGGCCTGCTTCACGCTTTCCACATCGAGAACGTTGCAGGAAACAGAGATCACTTCCCCGCCAGCACTGCGAATTTCCGCGGCCATTTTTTCACCGTTTTCTGCGTTGCGATTTAGAATCGCGACTTTCACTCCCTGACGACCGAGTTCCTTTGCCATCGTTCCGCACAATACGCCACTTCCACCAGTGATAACAGCAACTTTCCCTTTTAAATTTTCATAAATTCCTAGCACGATTTCTCCCCCTTCTCATTTCAGTTTGCATGCACATTCATCTCGATCTCCAGGTCATTAATGTGGAAATAACCGGAGAAACTCCGGTTATTTGTCCAATTTAGACGCCAAAGGAGAAAAAACGGAGAACTCCGTCATCATCTAAAAAAATTACGTAGAGTTCTGCAGATTAAACCGGGGAATCTCCGCTTATCACACCTGCTCCCCTACTTCTCCCCTTGCTCTGCCAACCATTTTCTATATTCTGCCTTTGTTTCTTCGTTTGGAGGATACACACCAATGATGCTCACACCGGTTGCTACTTTTTGCTGAATCCAGCTTTCCAAACGGTCTCTTTCATAGCATTTTTGCGCGACTTCTTCGGCTACCTGGGCTGGAATGACAACGACACCCTCGTCATCACCAACAATCACATCTCCTGGCTGAACCATGACGCCACCGCACCCGATTGGCACCCCAAAATCAACAGGATGGTGCAGCACGGAACTGGTTGTTCCATGGGCTCCCGCCGCATATGTAGCGAAATCGAGTTCCTGGATGGAAGGATAGTCTCTTAATGCTCCATCGGTGACAACCCCTGCTGCCCCGCGGCACATTAAACGAGTGCAAAGAATATGTCCTAAGGATGCTGCAGATACCTCTCCGCGTGCATCAATCACGAGGACTTCGTCTTGTCCAACTTTTTCTACAGCAATACGCTGCGGGTTGGTTAAATTATCATAATCCACCTCAAGATCAAGGTCTTCACGAGCTGGAATGTAACGTAAAGTGAAAGCGTATCCAACGAGGCGTTTGCCTTTCTTCAAGGGATGAACACCTTTCATAAAGGTATTGCGAAAGCCTAATTTCAGCAGCTCTGACGTTAAACTGGCTGTTGAAACATGGTGTAATTTCTCAAATGCATCTGCTGTTAATCTCATCTTTTTCCACTCCTCTTGGTTTGTGTTTTAAATCTGGGGGCAGACCTCTACTGGAATTTGTTGAATAAATACATTAGAGAGTAAGGTCTGACTCATTCCATTTATCCGACAAATATTGACGGAGTTCTCCCCTGTTTCTACAAGACTCACTTGTAATTATTATACAAAACATTCCAAACCGTCAAATCGTTATTTTTTTACTGATATCATGATTACTAAATATAACCTTCTGACAAATGCAAATTATTATCTGGTATTTTGGAGAGGAGTTAGTTATACAAATGATTAATGCACCTGCGATTTGAGCGAGAAATGAGTACAGTCAAGTAAAGAGGGTGGCCTTAGGCCACCCTTTTATTTTATAGCACCTTTTCCCCCGGTTTCCAATTCGCTGGACATTGTCCCCCGGCTTGGAGGGCTTGCAGCACACGCAAGGTTTCGTCTACCGAGCGCCCAATGTCGTTGTGGTGAACGACTTGGTATTTTAATTCCCCATTTGGGTCGATGATAAACAGTCCGCGCAGGGCCACTCCGCTTTCTTCGATCAGGACGCCGTAATCGCGGGAAACTTTATGCGTGTTGTCTGAGCCAAGTGGATATCTTATGCTGCCAAGACCGCCCGCATCGCGAGGGGTGTTAATCCAGGCCCGGTGGGAATACTTGGAGTCGGTGGAAACACCGATGATGTCGCAATTTCGTTGATGGAATTCCTCGTAGCGATCACTAAGCGCGGTGATTTCGGTCGGGCAGACAAAGGTAAAATCCAATGGATAGAAAAACAGAACGAGCCACTTCCCCTGATAATCTTTAAGCGAAACCTTGCCAAAATCCTTCCCGTTCCCAAGTGCGGTTTCCATTTCAAAATCAGGTGCAGGCAGTCCGACTAAACGCTGTGCCATTTTTTCAGTTCCTCCTATGCAAAAAATGTATGTATAACCCTATATTAACACTGAGGAAGCCCTTTGGTTAGTACCTTTTCCCAATGCTGTGGGCATTATCCCAATGGTTCAGAATAGGTTTGCGGGTCGATTAGAGAGGATAGTGGTGGGATACTTTCCATTAAAATGCAGAAGCTAGAAACGTTATCCAGTTTATTGAAGGAGTGTCGTGATGGCTTCCTCCCTCTTGCGGACGATAAAACAGGCTTTGGAAATGAAAAAGAACCCCCTCCCCTGGGAAAAAGCAATCAGTGCTTCCATCTGTTCCGGGTTGCCGGTGCTAATCGGGTGGCTGCTAGGCAACCTACAGTATGGATTGATGGCGGGAATTGGGGGCTTTACGTACTTATATGTCTTTCATGAACCCTATGCGGAACGGGCGAAAAAGCTGTTTTTTGTGATGATCGGGATGACGCTTTCGGTCGGACTAGGCACCCTCCTTGCTCCCACTCCCGTCGGGGCCGCGTTGATGCTTGGGGTAATCGGTACTGTTGCTACTTTTATTTTTGGTGCACTGAGGATTCCCGGCCCCGCCGCCATCTTTTTTGTGTTGGGATTTGCCTTAGCGACAGGAATGCCCGAGGACCCCGCGCAAGCCCCAGTACGGGCTGGACTGGTTTTTCTCGGTGGTGTCTTTTCCTGGGTGGTCGGGATGGTTGGATGGTTCTTCTCCCCTCATCGCCCGGAAAAGCTCGCCGTGAAGCGGGTCTACGATGAGTTGGCCGCTTATCTTGAGTCGATTGGGAAGGAAAAGTTGGAGAATGAGGCAAGGCAGCGGATCGTGGTACAGCTTGGAGATGCAGAACAGATCCTGTTGGCAGGCTACATCCCCTGGTGGAGTGCAGAGGAGTTCAAGCGACTAATCCTCTTAAACCACCAGGCAAACGCGATCTTGTTGTATGTGCTAGAGCACTTTTCGGGGCGCATGGTGGGTTTACCAATCGGTGTGGGCCAGTTGTTACGGTCGATTGCCAAGGGGATTGATGATCGGGGAAAAAGGGGCGAGGTTTGCGGATCAAAAATTGAGGGTGATGAGGAGGGCCTGGATGGGTTGCTTTCAATGATTGAAGAGTCACATCGAATACTTTGCCACCCCATTGATCAGGAAGTCAGGTTGTCGAGGCCGCCGCTTTGGACTGTATTTTTGGGTGCCTTTGATAAAAACTCCATCAGTTTTCTCTTTTCTTTGAGGTATGGGGCCGTCCTGACTTTTGCCGCTTTGATTGCGGATTCTTTTCATTTTCATCGCTCCTACTGGATCCCTCTTTCCTGTGCAGCGGTTATGCTTGGATCAACGATTGTGACCACTTTTCACCGCTCTATCCAACGATCGATCGGAACTGTGATCGGCATTCTTGTTGCGTCACTGGTTCTATCGATGCAGCCTGAAGGATTGGTGATTGCTCTGGTGATGATGTTGCTGACCTTTTTCACTGAGCTTTTTATTGTTCGAAACTATGCCCTCGCGGCCACCTTCTTTACCCCGAATGCCCTGCTGATCGCCGAAACGACAACCCAGATGCATGATGTTTCTTATTTTATCTCAGCTCGGTTGGTCGACATTGTGATTGGTAGTGTGATTGGGCTGCTCGGGACCTTTTTGATTGGTAGACACTCCGCCTCCAGCCGCCTTCCTCATTTAATTGCGAAAACCCTGCGCAGCCAGGCGCAGTTTCTTTTTGTGTTGTTCGATGGGGGCGGGGGTGGTAATATGTCGAGGGGCGGGACAGAGAGGGTTTGGGAAACGGATGAACGCCGCAAAATGCTGACAAATCTCGCCAATCTGAAGACGGTTTATACCACGGCTCTTGGAGAGATTCCGGTAGATCGGACCGCCTTGCAGTTTCTCTGGCCGGTGATTTTTTCGATTGAGCAGTTGGGGTATTTGTTGAATGCCGGCCAATTGAACCCTGGGCGTCCTGTATTGCCCGATGAGGACCTGGCACAGCTGCTGCTAGTGTTTGAGAACATGGCCAAAGCGACCGAGCAAGGCAGATCACCGGTTAGGAAAGTAGTCCCCGCGATCCCCGATTTCCCGAAGATTCGTTCGGAGATCGTGGCGTTGCAAGAGGCGTTGGGATTAGCTGGCCAGGGGCGGGGTGGATGATCAAGGGGTCGCAACCTTGATGATGACCATATTCGCATTTCTAAAACGTAATTTTGGTCATCATAGCCTTGATGATGACCATATTCGCATTTCTAAAACGTAATTTTGGTCATCATAGCCTCGATAATGACCAAATTCGCGTTTCTAAAACGTAATTTTGGTCATCATAGCCTCGATAATGACTATTTTCGCATTTCTAAAACGAGATTTTGGTCATCATAGCCTCGATAATGACCAAATTCGCGTTTCTAAAACGAGATTTTGGTCATCATAAATCTAGTAAGAATTTAATGATAGGTTAGAGTGTCCTTAATCAAGTTCAGCTCAATTGCCTAACCATCCCCCATTTGATCTCTCTAGGAAAAATCTGTAATCTAGTTATTATAAACCCACCAATTGGAGGCGAAAAGATGGCGATCGATGTCTATATCAACTTTAAAGGAAACTGTCGAGAGGCTGTAGAGTTTTATGCACAGGTATTTTCCACGGAGGCGCCGCGCATTATGACTTTTGGAGAGGCTCCACCGAATCCGGAATTTCCGTTGCCGGAGGAGGCGAAGAATCTGGTGATGCATACGGAGCTTCAGATCTGTGGGGGGCGGGTAATGTTTTCGGATGTTTTTCCGGGGATGGAATTCAATCAAGGCAACAACATCACGCTTGTGATTATCAGTAAAAATCAGGATGAAATCACCTCTTTCTTCAACAAGCTCAAAGAGGGCGGGAAAGTAAACCTGGATTTACAGGAAACTTTCTGGAGTAAATGGTATGGGATGGTGACGGACAAGTTTGGGATCGGGTGGCAATTAAGCCTTGAAGGATAGGGGGCACCTTCCCCCTATTCCTCCCAAGCTGGATTCCAGACTACTTCCCACAGATGCCCATCCGGATCTTGAAAATGGCCAGAGTATCCTCCCCAGAAGGTGTCGTGCGCGGGGTCTGTGATCAGAGCACCAGCTTTCTCCGCCTGTTCCATCACCTGATCAACCTCTTCTTTACTCCCCACATTGTGTCCGAGCGTGAATTCAGTGGGGCTTGGCGCGTTCCCGGCCTGCACTTTTGCCTCATGTGCGAGATCCTTACGGTTCCATAAAGCAAGTTTTAAGCCTCCTTGCAAATCAAAAAACACGACAGCGCCATGTTCAAACTCTTCTCCAACAATCCCTTCCGTCGGAAACCCAAGACCATTGCGATAGAATTGCAGCGATTTTTCCAAATCGTCTACACCCAGTGTAATGACCGTAATCCGTGGTTTCATAGACTCCTAGCCCCGCAAATAGCCCAAGGTACCCTTGGCGCTTTCCATGATCATGCCGATTTCGCTGTTCCAGCTGAAAAACTGCATGCCTAGGTCTTGGCACTGAAGGAGTAACTTCTTGTTCGAGCTGATGATTCCCGACCAACTTCCAGCTTCCTTGGCAACACTTGCTACTTTTTTCATCGCATCCTGCATCAAAGGGTGCTGGTAATCTCCAAGAATTCCGAGTTCCATCGAAAGGTCATTCGGCCCTACAACGACCCCGTCAACCCCCTCAACCCGAACGATCTCCCCTACCGCCTCAAGGCCTGCAACGGTCTCAATCTGCGGAATGATAAAAGTATCCCGGTTCGCACGCTCAATGTACTCTGTCATGTTTGAGGAATTATAGTCGGTATGGGCGCGCAAAGTGGAAATCCCCCTATTCCCCAGTGGAGCATATTTCGCATAATCCACAACCTGCTTAATTTCCTCCGCAGAAGACACCATCGGTACCAATAGCCCATCAACACCAGCTTCCAAGTATTTCAAAATACACTCCCGCTCAATTTTCGGAATGCGCACGATACATGTAAGGTTGACTCCCTTTGCAACCGCTGCAATATTTGCTACATTGGTATAATCAAAAGACCCATGCTCACAATCGACGATCACAAAGTCAAAGCCGCTCCGTTTAAATATCCGCACAATATTCGGCACGTACATCTCAGAAAGCATCGTTCCGAAGACATTCTTGTTCTCGACAAACTCCATTTTTAAATGACTCATTGCTCTCTCACCACCGGCATCGATTTATTTTTTAGAAACACATCTGTCTCATCCAGATTTCCACACACACCAGCACATACGAGAGCTAATCGGAACAAGCCCAAAAACACTTCATCCTGCAAAGGCGGCAGCGTCCCCTCTAACCCCGTCGTTCGTTTGATCACCTCAAGCAACTTCGAATTTTTCCCCGAAACGCCGCCGGAGAACACAATCCGTTCAAGACCCTTATGATCCGCACAGATCACACCAATGTACTTATCATAGGTCGCCGCAATATCCTCATAAGTCGCCGTAAAAAGGGTCGCAAGTTCGAGATTCTCATTCGTAATCTGGTTAATTGCCCCCGCATCCGCTTCCATCGTTTTGAAAAAGCTGGTGTTCACTTTCAGCCCCTTCGAGGTATCGCCAACGATCCCCTGAAGGCTTGTCCAAATTTCGCTTTTTTCTAACCGAGTCCCAAACACGCTCTCCCCGATCCCTTGAATAAACTCAATCAGCACATCGAGGTTCCGCCCACCTGGCATGCGTGAGATCGTGTATAAATACTGCCCATCAAAAAAAGGCCTGATCTCGTACTGTCCGCTTCGAAAATCCTGTTGGATCATTGAAATTTGTGCAGCCGTGCCAATGTTAATGTTAACGTCCGTCTCTGGCTTTGCCAGAGTTCCTAAAATCGCTGCCTGCTGGTCCCCCACATCCGGATAGACAGGGATATCAAGCCCTTTATACGAATAATAACCGACAACATCCATCCTATCGCGCAGCTCTGGAAACGCGAATGCTTGGCATCCTATTTTATCGATCAAAGATTGCTCCCACTCCACCTGGACAATGTTAGCAAACCCTGTGGGGGCCGCATTGGTTAGGTGGCAGACGTTTTGCCCGGTAAGGCGGAAAATGAGGTAGGATCCCAGTGTACAAAAGTGGGTTTCCTCAGTGTTCGCAGGTAGGCCCTTCTGGATCGTCGTGTAGAGATTACATAAAGCCAGGGGCGCTTTGAGATAAACTCCCGTTTTCTCCATTTCATCCTTGCTGATCAGGGTTTCTAGGTGCTGCAAATAAGTGACGCCATCGCTATCAGGGATTTCCTCCAGGCAACGCTCGTCCTGCCAGGAAACATACGGTGTCAGGGGATTCCCTTGACCGTCCGCAAGAACGAAGCCATGCATCTGCGTGGATAACAAAATCCCCATAATTTGCTCCCCATACTGGTCGACCGAACGATCGAGGATCTGCTTTGTGATTGAAAAGATCTGCTCGGCACTAACCTCAAACCTTTCCCCAGTATCCTCTAACCTTGGCGGCATCGGGAAGGACGGATGGCGAGTGATCGTGAACCCTTCGGTGTCCAGAACTGCTGATTTGATAAACGTGCTGCCAAGGTCAATGGCTATAAATTTCAATTTTCAGTCACTTCCTCTAAGGTTGGGGAATCTTTGCTGGACCGGGTGACTCCTATCCCCTTCTGCTATGTTCGAATCATTTAAATTTTACTATAAAATTTGTTTTTTTGAAAACTAATTTTACGGAAACTTAGGGTAGGAGTCGGCGGCGGCGATAAGATCGTTTACTTTGATAACCGGCCAGCAGGGAACTTATTTTTTGAGTTGCAGTTTTTTTTTAGAGGCATCGACCAATTCCGTTTCAAGTTCATCCAAGTGTTTTTTAAAATCACCTCTTAACCACGTAAACGTGTGGGTCTGTTTAAAATAGCACATGCACATCATGAGATCGATCAGTGTATCTGTGGTGAGTGAAATCGTCAGCAGTTGGAATGTATTTGGCAATTGGTAAATAAACGCTTTCAGATTTTCCATTTGGTATGTTGATAAATCCCCATAAGTGGCTTCTATAGCTATCTTCAACGCATCTTTGGTTGCAATCGGATTACTTATCTGTATTTTTAAACTCATCCTCTTTACCTCCCAGATCGTATTGCCAGGGGCCCTATTTCGTCGGTGTATACTTATCATAATATGGATTTCGCTTGAGGGGAAAAGGAATCGTCCAACAAATTTCTTTTGGAAGGTGGCGGATTTTGTCTGATTGGAAGGGATATGGGGGATGAAGTGGTCTGAGCTTTGATGACTCTGCCCACTATCCCCTCGTGTCCGGGAGTGAAAAAGGAATATCCACTAAAAACATGAAACAGGGTCCGATCCCAGTTGAAATCTGTGGATGAAACCAAGTAACAACTACCTTACTTTTTGATCAAAGAAACCAGACGAATTCGACAAACTTCGACTTGGGTCTGACCCCGAGTATGTTACGATAGTAAGAAATGGAACACAGGGAGAGAGGAAATTGGCAGAGGTACTTAGCTACGATTTGTTGTTAAGCGGTGTGACCGTATTTTTCGCGGCAGGATTGCAGGTTTTGACGGGGTTTGGGTTTTCGCTGATTTGTGTGCCAATCCTGCTCTACTTCTATCCAGGGTATGAAGCGATATGGATTAGTCTGGTGCTGTCCTCCTTTTCGCTTTCCGTACAAATGCTGAGAAATCGCCCGCGCCCACGTTGGGATCTGGTTCGCCGGTTGGTTGGCTTTGGAATTCCGGGGTTGATTCTTGGGTTGCTGACAAGTGGGATGCTGAATGCGGTCCACCTCAAAGGGTTTGTCGGGGCGGTGGTTCTAGGGTATGTGGTGTTTCAGTTGATTCAGCGAAAAAAAGGGCAAGTCGCTGTCGAGCGTGCGGAACGTACGAAGGGCTTTGATCTTGCGGGATTTGCTGCCGGATTGCTCACAGGGGTGGCGGGAATTCCTGGACCTCCGGCTGTAGCCGTACTGATTAAAATGTTGAAAAAGGAAGAATTCCTCGCAACAATCGTGGCTTACTTTTTAACTATTTTCTTGACGGCAATCGGTCTTTCCTTCGTCTTTCACGCGGAGGCGCTGTCAAGTGAGATTGTCTATACCGTACTGATTTTGATGGTGCCAACCCTACTCGGTTTGCTGCTGGCACACCCGATCCGCCAATCGATTAACGAGCTTAATTTTAAAAGATTAGTTTATCTACTATTAATTATTGTGGGTGTCTCCTCGCTTTGGCAGTCGGTTACGCAAATATAATTGGCTGATCTTAATAAGCGGAGATAATCCGTTAAATAGACGGAGTTTATCCGGTTAATCTCTTAAAAGCATACATTCTACGCAACTTTTACGGATATAACCGGAAAATCTCCATCTAGTTCACCCCTTTTGAACCTAAAATGAGCAATAAGCGGAATTTATCCGCTTATTTTTAAACCGTTCCAAGTTTTAGATCTGGGGGCGATGAGCCCCCTTTTCCTACACATCCAAATTTTGGTCTTTCAACTGTTTTTCCGCCATTTCGCCTAGAACCGGAAGCTTATACCAATTTCCTTTGTAAGCTTGCAGCATGAGGAAAATCCAAAGGATTAAAGACATCGGTGCTACTATAAGGCCAATCAACCAACCAATGATGGGAATAAAGCCAAGAACAATGTTAAGTAAAATAAGAAAAACTGATACGAGGATCGATTGCATCGCGTGGAATTTTACAAAGCGGCTCTCCTTTTCTAAAACGAGAAAAATAATACCTGTGATAATCCCCAGTAAATAGCTAAGAACCCCAGCCAAATTCGCATCCATCCCGGTTGAAGACTTTTCCTTTTGTTTTGGATCGTTCATTTCTTGTTGACTCATGATTGTCACACCCCCTCCAGCCATGATGAAACACCTTTTCACGGAGTCTTCCCGGGTTCATGCCATTACGGCGAAGGTTGAGGAACATTCGCGGTTCTGGTCGCTTCCCTATCCTCCTACCTCATCTTATGCATGGGTCTTTGGAATTATATATCCGCAAGGGCACATTTTCTCTGTCCCATAAAAAAAACCAGGCGCTCTCGCACCTGGCCTTCTCGCTTTATTTTCCTTCTGCTCTGATTTTCTCGACCATTTCTTTCGCCCAATCAAATTGCTTATAGTAGTCTTCATAGATTGGTTGGACGGCTTCAACCATTTGCTGCTTGAACTGTTCATCAGGCTGAATAAACTCGATTCCGTGTTCTTGCAGGAATTTCTTGTCGGCTTCGAAGCTTTCCTCTAGTAATCCCCACTCATAATCAGCTGACGCCTTGGCAGATTCTTCGATGATCTGCTGCTGTTCTGGAGTCAGAGAGCCCCAAAGTTTGCTGTTGATAATGTAAACGTTTGGACTAAATACATGTCCGAATTCAAGCACGTGAGACTGGACTTCATACCAACCAGACGCACGAGTAGTAGCGATGGGGTTGTCCTGCCCGTCTACTACATTTTGTTCCAAAGCGGTGAAGACTTCGGAAATTGGCATCGGGGTGATATTGGCTCCGAGTAATTCACCGAATTTGATGTACATCGGGATGTTTGGTGTTCTTAAGCGGAAGTTTTTGAAATCATCCATGCTCTTGATCGGCTTGTTGCTGGAAATCATTCGGAATCCGTTGGCACTCCAGGCCAACGCATGGACACCTTGCGCTTCCAAATCAGCTGCCATCTCTTCCCCGATTGGTCCAGTGAAGACTTTCTTCGCATGGTCGAAATCATTAAATAAGAATGGCCATTCGCCGACTCCCATTTTCGGGACGTCTGCCTGCATAATCATTCCA
>Ga0180220_1002542_pt1 | contig 11563 bp, 10 predicted proteins | sample eDN5th37CBELigBY_FD_151335 | JGI IMG/M metagenome (GOLD analysis project Ga0180220, IMG submission 151335) | Enriched backyard soil microbial communities from Emeryville, California, USA - eDNA 5th pass 37_C BE-Lig BY (version 2) (version 2) | ecosystem: Environmental > Terrestrial > Soil >... | reverse complement strand
GAATGAATCGCTGAAGCTGCAGGATGAGCACATGGCCGCGCTCCGCAGAGGGTGCAAGGTATATACCGGCATGGCCAAACCTTACCTTCGCAGCTTGTGCGCGCACCACGAGATCAAGTTGATCGAGCTGCTGGACCGGGATGAGGTTGCGATCAGCAATTCCATTCCGACATCCGAAGGCGCTCTGGTGATGGCTATTCAGAATACGGATTTTACGATACATGGATCGAATTGCATGGTGCTCGGACTAGGCAGGACGGGGTTTACGATGGCGAAAAGCCTGCAGGGCCTGGGAGCGAAAGTGAAGGTGGGGGTCCGCAGCGAAAAGGACGTCGCCCGGGCGGAGGTGATGGGCTGGGAGCCTTTTCTGACAAGGGATTTGGCGAATCACGTGCGCAACATCGACTTGATTTTTAATACGATTCCGACTATGATAGTCACAGCACAAATCCTGTCTAGAATGCCTCAAAGCGCCGTCATTGTTGACCTTGCTTCCGCTCCCGGAGGATGCGATTTCCGGTATGCCGAGAAGCGGGGGATCAAGGCGCTGCTTGCCCCGGGTCTCCCTGGAATCGTGGCTCCCAAAACGGCTGGTTCGATCATAGCGACCACGTTGGTACAGTTGATTTCGGATGAGTTCAAGACTCGGGGGGATGGACAATGAATTGGCAGGGTAAAACGGTAGGTTATGCAGTTACAGGATCGCACTGCACGCTTGAAGAAATCATGCCGCAGGTAAAGCGGTTCGTGGACGCAGGCGCGAGTGTGGTGCCGATCGCGTCGGGTTCGGTGCAATCGACGGATACGCGTTTCGGAACGGCTCAAAATTGGCTTCAGCAGTTAAAGGACATCACGGGCAATGACATCATCACCACGATTGTCGAAGCGGAGCCGCTGGGGCCGTCCAAATTGCTGGATGTTCTGGTCATTGCCCCTTGCACCGGCAACACGACAAGCAAGCTGGCCAACGCGATGACGGACAGTCCGGTTCTTATGGCCGCCAAGGCCCAAATGAGAAACCAGCGGCCGCTCGTACTCGCGATTTCGACTAATGACGGGCTTGGACTGAATGCATCCAACATCGCCAAGCTGTTAATTACGAAAAATATTTATTTTGTTCCCTTCGGCCAGGATAACCCTTATCAGAAGCCGAATTCGCTTGTGGCCCAAATGGATTTGATTCCCGAGGCCTGTTACGCGGCGCTGGAAGGAAAACAACTCCAGCCTATGATCCTGCAGCGGGTATTCTCGGCCTGAGCGGCCGGGCTTCCCGTGCTGCTTTACCATCCTAATAGGCAGCTGCATGGCGGTTCGCGGCGCCGACCGCCGGATGGCCGTCCATGTAACGGCCGCCTAGGCCGTATTTCTGTCGTTTACGGTCATATGGAATCTGTAATTGTCGAACTTGAGAAAGACTATGAACTAGAAGACGTGAAATTTGGAGGAAGCGCCGGGAGTTTGGCGCGCGCAGCCGCCCCCGCTTCCCGCCCCTGTCCGCTTGCGACCGATGCCGCAGGAAGCCGGAGAATTATTTGCAGGGCGTTTGCGCCTCGATCTTTCGCGGGCAACCAACTCCCGAACGATTGAACGATATATTCGCGTGAGGGTGCAGACACTCCAGTGCTGTCCGATTAGACGAGATTATTGCAGCCAAACGTTCCGCGCGTTCTTAGTCGTATGGAGGAATGGAAATGAGTATTTTAGTACAAAAATTCGGCGGTACATCGCTGTCTACACCGCAGGCAAGAGAGCATGTCATAGGGCACGTGAAGCGCGAGCTGTCCGCTGGATACCGGCTGGTTGTAGTCGTATCCGCTATGGGACGCAGAGGCGAGCCTTACGCCACGGACACGCTCCTTGACTGGGTGGCCCAGAATGGCGGTGCGCTGCCTGCGCGCGAAAAGGATTTATTGCTGTGCTGCGGTGAAATCATATCCGCGGCGACGCTGTGTAGCCTTCTGGAGAGCGAAGGCGTCCGTGCAACCGTGCTGACGGGCGCTCAGGCGGGCTTCGTCACCGACGACCAGTTCGGTAATGCCCGGATCAAGGACGTGCGTCCGGAACGGGTCATTTCCGAACTGGAAACGCATCAGGTCGTCATCGTAACGGGCTTTCAGGGGCAGGCCGAAACGGGTGACTTTACGACGCTGGGAAGGGGAGGAAGCGATACTTCGGCTACGGCTCTCGGCGCGGCGCTTCGCGCGGAAATGGTAGACATCTATACGGACGTCAACGGCATTTTGACCGCGGATCCGAGAATCGTCGAAGATGCCAAACCGCTTTCCGTCGTCAGTTATGCGGAAATCTGCAACATGGCGCAATACGGCGCAAAAGTGATCCACCCCCGGGCTGTCGAAATCGCCATGCAGGCCCATATCCCCGTTCGGGTGCGTTCTACGTTTTCCGAGGATGAAGGGACGCTGGTGACCCAGCCGGAAGGGTTCAAAGATGTTCAGCTTGGCATAATGGACCGTTACGTGACCGGGATCGCCTACGTCAGCAACGTTACGCAAATCACGGTGGATTGCGAAGACGGCGGTCATAATCTTCAGCTTCAGGTATTCAAGGCCATGGCGGAAAATTCCATCAGCGTGGACTTTATTAATGTTACCCCAACCGGGGCCGTCTATACGGTGTTCGACTTCGATTCAGACCGCGCGTTGACGGTCCTTCGGGATCTCGGATTTGAGCCTAAGGCGCTCTCCGGCTGCGCCAAGGTTTCGGTCATCGGCGGCGGCATCAACGGGGTTCCGGGCATTATGGCCAAAATCGTCGAATCGCTAAGCGAACAGAACATTCAAATCCTGCAATCGGCAGATTCGAACACGACCATCTGGGTCCTTGTGAAAAAAGAAGACATGGTGCAGGCATTGCGTGCTCTTCATGCCAAATTCGAACTTCATAGATAAGTAGTTTGATAAGGACCGGCCGGGAACGAGCGAATAAAGGCCGTTTTGTATCATCGCTTCTAATACGTCGCATGACTGTCGTGCCCACTACGCAATAATCGGAGATAACAAAATACAAATGCGGCTTGCAAGAGCGCGTCCCATCGTTTGAGGAGGTTATACAAGTGGATTTCGGAAGATTGATCACGGCCATGATCACGCCATTTGACGAACAGGGTAAAATCAATTGGCCTGAAACGTCCAACATGATTGAGTATTTGATCGAAGAGCAAAAATCGGATTCTCTTGTCATCTGCGGCACGACGGGCGAGTCCCCGACGTTGAGCGATGATGAGAAGCTCGAGCTGTTCGCATTCGCGGTGGAGCATGCGAAAGGACGCTGCAAAATTATCGCGGGAACGGGCAGCAACAATACCGAGCATTCCATCCAACTGACTCGGAAGGCCGAAAAGCTGGGGGTTAACGGGGCTCTATTGGTCGTGCCTTATTACAATAAACCGAACCAGGAAGGCATGTACCGCCATTTCGAGGCCATTGCCGGCGGCACGACCCTGCCGGTCATTCTTTATAATGTGCCGGGGCGCACCGTTGCCAGCCTTTCGGTTGAAACGACGCTTCGCTTGGCCCAAATCCCCAACGTCGTCGGCACGAAGGAATGCGCTTCGCTTGAACAAGTAACGCTAATCGCCTCCGGCGCACCCGCACATTTCAAGGTATATTCCGGAGATGATTCCGTGACCCTGCCGGCCGTTGCGGTTGGCGCTTATGGAATCGTCAGCGTGGCCAGCCACTTGATCGGCGCGCAGATGAAGGACATGATTCAAGCGTATTTGAACGGAGAGGTTGCCGAAGCGGCGAAGCTGCATCAGAAGCTGTTCCCTGTTTTCAAAGGGCTGTTCGAGTGCCCGCATCCCGTTCCGAATCCTTCTGCTTTGAAATACGCGCTGAATCTGCTTGGACACCCCGTTGGCGGCGTGCGATTGCCGCTCGTCGATCCGAACGAATCCGAAGCCGCATTTATCCGCGATCTCGTTGCTTCTTTGCAGGCTTAATTTTTATCGAATAAGGAATACCTGAAAAAAAGATGACAGCGCCCTTCGGGGCGCTGTTTTTTGCGCAAATAGAGGCCAAAGTTTTGGGGAACGTTAACACTTACTTGGAGGGTGACTTGTGTTTTGCGTTTTTTATCATGTATAATGAGGTCAAGTGACTGGGTGCGGTATATTTTTGAAATTAAATACTATAAAATGGTACGACGTCCAACACCATAGGAGGTTTAGATTCATTTGTCTAAAAAAAATAATAACGATAAATTGGCGATATTTGCATTGGGCGGCGTCGGTGAAATCGGGAAAAATATGTATGTCATTCAATACGCGAATGATATCGTCGTTGTGGATGCCGGCTTGAAATTTCCTGAAGAGGACATGCTTGGCATCGATATTGTCATTCCCGATATCAGCTACTTGACGGAGAACCGCGACAAAGTGAGAGGCATACTGCTTACACACGGACACGAGGACCACATCGGTGGTTTGCCTTACGTTCTGAAGCATTTGAACGTTCCTGTTTACGGAACGAAGCTGACGCTGGGACTCGTCGAGAACAAGCTGAAGGAAGCCAATCTGCTTGGCGAAACGAAACGGATTTTGATCCATGAAGATTCGGTTGTGCAGTTGGGTTCGACGCTGAAAGCGACGTTTTTCAGAACGAACCACAGCATACCGGATTCCGTTGGCATTTGCATCGCGACGCCGGAAGGCAACGTCGTTCACACGGGCGACTTTAAATTCGACCATACGCCGGTCAACGGACAGTATGCGAACCTGCAGCGGATGGCTGCCATCGGCGAAGAAGGCGTTCTGGCCTTGTTGTCCGACAGCACCAACGCCGAAAAACCGGGATTTACGCCATCGGAGAAAAACGTTGGCATCGTTCTTGAGGATATATTCCGGAAAGCGTCGCAGCGCGTCGTTATCGCTACGTTTGCTTCCAACGTCCATCGGATTCAGCAGGTGGTCAACGCCGCGGAATCGACGGGACGCAAAATTACGGTCATCGGACGAAGCATGGTCAATGTCGTGTCCATTGCGGCCGAGCTCGGCTACCTGCACATGCCGGACGGCATGCTGATTGAACCGGAAGAAGTAAACAAGATGGCGGCCGACCGCGTCGTCGTATTGTGTACGGGCAGCCAGGGCGAACCGATGTCTGCTTTAACGCGGATGGCCCGCTCCACTCATCGCAAGGTGGACATTTTACCGGGTGATACCGTTATCATTGCTGCGACTCCGGTACCCGGCAACGAGAAGTACGTCGGCCGGACGATCGACGAGCTGTTCCGTTTAGGCGCCGAAGTCATTTACAGCGGCTCGAACTCCGGCGTTCACGTTTCCGGACACGGCAGCCAAGAAGAATTGAAGCTGATGCTGAACCTGATGAAACCGAAATTTTTCCTTCCGATCCACGGCGAGTACAGAATGCAGCGCAAACATGCGCTCTTGGCGGAATCGGTTGGAGTGGATCCGGACAACATCTTTATCACCGATATCGGTGAGGTGGTTGAAATTCAGAACGGCATGGCACGCAAAGCCGGAAAGGTCACAGCCGGCAACGTGCTCATCGACGGATTGGGCGTAGGCGACGTCGGCAACATCGTCCTTCGGGACCGCAAGCTTCTTTCCCAGGACGGGATCCTGGTCGTCGTCGTTACGCTTAGCAAACAGGACGGCACGATCATGTCCGGACCGGACATTATTTCCAGAGGGTTCGTGTATGTACGCGAATCCGAAGGGCTGCTGGACGAAGCGAACCGGATCGTCTCGAGCACGCTGCAGAAGCTGATGAGCGAGAATGTGAACGAGTGGGCTTCCCTGAAAACGGGAGTCAAGGACGCGCTGGGACGGTTCCTCTATGAACAAACCCGCCGCAGACCTATGATTTTACCGATCATTATGGAAGTGTAATGTTGCATACATGAAGTGGCAAAAGCTTTATATACCAGCACTTTCTTTTACCGCGTTCGTCACTTGACCACATTTTGGCCACATTCACTCATCTGTTTTCCTCATGCAGGCTAAGTTATGGACGAGGCTTCTCCTGCATCCCAAAGGAAAAACATAAGGACATCGAAATCGAAGCGCAGCTTCCGCCATGCAGGAAGCTGCGCTTTTTGCTTGTTTTGAATAACTAGGATTCCACATGGGGAACAATACGGGGGAATTTCCCATGAGGAGGATCAATAAAAATGACTTTAGTTCGCGAATGTATGACAACGGACGTTCAAGTATGCGCACCGCATGATACGGCGACGGCCGCCGCAAAAATGATGCGCGATATCAACTGCGGATCGCTTCCGGTTTGCGAAGGCAAAAAAATCGTAGGCATGATCACGGACCGCGACATCGTGCTGAAATGCGTTGCCGCAGGCAAAGACCCGAACGGCGTTCACTGTCATGAATGCATGACAAAAGACGTCGTCACCTGCTCTCCGGAAACCGACGCCCATGAATGCGCACGGATGATGGCCGATCATCAAATCCGCCGCATCCCGGTGGTGGAAAACGGTGAAATCGTCGGCATTTGCGCCATCGGCGACCTTGCTACCATCAACATTCACATCAATGAAGCGGGAGAAGCGCTCAGCGAAATTTCCGAGCAGCAGCAGCTTCATTAAAGTTTTCATGAAAAGCACCCGTGGCGGGTGCTTTTCATTTTAGCAGTCTTATTTGCGTCCGGCGGAGGCTACGGACGATATGGTTTTTTCGAGTTGCAAAAAGGAATAATACCGTGGTTCCTGCTGCCATACTAAACAGAATAAACGCACCTTTGATTTGAAAGGATGGGGTAGTAAAACATGGCGAATGAAAAAAGTCATTTCCGGATGGAAGAACCGGCCTCGCCGGAGCAGCAGCCGGAAAGTCAAACGAAAGGCGCAATCGAAGCGATACAGCAGCTCGGTCAAATGAATGTTCCGAACGTAAACGAGTCGAACATATTTTGCTTGACCATCGTCGGCCAGATCGAGGGCCACATGGTTTTGCCGCCGCAAAACAAAACGACGAAATACGAACATATCATCCCTACGCTCGTGGCTGCAGAGCAAAACAAAAACATCGACGGGGTTCTTATCATTCTGAACACGGTTGGCGGCGACGTCGAAGCGGGACTGGCCATCGCCGAAATGATAGCTTCGCTGACCAAACCTACGGTGACGGTGGTCGTCGGAGGGGGGCACAGCATCGGGGTTCCGATCGCCGTGTCATCAACGTATTCGATCATCGCCGAAAGCGCCACGATGACCATTCACCCGATCCGCCTAAACGGGCTGGTCATCGGCGTCCCGCAGACGTTCGAATATATGGAAAAAATGCAGGAACGCGTCGTCCGTTTCGTTACGTCCCATTCGCGGATCACGGAATCGCAATTTAAGGAGCTGATGTTCCGTACCGGAGAGCTCAACCGGGATGTCGGTACGCCGGTCGGCGGCATCGATGCGGTGAAATATGGTTTGATGGACGAGGTCGGCGGCATCGGACAAGCGATCACGAAGCTCAATCAGTTGATCGACGAACGCAAAAGAACCGGCCAAGCGGAGGGGATCAAGCAATGACGCTGCATACGGTCATGCCTTTGGAAGCCGTTTGGGAAAAGCAGGGCGAAGATACGCCGACGACGGAGGTACGGTTCAAAGGGATTTTGATGGAGGTCAGGCCGATGGATTATAACCGGGTACAGATCGTGCGCCTGCTGGATGGACCGCTGGATTCCTATCTGGATCCCTCGTATTCCCCGGGACAGATTATCCGGTACGTCCCGGCAACGTAATGCGCAATTTGCCGAAAAACAGAACATAGGTGCCCACCGGGATTATATGGTATAATGGGGTTCCGGGGGTGACATGTCTTGGCAAAACGGAAAAAAAGGAAAAAGGCTTTGCTGACCAATGTTCTGAAATACGAAATATACGGCATCATTCTGATCACCCTTTCCGTCATCGCCCTGTCCGGCGAAGCGGCGGTGGGGTGGTCGTTATCCAAAATGTTCGGGCTTGTGCTTGGACGGTTTTATTTTGTCATTCCTTTAATCGGCGTTTATTTGGGACTTAGCGTCATGATTCAGCGCAAATGGCCCAATCGCTGGAGCACCCGCAAGAGCGGGATCGTTCTGCTTGTGCTGGCGCTGACGCTCATGAGCAGCGTCGCATCGCTTGAGAAGAAGCTGTCCCATGTCCCTGGCTTAAGCGCCGGACATATCATAACCCAAATACATAACGATTTGGATGGCTCGTTGTTGTCGTCCGCAGCTTCCAAAGACCATTCCATGCTGAATAAGGACATCAGCGGCGGATACGCCGGGGCGCTTCAATATGCCGTTTTGTTTTGGCTGTTTGGAAACACCGGAACGAAGCTGATGCTCATCGTCATGTTTATCATCAGTTTCATGCTGATTACGAACCTTTCGTATGTCGATTTAATGCGTATCGTCCGCAAGCGGATGGTTCAAGCCGGAAGCAACGTGCAAAAGCGGATGGCGGCCCAAAAACCCCAAGCCGTTGCATCATCTCCCAAAACGTCGCGGAAACGGGGGCATGCGCTGCTGCCGGATGAGGATGAAGAGGACGAGCTCGATGATTTCGCGCCGCCGAAAGCAAAGCGGTCCGCGCCCGTATTTTTTCAGCTTTTCGGCAACAAAATCGCCAAACCTGCAGCGGACTCGGCTGTGGTTCCGGACGACGAGCTTGACGGAAGCGACATCTTGGAGCCCGTTAACAAGCACGCCGATCCCGAGGCGAAACCGATTTACGGTTATGCATCCCGGCATGATGAGAACGAGGAGCCCGAAGGAACGTGGGGACAAGTCGAAGCTGAATCTTCGGCGCCGATCATCCGCGATTTCTTCGAGCAGGTGAAATCCGAAGGCAGCTTGGAAGAGGATTGGGATGAAAACGAACCCGCCCCAGGCCCTTCCGCATCCGTTTCGGACGGTACAGGCCTTGACGGGCAAGAGCCGCTTTCAACTCCAAACAAAACGGAGGCAGGTTCTTCCGCGGAGGAACAAGTACTACCCGGAGAAGAAGCCGAGTTGCTTGAAACCAAGCCTCCCGCTCCGCCGCCGAAGCCGTACAAGCTTCCGCCGTTTCGTTTGTTGGCCAAACCGAGTAACGGCGGCAAAGCCGGGGACCAGAACGACTATATGCAAACGGCGCGCAAATTGGAGGCTACGCTCGAGAGCTTCGGCGTTCGGGCCAAAGTTCTTGAGGTCGTACGTGGTCCCGCGGTCACGCGTTATGAAATCCAGCCGGATATCGGCGTGAAGGTCAGCCGGATCGTCAGCTTGACCGACGATATCGCACTTGCGCTGGCTGCGAAAGATATCCGGATGGAAGCGCCGATCCCGGGCAAATCGGCCATCGGCATCGAGGTTCCGAATAATGAAGTTTCTCTGGTCACGATGCGCGAGGTCATGGAAACGCCGGTGTTCCAGGATGCGCAGTCCAAATTGTCCATCGCGTTCGGCAGGGACATTTCCGGGCAAACGATCGTCGGCAACCTGGCGAAGATGCCCCATTTGCTGGTCGCGGGCGCGACCGGCTCGGGGAAATCCGTTTGCATCAACGGCATCATTACGAGCATTTTGTATAAAGCCAAACCGGATGAGGTCAAATTCCTGATGGTCGACCCGAAGATGGTCGAGCTGAACGTGTACAACGGGATCCCGCACTTGATGGCTCCGGTGGTGACGGATCCGAAGCGGGCCTCGCTCGCCCTGAAAAAAATCGTCGTCGAAATGGAAAAACGGTATGAGCTGTTTTCCAAATCCGGCACGCGCAATATTGAAGGCTACAACAATTTGATGAAGGATAATTTGCCTGCGGTGCTTCCTTACATCGTGGTCATCGTGGACGAGCTCGCAGACCTGATGATGGTTGCCGCGCATGACGTCGAGGAAGCGATCACAAGGCTTGCGCAAATGGCGCGTGCTGCCGGCATCCACTTGATCATCGCCACCCAGCGGCCATCGGTCGACGTCATTACGGGGGTCATCAAGGCCAACATTCCTTCGCGGATTGCCTTCGGCGTTTCATCCCAGGTGGATTCCAGAACGATCCTGGACATGGCCGGGGCGGAAAAGCTGCTAGGCCGGGGCGACATGCTTTTCATGCCGATGGGGTCTTCGAAACCGATTCGCGTTCAAGGCGCATTTATGACCGACCAGGAAGTGGAAACCATCGTCAATTACGTGCGCGAGCAGGGCGAAGCCCAATACGACGAATCGATTGTCCCCGAAGTGGACGAGTCCCAGCCCGAAGCCGATGAAGAGCTGGATGAGCTGTACGACCAGGCGGTGCAAATCGTGCTGGAGGCCAAGCAGGCTTCGGTATCGCTGCTGCAGCGTCGAATGAGGGTCGGGTATACGCGTGCGGCCCGCTTGATCGATTCCATGGAAGCCCGAGGCATTATCGGCCCTTATGAAGGAAGCAAACCGCGAGAGGTCCTCGTGTCGCTGGAGCAGTATCAGCAGCAAAACCGGATCAGTTCATAACGGCGGGCAAGCCGAAACATATTTTTCCGCAAACCAAAAAAACGTGCCGCCTCGGTTCGAAAACCGGGCTGCACGTTTTTTATTTTCGCCATGGCCGTCATTCGCGTCGCTTTGCTGCTTAAAAATCGAAATTGTCAGGGTCCGGGCCGACCCGGCGGTCTTGGTTCAGGGCATCGATTTTTTCCATATCCTCAGGCGAAAGCTCGAAGTCGAAAATCGAAGCATTTTCGACGATGCGATGTTCCTTGATCGATTTCGGAATCGTTACGACGCCTTTTTGCAGGTCCCAGCGCAAAATCGTTTGGGCGACGGATTTGTTATGCTTCGCGGCAATCTCTTGAAGCACGGGCTGATTTAACAGTTCGCCCTGCATTAGCGGCGACCAGGCTTCGAGCTGAATGCCTTGTTCTTTCGTAAAGGACAGCAGATCGTTTTGGGCCAGGTAAGGATGGAACTCCACCTGGTCTACCATCGGCTTGATTTCTGCGGTGGACAGCAGATCCTGCAGGTGGTGAACATGGAAGTTGCTGACGCCGATCGCCCGGACGCGCCCGTCCTTATACAGCTTTTCCAAGGCTCTCCACGTGTCTTTATACTTGCCTGCAACCGGCCAGTGAATAAGATACAGGTCAAGCGTGTCCAGACCGAGTTTGGACAAGCTTGCGTCAAAGGCTGCCAACGTTTCGTCGTAGCCTTGATCCTGGTTCCATACCTTGGAGGTTACGAACAGTTCTTCCCTGGCGATGCCGTTTTCCGCCAACGCTTCGCGGATGGCTTGGCCCACGCCGCTTTCGTTCCCGTAAATGGCCGCCGTGTCGATGCTGCGGTATCCGTGTTTGATGGCTGCTTTTACGGCCGCGATCAGATCCGCGCCTTCCTCCACTTTAAATACGCCGAGGCCGAGCCAGGGCATTTCTACTCCGTTAGCAAGCTTTGTCGTGCTTTGCAGATGCAATGTCATCATGTGTTCCTCCTCGAGTTGATCTTTCTTTATTGTGCGTTGAAACGCTTGTTTCTTTTCTTTGCAAAATATAACTCCATCCGGTAAGAATAACGGCGGCCGCAACCATCACGGCACCGACCCAGCCCGTATGGACAAGGCCGAGCGA
>Ga0180220_1002541_pt1 | contig 11568 bp, 8 predicted proteins | sample eDN5th37CBELigBY_FD_151335 | JGI IMG/M metagenome (GOLD analysis project Ga0180220, IMG submission 151335) | Enriched backyard soil microbial communities from Emeryville, California, USA - eDNA 5th pass 37_C BE-Lig BY (version 2) (version 2) | ecosystem: Environmental > Terrestrial > Soil >... | reverse complement strand
CGATTCTCGTCCTTGGCCTGTATGTATGTGCGGATCAATGACGTGGCGTCAGAGCCTTCCGGGCACTTTGGGACATTCTTGTCGTCCATGTCGAGAGCTTCCTGAAAACGCGTGGAGGCGCGGCATCAAGTATCGATATTGCCCGCCAACAACGCGTACTTCTCAATGAACGCACGCCGGGGTTCGACATGGTCGCCCATGAGCGTGGTGAAGACCTCGTCCGCCGCAATGGCGTCTTCGATCTGCACGCGCAGCAGGCGGCGCACGGCGGGGTCCATGGTGGTTTCCCACAGCTGCTCGGGATTCATTTCGCCCAGGCCCTTGTAGCGCTGCTTGCTGACGCTGCGTTCGGCTTCGCCGCGCAGGAACTGCATGGCTTCGCGGAAGTCGTCGATGGATTTCTGCTTGCGCTTGTCGCCTTCGCCGCGGGCGATGAAGCCGCCCTCGCCGATCAGGCCCTTGAAGGTCTTGCCGGCCTTGGCCAGCACGGCGTAGTCGGCGCCCAGCACGAACACGCGATCGAAGATGCTGACGCGTACATTGCCATGATGCATGCGCTTGACGACCAGCCGCCACGCGGTGTTCTCGTCGTTGGCCTCGGCCTGTACCGTGACGTTGGGCAGAGCGGGGTCTTCGATGGCGGACTGCAGAGTGCGGGCCGACTCTTCCGCTTTTTCGGCGCTGCTCAGGTCGATCTCGACGCCCTCGGCAATGGCCGACAGCGATTCGGTGTCCATGTGCCGCGCCAGGCGATTGATGACGGCGTCGGCCATTATGTATTGGCGCGCCAGCTCGCCCAAGGCGTCGCCGCTGATCGCGCTTGCGCCCTCGCCGGGCACGAGCTCGGCGTCTTTCAGCGCAACCTGCATCATGTACTGCGCTTCTTCCTGGTCGTCCTTGAGATAGCGTTCGTCGCGGCCGACCTTGACCTTGTACAGGGGCGGCTGGGCAATGTACACATAGCCGCCGTCGATCAGCTCGGGCATCTGGCGATACAGCAGGGTCAGCAGCAGGGTGCGGATGTGCGCGCCGTCGACGTCGGCGTCGGTCATGATGATGATGCGGTGGTAGCGCAGCTTCTCGATGTTGAAATCGGGGCCGATGCCGGTGCCCAGCGCGGTGATCAGGGTGGTGATGGCCTCGCTGGCGATCAACCGGTCGAAGCGGGCTTTTTCAACGTTCAGCACCTTGCCGCGCAGGGGCAGAATGGCCTGGAACTTGCGGTCGCGGCCTTGCTTGGCCGAGCCGCCGGCCGAGTCGCCCTCGACGATGTAGATCTCGCTTTTGGCGGGGTCTTTCTCCTGGCAGTCGGCCAGCTTGCCGGGCAGGCCGGCCCCCTCGAGCACGCTTTTGCGGCGCGTCATCTCGCGGGCCTTGCGGGCTGCGTCGCGCGCACGCGCGGCCTCGATGATCTTGCTGCACAAGGCCTTGGCGTCGTTGGGGTTTTCGAGCAGCCAGGTCTCGAGCGTGCGCGACACGGCCTCTTCGACGGCGGGGCGCACCTCGCTGGAGACCAGCTTGTCTTTGGTCTGGCTGCTGAACTTGGGCTCGGGCACCTTGACCGACAGCACGCAAGCCAGGCCTTCGCGCATGTCGTCGCCGGTGGTGTCGACCTTGGCCTTCTTGGCCAGCTCGTTGTCGGCGATGTATTTGTTCAGGATGCGCGTCATGGCCGCGCGCAGGCCGGTCAAATGGGTGCCGCCGTCGCGCTGGGGAATGTTGTTGGTGAAGCACAGCACCGTTTCGGTGTAGCTGTCGTTCCATTGCATGGCTACGTCGACGCCCACCGTGGTGTCGCCCACCGTGGACTCGGTGCTGACCGAGAAGACGTTGGGGTGCAGCACCGTCTTGCTGCGGTTGATGTATTCGACGAAACCCTTCACGCCCCCCAGGAAGGCGAAGTCTTCTTCCTTGCCCTGGCGCTCGTCGACCAGCCGGATCTTGACGCCATTGTTCAGGAAGGACAGTTCGCGCAGCCGCTTGGCCAGAATCTCGTAGTGGAACTCGATGTTCTCGAAAATGGTGTCGTCGGCCAGGAAGTGCACGCGGGTGCCCTGCAGGTCGGCCGGGCCGGTGACGTGCAGGGGCTCGACGCGCTCGCCCTGGCGAAACTCCATTTCGTGGGTCTCGCCCTTGCGCCAGATGGTCAGGCGCAGCCATTGCGACAAGGCGTTGACGCAGGACACGCCCACGCCGTGCAGGCCGCCCGACACCTTGTAGGAGTTGTGATCGAACTTGCCGCCGGCGTGCAGTTCGGTCATGACGATCTCGGCGGCGCTGCGGCCGAACTCGTCGTCTTTGTGGATGTCGGTGGGAATGCCCCGGCCGTTGTCGCTAACCGAGATGCTGTTGTCGGCGTGTATGGTGACGACGATGTCGTCGCAGTACCCCGCCAGGGCTTCGTCGATGGCATTGTCCACCACCTCGAATACCATGTGATGAAGGCCGGTGCCATCGGACGTATCGCCGATGTACATGCCCGGACGCTTGCGGACCGCTTCCAGGCCCTTGAGCATCTTGATGGATTCGGCGCCGTAGCCCGCATCATTGGCAATCGTGGTTTGATCTGACATAACTGAATTTAGAACCTTTTTTGCGCCTTGCGGCGAATGGCCGCGCGGCAACAGGCCGCCGGCCGATCAAAGAGCATCCGGGGAAATCAGATGCGCATTGGCATGACGACATATTTGAACTGATCGTCGTCGGGAGTGGTGAGAAGCGCCGAAGCGTTCACATCGGGTTGTACCGACCACCTGACCATTTCGGTCTTGACGTTCGCGAGGACGTCGAGCAGATAGCTGACGTTGAATCCGACGTCCAGCGGCTCGTGGCTGTAGTCGATGTCGATTTCTTCCAGCGCCTCTTCCTGCTCTGCGTTGGATGAGGTTATTTTAAGCTGGTTGTCCGACAACTGGATGCGCACGCCCTTGAGCTTGTCCGTGGTGAGAATGGCGGCGCGCTGCAGGCTGCCCTGCAGAATTTCGCGATCGACCATGAAATGCCGCGTGTAATTGGTGGGAATGACCCGGGTGAAATCGGGGAACTTGCCCTCGACCAGCTTGGAGACGAGCTCGACGTCGCCGAAGCGGAAGCGGATCTGTCCCGGCGCCACGTCGATGCTGACCGGCTCGTCGCTTTCGGCCAGCAGGCGCTGCATTTCAAGAACCGTTTTGCGCGGCACGATGACGTCATGCTTGTTTTCGATGCCCTCGACCGGCGTGCCGCTATGGGCCAGGCGGTGGCCGTCGGTGGCCACGGCGCGCACCCAGCCGGGCTCGAACACGAACAGCAGGCCGTTCAGATAATAGCGGATGTCCTGCTGGGCCATGGCGAAGTGCACCATGTTGAACAGATGCTTGAGTGTCTTTTGCGGCAGCGTGAACGAGACGTCCCATTTCTCGGGCTGGGCCAGGGTGGGGAACTCATCGGAGGCCAGCGTCTGCAGGGCGAAACGGCTCTTGCCCGACTGCACGGTGAGCTTGCCCGAGGCAAGCGCCAGCTTGACCTCGCCCGAATCGGGCAGGGCGCGCAGGATGTCGAGCAGCTTGCGCGCCGCGACCGTGGTGGATTCATTGGCGTCGCCCAGGCCGAACTGCGCATGCGTCGTGATCTGGACTTCGAGGTCGGTGGCGATAAAGGCAACTTCCTGGCCCTGCTTGCGCAGCAGGATATTGGCCAGTATGGGCAACGTATTTCTTCTTTCGACTATTCCCGCCACCGTGGACAACGGTTTCAACAAGGCGTCGCGAGTCGTTTGTACGAGTTGCATGGTTATCCTTTTAAGGTTTGTTCTAATACGTGTAAAGCGTGATTGAGTTCGGATTGCTTGGAGCGCGCATCGGAAATCTTGCGCACGGCGTGCAGCACGGTGGTGTGGTCGCGGCCGCCGAACAAGTCGCCGATTTCCGGCAGGCTCTTCTGGGTGAGCTCTTTGGCCAGATACATGGCGATCTGCCTGGGCAGTGCAATATTGGCCGGCCGACGTTTCGAATACATGTCGGCCACCTTGATCTTGTAGAAATCGGCCACCGTCTTTTGTATGTTCTCGACCGTGATCTGGCCGTTGGAAACCGAAAGCAGATCTTTGAGGGCGTCTTTGCAGACCTCGACGGTCAGCACCTCGCGCCCGTGAAAGCGGGCATACGCGGACACCTTGCGCAGCGCGCCCTCGAGCTCGCGCACATTGCTGCGCAGGTGCTTGGCGATGAAGAAAGCCACTTCTTCCGGCATGGTCACGCCTTCGGTCTCGGCCTTGCGCAGCAGGATGGCCACCCGCATTTCGAGCTCGGGCGGCTCGATGGCCACGGTCAGGCCGGAATCGAAGCGTGAAATGAGGCGGCTGTCGATATTGGAGAGTTCTTTGGGATAGGTGTCGGAGGTGATGATGATTTGCTTGCGCTGCGCCACCATGGCCTCGAAGGCATAGAAGAACTCTTCCTGGGTGCGGTTTTTGCCGGCGAAGAACTGGATATCGTCGATCAGCAGCAGGTCAAGCGAATGGTAATAGCGCTTGAATTCGTCGAAAGCCTTGCGCTGGTAGGCCTTGACGACGTCGGACACGTACTGGTCGGCATGCACGTAGCGCACCCGGGTGCCTTTGCCGCTTTGCAGCAGGGCATTGCCGATGGCATGGATGAGATGGGTCTTGCCCAGGCCCACCCCGCCATATAGAAACAGCGGGTTGTACGACACACCGGGGTTTTCGGCCACCTGCAGGGCGGCGGCACGCGCCAGCTGGTTGGCCTTGCCCGTGACGAAGTTGTCGAAGCGCAGCTCGGTATTGAGGCGCGAGCGGTCGTGGACGGCATCCGCCACAGCGGCGGACGCGGCTTGCTGCGGTGCAGCGGCTTCGGGCGCCTGAGCCGGCGCATCGGCGGCAACGGCGGGGGCGCCGGCCGAGGCGGGCGCCCCCGGAGTCCGGACGGCGGCATTGCCGGCCGCCAGCTCGAACGACACCTGCACGGGGCGCTCGTACCATTCGCTGGCCAGGGTTTCGATCTGATGCGAAAAATTCTTGCGGACCCAATCAAGCTTGAAGCGATTGGGCGCGGACACGCGCAACACCGCCTGCGCTTCGTCGAACGCAAGCGGGATCAGGGGGCGTATCCATGCACTGATTTGCTGCGGAGGTAGGTCTTGCTCCAGACGCTGAACGCAAGTCTGCCAAAATTCTTTCATGTCCACCACTTGAGTAAACCTCGATTCTACCCTGTTGGAGGCCAAGTTATCCACAAGCAAGGACATCTTCGCCACCCTGGCAAACACCCTTATATTTGACTAAGGTGCGTTAATCTGTTGAAATGGCGGGCTTATTGCAATTTTTGAATTGCCTCTTGCCGCCGGGCGGGCCGGGTCTAGGGCTTTATCTACTTTAATTCCCTAGCTTTATAACCCGGCCGAGCTTTTAACCCGGTCGAGCTTTACGGCCGCTTTTACCCCCGACCGCTTTTACCCGAGTTTTTACCCATGAAACGCACATTCCAACCTTCCGTCACGCGCCGCAAGCGCACCCATGGTTTTCTCGTTCGCATGAAGACTCGCGGCGGCCGCGCTGTGATCAATGCCCGCCGTGCCAAGGGTCGCAAGCGCCTCGCTGTTTAAGCGCTCGCCGGCTTTCGACCGAAAGCCGCAAAAGACGATCCATGCGTGCCACGCTTAGTCCGGCGGCGCGCCTGCACCGCCCCTCTGAATACGCTGCCGCCCTGAAAGGCCGGCGTGTCGCCAGAGGGGCGCTGCTCGTTGTGTCGACTCCGCGCGAACGGCCCGAGGCGGACGCCCAGGCGCGGCTCGGCATGGTCATAGCCAAGCGCTTCGCCGCTCGAGCCGTCACGCGCAACACCATCAAGCGGGTCATACGCGAGGCCTTCCGGCATCGGCGCGCCAGCCTGCCGCAGCGCGACTTCGTTTTCCGCCTGCACAGTCCCGTGGCGCCCGGTTCGCTGACCCAGCTCAAGAAGCAGCTGCGCGCCGAGGCCGAAGCGTTGCTCGATCGGGTGCAGTCGTCATGATCAAGCCCCTGCTCATCGCGCCCATACGCTTTTACCGGTATTTCATCAGCCCGTGGGTGGGCCACAACTGCCGTTTCACCCCCACCTGCTCGGCTTATACGATCGAAGCGATTGAAAAACATGGGGCCCTGAAGGGCCTCTGGCTGGGCATGCGCAGGCTCGGCCGCTGCCACCCCTGGTCGCCCGGCGGATGCGACCCGGTGCCGGGCACCGAACACCGGCATTCTTGAACGCCGGCCGTCAGCCACAGGCCAGTCAACGCTATTTCAGCCGGCCTACGTTAAACTAACGAGCTTTTGCTCCGCTTGAACCTATATCTACAGGCGCTATGGATATCCGACGCACCATCCTCTGGATGATTTTCTCTTTCTCGCTCTTGCTGCTCTGGAACAACTGGCAGGTCTACAATGGCAAGCCCTCGCTGTTCACCGGCGCAACCCAGAGCCAGAGCACGGAACAGACGACCGCCTCGGCCAATGGTTCAGCGGCCACGGAAAGCCATGTGCCGGAGGGCGTGCCCGCCACGCCGGCCGGCGGCGCACCCGCGGCTCCCGCGGCGCCCGCCCAGCAGGAACCTGCGGCGGCCTCCGAGAAAATCAATATCAGCACCGACGTATACAACCTGGTCTTCGATACCCAGGGCGCGCAGCTCGTACGCGCCGAGCTGCTGAAGTTCGGCGACGAGAAGAACGCTTCCGAGCCCATGGTGCTGCTGGACAACGAAGCCAGTTCGACCTATCTGGCCCAGACCGGCATCGTCGGCGCGCCCCAGGGCCAGAGCTTTCCTACTCACCTGACTCCGTTCCGCCTGGCGTCGACCGAGAAGTCCATGACCGGAGACTCGCTGGACGTGGTGTTCGAAGCCGAATCCGGCGGCGTCAAGGTCGTCAAGACCTACACCCTGCACCGGGGCCGCTATGACATCCAGGTAAAGCACGAGGTGCAGAACCTGGGCGATGCGCCGATTTCGCCCTCGGTCTACCTGCAGCTGACCCGCGACGGCAACGACCCGCCCAACACTTCGTTCTTCTACAACACCTTTACCGGCCCCGCCGTGTACAGCTCTGAAGACAAGTATCAAAAGGTCAAGTTTTCGGACATCGACAAGAACAAGGCCTCGTACATCAAGCAAGCGAACGACGGCTGGGTGGCGATGGTTCAGCATTATTTCGCCACCGCGTGGGTGCCGGTCGAAGACCGCGCCCGGCACAACGAGATTCTGCGCGTCTCCGACAACCTGTATGCCGTCCGCACCATCCAGTCGATCGGCACCATACAGCCCGGCGCACAGCAGGCCATCGATGCCAAGCTGTGGATGGGACCCCAGGACCAGCAGGCCATGCAGGCCGTCGCCCCCGGCCTGGACGTGGTGGTCGACTACGGCTTCCTCACCATCATCGCCAAGCCGCTGTTCAAGCTGATGACCTGGCTGCATGGCTTCCTGGGCAACTGGGGCTGGACCATCGTGGTGCTGACCCTGCTGATCAAGCTGGTGTTCTACCCGCTGTCGGCCGCCAGCTACCGCTCCATGGCGAAGATGAAGCAGGTGACCCCGCGCCTGCAGGCCCTGCGCGAGAAATTCGGCGACGACCGGGCCAAGCTCAACGCCGCCATGATGGAGATGTACCGCACCGAGAAGATCAACCCGCTGGGCGGCTGCCTGCCCATGGTGGTGCAGATTCCGGTGTTCATTTCCTTGTACTGGGTGCTGCTGGGCAGCGTCGAGATGCGCGGCGCCCCCTGGATACTGTGGATCCACGACCTGGCCGCGCCCGACCACTGGTTCATTCTGCCCGCCATCATGATGGGCACCATGTTCCTGCAGATCAAGCTCAACCCCACGCCGCCCGACCCCATGCAGGCGCGCATCATGATGATCATGCCCCTGGTGTTCGGTGGAATGATGTTCTTCTTCCCGGCCGGCCTGGTGCTGTACTGGTGCGTGAACAACGCGGTGTCCATCGCCCAGCAGCGCTACATCATGCATAAGCTGGATAAGGAAACCGAGGCCGCCAAGCGGTAGGGCTTTCTTCGGCCGGCCATGTGCCGGCCGTGTTGCGCCATTACCGATTCGCTCCCATTCCAGACGAGCGTTCAACCCCCGAGGTTTGCAAAGCGTTCGATTCATCGCTTGCAAGACCAAGGGGGTTTTCTTACGCCTGTCCGCTCTTCTCTCTCTTCAGCACATCATGCGGTGACAGCTCGTCGCCGAGCGATCTGTCCATTATTCGCTTTTCTATATAGTCAAATACTATTGATTTGTTTTAATCAATCAATTTTACCTTTTAAGCGGCCGTCCATATACTGAATTCGTGTCTCTCGCCTTGCGTCCAAAGGCGATGCGAAGGACGAGGGAACATTGGCAGGCACGCCGTGGGGCGGGCAAAAAAACATAACAGGAAAACGCGATGAAGAAACTTACCACCGCTGCGGGCGCGCCCGTAGCCGACAACCAGAACACCATGACAGCCGGCCCGCGCGGGCCGGCCCTGCTGCAGGACGTATGGCTGCTCGAAAAACTCGCCCATTTCGATCGCGAAGTCATCCCCGAGCGCCGCATGCACGCCAAAGGCGCCGGCGCTTTCGGCACCTTTACCGTCACCCGGGACATTACCCAGTACACCAAGGCCAGGATCTTTTCTGAAGTGGGCAAGCAGACTCCCGTATTGCTGCGCTTTTCGACCGTGGCAGGCGAACGCGGCGCGGCCGACGCCGAGCGCGACATCCGCGGCGTGGCCATGAAGTTCTATACCGAACAGGGCAACTGGGATCTGGTCGGCAACAACACGCCGGTCTTCTTCTTTCGCGACCCGCTCAAGTTTCCCGACCTGAACCACGCCGTCAAGCGCGACCCGCGCACCGGCATGCGCAGCCCGCAGAACAATTGGGAATTCTGGACCGGCCTGCCCGAGGCCCTGCACCAGGTCACCATCGTCATGAGCGACCGCGGCATCCCGGTCGGCTTCCGCAACATGCACCTGTTCGGCAGCCACACCTTCAGTTTCATCAATGCCGACAACGAGCGCTTCTGGGTCAAGTTCACCTTCAAGACCCAGCAAGGCATCAAGAACTACACCGACGCCGAGGCCGGCGCCGTCATCGCCAACGATCGCGAAAGCTCGCAGCGCGATCTGTTCGAAGCCATCGAGAACGGCGACTTCCCGCGCTGGACCGCCTATGTGCAGATCATGCCCGAGGAAGAAGCCAACACCTATCACATCAATCCCTTTGATCTGACCAAGGTCTGGCCGCATGGCGACTACCCGTTGATCGAATTCGGCGTGCTGGAACTGAATCGCAACCCCGAGAATTTCTTCGCCGAGATCGAGCAGGCCGCCTTCACGCCCGCCAACGTCGTGCCGGGCATCGGCTTCTCGCCCGACAAGATGCTGCAGGCGCGCCTCTTCTCCTACGGCGATGCCCAACGCTACCGCCTGGGCGTCAACCATCATCAGATTCCCGTCAACGCGCCCAAGTGTCCCTTCCACAGCTATCACCGCGACGGCGCCATGCGGGTGGACGGCAATCACGGCCGCATCACCGGCAATGAACCCAACGCCCAGGGCGAATGGCAGGAGCAGCCCGACTTCCGCGAGCCCCCGCTGGCCATCGACGGCGCCGCCGACCGCTGGGACCACCGCGTGGATGAAGACTACTTCTCGCAGCCCGGCAACCTGTTCCGCCTGATGAGCGACGAGCAGAAGCAGCAACTGTTCGACAACACCGCACGCGCCATGCGCGGCGTGACGCCCGACATACAGCAGCGCCACATAGACCACTGCACCCAGGCCGATCCGGCTTACGGGGCCGGCGTGGCGGCGGCGATCAAGGCGCTGGGTTGATGCGTCGGGCTTGCCGTGCAGGACAACCAATGAACGGCACGGCCATGACCTGTTGACCATGCCGCGAGCAAAGGGTGCGCCCACAAGGCGCACCCTTTCACGTCGCCCGGCCAGGCTCGCCAACAGCGCCTGGGGGATGTGGCATCATTGAGGGGACCCGAACCAGAGCCGGCCTACACGGCCGAACGGCGGGCTTCGCAATCCACGGGCCGTTCTCCTATTTCATCAGCACGCATTCTGAATCAAGCCATGGCCGCTTCCTCGCACCAACCCATCGCAGCCATCGCCACCGCCCCCGGGCGCGGCGGCATCGGCGTCGTACGCATCTCGGGCCGCGATCTGTCGCCCATCGCCAAGCGCCTGTTCGATGTGCCGCTGACGCCCCGGCACGCCCACTACCTGCCCTTCAACGATGCTCAGGGCCTGCCCATCGACGCCGGCATCGTGCTGTTCTTCCAGGCTCCCCATTCCTATACCGGCGAAGACGTGCTCGAACTCCAGGGCCACGGCGGGCCCGCCGTACTGCGCCGCCTGCTCGAGCACTGCCTCGAGACGGGCCGCCAGTTCGGCCTGCGCCACGCCCAGCCCGGCGAATTCACCCAGCGCGCCTTCCTGAACGAGCGTCTCGACCTGGCCCAGGCCGAAGCCGTGGCCGACCTCATCGACGCCTCCTCCGAAGCCGCCGCCCGCAGCGCCATGGCCTCGCTCAGCGGCGCCTTCTCCGAACGCGTCAACGCCCTGAACGACCGCATCGTCCATTTGCGCATGCTGGTCGAGGCCACCCTGGATTTCCCCGAAGAAGAAATCGACTTCCTCGAAAAATACCAGGCCCGCGACACCCTGAACGACATCCGCCGGCAACTGGCCGAACTCGTGCGCCAGGCCCGCCAGGGCATGATCCTGCGTGAAGGACTGCACGTCGTTCTGGCCGGCCAGCCCAACGTCGGCAAGTCCAGCCTGCTCAACGCCCTGGCCGGCGACGAAGTCGCCATCGTCACCCCCATCGCCGGCACTACCCGCGACAGAGTCGTGCAGCAGATCCACATAGAAGGCGTGCCCCTTCACATCGTCGACACCGCCGGCCTGCGCGAGACCGAAGATACGGTTGAAAGCATAGGCATCGCCCGCAGCTGGGCCGAGATTGAAAAAGCCAACGTCATCATCCACCTTAAGGATGCGCGCGACCCGGCCGGTGAACTGGAAGAGGCCATCAAGCAGCGGCTGCCCGCGCGGACCCCGGTGCTGGAGGTGCACAACAAGATAGACCTGTTGAAGAACGGAGCGTCGGGGCAGGCGGCTGCGGAAGGCGGCGTGCCAAGGGTAGCCGATGGCGGCGCCGCCCCCGGTAAATCAGAGACAAGCGGTTTGCAGGCAACGAAGCATGCAGAAGCAGGTTCAGACGAGCGATCCCGAAGCGAGCTCAACGTATCCGTGCTGGCCATCTCCGCCAAAACCGGCATCGGCCTGGACGAACTGCGCCGCAAGCTGCTCGACATTGCCGGCTGGAACCCCGGCGCCGAATCTCCCTGGCTGGCCCGCGAACGCCACCTCATCGCCCTGCGCAACGCGGCCGAACACCTCGAAGCCGCCGGCGAACACGCCAGCCATGCCGACAACGTGCTGGATCTGTTCGCCGAGGAACTCAGGCTGGCTCACGAGGACCTGTGCGCGATTACGGGTCAGTTCACCAGCGACGATTTGCTGGGGGAGATTTTTTC
>Ga0180220_1002540_pt1 | contig 11570 bp, 12 predicted proteins | sample eDN5th37CBELigBY_FD_151335 | JGI IMG/M metagenome (GOLD analysis project Ga0180220, IMG submission 151335) | Enriched backyard soil microbial communities from Emeryville, California, USA - eDNA 5th pass 37_C BE-Lig BY (version 2) (version 2) | ecosystem: Environmental > Terrestrial > Soil >... | reverse complement strand
CCGAATCACGGGTTTTCAGCATCTCCACGAATACACCGCGCGGGTCGCCGTACTTGGGAACCTCGTAGGCAAAGCTTTCCGGCGGCAAATAGCTGACATAAGTAGAATACAAGGCGCGCGTCAACCCCGTACCTACGGCATCTGTCGTCAGTGTCGAGCGGCTATCCCGAAAGGCCTGAAGCTGCTCGGCCAAGCCACCCACCGTAATGCTGTACATCGGATCAACATCGATGAAAGGCGTACCCGCCGCCTTGCCATCCATGACTTGGATAAACCGGGCGACCACATCATCGATATAAACCAGATTGATACTGGCTGCCGGGTCGTTGATCTGAATGGGTAAACCACGCGTAATGTTATGGCAAAAGGTCGCTACTGCCGAATTGTAGTTGGGCCTCGCCCACTTGCCGAAGACATTAGGTAGCCGGAACAAGTGTATAGCCGCCCCTTCCCTGGCGGAGTAAGCCTGCAATATCTCTTCCGCCCCCCGCTTGCTGGCGCCATAAGGGTTATCCCCTTGCGCCTGCGTAGATGACGTGTAAAGCACCGGCACCGTCCTGCCTAGATCATCAAGCGTATCGCAGAGCAGCTTCGTAAGGTCCATGTTGCCCGCTTTGAAGTCCTCTACGTTCTTAGGGCGGTTCACGCCCGCCAGATGAAAGATAAAATCAGCCTGCTCGGCATGCCGGCGCAGGACGGTCTCGTCATCATCCCGAGTAAATGGCAAGACTTCGATATCGCTACGCTCGGCCAAGGTTGCAATAAGGTTGCGCGCTACAAAGCCTCCTGCTCCCGTCACAAGTACCTTCATTCCCTATTCCTCCGGCGTGGCGTGCTCCCCACGCTTGATCGCGCGCATGAAATCCAGCTTCAGCAGCAAACGTTCCATGCCAGCCTGATCCAGACGCTCGGTATTGTGCGAGTTGTAGTCCTCGCTACGCGAAATCTTCTCTTCGCCCTGATCGAAGTACTTATCGTAGTTCAGATCGCGCAAGTCAGGCGGAACGCGGAAATATTGGCCCATATCCTCGGCACTGGCCATCTCTTCGCGGCTCAGCAAGGCTTCATACAGCTTTTCGCCGTGACGCGTGCCGATTACCTGAATGGGGTGGTCGGGCTTGCCCAGCAAGACCGTCAACGCCTGTGCCAAGGTCTTCACAGTGGCTGCCGGCGCCTTCTGCACGAACAAATCCCCATTATTGCCATGCTCGAAGGCGTACATGACCAAATCGACCGCATCCCCCAAGGTCATCATGAAACGCGTCATATTGGGGTCGGTAATGGTCAACGGCTTGCCGGCGCGGATTTGCTCGATGAATAAAGGGATAACAGACCCCCGCGAGGCCATTACGTTGCCGTAACGCGTACCGCAAATTACGGTTTTGTTTTCATCCACATTGCGGGATTTGGCCACCATAACCTTTTCCATCATAGCCTTGGATATCCCCATGGCATTGATGGGATAAACAGCCTTGTCTGTGCTTAAGCACACTACTCGCTTGACCGCATTCTGAACTGCTGCTTCCAGCACATTCTCCGTGCCGATTATATTGGTCTTCACCGCTTCCATGGGGTGGAACTCGCAAGAAGGGACTTGCTTTAATGCGGCAGCGTGAAATATGTAATCCACCTCGCGAGTGGCGTTAAGAACGCTGTTGTAGTCTCGCACATCGCCGATGTAGAACTTGAGCTTCGAGCTAGAATAACGCTTGCGCATATCATCCTGCTTTTTTTCATCACGGCTGAAAATACGGATTTCGGCAATGTCCGTCGCCAGAAAACGCTTCAGTACAGCATGGCCGAATGATCCAGTACCACCAGTGATCAATAGTTTTGCTCCAGGCTCCAGCATGGATCCGTTCCTTAAAAAATCAAAATATTCACTTACCGAGGATAAGCATCCTGGATCAGCTTGTCTTTCTCGGCGGGGTTGGGGTAATTGATGAGCACCGCCTTGTATACGCCCTTAAAAACAAACAGGCTACCAGCAACGGCGCCAATTATGCCAAACTTATTGATCAGTCCTGCCAGATCCCGCAATGATCCCGCCCCGCCCACGACCGACATTGGAACGGTTGTCGCTTCCCTGACCTTCTCCACCAAGCCTAAATCATAGCCCTTCATTACCCCGTCGTTATCGATGGAGTTAAGCACGATTTCACCTGCACCCAGCTCTTCCAGCAACCTTGCGAATTCAATCGGATTTTTGTGTGTATTGACCTTGGCATTGTGCGTCCAAATCTCGTACTTACTGCCGAAAAGCTTCTTTTTCACATCCAAAACTACAACAACACTCTGGCGTCCGATTTCTCGCGCAATGTCCGCGACCAATTCCGGCTTAGCCAATATGGCTGAACTCAAGGCCACTTTTTCCACCCCAAGCCCGATAATGCTGCGCGCCTGCTCTACTGTCTTGATCCCCCCCCCATAACAGAGCGGCATGCGACACTCCGCCGCCAGCCGCTCTATCATTTTCATATCAGGGCCGACGCCTTTCACTGTTGCATCGATGTCCAGGACGATCAATTCGTCGACTTCTTTCTCGTTGAAGATCCGTACTGCATTGATCGGATCGCCTACATACTTTTCATTGGCAAACTTGACCGTTTTTACGAGGCCCTTGTCCCGCACCAATAAGCAAGGAATAATTCTAGGTCGAAGCACGCTTATAAATCCGCAAAGTTCTTCAGCAACTGGGCACCGTAATGGTGGCTTTTTTCCGGATGAAACTGGACGCCATAGACATTCTCGTGGTTCACCGCACAAGTAAAGTAGTCGCCGTACTTGGCCTGCGCCAGCGCATCGCCCTGGTCGGCACACCGGAAATAATAAGAATGCAGAAAATAGAAGCGCGCATCGTACTGCAACTGGTTGAACAAGGCTGCCTGGCGCAGCGGAGCCACATCATTCCAGCCCATGTGGGGAAGGTGCGTGCTATGCGGAAGCCGCGTTACATCGAATTTCTTCACAGTGCCTTGTATCCATCCCAAGCCAGGCGATGTGCCTTCATCGCTTGCCGACGCGAGAATCTGCATACCCACGCAAATGCCCAGCACCGGCACTTTCTTTCCCAACACCAATTCCTCGGTGCGCTCGCGCATGCCGGACCGCTGAAATAAATCCATGGCATGGTCAAAGGCGCCGACCCCAGGCAGGATCAACTTCGTTGCGCCCTCCAGGTCGCCTGCTTTCCTGGCTACCTTCACCTCCACGTTCAAACGCTTATAGGTGTTGGAGAATGCCAGGATATTTCCCAACCCATAGTCAATAATCGTGATCATCGGAACAGCCGTTTTTCCAGCCCCAATTTTTGCATGACATTGGCGCCCAATCCTATCAGCCATTTCTTGTTGCGATAGTCCCGATAGGTCTTGTTCGGCCCTTCGAAGATAGCCTGCAGTTCATCTTCAGTGAGGTCCAGTTTGTGGGCTACGTAGCGGAATTCCTGCCTCATGAAGTGCTCGTCCATCTCCGGCTTGGCGATGCGTTCCAAAGCTTCTTCCCGCGTCATCTGGCCGGTAAGAATCAAACTGGAAAAGTGAGCCCGGCGCTTCTCGTAGCCAAACTTTCGCGGCATCCAATAGTCTTCGTAAAAACGGGTGAAACGTGATTCGTGATGCTTATGCTGGAAAGGCTGCCAGCCAAATTTGCTTTGCAGTAAGGCTTCAGCATCTTCCTTGATGTAGGGAACTAGGTTTAAGGGTTTGAAGACTTGCATTCCGAGCACATATCGGTAGTACAGCTTATATGTCATGATGTCCACGATCGGAAAAGTCTTCAATGGCCTTTTGCCGAATTTACGATGGATATCCATAACCAATGTACGGTCAATGCCGGGGTATCCGCCCCACTCTTCGGGCTCGCGACAGCACTCTGTAGAGTAATTACCCCCGGTTAATACATATTTGAGCTTATGTTTGCGAGCGAATTTATAAAGGGCTGAAAAGAAGGCCACATCTTGGGGTAAATCTTGATCAGGAATTTGCGACCTTAAGAAGGCTACTTGAAGGTCCTTCATCTCTTCCCAGTTAATGACTTCTGTAAACAGCTCCAACCCTAATCCATTAACCAACTTTTCGATGTTCCCAACAGCTTGATCTGTATTCCAGCCTGCATCAACGTGAAACAGCAAGGGGCGTAATCCCATGACTTCTTTTGCAATGTAAGCTGTATAGGAGCTATCTAATCCTCCGCTTAATCCGATAATACAGTCGAAATCTTGATTCTTTCTGTCTACTTTGATTTTTTCTGCAACACCTATTAGTTCTGCCATGCCTCGCTCGTCGGCATGCCAATGAGGTGCAATATTTCTATCAAAATTTATACAATAATCAGACCATCCATTTTCATCAAAGATAATGTTTGGATCACTTGTATCCATAATAGTTCGACTGCATATTTGGTACGATTTCTTCATTCCAATACTTTAGGATATTTTACAGGTAAAGCAATCTACTTAATATTAAGTAGTTCGCCTTCAAGATGAACTTTGGGTTGCGACGCGGATCAAATAATCCCAGGTTTCGGAAGCACACCGCTCCCAAGAATATTTTAAAGACAACTCCCCTGCTCTCTTACTTACCCTTCCTCTCAGGGCATCATCCTCTACTAGACTACGTATAGCATCAGCTATGGATGAGCTGGACTCCGGATCAAAATATACACCACCGTCCTCTAAAACTTCCGGCATCGGTCCTCGTGCAGCACATGCGATGGGCAGAGCCGCCGCCATAGCTTCAACCAGTGTGTTCGGCATGTTTTCGCAGCTAGATGCGAAAATAAAGATGTCCGCTGTATCTAATATCCTTGGAATTTCATGATGGGGTACCGCTTCTAAGATTTCTATAAATTCCCCCGTCGGGTCATACTTCAATTTGGCATTTTCGGTTAATACACGCCCTTGCCCTTGCCCTCCGCCTACCAGCGCTAAACTAACATTCAAGCCCTGCTCACGCAAGACAGAAACAGCTTCTATGACGATCCACTGATGCTTATATAAATCCATGTTAGAGACATAAACACAACGGATGTTGTCGCTGCTTTTCAACACATCAGTCCGAGGCTCCCTCCGAAAGCTGGGATTAATACCGTGCGGAATGACTTCAACTCTCGGTAGAGGCCCAGTGAAGTTTTGTATAACATTGCTTGCGTAATTTGTTAGAAAAAGAGCACCAGTAGCCCGTCTCAAGGATCGGATTTGGATGTGCTTCAAAAGCCATAACCTCAGTCTCTCAAAGGACAGTCCAAAACGCCCGATTTCTCCCGGCTCAAACGACAACATATCTCGGCTCATAACTACCGACGGCCGGTATATACAGACTGTACCGGCATCCGTACTTAAAAGCACATCACAACCATGACGAGTAACTTCTTTTGGTAAGTGCTTATACTGCCACCAAACTTGGATGGGCAACGATGCTTCCAGAAGAGTTGGGCTATGCTTAATCAGCCAATGCTTATCAGGTATAGCATCTAATAAGGCACGATAGGACCAAACGTGAACCGATGCAATTCCTAAATCAGTTGGATCTATTGCATTTAATATTCCTATAAGGTGATTACGCGCACCTCCAGACCGATTTCTAGAGGCATCTATAGCTATGGATATATTCATGAAATTAACTTTTAGACCTTTTATCCTCTGAGCTATATTCAATTAAAGCTTTTCAAGAAACAGGGCAAATTCTTCAGAGAAGGATGAGGGTGAAAAAAAAGTCTGTGCAGTTTCTTCACTATTTTTTACCATTATGTCGTGCCCGCCACCTTCCCCTATTAACTGCAGGCTTTCAATTAGCATATTGGAATTAGCGCCATCCCAATATATCGAATTAATTAAATTCTTAGCGTATAGCTGCACATCCCCTATCATGTTTCCAATAATAGGGCAACCATTTTGCCAGCTCTCAATAGCTTTTGTTGGAAAACCGGCATATGCATATCGTTCCCGAGAACGTAATAATACCGAAAAGTGGCTACGCGCATAAAGGCGACACACTTCGGATTTGCTTATTCGGCCATGGCATACCAAATATGGCCTATATTTTTCTATGCTAAGATTGGCCTCACGTAATAATTTATCAATGTCGCTTATAGTTACGCCTGCTATTTCCAATATTATTTTTCTTTTCAAATTTTGTTGCATAACAGGCAACGATTCGATAAATGGTATCAACAAATCCTTCTTTCCCGGCTGTCCAGCATAAGCGAATCGGATTTCGAGATCATAATTAGCCCTAGAGCTCTGTGTATTCCCACCCAATATGAGTGGCGGAATGATAATCCTGTTTTTAGCGCTATTAAAATTATTATATAGAAAATGGCTTATACAAATCTTATTCCTAAAAAAATGGTAGGCAACCCTCATACGCAGCCAATTCTCTAATGAAGCGATTCCAAATTTTCCTCCCGGTAGATGAGCGCCTTGATACCATTCCGTGGTATCAAGAATCAATTTACGGTTCTTTCTGCGGGCAAAAAGCAATAGCCCTATGCAAAAGAATACGGGTGGATTATATGCAACTATCACATCATAACGATTATTATCATTCAGCCATTCCAGTGTATTTCGTCCTCTAAAGATAAACCCCCAGATACGCGAAAATACATTCTTTGAATTCCGTCGGAACTCATCTTGAGAGAAACACACGTGGCCCGTATATTCATATTCAATAGATCCGTTGTAGGATGCCTCCCACCCCGCAAAGTTTATCTCTACCTTCTCCTCATGGTGACAATACTTTACTAGTTCAGCTAGCCCCATAACTCTATAGGCTGCTGCATCCCCTTCAGGAAATCTAAATGCGCCTGTGAATAGGATCTTCATCCGCTAACCTTTCTTCCGTGGCTGGCATATACCGCAAAAATCAAAACTATGGGAATAATAAGCATCACGTACCGTGCATTAATAGTTGGATTCATTAGCCAGGCGAGAAGGAAAGCAACAATAGTTAGCAGCAAATATTTACCGGGCGTTTCTAACCAATACCCAAATCTTGCCAATGACAATAGCAGTGACCGGCTATATATCAACAACACGATGATTAGCGGAAGCCTTAAGATCATGGCTACATCAATGCCACGCGCTTCTGTATAAAAGTCGAATGAGGAAAATACCGCATAAATGTATTGCAACACGCGCACAAAGTTGAAAAATAGATAGCCCACATAGTATTTTTGATTCAGATCAACTAAAAACCGACTAAATCCATCCCCCAAGCTTTCCGGGCCAATGATATTTATATTGACAGTTAGTATTGCAGCTATTATCGACGTAGCGCAGTAGCTTAAAAATATTCTTATATAAGGTCTAGTTCCCGGCAATAATAGCAAATATATTATCCCAAAAACTAATAATTGCTGGCGAACCAAAAACATTAGAGGGAGAAATAAAATAAATATCCACATCCTTCTAGCAATTCCGGAATACACAGCCAAAAAGAGAAAAAATATCGTCAAAATGTCTTTATTAATTAACTGAACGAAATATAAAAAAGAGAAATTCAAAAAGAAATATAAAATTCCTTTCATTCTCAATCCCAATCTCTCAGAGATCGCTATATTCAATATAAAACAGCCAAATAATACAAGAGAATTAAATATGAAAGCGAGTAATTCCCAGGATTCAATCCCAAAAAAGGCCATGAGCTTGCCCGTCGCTAAATAGATAGCCGATATTCCAATATCGTTATTAAACTGGTAAGCAAATCCTTCATCTTTTAGATATTCAATGGTGTTCAGGTAAACTCCGTGGTCATGGAAGTTCAATGGATATTGAAAAAAACCCTCTGCCGGTTCATATGTACTTATATCACTCGCAAATACAGAGTAATAGGCAAAACAAAGCAGGAAGTACCCACCCATTAGAATGAGAGAAATGACTAATCTCGAGTCTTTTGCTAATCGCCTATGCATCTTTCACACTTTTTACGTAACGCCCCGTAAATGAAGGGCTGAGCGTTAATTATTCTGAGGTTTTATAATTAATAAAATAACGATTTATTTGCTTTGCCACCAGCACGCATGTTCCCAGATGTTGAATCAATGCTATTATTATTAAACCGAACATAGTTTGTATAGGCGAGAGGTTAAGCAAGAAAAATAATGCTATTATTAAGACATAAACGAAGAGGTCAATACAAAGCTGCAACCGCTGCAATTGCATAACTTTGCCCGCTACTCTGAAAGGTGTAGAAAGCACAAAAATCCCACCCCAAGTGAGCTGCATCGGTATTAGCTGTGCCGCTAAGTCCCAGCCTTCGCCTAAAATCAGGCCGTAGAGATCTTTAAGAAAATATGGGACAATACAAGCGAGCACGACTACTGCGAAGAATTTTGGGTTGAACAGAACGTTTATCTCCAGCCTTTGGCTTCTATTAGATAATAAGGAGCCAACCCTATGATAATAGACCTGTGCGATACTACTCGAAATCAGTACTACGGGAGCCCAAACTAATCTGCTCGCCATTGCATATTGTCCCCCCACGTCCTCACCAAGGCGATATACGAAGAGGAACATTGGCGCGTAAAAGCAAAAAATTGCGGCAACCTCCTGCAACACCCCATATAGCGTGAATGCTCTATTAATAAATATATATCTCCAAACCTTTTTAATGGAAATTCTAGTTGATATGGAAATAGGGTGCGTCAACCATGTTAAGAAAACCAAGGAGATTGCCTCGGCAATTACCGCCCCCCATAGGAGGCCGTTTATATTATGAAGCGGATACAATAATAGCTGGATAGCTACTATCATAGTTGCTCTGAGTATATATGCTTTCGCAATTAACGAGAACTTTCCGAGATAAATTAGATAATAATTATATGTAGTGGACAGGCCGATAAGAAACGCCAATACAAATCCAACCCAATATTGATATGGCCCTAATAAAAAGATTGGGAGGAAAGCTACCAACCATGCTCCGCTAACAAATTGTATATATACCACCGTACGTTTAGCTGCCCAAGGGGAAGCTGAGGAGGGGATGACGACTTGTAACTGCAGTGTAAAAATTACCGCGGCAACAGTCGCGTACGACTGAACTTGTGCAAGTAATCCGAAATCCGCCGGCACGTATAATCTTGAAAGGATTATTAGGGCACCAAGTTGTATGAGTTGAGCAGCCCCATTACCGAAAAGCAATTTTTTTATCTGATCCAGCAAACTTTTACATCCTCTTTATTTAACCACTCCAGATCTTAATATTAGGGATAATATCTTTCTGTATGGATACTTTATAATGTTGATTGACATCATATAATGCCAATGGAAAACGCCCTCCATTAAACTTTGGCCATAGGCTAATGATTGCTGATTGCTAGAGCATACATTCCTATAACTGTAACTAGAAGCCTCTTTCCCGTAGTGACTGCATCGGAGGCAGGTCGAAGATTGCATCCAGCGCTGTCGCTCCTAGCGGGTGTCATCGCATTTTAGTATCACTGTCAGAATTCAGCTAACCTTTAGGAGTGGCCTTGCCTTATCACTCCGGACACATCAGATGGCATGATGATGCCTGGAGAGAGAAGAGATGGCACGAAACAGAAGATCTTTTACTGACGAGTTCAAGCGCGAAGCGGTACGGCTGGTCGAGCAGCCCGATGGCAGTGTCTCGCAAGTGGCGCGTGATTTGGGGCTGGATGCCAGTGTTTTACGGCGCTGGGTCGCGCAAATGCGTGGCGGCACCTGGGAGCCGACGCCAGGCAAACCGCTCAGGAGCGCACAGCAACTGGAGATCGAGCAATTGCGTCGGGAGCTGGCCAAGGTCAAAACCGAGCGGGACATATTAAAAAAAGCAGTCGGATACTTTGCCAAGGACCAGACATGAAGTATCCGTTCATAGCTCGTCACCGGGCGGTCTGGCCCATCAGCGTGTTATGTCAGGTACTGGGTGTGTCGCGCAGCGGTTTCTACGAGTGGCACGCAAGAGGGCCCAGCATCCGAGAACAGACCAACGCGCGGCTGACAGGCCGTATCCGGGAGAGCTTCGAGGCCAGTGATCGAACCTACGGTAGCCCGCGGGTATGGCGAGATTTGCGTGCTTGGGGTGAGCATTGTGGCCGACATCGTGTTGCAAGGTTGATGCGCACGGCCAACTTGGTAGCACGGGGCAAGCGCCGTCGCCCTCCCACGGCGGGAAGGTCGGGTTCACCCCATGCCATCGCAGCCAACCTACTGGATCGTGATTTGGTAATCCCCCCATTAAAGCGGTGCAGTCAGAAGTAGAATTTTCTCATTGAGGAGTTCTACAGCATGAAGAAGTCACGATTCACAGACAGCCAGATCTTGGATGCGATCAAACGAGTGGAAGCCGGCGTCACGGTGCCCGAGATGTGCCGTGAGCTGGGCATCAGCTCCGCGACGTTCTACAAGTGGCGTGCCAAGTACGGCGGCATGGACGTGCCGATGATGTCGCGGATGAAGGAACTGGAGGCCGAGAACGCCCGACTGCGCAAGATGTACGTCGAGGAGAAGCTCAAGGCCGAACTGCGTGCGGAGGCCCTCGAAAAAAAGTGGTGAAGCCATCTCGCCGCCGCGAGATGGCTCAACACGTAGTGCAGGAGCGCGGGATATCGGTCCGGTTGGCCTGCGAGACGTTTGGCATCAGCCAGACATGCTACCGCTATGAGGGCAAGCACAAGGCTGAGAACGACGAGATCGCCGACTGGCTGCTTCGCCTGACGGACAACCACCGCACCTGGGGATTTGGACTGTGCTACCTGTATCTACGCAACGTGAAGGGGTTCGGCTGGAACCACAAACGGATTTATCGCATCTATCGGGAGTTGGAGTTGAACCTGCGGATCAAGCCACGCAAACGCCTGGTGCGCCAGGCACCTGAGCCGCTGGCGGTGCCGACGGCCACGAATCATGTCTGGTCGATGGACTTCATGCACGATCAGTTGGCCGACGGCCGTAGCATCCGGTTGTTCAATGTGATCGATGACTTCAACCGCGAAGCGCTGGGCATCGAGATCGACTTCTCCTTGCCCTCGGAACGGGTTGTTCGTGCGTTAAAACAGATCATTGCCTGGCGCGGCAAGCCCCTGGCAATTCGTTGTGATAATGGCCCGGAATACCTGAGTTCAGCGATCACAGAATGGGCACGCCGGTGGGGTATCAAGCTGGAATACATCCAACCCGGCAAGCCGCAACAGAACGCCTACGTCGAACGGTTCAATCGGACGGTACGGTACGAATGGCTGTCCCAATATCACTGGGAAGATCTGGATCAGGTCCAACGCGCAGCGACGCAATGGATGTGGTCCTACAATCACGAGCGTCCAAATATGGCCTTGGGCGGCATCACCCCAAAACAGCGACTGGCCATGGCCGCGTAGCCTTCCTACTTCTGGCAATCGATAAAAATGGGGGGATTACCATTTCGCCGCCGACGCGCCCAACCGGAAGTGGGCGGCGGATTTCACCTACGTCTGGACGGCTGAGTGAATCGGCCCGGCTACCCTAGACACCCATTTGCCTCATAATGAGGATATCTGGAGGTGTCATGAGCATGAGCGCACAACCGAAGCGATTTACCGAAGAATTCAAGATCGAAGCCGTTCGCCAGGTG
>Ga0180220_1002539_pt1 | contig 11574 bp, 12 predicted proteins | sample eDN5th37CBELigBY_FD_151335 | JGI IMG/M metagenome (GOLD analysis project Ga0180220, IMG submission 151335) | Enriched backyard soil microbial communities from Emeryville, California, USA - eDNA 5th pass 37_C BE-Lig BY (version 2) (version 2) | ecosystem: Environmental > Terrestrial > Soil >... | reverse complement strand
CCGTGCGGAGCACGGGTTTTTTGCTTATTATGGGCATCGCATTTGCATCAGTTTGAAAAATATTTAAAATTCTATTTTACAACGTAACAATGTTATGTTACATTAAGTGGTGTCAAAGGAGAGATATCGGAATCAAGGGGGGGATTTTGAACCGGCAGATATCTTTTTCGGGTACTATTATGGTTCCTCAGCGCAATATCTTGTTTGAAGCGGATGTTCACCGAGTAGCTGCGGCACGGTATGTCCTCATATGATTTTAAATATACATGGTGAAACCGAAATTTTAGTATAACATTGTTCTGTGATATGAATGGGTTAAGTGAGATCACCTGGTCGGAGCCGTGTTATTCTAGCGAATCGAAGGAGAGGGAGAGGAGAAGTTTCATGAGTGTCAAATCATCAGCATCGGCATCATCCCTGCTGAGCAACCGAGTCGTGCAGGTAATCATGATGTCCACCTTGTTTTTGCAGATCGGGATATGGGTGCGAAACATCGCCATCCTGCTGTATGTCAAAAAAATGACCAACGATGATGCGTTTGCGGTATCGCTAATATCCGTCGCGGAATATGCGCCGATTTTCGTATTTTCGTTTGTCGGGGGAACCTTTGCGGATCGTTGGCGGCCGAAAAGGACCATGGTAAGCTGCGATCTGTTAAGCGCTGCCTCGATTGTAGCCATTTTGTTGGCCATGATGTTCGGTTCATGGAAAATCGTGTTTTTCGCCACATTTGTTTCGTCCATTCTGTCGCAATTTTCCCAGCCGTCAGGATTGAAGCTTTTCAAGCAGCATGTCCCGGAAGATTTGCTTCAAAAAGGAATGTCCGCGTATCAAACTCTTTTTGCGGTATTCATGATTTTTGGTCCGGTCGTCGGCATGTACGTATACCAGACCTATGGCATTGAAACCGCAATCGGCATTATGGGGATTGCTTTTCTGTTATCGGCCGCTTCGCTCGCTTTATTGCCTCGTGACCGCAAAGAAACCGGGGACGTCGAAAAGGCGCGCGTATGGGAAGACATTAAGGGCGGATTTCGCTACATCCGTTCCAGCAAAATCCTCGGCAGGCTTGGCGGGGCTTTCTTTGCGGTAGGCCTTGGTTTCGGACTGATCCAACCGCTGGGGATATTTATTATTACGGAACGGCTTGGAAGGCCCGAAGCCGATCTTCAGTGGTTCTCCTTGGTAAACGGCGTTGCGATGATTATCGGCGGCGTTCTGGCCATGAGCTTTTCCAGCAAAATATCTCCCCAGAAGCTGCTTACGTTCAGCATGGCTGCCGTCGGCCTGGTCATCGCTGCCATGGGCATGTCATCGAATTATGGGTTAACGATGGCGCTGCAGTGCATTAACGGTCTGGTTTTCCCGTGCATTAATATCGGAATCAACACGCTGATGATGCAAAACACCGAAGAATCGTTCATCGGCCGGGTAAACGGCATCTTAAGCCCGCTTTTTACAGGTTCCATGGTCGTGACCATGATGTTCTCGGGTCTCCTTAAAAACGCATTTTCGCTTGTGTTTGTTTACAGCCTTGCCGGCGTGTTTGTTTTGGCAGGGGTGCTTGTCCTCATTCCGTTATTTAAGCTGAAGAGCGGCCTGAAAACGGCCAATCTGCCGGACCAGGCCTAAAGGATTCAGTGGGATTGGCCATTCACCATAAAAAAGCTTGCATGCGCATGCAGGCTTTTTTGTTGGCTAGAACCAGCATCTCATAATGCTGGTCCACGGGAGCATGGCTCCAGTCCGGATTGGATGACTAAGATAAAGAATATCCTCTAAAGACTTAAATAAATGGATTTGATAACCATTACAAGATAGAATGAAGTTATTCATCCGGAGAACAGGGGGGATAGCTTCAATGAATAAAATTCGATCGGGTATTCTAAAAAACGTGGTTCTTCACGTTTTAATCATCATTTTATTTGTAGTAGGGACTGAGTTATTAGAAAATCACCTTGTGCAGTCCAAAACAACGTATCGTTTTAGCCCCGGATATATTACGATAATTTCCATTGCATTTTTCGGCGGTATTGGAGTTTTACTTGGCTTAAGCGCAAATCGGCGAACGGCGGGAGCTTTGCAAATGGATTTCCCCCGACTGCTATTACTGGCTCTGCCATCATTGATCGTTTCTTTGAGTTATGTGTGGGCTTATTTAAGGCTATTTGATTTTTATCCGCCAATCTATTCTTATATCGCTACGAATCCGTATTTGGTTACCGTTTCCTGCATCATACTGGGACATTCTTTGATTACCGGTTTCCAAAGGAGACTTTAGCCGCAAGGACTTTATCAAACAAAACGTAAACCGTTAGCTTTTTAGTTAACGGTTTATGCCGTTCATCAGGCTCCTTATGATACGGTATATGATCATGTTGAATAGATCCCCGATTTCTTTTTGACTGTTCAAGCTGAGGTATGTTAATATTGCTTAGTATTTGAATTTCCAATTTTTTAGTTTTAAGGAGAGTCTGTCTTTTATGTACTGCATCTCGTTCATCCGTATTCGTAAATAGAAGGTACAGAACATTTATAACCCACTAACCACTTATTCTTTTTTTAAGGGATATCTTGTTGGGTTTATTTGTGCTGTGCCTTTTTCATTTACCAAATACGAATGAATGAGGTGTTTTTGTCATGGCTAAAAACAATGCAAGATACCCAAGAGAGACGTCTAACTTCTCCGGACAACATTTGTTAATCAATAAATTTTTAATAAATGAATTAGTGAATCTGGCCAGGATTAACCGCGGCGATACGGTCATCGATATCGGAGCCGGAACAGGGGCAATTACCATTCCAGTGGCCGAAAAAGCGGGAACGGTCATCGCTATCGAAAACGATCCTGCCAGCATTCAAAAACTAAAAAGCAAAATAAACGGGGAATACAATGTAAAAATCAAGCAAGTCGATGTTCTTCGGTATAAGCTGCCTGAAAGTCCGTTTTCCGTAGTGGCTAATATTCCGTTTTCGATTACCACTCCCATATTCGAGAAGTTTTTGGGGAATCCGTCCCTGCTGCAGCGGGCAGTATTTATCATCGAGAAGGGGGCTGCCAAACGTTTTACGTCGGTCCCCATAACCAACCCGCTCATATTATCATGGAGAATGTGGTATGATATCCGACTCGTTCGAACCGTCGCAGCTAGCAATTTTTCGCCGCCTCCGAGCGTGGATTCAGCCGTCGTAACCGTCATTCGAAAAGAGAATGCCTTGGTTCCTTTAAACCTCCGGGGAAAATTTGCGGCTTTTGCTTCACAAGGGCTTCGTTATCCGCATTTACCATTTTACGAAGCGATGGGTAAAGTATTTACGCCTCCGCAAATCGCAAGATTAGTGAGAGAGCTGAGAGTAGATCGCAATCAACCCATCTGTTCCTTAAATGAACAACAGTGGGGCATGCTTTTTACCGCAATGACAAGACACGTTGAACCTTATCGATGGCCGAAGCTGCTCAAGAAAAGGAAACGTTAAGCTTGCGCCGGCCCCGTTTTTAAATTGAATCCGGTTCACTCTGTTCAAATGGATGGGGTGGACTGATCAAAATCATAAAGAGACCGACTTGCGATTGTAATTGAAAGAAGCATCTCCTAGATAAGGGGGATGTTTCTTTTTTCTATCCTTAATGAGGCCCCAAGAATGGGCTTTTAGAGGGCTTGCAGAAGGCAATTATAATTACGTAAAATAATAATTTGACGAATAATTATAAAATAGTTACTCTAAAATATAGAAATACAAGGAGGTATGGCAATAAGTGGATAAACTGGCGAAACTGCATTATATGAAACGCGTTGAAGCCAAATGCGCCGAACTCCCGTGGTACGTAACCGAATACATCGATAGCCGCAAACGAAAACTGTCGCACACGACGCTGCTGAATTACTGCCACGATTACCTTATCTTTTTTGATTGGCTGGTTTCGGTGAAGCCGGATATCGATGATCGCAAAAACATCGAATTAACCGTACTCGAATCACTGACCGTCCGCGAGGTCGAAAATTTCCTTTATTTTTTGGAATATGAATTGGATAACAACAAATATACGATCAACCGCAAGTTGTCTGCATTAAAATCGCTGTTTGATTATCTTCAAAACAAGGCCGAAACCCAGGATCTCAAGCCGTATATTCAGCGTAATGTCATGGCCAAAATCGACTTTAATTCCATTAAGGAAAGCCAGGAAACGATCGCTTATCGGATTGAAGGCAAAATTTTGCGGGAAGACGATTTTGAAAAGTTTCGTCAGTTCGTGGCTCATGATTTCGGTGAGCTCAACAAATCGAATAAACGATTGCAGCGCTTTCATGAATATAACCGGGAACGGGATACGGCCATTGTATCTTTGATTCTTGGATCCGGACTGCGGTTATCCGAAGTAGCGGGTATCAACATCGAGGATTTGGATATGAATAAAGGCCAGGTGCGCGTGCTGCGCAAAGGCGGCAAGGAGCAATATGTGTATTTCAGCAAGCAAGCGTTAGCGGACCTGGAAAGTTATTTGAAGATTCGCGAACCCCGATATAGACCGGGAAAATCCGAAAATTGCCTGTTTATAGCAGCGCCGATCGGTCGCAAAGGCCAAAGCCGGCGGTTGACGCCAAGATCGATCGAAAAGCTGATCGAAAAATACGCAGCAGCGTTCGGCAAGCCGGCATTGACCGTGCATTCCTTGAGACATTCATTTGCGACGCGATATCATTTAGAAAACAACGATGTGCCGAAGCTGAAAAATCAACTGGGACATTCGTCGATTCAAACAACGATGATCTACACACATTTAACGGATGAAGAGATGAGAAAAGCCGTCAATAATATGGATAAGTGAAAAACGGATAATTCATGGAAAATGGCCGCGGTCGGCGGTTTTCGTTAATACTTTTTCACAAAACTCGTATTTTGTACATATGTAAATGAATCTGGATTCGAGAAATCATTTCAATAAATATGGTTATGCAAATGTGCTTAACAATTCAGAACGAATCGTTGAACATATCGCTACCAGCGATGTTTGCTCTGACACGTCTGTCTGATAAAATAATAGATTCAAGCGTTATCCGAATTGATAAAAGATCCTGCATTCTCCTTAACCCACTCTGCGAACGTATACGGTTTGTGTCCTGTTACTTCCTCCACTGTCGACATAACGGTATAAGCAGATTTAGGCGGATTAAGGTGCCAACGAATCACGTAATCTATTGCATCCTCCTGAACACCCATTTTCCTCATCTGTTCACGTTCTTCTTCTTCAGAGCTTTCGATAAATTGAATTTCACGTCCAATAACCTCACTGATTATCCGAACTTTATCTTGAACCGACAAACTCTCAGGCCCTGTTAATGTATATATTTGACTTGCATGACCCTCCCCAGTTAGTGCAACCGCTGCGACTCTTCCAATATCGGCTTCATGAACAGGAGCAATCCGTGATCCTCCGAACAGGTCTCGAACAACCCCCTCGGAGCGTATAGAGTTCGCCCATTTCCGTGCGTTTGCCATAAATTCAAAAGCTTGAAGCTGAGTCCACTCCAGACTGCTTGACTCAACCGCCTTCTCAAAAGGGCCCTTCTCTCCGTTCCACAAAACTGTGACCCTTCGCACCCCGGCCTTCTCAGCAAGCTCAACGATTTCTGGTCCTGTTTGTAACGGGGCATATTCGGCGCCTGTTGTTATTAAATGCATGCCGCTGATGCCAACCAACGCAGAAACTAGCGTACTTGGATCACTTAAATCTCCCGCGACAACCTCTACACCATGAGGAAGATTGGCTTGCTGCGGATTACGTGTCAATGCACGTACCTTTTGCCCCCTTTGAAGGAGTTGGTCCACGACATGCCGCCCTACGGTTCCCGTTGCCCCAGCAACTAATATCGTCATTTATTATCCTCCTCCCGTTTTTGCACCATCTGATTGATTTTTTCAGCCAAATTGAACTTCGCTTTGGTTAAAGCAGCTAATTGTTGGTTAATCTCCTGCATTTTCGACTGATACATAAGCAGCAATTCCTCACAATAGACGTCTTTATCTTTATGCTCCTGTTGCTCAGGAAATCTACAGAAGATAATGTCCCGAATTTGGTCAGTTGTCAGCCCTAATCCTAAATAAAGTTGAATTGCGTTAATGGATTCGATTGTCTTTTCGTCATATTCTCTATAATTATTTTCTTGACGAGATGTTTTGATCAATCCTTTCTCCTCGTAATAACGAATCGAACGGGCACTAACGCCAGTTATTTTTCTTACCTTTCCGATGTTCAAAACGAATCACCTCATCGATTAGGAACTTTAGCTTTATTATAAAGCTTCACATTAATGTAAAGGTCAAGAAAAAAGATTAAATAAAAAAGAGCCCCTTAGGGGATGGCAAATAGTCTAGTCATAACTCGAAGGATGTTGTTCGGTTTCGTAATATTTGCTGTGTTAAACTGCCCGTTAGGTTAATGAATAGCTTTAAAGGTCAGTTAGATATTTATCTAATCGGTAATCGGAACATGTTCTTGTCCCCCCGACAAGTCACCCGCTGTTTGTAACGGCAAGCTTTAGAGCTACCCCTTGGAGATGACTTAACTAAGATAAGCTTACCACCTGCGAATAGCGCATATAAATGAAATAAGTGCCCCAATCGATGCGATCGTCCTCACATGATTCCACGGTACCCAACTGTCCAAATATTCCCCCCATGTCTGAGCCCCCTCCGAGATACCAGAAGTCGCGGCGGCTAAAGTGTCGTTGAGCGGAACATTGAATATAGCCGTGACCATAAATACTCCGAAGATGATGAGCAGGCTTCCAACAATCACGTATATTGCGCTAGTTCTACCCATTTTGATAAATGAAGCTATCCCCAATACGACACTCAACACCGTTGTGCCCATGAAGACCAACATAAAGGACGATTGTAGAATCGTCGAATTGATGCTCTGCATGGCGGAGATACCTTTTTCGACAGGGAGTTTGGCAAGCGATTGCATGACGAAGGCAGAGAAGGCGAAGAATACGCCAGCCAGCAGGCCGGCTCCCACCGCGGATGCATAGGTTAAATAATAGAACAGATTTATCATCATCTTTCCCTCCCCGATATCCATAGGTTGAATTTACGAGCGAGTTGCAAGTGATAGTGATTGTTCTTACAGAGGTTTCACATAACATCTTATCTACGAACTTCGTAAATAACTCCATATGTAGAGAATTCGAGAAATTATTGAACTCCCCTGCTCGTTAGCTAAATAATTTCCTTAATGAAAAAGTTGATGCAAAGACAATAGCCCCAATCTGGTTTATCAACTCTTCCCGGCCGTCCAAACGAGCGGCCGGGAAGAGTTGAAGGTGTTTTAATTTGTCTTACATTATGGGAGCGGTTCCCCTCCCCGGTCAAGGCCTTTTATTTTCAGCTCCAACTGCTTGTTGTATCATTCATGAAGAACTGAAATGTAATGTTAAAATGGTCTTTCACTATTCCGAAGCAGGGACTGAATTCAGTTTCTTGCAACGGGAATATAACTTGTCCTTTTTCGCTGAATTTTTTATACATTTCTTCAATCCGGCTTTGTTGCGTCGCTGTAATGCAAATATTCACCTGATCTCCGATTTCATAAGATTGCCCCGGAAAGATATCAGCGACCATCAAATCATTTTCACCGGTTTGCAACACAGCATGGGAAATACGAGTCTTCACTTCATCAGGCAAACCATCGGCACCCTTGCCTTCCCCGTACGTAGTTTTGAACAGTAATTTCGAGTTCAATGCTTCCCGGTAAAACTCAATCGCTTCCGAAGCTCGTCCATCCAGCATAATAAATGGTGTTGAGCGCATTGACATATAAACATCTCCTATTAATTGAAATAGTCCAATTGGTTATTTGGACTTCATTAGCATCTTATCGTACAATAGTGACAATACTTGTCATAAATACAAGAAATTAATGGCAAGTCGAAAAGACTGATCGGGATTATGATCATCATCAACAGAAAGAAATCCTTCAACACCAAAGACCTTGCCAAAAAGCAGCTTTTTTGATTATGTAAAAATTGTTCTGTTACTATTCTTTTTGATTATCGTATGGTGGTGAATCTGTTTTCTTTGCCAATTCATTATAGCTAGAAACCCCATTCTCGAATTCTTGCTTAATTTGCAAGTAAAAATTGTAACGGTCACTTGAAATGGGTTTTCCTTCATCACGGTCACTTTCGAAAGTCTCTAGTCCCCTCCTATCACTATCTAAAGCTTCTTTCATAGATTTTAATTTAGCGATATCAGCTGCTCGATCTGTTTCTGAATAACCTGAGCATGATGATAGTAGCACAACCATAGCAGAACATAGAAAATAAAGCTTTGCCTTAGCCATAAGTAATCACCTTACATCATTCCCTTTGTTGTTTTTGAAGACAATCTTGCCGGCTGCATGATATTTTATACTCGGACATATGTTTATTTGCTGCGTCATGTTTTCATAGCATTATAAAATATATTATTGAGCAATCCGAATTGGTGTTTCATTTGCCTCTGCTCCTAAATTCATCAAGCATCTTCTTGCTTTCTCCTAAGGAGCGAAGTTGGACAATATCCCCTCTTTCATTTAAAGTAAAATGTCCTTTGAAAGCATCTGGCATGGCATTATATTGTTTTTCTTCCTGCTCATATGCCTGAATAAAACAAGCATATCCATATTGATTTACTAAATACGGCAGCCCAAAAGCAGAACGAATCAGCTCATATTCTTGAAAGTTATAAGGGGTGCTTTCAGGACGCTTCATCAGAATTTCTATGAATTTAGACATCAGTTTCTCTACTTCTTTCTCAGTCGCATACTTTGCATAGCCTCGAATTGCAGTCAATCTCATATCTAGGTAGCGCTCTTTTTTAAACGCTTTTAAGAAGAATTCCTTTAAATCAATACCTTCACATAAATCAATACCTTCACAGAACACAAGTGCTTTCAATATTGTGTTGCGAATGTACAAGTTTTTAGCCTTAAAATACAGTTCTATTAAAAATTCGACATCTTCATTTGACAACGTTATATCCTTACATCTTTCCAGCAGCTGTTGGAAATCTTCTTTATTTTCAAACCCTCTTTTTTGGGACATTTTCTTAAGCTCTTCAATTATGTTTATCATTTGGATCCCTCCATCCTTTCCTTCTCTTCTCTGGCTTCAACAAAACTATCCCGTAAGCGTAACAATCAATCGGTTCACTTTCATCTTTGATATGAAAATGCTCAAATTCAACCGCTGGAAAGATATTTGGAAAAGCAGTTGTTTCAGCCAACGAAAATGCCCCATACGAAATCATTTCCTTAGCCTGTCAATCGTTCAAGACTTCCAAGTCGAGCTGGCAAAGGCGTGCCTGATCGGCAATCATGTCGATCTCGCTGATCTTTCCGTCCACAACCGTGAATTCGAGAATGAATAACGGTTGATCCAAATGACCCACGATAACGCCTACCGATCCATTCACGAGCACAGGCTTCATGCCGCCCCGGGCACGACTGGCGAATTGGTTAGCCTGCTTGCCAACAGCCTCTGAACCCCGAACAACCGGCATATTTGCTACTGGCGCAAATGCAGTATCGTTTCGGAGTACGACATTCGGGTCTAATACTGAGAGCAGTTTTTCAAAGTCTCCGGTGCGTGAAGCTGCAAGGAATGCATCGACAAGCGCCCGTTTTTGCTTGAACTCATCTGCTCTAGAGTTCGACTCGGCGATACCTTCAATCCGGTGACGTGCACGGCTCGCAAGCTTTCTTGCTGCGGCCTCGTTACGCCCGATGATAGAAGCGATCTCCGAGAAAGACAAGGCGAATATATCGTGCAAAACGAATGCAATTCGTTCGGCGGGATTTAATTTTTCCAACACCACAAGCATAGCAAGACCGACAGAATCGGACATCAGCGCTTCGTACTCGGGATCGCTTCCGTCTTGGTGGTTAGTAACCGGCTCAGGCACACTAACCAAAATAAGCTCCTCGCGCCGCGACCTACGAGACCGAAGCATATCAAGACATACCTCGAGACGATCGTTGTCAGCCATCCTCCCATATTCTCGACTCCGCTAGTATCGGAGCGGCTAAGACGTACCCATGACTCCTGTACGGCGTCATCCGCTTCACTCAAAGATCCGAGCATCCGGTAAGCTACCGCTTGCATATGATTCCGGTGCGCCTCGAATTGTTCCACAAGCCAGTTGTGATCGTTCATACGCCACATTCCTTCCTTCGTTTCCATGTTACTTATATGTCGAACGAAACTCAGCAGATGTGACGGAGCACTGCGATAAAATACAGTTTTATTCTAAAGTATATCTAGAATGAATCAAGCTTGGCCAAATGCGGTTCAGGTCCGTCTTATTCCCTTAAATTAGACGTACAGATCAATCGCCCTGAAAAAGCTTAACGCTTCGATGGATTCGCAAATTAAGCATCTTTCCTTGTCGGCTGAACTTTAATATAAGATGTTCGAGCGAAAGCGCCGCCATTTTTTGACCCCTTTTGTCCGTTAGGACAGAAAGAAAACAGCTTCTTACCACATCGTCAGAATCCCTGCTCCCGCCCGGCGATCGCTGTTACGCTTCGGCGGGCCGGGTCGTACGGATTCGGGCCGCTATTTGGGTTGGGTTCCGAGATATAAGCGCTTTATTTCGAGAATAATGAGGGTGAACAGCATGGTCAAAGAAACCTGACCATGCTGCTGCAACTTTGCTTAGATCAAAGATTAAGGGGCGCTACCGCTATCCCTTGATCCCGGACAGCGTTACGCCCTCGATGATATAACGCTGACCGATGATATACACGATCAGCACCGGAATCAGCGCAATCGAGGCGCCAGCCATCATGAGCGTCCAGTCCGTGGAATACATGCCGCGGTACAGGTTCAGCATCATCGGGACGGTGAATTTTTCGGGAGTATTCAGGAAAATGAGCGGATAAAAGAAGCTGTTCCACATGCCGAGGAACGTGAAGATTCCCAGCGCAGACAAAGCCGGTTTTACTAGTGGCAGCATGATCCGCGCATAAATCGTCCAGCGGTTGGCGCCGTCCACGATGGCGGCCTCCTCCATCTCCTTCGGAATGCCTCTGAAAAACTGGCGCAGCAGAAACACGCCGAAGGCGTTAAACAGCGCCGCAGGCACAATGATCGACAAATGCGAATCGAGCCAGCCGATGCTTTTCATCATCAGATACAGGGGAATGATCGTGACTTGCCCCGGCACCATCATCGTCGCCAAAAACAGGACGAAGAGGGGCTCCCGGAAGGGAAATCGGATCTTGGCAAACGCGTAAGCCGCCATCGAGCAGGTGAACAGCTGCGAAGCAACGACGATGATGTTGATATAGAAGCTGTTGAAATATGCCCTTCCGAAGGGCAAAGCCGTTAACGAGGTTTTGAAATTGGACCACACGAACGGATCGGGAATCCATTTGGGCGGCACGATAAAAACTTGGGACAGATCCTTGAGCGAGCTGAGCAGCATCCATACAAACGGCAGTGCCATAATGCACGCGCCGATCAGCAATATAATATGAAGCAGGACGGTGGACAAACGTAGTCCTCTGGTTTGCATGCGTTCTCCTCCTTA
>Ga0180220_1002538_pt1 | contig 11576 bp, 6 predicted proteins | sample eDN5th37CBELigBY_FD_151335 | JGI IMG/M metagenome (GOLD analysis project Ga0180220, IMG submission 151335) | Enriched backyard soil microbial communities from Emeryville, California, USA - eDNA 5th pass 37_C BE-Lig BY (version 2) (version 2) | ecosystem: Environmental > Terrestrial > Soil >... | reverse complement strand
GATGCGGGCCATTTTTGAGGCGTTCGACGCCAAGATTCTATGGAATCAGAAAACGAGTACGGTCACGGCCATACGTGACGACATCACGATCGTGCTGAAAATCGGCGCCAAAACAGCTACGGTGAACCAGCAAAAAGTGGCGCTGGACGTACCCGCGCAAAACTTGAAGGGAACGACTATGGTGCCGGTCCGTTTCGTCAGCGAGACGCTTGGCGCGCAGGTGCTGTGGAATCAAAAGACGCAGACCGTCAATATCGTTACTTCCGATACCGGCGTGAATGCCGTATCTTACGTGACCGCGCGCGTGACCGGGAAAAACGGCGACGGCCGCGACCTGGAAGTAAGCTTTCCGAAGGTCCAGCGCGAGACGAACGTCAGCGAATACCGCGTCTTGATCGTCAAGTCCTCGGGGGCGTACGGGTATACGCTGTCCCAGGCGCTTTCCACCGGATATTATACGTCAGTGCGGCCGTCCGGCAGCGATCAGGCCATCAATTTGTCTTCTCAATCGCGAGACGTCAGCGGCGAACTGCTGCGGTCCAATCAGCCTTACAACGCCTATGTGCTCACGGTAGCCAAAAAAGGCATCAGCGCTTTGTCGGGCGTATCCCCTTCCGTCACTTTGTCGACGGCCTCGCCCGTTAGCCCGGTTTCCGGCGTCAAAGCGGCGGATGTCGGCGATTACGGCGATGGCCGTGATATCTCGGTCAGCTTCAATCAGCCGTCGAATACGGCCAACATTCAGAATTACCGGGTCATGGTGGCAAAGACCAAGGATGCGGGCAGCTTCAGCCTGAACGCCGCGAATAACATGGCAAGCGCCAATTATACGACGGTCAACAAAACAAGCGGGACTACGATTACGACGACTTTAAGCTCCGGTACCAGGGACACTTCCGGGGATTACATTAAAAACGGCGTTTCTTATACCGTGTTCGTTCTTTCCGTCGCAAGCGGCAGCAATGCCTCGAACCAGCTTTCCACGGGATCGGCGTCGTTTACGCTGGCTGCAAATCCGATTGGCGCCCCCGTCATTACCAGCGTTCAAGACGTCGGCAATTACGGCGACGGCCGCGATTTGAATGTTCGGTTTAATCGCTCTTCCGATGAATCGCGGCTCGGCAGTTACCGGATTTTTGTCGTGAAAGACAGCAAGGCGGGAAGCTTCACGCTGTCCGATGCAAGGAACCTGTCGAGCTCCTATTACACGGAAGTCGGCAAAACGGGTTACAACATCAGCAAGACCTTGTCCTACGGAGCCAGGGACGTAGACGGATCGCTGATCAGCTCCGGCATCGCCTACCGCGTGTTCGTCATGGCGGTGGGAACGGGAAGCTATAACGGCAGTTACGCGCTTTCGGCGCCTTCGTATGCGGTCGTATTGTACGGCAACTCCGGAAGTTCGGATGTCAACGCTGCAACGAACGTCGGCGTCAGCGACATCTCCGATTACGGCGACGGCCGCGATTTGCGCGTATCGTTTACGCGGGCAGCCAATGAAAGCAACATCAACGGATACCGGATCATGGTCGTCAAAGCCTCCGACGCTTATTATTTCGGCTTGTCGGATGCGAATCGCGTTTCAAGTTCGAACTATACGTCCGTCGGCAAAACGGGATATAACATTACGAAGGCCCTCGCCTCGAACGCCAGGGACGTGGACGGACAGCTGATCCGCAACGGCGTCAATTACCGGGTGTTCGTGCTTTCCGTGGGCGCGTACGGCTCGAATGCCTTGTCTTCGTATTCTTCGCCTATTACCTTGACGGGGAATTCAAGCGTATATCCGGCGACGAACGTTTTCGTCAACGATGTCGCCGATCACGGCGACGGCCGCGATCTGCAGGTTTCGTTCACGCGGGCTGCGGACGAAGGCAATTTGAACGGTTACCGGATCATGGTAGTGAAGTCTTCCGATGCCAATCAGTTCAGCCTGTCTAAAGCGAATAACGTCTCCAGTTCGAACTATACGTCCGTCGGCAAAACGGGATACAACATCACGAAGTCCCTTGCTTCGAACGCCAGGGACGTGGACGGACATTCGATCCGCAACGGGGTAAGTTACCGCGTGTTCGTCCTCTCGGTAGGAGCCTACGGTACGAATGTGCTGTCTGCTTATTCACCGGCCATCACATTGACGGGGAACACGAGCGTGAATCCGGCGACGAACGTAACGGTTAAAGACGTTGCCGATTACGGGGACGGCCGTGATCTCCAGGTTTCGTTTACGCGGGCGAACGAAGAACAAAATATCCGGGAATACCGGATCCTGGCCGTCAAAGAATCGGATGCAAGCTACTTTAACCTGACGGATGCCTTGGCCGTATCCGGCCCGAATTATACCGCTGTCAACAAAACCGGTTCCAACATCACCCGTACGCTCGCAGCGGATTCGAAGGACGTAAACGGCCGATTGATTCAAGGCGACACCAAGTATAAGGTGTTTATCCTGTCCGTAGGAACGGGAGATGCCCATGCATTGTCCGTTCCTTCCCAGGCGATCGGCTTGTCGCAAACCTACACCGTGGGACCGGCCAAAAACGTAGCCGCGAAAGATATCGGGGACAAGGGCAACGGCAGCGATTTACAGGTCACCTTTACCCGCGCGGATAACGACAATGACATGTCCCAGTACCGGATCTTTGTCGTAAAATCTAGCGAAACGGGCAGCTTTAACGAAAAAATCGCAGCCAATCTGAGCTACTACAAAGCCGTTGATAACGGCAATAAAGGAAGCTACGAGGTGGTCTTGGACGATAATGCCAGAGACTCCGACGGCGCTTATATCCGTAACGGAATATCCTACAACGTTTTTGTCCTTTCCGTCGGGAACCACAACAACTATGCGCTGTCGTCCGCTTCCGGGCCCATCACGCTGGATACGCAAGACCCGGTTTCCCCGGTAAAAGAGCTGAGCGCGGTTGACGCCGGAGACGAGCATAACGGAAAGGATCTGAAAATTTCGTTTAATCGTGCCGATAACGAAGCCAATATTAAAGAATACCGGATCTTTATTGTGCCCGGGGCCAAAAGCTTCAGCGTCGAAAGCGCAGCAGGATCAACTCCGTCTGCAACGGCACAGGTCGGAAACCATTTTAGCGAGGCGATGAGCGATTCGACAAAGGATTCGGACAATAAACCCTTGACCGAGGAGACCCCTTACAAGGTTTATGTTCTATCCGTGGCCAAAACGGGAAAAAGCGTGCTGTCCGATCCTGCAGTCGTCGTTTTAAGGGATCTGACGCAAGTTCCTACGAACATCACGGCAAAGTGGTCCAACGGCGAGATCAATGTCTCCTTTAAAAAGGCCGCAGATGACAGCCAGGTTCAAAAATATGCCGTGATGGTCGTCCCGGCTACGCTGAAAAATTTCGACTTGAAGACGGTCTCGGCCAAAAGCGGCTCCGAATCGAATATGAAATACATCAATGTCGATGAAGAGTATGCAGTCACGTTTAAGGGAGAAGATAACGATATGGCGGGAAATCGCCTAAGCGATAAAAATTCCTATAATGTCTACATCCTTAGCGTCGGGGAAAAGAAAAGCGTGTTGTCCAACCCTGTTTCGATTGCCAAAGCTGATGCCAAAGCAACGGTTCAAGGAAAAAAATAGCCTTCCAAGAACGTATTCTAAAAAAATGCCGGGTCCATGGGTCCCGGCATTTTTGCGTTTTGCAATAGGAGTTTGCCGTACATCATAAAGCGCGGTTCGGATTGCCAAGCGGTTCGGATTGCCAATGCATGGAAGTCGAGTTTGCTGATTTTTAGGGTTCTTTTTCGCAAGGGAAATGAGCTACAATAGATGGATATGAACACGGGTAAAGGGGGTCGCTCCCCGGGCTCGGCAGAAATGCGAAGCGTCTATGTTGTAACAGATTCAAAGGGGGAACAGTGACATCCTATGAGCAAACCATTATCAACGCTTCATCGCCAGGACGGCGGACAAGGGGAAATCATGCCCGTTCGTCCAAACACGAGCAGGCTTTGGATGATTATCATTCTTGGGGCATTATCCGCTTTCGGCCCGTTTTCGCTGGACATGTATTTGCCATCGCTGCCGATTTTGGCCGAAACGATGCATACCACGACATCGCTGACGCAGCTCAGCTTAACCTCGTGCCTGATCGGATTATCGGTCGGGCAGCTGTTTGCCGGGCCGCTGAGCGACGTGCGCGGGCGGCGCATACCGCTGTTGGTCGGCATGGTCGTATACGGCTTGTCCTCCTTATTATGCGCGTTCAGCACGTCCATCGAAATGCTGATCGCGCTGCGATTCATTCAAGGGATTGCCGGTTCTGCAGGGATCGTCATTTCGCGGGCCATCGTCAGGGACATGTATTCGGGATCGGAGCTGACGAAATTTTTCTCCATGCTGATGCTGGTGAATGGCGCGGCACCGATCTTGTCCCCGATCGTGGGAGGACAGCTGTTGCAGTTCACCTCCTGGCGCGGGGTGTTCATCGTGCTCGCGGCCATCGGCATCGTGATGCTGCTTGCGGTCTTTTTCGGCCTGCCGGAGACGCTGGCCGCAAGCAAACGCTCCAAAGGCGGAACCGCCAACACGCTGAAAACCTTCGGCGTGCTGCTGAAGGACCGCAAATTTATGGGGCTGGCGTTAAGTTCGGGATTCATCTCCGCCGCCATGTTTGCTTACATTTCGGGTTCGCCGTTCGTGCTGCAAAATATTTACGGGGTAAGCCCGCAGGTATTCAGCCTCATTTTTGCCATGAACGGCATCGGCATAATTATCGCAGGACAAATAACGGGACGGCTCGCCGGAAAGGTCAGCGAGAAAAAGCTGCTAGTAACCGGCATTACTTTGGCCACGGTCGGCGGCATGGCGCTTCTGCTGCAGCTTGCGCTCAAAGCCCCGATCGCCGCGGTGCTGCCGCCGCTGTTTATCGTCGTATCATGCGTCGGTATCGTCGGCACGGCAGGGTCGTCGCTGGCATTGCAGGATTACGGCCATGCCGCCGGCAGCGCCTCGGCGCTGCTGGGGCTCCTGTCGTACATTTTCGGCGGCGTCGTCAGCCCCTTGGTCGGGCTGGGCGGCAGCACGTCTGCGCTGCCGATGGGGCTGGTCATCGCCGGGGCGGACGTATGCTCTATCTTGTGCTATCTGCTGCTGGTTCGAAGCTCGATTCATCGGGTGCAGACGGCGGATGCCGCGAAACGTGCATAGCAAAGGGATATAAGAGAAAAGAGACTGCCGAGGCAGTCTCTTTATCTTTTAATATATCATGTTATCGTAATAAGTTCGGTTGTAGGCCACCGAATAATCAGGATACGCCCGTCTCCGATGCTTTAAAAAATTGGGGCAAATATTCTTTGTTTGCCTCCAGCATCTCATCCAGCATCTTGATGGCGGTCTCTACCGAAGGAACAAGCGGATGATGGGCCAGCGCCTGAATGGCGAGTCCGCGGTCGCCGGTGACGGCGGCATCGATGGCAAGGCGTTCGTACGTTTTTACCGCATGGATCAAACCGGTCGCCATCGGCGGGATTTTGGTTAACGGCAGCGGCAGCGGGCCGTTTTTGGTGACGACGCAGTTCACTTCGATGCTGGCGTCGTCCGGCAGGAAACCGATGATGCCCTGATTGGCGACGTTCAGCGTCTGGATGTCGTTTTTGCCGTTATAAAGCGAGCACATCAGATTCACGGCCGCTTCGGAATAAAACGCCCCGCCGCGCTGCTCCAGCTGTTTCGGTTTTTCTTTCAGGTCCGGGTCGTTGTAAAGCTCAAACAGCTCTTCTTCGACGCGTTTCACGACTTCGGCGCGGTTTTCGCCTTTATGGAAGGATTCCAGCTGCTCTTCGAGCATGGCGTCGGTCATATAAAAATACTTCAAATAATAGGAAGGCAGGGCTCTCAGCGACTGCAGAAACTCGGGATTCCATTCCCTCGCGGGAACGTTGCTCGCGCTGTAGCCGGCCGTATCGGCAAGCAATTCATCCAGCTTGTCTTCGCCGTTCACATCGACGCGCGTCACCCAATGCAGATGGTTCAGGCCGACGAATTCGGCATAAACCCGATCCGTTGCGACGCCGTATTTGGCCGCGGTCCGTTTGATCAGCCCGATCGGCGCGTTGCACAAACCGATGCTGCGCACGTTCGTGTGCTTCAAGATGGCTTCCGTCACCATGCCCGCAGGATTCGTAAAGTTGAGCAGCCACGCATTCGGGGCCAGTTCCTCGATGTCGCGGCAAATGTCGAGCAGCACCGGAATCGTCCGCAGCGCCTTCATCATGCCTCCGGGGCCCGTCGTTTCCTGGCCGATGACGCCGTATTTGAGCGGGATCGATTCGTCGCGGCCGCGCGCTTCCAGCATGCCCACGCGCATTTGCGTGCTGACGAAATCCGCGCCCCGAATCGCCTCGCGGCGGTCCAGCGTAAGATGGACTTCGATCGGAAGGCCGGATTTTTCGACCATCCGTTTCGCCAAATTGCCGACGATATTCAGCTTGCGCTTGCCCGGTTCGATATCCGCGAGCCACAACTCGCGTACGGGAAGTTCGTTGTAATGCTGGATGAAGCCCTCGACGAGCTCCGGCGTATAGGAGGATCCGCCGCCGATGACGGCGATTTTGAGTCCTTGTTCAGATGCCATGTCTGCACGCTCCTCACATGAATGATATGAATGGATTCGAGTGGATTCGGGTTATTGCCAGGATGAAACGCCGAATCCAATGCTTCGGCAGGGATTATCTTGCCGCTAACGGAATATGCTCGAAATCGCGGAAGGAGCGCATTTGTTCATGCGCCTCCCGGCTCACCGGGGTTCCGTCGGCTTCCATGGCCGACCATACCGCGCCGACGACGGGCTCCGTGGATAACGTTACGACGGTCGCGTTCGGAGCCGCGTCAGCCACGGCCTGCTCGATTTTGCCGCGAATCCAGCCGCGGTCGCCCCTTGTTAACAGACTTCCGGCCAAAACGACGTCAAACGAATCGTTTTCCATGCCCAGCCGGCGAATGACCGCCACCGCTGATTTTCCGAGTTCGATCCCCTGCCGGGATAGAATTTCCAGGGCCACCGCATCGTTTTCCGCCGCGGCTTCGAACAGCAGCTTGGCGGCATGGACGGGCACGTGTTTGCCGTGGTCCTGAAAATCGTCGAACATATCGCCGACGCTGTCGTATCCAAGGAAACCGAGCAGCAGCGGCGTCAATTTCGTCGGTTGTTCGCGGCCGTCCCAGGAACGAATGACGGATCGGAAGACTTCGATATTCAGCGAACCGCCGCCGCCGAAATCGCCGTACATATAATCGAAGCCGCCGACCTGGACATGCACCCCCGCCGGGTTTCGCCCTGCGGCATTGGTGCCGGTGCCGCAGATCAGCGCAACGCCGTAGGACCGGTTCGTGCCGGCCCGAAGGCCGATCATCGTATCGCAATTAATGGAATAGTTCCGGGTAAAGCCGATGTCCTGTATGAGCGGATGCAGGATGCGGTAATCCGCTTCGCGGTCCGCCCCGGCGAGCCCGAAGTAGGCATGCGACAGCTGGCTTTTCGCAAGGCCCGCTTCGTTTAGCGCGCTTTCGGCGGCTTCGCGGATGCTTTGGGCAGCGAGGCTGCGGTCAATCTGATGATTGCCGTTCCCGCTTACGCCTTTGCCCAACACGTTGCCGCGTTCATCCGTCACCAGGGCGTAAGTTTTGGTTCCTCCCCCATCGATTCCCAAGTAGTAAGCCAATGGTCGTCACTCCTATTGATTTGTCGTTGCGGCGGTGGATTCCCTTATGATCAGTTCAGGATTGATTTTGACGTTCGATCCGCGTTTCATCGTGCCGTCCATCCGCTTCAGCAGCATATCCGCGGCGGCCAGGCCGATCCGGTCGGCAGGCTGGCGTACGGTCGTTAAATGAGGATGCAGCTGAGAGGAAATTTGCTGATCGTCATAACCGACGACGGCAACCTGGTCGGGCACGCGGATCCCTGCTTCCATCAAGGCGTTGACGACGCCTAGCGCGATATTGTCATCGCCTGCGAAGACGGCGGAAGGAAGCTGTCCTTCGCGAATCCATCTGCGGCACGTCTCGTAACCAAAAGCGATTTCGAATTCGCCGGTAACCATTTCGAACGGCTGGATGCTTTTTTCTTCGAGCGCCTGCAAAAAGCCGCTGCGCCGTTCCTTCGTACTGCGGAACATTTCCTGCCCGCTTAGGTGCGCAATGCGGGTATGTCCGAGATCGATCAAATGTTTGGCCGCGTCGTAACCGCCCTTATAGTTGTCGATCGTCACGGAATAGGCGTCGTTTTCCGGCTTCTGGTTGTCGATCAGAACGTAAGGAATATTGCGGCGTTTCAGCTCCACGATGTAATTGTCCTCTTCCATCGGAGACAACAGAATCAGGCCGTCCACGCGGTCTTCCTGAATCAGATAATGGGCTTCGTCGGAGCCGATGCCCGTCGAGACCGAGACGGCGAGGAAATAGCCGTGGAGGGCAAGCACTTCGTTCAGCTCCTTGACGACGGCGTCGAAAAAGGAGTCCTGGAGCGTGGTGACGATCAAGCCGACGATCCCCGTTTTGCCGCGGGCGAGGCTGCGTGCCGCGGCGTTCGGGCGATAATCGAGCTCCTTGATCGCGTCCAGCACCTTTTGCCTGTTTTTCTCGCGTACCGATTCGGCACCGTTTAATACCCTGGACACCGTCACAACCGACAATCCTGATTTTTTGGCAACATCAAATATACTAACCTTCATCGTTTTTATTCTCCTTGCGGCAGATTTTCCGTACACTTTATATCAGCTTAACATTAGTATACATGGACGAAAGGCCGCCGCGAAGCGAAATTAACAGATGCACCGTCCCGGTTTCGGGACGGCACGCCTTATTTATTTGCGTTTGATGATTTCCATGACTTTTTTCTGCACCGTCGGCATGACTTCTTCGACGGTTTTATGTCCCGTGTCGAGCGGCTGCATCTCGTTGATGAACATGTCGTTGATTTGCGAGTAGTTGGTGATCAGGTGGTTGTAGGATTCAAAGCCGTATTTCACCGCGCCTTCGTACACCTTTTTCACGTCCGCCGGATCGATGCCGTCAAAATGCTTGTAATAAGCTTCGGCCGCTTTCGTATTGACGGGAGGATTGCCGCCGCTAAGTTCGATCGATTTTTCCTGGACTTCGTCGCTGACCAAATATTTGATCCATTCGAACGCTTCCTTCGGATGCTTGGATCCCTTCAGGATAAAGAGCGGATCGACGAACAGCACGCTGCGCACCTTGTCGTTGCCGCCCGCCGGCACGGCCGCGACGCCGACTTTGAACGGGAAGTCGTTGGAGCCTGCCAGGTTCCAGGAACCGCCGATGCTCATCCCGAGTTTCCCGGTGACGAAAGCATCGCCGTTTTGGCCGGCTACGCTTTTGCTCCATTCGGTCGTCGGGGAGACTTTGTCTTTAAAGATGAGATCGTACAGCTTGTTGTAGGTCGCCATGACTTCCGGAGAATCGAAATGGGTTTCGGACGGCACGCCGCCGTTGGTCCACGTATCCTGGGAGTATGGTTCGACGCCGAAGTACAGCGGACGCATGTCGCGTTCGGACCAGGTGAAGTCGACGCCGTATTGCGTTTTGGCGATATCGTCGGAGACGTGGGTCAATTTTTTGGCGTCTTCGACCATCTTGTCGAACGTCCAGCTTTTGTCTTCGTAATCGCTTGGCGGGTAAGGCAGGTTGGCTGCATCGAACATATCCTTGTTGTACAGCATCAGCGTGACGTACATGTTGACCGGAATGCCGTATACTTGGTCTTTAATGGTATAGATTTTCATGAGGTCGTCCGGGATGTTGTAGTCGGATGCTTTGAACCCGTCTTCTTTGATGATGTCGTTCAAGTCGAGCAGCATGTCTTTGTTGTAGTATTCCGCGAACCCGCCGTAACCGTAGTGGCTCGTCACGTCGGGCGATTTGCCGCCGGCGATCATCGTTTGCAGCTTGCTGTCGAACTGTTCGTACGGCGCTTTTTCCACCTTGACCTTGATGTTCGGGTGTTTGGCTTCGAAGTCCGGAATCAGCTTTTCGATAAAGGTGCGGTCTTCCGAATCGATGGTGTAATGCGTAATGGTGACCGCATCGCCGGATGAAGCGGATTTGCCGGTATCTCCTTCGCCTGCAGGAGCGACGTCGCCCGCCGATTTTCCGCCGCAGCCGGACAGCATCAGAGCCAACAGCGTGGTGCTTGCCAAGAGAAGCGTAAACGTCTTTTTGATCCTTTTCCTTTTCATGAACGTTATCCCCCATCTATTCAAGAGTCGTTGCCGCCCTTCACGGCGGCGGGGCCTTTACTTGATGCCTGTAAGCACGATTCCTTCCACGAAACGCTTCTGGGCTATCGCGAACAAGGTGACGATCGGCAGCATGGCCAGCACGGAGGCCACCATAAGCAGATGCCACGGCGGGATGCGAAACCGCGACGAGGTGAAGGAAGACATGCCGACCGGAAGCGTGAACTTATCCGATGAGCTTAAGTAGAGCACGGGTGTCAAAAGATCGTTCCAGCTGTAAATGAAAGCGAAAATCGCAACGGTCGCAAGCGCCGGGCCCGAGAGCGGGAGAGCGATTTGCCGCCACATGCGCAGCTCGCTGCAGCCGTCGATGCGTCCCGCGTCGAACAGCTCTTCCGGCAGCGTGGAAAAAAATTGCCGCAGCAAAAAGATGTTGTACGCCGACCCGAAAAACGCGGGCACGACGAGCGGCAAAAACGTATCCAGCCAATTCAGCTTGGAAAAGAGAATGAACTGCGGAATCATGATCGCCGGGTAAGGGAGCATCATCGTGCTGAGCATCAGCATGAACCACAGATTGTTGCCCTTGCCCCGGTACCTCGCGAAGCCGTATGCCGCCAAAGCCGACGACAGCAGCGTGCCTACGACGGTCAATACGCCGATGATCAGGCTGTTCATGTACATCTGGCCGAAGTTCAGCGTTTCGAAAATTTCCTTATAGTTGCTCCACTGCCACGATTCCGGCAAAAAGCTCGGCGGAAACTTCAGCAGCTCCTTTTTCGATTTCAGCGAGGTGGAGACCATAAAGAACAGCGGCAAAAGCATCAGAAAGGTGGTGACGATCAGGGCGATGAAGCTGGCGATGCGCACCCCGTCGATCTTGCGCCTGGACCGGATCGGCGAAGACGGCGCTTGGGGGCCTGCAGCCGGGATCGTACTCATTTACGTCCGCCTCCTTCGTAATGAACGAATCGGTTCGAAAATTTCATGATCAGGGCCGTGAACAGCATGACGACGATCAGCAGCACCCATGCCAGCGCGGAAGAGTATCCGGCCCGGTATTCCTTGAAGGCGCTGGTGTACAGATTGTACACGTAGAACCAGGTGGAGTAGTTCGGTCCCCCTTGGGTCATGACATAGGCCTGGGTGAACACCTGGAACGAGTCGATGATTCCCATGATGAGCTGGAACAGCAGCACCGGCGATATCATCGGGATCGTCACGTTAAGGAAAATCCGGAAACGTCCCGCGCCGTCAAGCTTGGCGGCTTCCACCAGGCTTGCGGGCACGCCCTGCAGTCCCGCGAGGAACAAAATCATGCCGGAGCCCGCCGTCCAGAACGACAT
>Ga0180220_1002537_pt1 | contig 11579 bp, 9 predicted proteins | sample eDN5th37CBELigBY_FD_151335 | JGI IMG/M metagenome (GOLD analysis project Ga0180220, IMG submission 151335) | Enriched backyard soil microbial communities from Emeryville, California, USA - eDNA 5th pass 37_C BE-Lig BY (version 2) (version 2) | ecosystem: Environmental > Terrestrial > Soil >... | reverse complement strand
TCGCCGACTCACCGAGATAGCTGTTTGTTGCTGTAGCTTGCTTAGGGAAACCGCACCGAGCGGTCAGCCGGCTGGAGTGAGCTGCCGGACGGGCGGTTTCCCGGCGACCCGCCTATCGGGGACCCGGATGGCGGGTCGTATCTCCAAGTTCAACAGCAGCGGGAGCTGCGTGCCTGGCCTCCACGTGAACAAGATCAGGCCGCCTTCGACCGTTGTCGAGGGCGGCCCGCTTGCCTGCAGATTGCGCTGGAATGTCCGATGGCCCTCTGAAAATCGCACTGCAGGCAAAGGGGTCGAACTGCCGTTCGCAGCCGTGGTCCATCGGAGTGCTCGCAATGATTTGCCAGTATTTGTGCCTGTTGAGCAAAATGCGGTGCTCAATGGCAGGAGGCACATTAGGACCAAGTCTCAGCCGCGCGCCTCCCCTATTTGGGGGATGACAGGGTAATTTAGGACGAGGTGTCCAAATCCGTGCACAGATTTGTCGCCGCGAGGCGTCGGAGTGCCCTCAGTCAACCACCTGAAATCCCTTCCAGAATGGATCGCGGTCATCGACGAAGATGGTGTTGAAGCCGGTCACCCGCGCCCAGCCTTCGATGGATGGAATGATGGCGTCATAGTTACCGAGCTTGGTCCGGCCTGCGATCCGGCCGATGAACTGCGAGCCGATAATGCTCTCGTGTACGAATTCCTGGCCTTCCTCGAGCCGTCCCTGCGCTGCCCACTGCGCCATTCGGGCAGAGGTGCCCGTGCCGCAGGGCGAACGGTCGATAGCCTTGTCGCCGTAGAATACGGCATTCCGCGCGGTGCTGTTGGGCTGAGTCGGCTTGCCCGTCCACATGACGTGGCTGAGCCCTTTGATGTCGGGCTTCTCGGGGTGGACGAAGGAGAACTTCTCCCCGAACGTCCGCCGCACGATCGGGCTCAGTCGGACAACATCGCTGGGCGGCATGTGCTCGAGGCCGCGGAAGTTCTCCTGCGGATCGACGATCGCGTAGAAGTTGCCGCCGTAGGCGACGTCGACCTTGAGCAGGCCGATGCCCTCGACTTCCGCCTCGAGCCCGGTGGCGTGCAGATACGAGGGCACGTTGGTGATCCGCACCCAATTCACGTAGGGGCCGTTCTGACCATATTCCGCGACCACCACACCGGCGGGAGTATCGAGCCGGAGCGTGCCCGGCGTGCGCGGCTGTACAAGCCCCCGCTCGATGGCGGTCGTCACCGTACCAATAGTGCCATGCCCGCACATGGGCAGGCAGCCCGAGGTCTCGATGAACAGGATGGCGACGTCGCAATCCTCTCTCGTCGGCGGCATCAGAATGGAGCCCGACATCATGTCGTGGCCGCGCGGCTCGAACATAAGGGCGGTTCGGATCCAGTCGAACTCGGCGAGAAAGTGCGCCCGTCGCTCCAGCATCGTCTTGCCACTCAGCGCCGGAGCGCCGCCGGCAACAACCCGAACCGGGTTTCCGCACGTATGTCCGTCGATGCAGAAGAAGGTGTGCGTGGCCATGGCCTTTCGAGACTCCTATTTCAGAAACGCTGGGCGCTGTAGGGCGCGACGTCGATGATGGGCTCTTCGCCGGAGATGAGCGCGCCGACAAGCTCGGCCGTCGCTGCGGCTTGGGTCAGTCCGTGATGCGCGTGGCCGAACGCATAGACCACCTTGCGGCTCCAGCGTGAGGTGGAAATCACGGGCAGCGAGTCGGGGAGCGAGGGCCGGCATCCCATGTAGTCGACGCGGCCGTCTTCCTGGAGATCGGGAACGAACGCGTGGGCTTTGGCAAGCAGCGCCTCGACGCGGTTCCAGTTGGGCGATGCAGCGGTGCTGGCAAGCTCGACTGCACCCCCGATGCGGAGACCCGTTTTGAGGGGCGTCAGCACGAATGCGTGCTCCTCGAACATGACCGGGCGGCTCAGGGAAATGCCAGGATGGGAGATGGTTGCATTGTAGCCCCGCTCCGTGTCGAGCGGGACCTTGTCGCCGAGGCAAGCTGCGAGCGATTTGGACCACGCACCAGCGGCTACGAGGACCCGATCAGCAGTGAGTGTACGGCCGCCGTCTAGGATGACGATGGGCTCGTCGCCGCTAGCGATCGCGATTCCGCTGACGGTGCCCTCTTTGAGCTCCGCGCCGCGTTGAGCGGCGGCATCGGCCAGCTTCAGGGCGAGCTGGTAAGGGTCGTTCACGTGGGCGACGCTCGGGTAGAAAGCCGCGCGTTGGAACCGATCCGAAAGGGCAGGCTCAAGCGTGCGGACGACCGATCCGTCCACGAGCTCGAGCGGAATGCCGAGCTCAAGCTGCCGTTGGTAGTTGGCTTTGTTGGCCTCGAAAGCGTCGATGCTCTCGAACACATAGAGCATGCCGTTCCGGTTGAACTCTCTTCTGAGACCGAGCCTTGCGAGCAGTCGCTCCCAGGCCGGCAGCGCCAGCATTTGCAGCGGGATGATGCCATGCATCGACCGCTGGACCTCGGATGGCCTGCTGGCGAGCAGGAAACGCACGAGCCAGGGGGTGAGTCGGGGAATGTAGGCGGGCCGGACGGAAAGCGGGCCGACCGGGTCGATGAACCAGCGGGCCGCCTGCAGAATCATGCGCGGGGAGGCGAGCGGCTGGATATCGACGTGCGCGATGATGCCCGCATTCCCGCGCGAAGCTGCCGTCAGCTCCCCGCGATCGATGAGCGTCACCGAATGCCCCCGATCGAGCAGCTGATGGGCGCTAGCCAGTCCGATGATCCCCGCTCCGATGATGATGATGTGCATTCGAGCGGTTCCGCCTCGTTCTCCCCATAGTGGTGCGAGCAAACTCGCAAGGGCGTTCTTGCCCGAGCGGACGCCTGCTGTCGAGGTCTCATCCTATGATGCGGCAGATTCCTCTGCGCCGCTTCGGATCACCAGTTGACGACTTTCGGTTCGCAGCATGATATCGATGGCCAATGGGCCGGTGAGGTATGCTTGTGGCCCGAGCTCACGCGGGGACGTAAAATGGCCGATACGACAAATCAAAAGCCCAGGAAGCTGCGCTCCCAGGCCTGGTTCGACAATCCTGACAACATCGACATGACCGCGCTCTACCTGGAGCGCATGACCAACTACGGCTTGACGATCGACGAGCTGCAGTCAGGCAAGCCGATCATCGGCATCGCCCAGAGCGGTTCCGACATCACGCCCTGCAACCGGCACCACCTGGAACTCGCCAAGCGCGTCCGCGAGGGTATTCGCGAGGCGGGCGGCATCGCCTTCGAGTTTCCCGTCCACCCCATTCAGGAGACGCTGAAGCGCCCGACCGCAGCTCTAGATCGCAACCTGCAGTATCTCAGCCTGGTCGAGGTGCTTTATGGCTACCCGATCGACGGCGTCGTTCTCACTACCGGTTGCGACAAGACCACCCCGGCGCAGATCATGGCCGCGGCGACGGTCGACATCCCGGCCATCGTGCTTTCCGGCGGGCCGATGCTCAACGGCTGGTACAACGGCGAGCGGACCGGCTCCGGCACCATCGTCTGGCTGGCACGCGAGATGCTGGCCAGGGGCGAGATCGATCACAAGCAATTCGTCGAAATGGTGGCCTCCTCAGCGCCGTCTGTCGGCCACTGCAACACGATGGGCACTGCTTCGACGATGAATTCTCTCGCCGAGGCGCTGGGTATGAGTCTGCCGGGTTGCGCGGCAATTCCGGCCCCCCATCGCGATCGCGGGCAGATGGCCTATCTCACCGGCAAGCGGGCGGTCGAAATCGTACTCGAGGATCTGAGACCCTCGAAGATCCTGACTCGCGCTGCGTTCGAGAATGCAATCGTCGTCAACTCCGCGATCGGTGGATCGACCAACGCGCCGATCCACCTCAACGCGATCGCGCGCCACATCGGGGTCGAGCTCGACAACGACGACTGGGAACGGATCGGCTACGACATCCCGCTGCTCGTCAACCTGCAGCCGGCGGGCGAGTATCTGGGCGAGGACTATTACCGCGCAGGCGGCGTCCCGGCGGTGGTTGCCGAGCTGATCGAGCAGGGCAAGATCCGCGAAGATGCGATCACCGTGAACGGCAAGACGCTCGTTGAGAACTGCAAGGGGCGGTTCTCCAAAGACCGGCGGGTGATCAAGCCCTACAACGAGCCGCTGAAGGCGCAAGCGGGTTTCCTGAACCTCAAGGGTAACCTGTTCGACAGCGCCATCATGAAGACCTCGGTCATCAGCGAGGAATTCCGGCAGCGCTATCTCTCGAACCCGAACGACCCCAACGCTTTCGAGGGCAGGGCGGTCGTGTTCGACGGGCCGGAAGACTATCACGCCCGCATCGATGACCCGTCGCTCGAGATCGATGAGAACACGCTACTGTTCATGCGCGGCACGGGGCCGGTCGGCTATCCGGGCGGCGCCGAGGTCGTCAACATGCGCTCGCCCGACTATCTCTTGAAGAAGGGCGTGCGGGCGCTGCCGTGCATCGGGGATGGACGCCAGTCCGGTACGTCCGGCAGCCCCTCCATTCTGAACGCGTCGCCCGAGGCGGCGAACAACGGCGGGCTTGCACTGCTGCGGACAGGCGACCGGGTGCGCATCGATCTCAACAAGCGCACGGCCAACATCCTGATTTCAGACGAGGAGCTGGAGCAGCGGCGCAAGGAGCTGATGGCGGCCGGCGGCTACAAGTACCCGGAGAGCCAGACTCCCTGGCAGGAGATCCAGCGTGGTCTCGTCGATGAGCAGAGCCGCGGCGCTGTGCTCAAGAACGCCGTCAAGTATCAGCGGATCTCCGAGACGAAGGGCATTCCGCGCGACAACCACTGATCGAAACGGAGTCAGCATGGGGCCGAAGGCGACGACCGCGACCATGATCTCGGCCATGCGGTACGAGGATCCGACTGCCGCGGTAGACTGGCTGTGTCGCGCCTTCGGCTTCAAGCCGCACGCCGTTTACAAGGATGACTCAGGCAGGGTGGTCCATGCCGAGCTGTCGTTCGGTAACGGCATGATCATGCTGGGGCCGAACGTCGAGAGCCCGTTCGGGCGGTACATGACCATGCCGAAGGACACGGGCGGGCGCTGCACGCAGACAATTTACGTCATCGTCGATGACGTGGACGCCCACCACGCTCAGGCCAGCGCCGCAGGCGCGAAGGTCGTCATGCCGCTGAGGGACGAGTCCTACGGCGGCCGGGAATATTCCTGCCGGGATCCCGAAGGGCACGTCTGGACCTTCGGCACCTATGATCCATGGGCGCAGGCGTCGGGTGCGGCAGCCGGGTGAGCAGCCCCGCAGTCTCGCCGGCCCTCATGCTCTGATGAACGCCAGCAGGTCGTTGGTCAGCGGTTCCCGGCAGGTAACGGCTAGGCCGTGCGCGCCGCCCGGGTAGACCTTGAGTTCCGCATTTTTAACGAGCTTCGCCGAGGCGCGCCCTGCGGCATCGATGGGCACGATCTGATCGTCGTCCCCGTGGATGATCAAGGTCGGAATATCGAACTTCTTCAGGTCTTCCGTGAAATCGGTCTCAGAGAAGGCCTTGATGCAGTCGAAGGCACCCTTGAAGCCGACCATCATGCCCTGCAGCCAGAAGCTGTCTATCGCACCTTGCGAGACCTTCGCCCCTGGTCGGTTGAAACCGAAGAACGGCCCTGAAGCCAAATCTTTGTAGAGTTGTGATCGGTCGGAGAGCGTCGCCGCGCGCAACTCGTCGAAGACGCTGATCGGGAGTCCGCCCGGATTGTCTGATGTTTGAAGCATCAGGGGCGGGACGGCGCTGACGAGCACTGCCTTTGCCACGCGGCCTGTCCCATGGCGCCCGATGTAACGGGCGATCTCACCGCCCCCCGTTGAGTGTCCGACGAGGACGACGTCGCGCAGGTCGAGAGCCTCGATCAACTCGGCAAGATCATCGGCATAGGTGTCCATATCGTTGCCGTCCCACGGCTGGCTCGATCGGCCGTGACCACGACGGTCGTGCCCGATCGCGCGGAAGCCGGCGGAGGCGACCGAAAACATCTGCGATTCCCAAGCATCGGAATTGAGCGGCCAGCCGTGACTGAAGACGACCGGCCGCCCAGTTCCCCAGTCCTTGTAATAGATCTCCGTACCATCCCGCGTCGAAATCGTAGGCATCCGAGCGCTCCCACATTTTCGCTTTGAAGCTGCGCCGGATAACTGCGACTGCCGAGCCGAGTTCGAGGCGTGACAGTTTCGAAAGTTGATTTTGGTCAAAAATCCTTAACCACACTCACTCGGCTGCTGCCTCGGCCGGATGCGGCTGCTGAGTTTCCTCCTTGCGGGGCTCGAGTGCGGCGGCGATCGCCTCCTCGACCCGCTCGATCCAAATGAACTCGACGTCCTTGCGGGCTTCTTCAGGAATGTCGTCGTAATCCTTGCGATTGCGGGTCGGCAGTAGCACGCGCTTGATGCCAGCACGGGCGGCGGCGATCACCTTCTCCTTTATTCCACCCACTGGAAGCACCAGCCCCCGGAGGCTGATTTCGCCCGTCATTGCCGTATCGTTGCGCACGCACCGTTGGGCCAGGAGTGAGACGAGCGCGACGAAAATCGTGATCCCGGCACTCGGCCCATCCTTTGGCACGGCGCCCGCCGGCACGTGCACGTGAATATCGCTTTTCTCGAAGCGGGCGGGATCGATGCCCAACTGCTGGGCGCGATTCTTGACGATGCTGAAAGCAGCCTGCGCGCTTTCCTGCATCACCTCCCCGAGCTGGCCGGTGAGAATGAGCTTGCTCGAGCCCGGGATCCGTGTGGCTTCGACGAAAAGGATGTCGCCGCCGACGGGCGTCCAGGCGAGGCCGGTGGCAACGCCCGGAACGCTGGTGCGCATTGCCACCTCGTTCTCGAATTGCGGCGGGCCCAGGATCGCCTGCAGATCGCCCGCATTGATCCGGATCGGGCCGGCCTCGCCCTGCGCGATCCGCACGGCAGCGTGCCTGAGGGCCTTGCCGATCTCCCGCTCGAGGTTTCGTACGCCCGACTCGCGCGTGTAGTGCTCGATGATGTCCTCGAGAGCGGAATCCGTGATCTCGACCTGCTCCGGTTTGATGCCGTTCGCCTCCATTTGCCGCCGCACGAGATAACGGCGTGCGATCTGCAACTTTTCCGCTGCCGTATACCCAGCGAGGCTGATGACCTCCATGCGGTCGCGCAATGGGCCTGGAATGGTGTCCAGCATGTTCGCCGTCGTAATGAACACCACCCGGCTCAGGTCGAACGGTACTGCAAGGTAGTTGTCGCGGAACGTGCTGTTCTGCTCCGGATCGAGCACCTCCAGCAGGGCCGCTGCCGGATCGCCGTGAATGCCCGCGCCGAGCTTGTCAATCTCGTCGAGCATCAGCACGCAATTGCGCGATCCCGCCTTGCGGATGGCCTGGATGATGTTTCCGGGCAGCGCGCCGACATAGGTCCGCCGGTGACCGCGGATCTCGGCTTCGTCATGGACGCCGCCAAGGCTCACGCGCTGGAACTTGCGGCCCATGGCGCGAGCGATCGACTGACCTAGAGAGGTCTTACCGACGCCAGGGGGACCGACGAAGCACAGGATCGGCGCCTTGCCCTGCGGCGCGAGCTTCCGCACCGCCAGGTATTCGATGATCCGCCGCTTCACCTTCTCGAGGCCATAATGGTCCTCGTCCAGGATTTTGCGGGCCTGCTCGATGTCGATCGGCGGCTCCTCGGGAAGCTTCCAGGGCAGCTCCACCAGCCAATCGAGGTACGTCCGCACCATGCCATACTCGGCTGCGGCCTCTGGCATGCGGGAAAGGCGCCGCAATTCCTTGCGCGCGTGGTCCTCGACCTCCTTCGGCATCTCCGCCTTGGTGATGGCCTGTTCGAGGTCCGCCATCTCCTGGGCCTTGCTGTCCTCCTCGCCGAGCTGGCGTTGGATGGCGGCCATCTGCTCGCGCAGCAAAACCTCACGCTGCCGTTGGTCGAGAGCGGCTTTGGTCTGGCGGCTGATCTCCTGGGAAAGCCGAAGCACCTCGATCCGGTGCGCCAGCAGCTTGGAAACCTTCTCCATGCGCACCGCCAGGTTCACGGTCTCGAGGATTTCCTGCTTCTCGGACGATGGGATGTCCATGTAGGCGACGGCGAGGTCGGCCAGCGCGCCCGGTGAGGTCACCGCCTGGATGGTGGCGATCATCTCCTTGGGCGCCTGGGGCAGCAGTTCCAACGCCTCGATCGCCTGCCGCTGCAGATGCAGGAAGCGCGCCTCGATCTCGGGCGTCCGGGTCTCCGCATCGGGGATGCGCAGGACGCGCGCCACGAAGTAAGGCCATCCGCTCAGGAACTCTGTGACGTGGAAACGCTCCTCGCCCTGGCAGACGATGTGGTGCGTCCCGTCCGTGCCGGTAACGAAGCGGACGATGTTGGCGACCGTGCCCATCCGGTAGAGGTCGACCGGTTGGGGATCGGCCATCTCGGGATCGCGCTGGGCGAGCACGCCGATCTGCCTCTGCTCGCGCACCGCCTGCTGAATGGCCTGAACGGATCTCTTGCGGCCAACGGTGATCGGCAGGACCACCTTGGGAAAAAGCACCATGTCGCGAACCGGCAGTATGATGAGCGAATCGGCCGGCGGGCTGGAATCCTTGGGTGGTTCGGATGATGGGCGAGTGGCCTCCTGATCGACCATCAGATCTCTCCCGTTTTTTCGAGACGGATAAGCAGGCAGCCCTGGCTCGAGGACCAGCGGATGGACTGATACTGGCCCTCCGGCAGGCTGACGCGGCGTTCGAAGCGCCCCTGGGGCAGCTCCAGCCTGTGGATCGCTGCAGTCCGGAACGCTTCCGGTAATACGCGAACGCCAGCTATGACTAGATCTCTGTCCTGAATGACAGCCTGAACCTTGTCGGGGTCGACCCCGGGCAGGGCGATGAAGACAAGGACTTCGTCATCCGTCTCGAGGATGTCAACGGGCGGCCGCCACGCCGGCTGTCGAGAGGAGGTCGGGTAGAGGTCGAAGAGCTGTTGGTGCAGCCTCTCGGCCCGCATCAACATCTCGCAAGCCTCCGACCACATCCAGAATGGGAAGTTCTTGTCCATTCGAGCTCGTCCCGTGGAGTCGATATGTCTCGAGATTGGATCGCCGCGGTCACTGGTCAACTCAGTCGCTGCCGGGATCGATGTCCTTATCGGCAGTGATGTCCGGCAGGGCGCCGGTGCCGGGGGTCGCATCCTGATCCGTCAACTCCGGCCGCGCATGGGGTCCGGCAGGATGCATGCGCCGCGATGCTTTTTGGCGGCCGGGCCGCGTTGCAGGGTCCTTCTGAGTTTCATCCTTCTCAGCCTTCTTGCGGCTCATCTTCGACCGACTCCCTCCGGCTTTGGGTTTATCCGGTTGGGAACGTGTGGCCTCAGGTATGGTTTCGGCATGTCGATCGCGGCCCATCGTCGATGTCGGCCGAGCAAGTGTGCTCCGTCCGATCCGGCCATCGAGCAATCGCTCGCAAGTCTCCCAGGAACCAGCCTGCCCGCCGGACGTTTTTGCTCCAAGTAGCGTGCTGCGTTGCGAAATGATCTCGTCGAACGGTGCGGCTTCTGGGTCGTAAGCCGGAACGTACCGGGCGCGCTGGACGTTGCTCTGACGTAAGTCAATCTTGGAGGCCGGCATGGATAGCCGAATATGGTGGTTGATCGGGGCGGTCGTGGTTGTCGTGTTGCTCGTCGCGCTGCTGTTCCCGCGGGACGAACCGACGACAACGGCGACAACTCCACAGACGACGACATCGTCGCCTGAAAAGACGACTCCGCCAGCATCATCACCGCCCGCGACGACAAGCCCATCGACACCGTCGACCCCGCCAGCTGCCAGCCCGCCCAGCGGCGGTTCCGGTCAGCAGCAATAAATTCGAGCGGACGAACAGAAATTTGCGGGCCGCAAGCCTCAAGGCTTGCGGCTCGTCAGTGCTACACCAGCGATGATCAGGATGAATCCTACGACGTGATAAGTCGCCAGCGGCTCCCCGAGCAATCCGATGGCCATCAGTGCGCCGAACAGGGGGATGAGGTGCATGAAAATCCCGGCGCGGACACCGCCGATCAACTCTACACCTCGCGTGAAGCAGAGATATGAAAGAATGCTGGGAAAAATGGATACGTAGATAATTGCCAGGATCGTGAAGAGCGTCGGCTGAACGAATTTGCCGAACGCGAACATTTCCACGAGCACGAGCGGCAGGTTGAACAATCCTGACGCCAGAAACATGCAGAACAGAAACGTGATCCAGTGGATCGCGGGCCGCAGCCGCAGATACGCCGTGTAGATGGCCGTGATGGTCATCGCGAACAGAATCAGCAGATCGCCTCTGTTCAGGGTCAGCGTCAGCAACGCCTCAGGCTCGCCGCGTGAAACCACGACGAGCGCGCCCGCCATCGAGATGAGCGTTCCGACTATCTGCGTGACAGTTAGCCGGTCCTTGAAGATGAGGACGCAGGCGATGGCGATCAGGATCGGGCCGGTCGAGTTGAGGATGAGGCTGTTGAGAGCGGTTGTATAGTTGAGCCCAATGTACTGCAGCGTGTTGAACGCGCCTCCGCCGATCACCCCCAGAAAGCCAACGAACAGCCACTTCTCGCGCAGAACCGGCCAGTCGCGCATCAGGTGAGGCAGCGCGAAAGGCAGCACGATCAACGTTGCGAACGTCCAGCGCAGAAACGAGAGGGCCACGGGAGGGATCTCGCCCGCAGCGGCGCGCCCGAGCACCTGATTGCCGGCCCAGAAGACGGCCATCAGGGTCAAGAGCAGGTAGGCGTTGTCGAAAGCCTTGTTGGCCAGCCTGCGCAGCATGAATTCTCATGGCCTCTTTTGAAGCCCGCCGCGCAATGGCGGCGGGCCGGGGATCGGTTCGTTCCGTCCAGCTGAGCACTGGGCGGCTACTTGCCCCATCTCAGCGCAAGGGGCGAGACTTGGGCTGCCAGCTCGAGAAGCTCAGCCCGAGTTGCCGGATGTAGCGGCTCCAGGGGATGGCGTACAGCATCGCTCTTGATGACGCCGCCAGCTTGCATGACGGTCTTGGTGGCCCGGAGTCCACACTGCCGGTTCTCATAGTTGATGAGGGGCAGGATGCGGGCATAGGCGGCCATCGCCTCGGCCCGGCGGCCGGCGCGATAATGTTGCAGGACCGGCTTGATGAGGTCGGGCAACAGGGCGCTTGGCATGGTGCCCGTGGCACCGGCGTCGAGGTCCGCCATGAGCGTGATCGACTCCTCGCCATCGAGAGGCCCGGCGATGACCTCGCCACCCTGCGCAATGAGGGCTCGCAGCTTGGCCGCCGTTCCCGGCACCTCGATCTTGAAATAGCGCACGAGCGGAACCTCACGCGCCAGCCAAACCAGGAAGGGAACCGAGAGCGTCGTCCCGCTCATCGGCGCGTCCTGCACCATGATCGGGATGCCGGCGGCCTCAGCCACGCGCTGGAAATGTTCGAGAATGCCCTTCTCGTCCACTCTCAGCGTTGCTCCATGATAGGGCGGCATCAACATGATCATCCGCGCACCCGCCTGGGCTGCCGCGCGTGCCCGAGCCGCCGCGATCTGCGTGCTGAAATGGCTGCACGTGACGATCACCGGCACCCGCCCGGCCACG
>Ga0180220_1002535_pt1 | contig 11584 bp, 12 predicted proteins | sample eDN5th37CBELigBY_FD_151335 | JGI IMG/M metagenome (GOLD analysis project Ga0180220, IMG submission 151335) | Enriched backyard soil microbial communities from Emeryville, California, USA - eDNA 5th pass 37_C BE-Lig BY (version 2) (version 2) | ecosystem: Environmental > Terrestrial > Soil >... | reverse complement strand
CCTTCCACTTGAATCGTTGGCATTTGGAATCGCTTCCTTTCTTTCGGTAAATATGAAGCATCATCCCGATGGGAATGATACACGAATCTCTATTATTGCTTGTACAAAAGGTATTTTCAAGTGCTCCTGCTAATCAGTTCTGGTCGGCGATATTCCGGACGGATCCCCGTTGAACCAGTTCTATTCCGAGCTTATAGGTATCATTGACTTCTTCCCCATTAAGCATCTGAAAAAGCAAATGCGCCGCTAAAGATCCCGCTTCATGTTTGGGCTGGCGAATCGTCGTTAACGGCGGACTCATGTAACCGGCCTGCTCGATGTCGTCAAAACCGATGATCGAAATATCGCCAGGGATCGAATACCCGCCTTCCTCGAGTGCCGCCAGACCGCCGATGGCCATTTCGTCATTCCCGTAAAAAATCGCCGACGGGAGCTCCCCCTGCATCATCATCGTTTTTGTCGCGCGGTAACCTCCCTCCCGGACAAAACTGCCGCTAAGCCGCCACTTGGCCTTTTCGCTTAAGCCGCCCTCTTTTAATGCACGAAGATATCCCTTGTAACGTTCGCCGTTATCATATGAGTTTTGCGGGCCGCTTATATAAGCTATGGTTCGATGTCCTGAATCCAACAAGTGGCGCGTGGCGATATAACCGCCTTGTTCGCCGTCCACCAAAACGTTCGCCATCCCGCTGCCTGTAAGTTCCCGGTCCATCACGACGATCGGAAAACGTTCCGACGACGATTCCAGCAAAATTTCGTTCGGAATGTTTTGGGCCAATATGATCGCTCCGTCGGCCCTTTTTTCGCGGAGAAAGCGTACGGCCGTTGAATCCTGCGCTCCGATCGAGCTGCATGCGATCAGATCGTAACCGTTTGCAATCGCCACGTCTTGAATGCTGCGGATCAGTTCCGAATAATAAGGCCCGGAAAGATCGGTCAAGATGAGCATAATCGTATTGGTACGGCTCCTTTTCAAATCCATGGCAAAGCCGTTTTTACGGTAGTTCAGTTGCCTGGCTGCTTCGAGAACTTTTTCCCTGGTCTCTTTGCTTACTTTCGGATCCCCGTTTAATGCGTATGATGCCGTCGAGAGCGCAACTCCCGCCAGCTTGGCCACGTCTTTAATGGTCGCCACATGACCCCCTCCTTCCAACTTGAGTTCGTTATTTTCAGCCATTATTTTATTGTTTGGGCGGATCCATCTATGGCAAAAGTTGAAACGAAACTCATCCTTCTTCTCCATGGAGCCCGTGATGTAGTTATGCGGCCGTCAAGGGGCGGTCTGATCGCCGAATTTGAACATGGCCGTCCGGAACGATGAGATTAACATCCGCTGATCCGATGTGTGCAAAAACCGCCTTCATCCAGGGTTAATGATACCGGACTTGGGCGGTTTTTACAATGAAATCAATATTACACGGGTGTCTTGCATTTTAAATCGATGATTCGCCATCACCGCCTCATGTTCGACGTATCCATAGCAAAAAAACCCGCCGATGCGGCGGGTTTACCTTTGCGATGGAAAGTCTCTTCTTTGGAACCTTGCGAAAGCCCTTGGTTAAAAAAGAAGGGTCTTTGCGTATTGATCGCCTTCGAGCAAATCGTATTCGACCAATCGATAATCGTTCAAAAGCGATCGCTGTTCGGGGGTTAACTGCGAAATGATTCCCGAAGCGCCGATCAGCACGTTTTTATTCAGCCCCGGTATTTCGGATTTCACTTTCTCCAGCAGATTGTAATATGGCGGCATTTGCTGACCGCTCAGCTTGAATAACGTCGGCCCGATAAACGAAGGGCTGATGGTGCCGACAGAGCTTTTGCCGATATCGAAATTAGCCATATAAAGAAGCTTCGTCTCGTGTTTCAGCCGCGGATTTTGATCCCAACCCGCTTGTGTATATATGCCGGATGACAATGCCGGCAGGTGGTCGCCCCAAAATACGACGATCGTCGGACGCTTGATTTTCTTCAGTTCCTTGCTTAAATACGCAACGGCTTCATCCGTCAGTTTGGTGTCGTGCACGTACGTTTCCATTTCATCTTTATACTCCGGCTTCACGCCGCCGACCGTGATCGAATTTTCGCCGTTTAAGCCTTTCGTGAACGGAAAGTGGTTTTGCATCGTCACAAGGTGAAGGAAGGTAGGTTGATCCGAAGCTTGAAGCTCGCGAACCGCTTCTTTTACGGCAAACCTATCCGTGATATACCCGCTCGGCGTAAAACGTTCCGCGTTTTTCAAATCCTTTTCGCTCGTGAATTGGTCGAAACCGAGAATCGGGTATACCCGATTCCGGTTATAAAACGTATCGTCAAACGGGTGAAGCGCTTTAGTTTGATAGCCCTTCTCCTTTAATATGCTGACAATGGACGGGAGCGAAGACATTTTGACGATCCGCTGTTGATAAGGAATGGAGCCGTCTTTAAGAAAATACATCGACAATCCGGTCAGTGCTTCGAATTCGACGTTGGCCGTATTCCCCCCGAATTCGGGTGAAAGCAAATATCCGGAAGGCGTCGCTTGCTCATGCTGGTGGATAAACTTCAACGGATCTTCGCTAAAGGTATACGTCGGCAGCCGAGTGGGATCAAAAAACGCCTCGTCCATGATATACAAAATGTTCGGCTGCTCCTCGGGCGGCTTCGCCGTTCCACGATCGGGCAGATTGCGGTATCTGGTGGCGATTTTTTCAATCGCCTCTTTGCTGTATCCCTCGGGTTTCTCCATCAGCTTCTGGTTCAGGTTGCCCGTAAAGGCGTATACAAACCCGTTTTGCGAATAGTTCACCTTCTGGTTCCAAGGAATATTCTGATAGTTCAACGAGGTCGCGAGCGCGCTTTGTCCGGCGACCATCTGAATGAAACCGGCAATCATCACGACGGACACAACCGCCATGACAAGACGCAGCGGCAGCTGAACCTTGAGCTTAGGCAACTTGAACACCAAATACGCCAGCGCTGCGACGATGACAAGCGCCACGATGACGGCTGTCGGCGATATCATGCCATGCGTAATTTTGGTCATTTCCTTGGCATTTTTAACCTGCATCAAGTCCCAGGGAAAAAGCGGCTCGCCGGTCGTGCTCAGCTTTTTATAGTTGGCGATCGCCAGAATGCAGCATGCCAAAAAAGCGATGAGCGCGCCGGAATACACATTCGGAAGGATGGCCGCAAAAATAAGCAGCACAAAAAAGAAAAACAGGCTTCCGGAAATGTAAAGCCAATAATATTGCGAAATCCAGGCCAGAACGCTTCCCAATTTCATGTTCAGGGATGCCGCCTGCATGATGAAATTCAGGACAAACCCGCCCAGCAAAAAGGTAAGCAGCGTCGCTCCCAAACGCTTTGAAGGTTTAAACAAACGATGCACGTGTATCCTCTCCTAACTTTACTAGGCGGATATTATACTACATGTTTCTTAAAAGGAGATTAAAATAGAAAAAAGACTACTTTGCGGCTATTTTCGCTTCATGGCTCGGATCTTCTGCTTCGTCTCCGAATCAACGCGGGTGGACTCGATAATTTTTTGCAGCGCTTTGTTATAGGTAAAGTCATCGACCGTGCTGTTTTTCAAATAAGCGATGGTAGGAGCGGGCTGATGCACGTAACACATGGATAATGCCCACGCAACGGCCATTCGGACGTAATAAGCTTCATGCCGAATCCGATCCAATATTCGCAGCACGCGATCGATATAGGTTTCATCTATGTAATAATTCAGCAACATGACTACGCCAAAACGGATATCGTATTCCTTTCCGGATTGCAAATAGGGCTGAAGGAACTCCCACACCAGCTCCTTGTTCGTTTTGGTGAATTTAAGTCCGGCGCAAAACGTATCGCATACCGACCAATTGTCGATTTTGGGGACAAAAGAAGCGACGAGTTTCAGCTTTTCGGACGGGTCTGCTTTCACGCCGCCAATCAATATCCCCTGCAGCATGATTTCCTCAAAAAATTCGCCCGAAGCATGCTGCAAATAGGACCGCCAGTCCCCATTCTCCATGGCCTTTGCCAGTTTGCGCAGCTCAGGGATTCGTACGCCCAACAGATTGGACACGCCCGGAATGAGGGATGACGCAAACCTTTGATATTCTTCTTCTGCCAGCTCCAGCAGCTTCGCGCGAACGGCCGCGGTTTCCGTTTCCATCCTAAACTTCCTTCCTATTCGTAAGATATGGCCCATAAATAGATCGACGCTACGGAACCGTAAGGCGAATAACGCTGCCGATAGCGGTCAAATTGCTTTTTGGACAAACGGTCCAGACCGTACAGCTTCATCATTCCCCTCCGAATCGCAACATCTCCCCAGCTTACCACGTCGGGCCGTTGCAAGGCATGCAGCAACAGCATTTCTGCCGTCCACGCACCGATGCCGTTAAGCGAGGTCAACTTTCGTACGACTTCGGCGTCAGGCAGCCCGGCAAGCTCAGTCAGGCTGAGCTCCCCGCTTACGATTCTGAAAGCTATGGTGTGGATGCATGACGCTTTTTTTGCGGTCAACCCGCATGCCCGTAAATGGTCAGGGGATCGGGCAGCTATGACGGCCGGATCGATTCGGCCAAATCGGTGAAGCATCCTTTCCCAAATGGATTGCGCCGCCTTGACGGAAATAAGCTGGCCGACAACCGCCTGGCTCAATGCTTGAAAAATGTCCGGCGTCGTGGGGCGCTCTATTTTCCCCATCCTGTCCATTGCCGCGCCAAGTATGGGATCCGCTTTTTGAAGCGCCATGATTTCCGTCGCGCCGTACGTAAAAAACGTTGCGGATTCACTCAACATGCCCTTTTCGCCCCCTGTCTTTCGATTCATGACCGGCTAATTGCTTAAGGTTCAAATCCTTTTTGGCTGATGAACACATGTTCTTCCGGAAATACGTCAAGGAACCGTTCATATACGTTCCGGTATGCACAGGGGCCATACCATTCCTTCAGCCCGATTTCCTCATAAAGCCGTTCGATTCCCAATCTTCGGGTCCGCTTCCCTCCGCTTCCGTCGCCCATAAAATAATCATCGATGCATATCCGGTCGACAAGGGGACGCAATTTGGAAGGGAAAGCGTCCGTGCTCGGCAGAACGGGCGCAATCGTCGCCTGAGCCGGTACACCGGCTTCTTTCAATCGCTGCAACGTCCTTAATCTCGCTTCAATCGGCGGAGTTCCGGGGGTAAAATGCCGTCTCATGTCTTCCCTGTCGGTTTCGACGGTCATGCTGACACGGACTCTGTCTCCTAATCGAAGCAGCAAATCGACGTCGCGTTTCACGAGAGGGCTTCGAGTCTGAACCAGCAAAAAATCCGGCGGATCGCCCGCCATTACTTCCAGCAGGGAACGCGTAATGCGTTCCTTGGCTTCCACGGGCTGGTACGGATCCGTGCTCGATGACATAAATATCGTAACCCGACCTTTATTTTTTGCTCTGACCAGCTCTTTGCGGAACACATCCGCGGCTCCCTCCTTGACGTCCACCCAAGTCCCCCACGCTTTTCCGCGAAAGGCGGCCACCGGCATTTGCCGCACATAACAATAAGAGCAGCCGAATGAGCAGCCTGAATAGGGATTCAGCGAGTGGCTGTATCCGGAAAGGAAGCCGGTCCCTTTATTCAGCATCGACTTTGGCGTTTTATATTCCGGCGAATAGGTCATGGCTCCCTCTCCTTTCAAACTAGCCAAAATCGTCAGCGACTCCGATTCATGTCGCGTCATGAAAAATGATTCCCAAGCTGTATCTGGTGCCTGCCGACACGGTCCCCACTCCATGGCGCAGCGAAGCCCGGTAATATCCCCTTTTTCCTTCAACGGGCCGGAAACTCGTCGGAAATATGACGCCGGCTCCACGTTCCAACTTGATCACATGCCCCCGGCTTTGTGCGCGCGGACGCTGTTCGACCAACAGGAATTCGCCGCCTTCATAATCCTCCTCCCTCCGGTTTAACAGCAGGAGCACTTGAAAAGGGAAAAACACCTCGCCGTACAGATCCTGATGCAGGCAGTTATATCCCCCGGCTTCATACTTGAGGATTAAGGGAGTAGGGCGGACTTGCCCCGCTTCGTGACACTCGCTCAGGAAGTCTGAAAGCGCGTCCGGATAGCGGGGGGCCTTGCCCAACTGTTCCAGCCAGCGGTTAGCGGCTGCCGCAAGCGGCGAATAGAACGCCTCCCGAAGCTGCTGAAGCTGCCTGGGAAGCGGCGATTGAAAATATTTATATTCTCCGAGCCCAAAACGGTATCTTTTCATATCGATCGTTTTTCTGTACAGGTCTTCCGAATCATAAGAAGCGATCATCGCTTCACATTCCTCCGGAGCCAGGATCGGCTGGAAAAGGGCGAATCCTTGCTGATCCAAATCACGTTGGATAATACTCCAATCCAAAGCCGCAATCCGTTCGGCAACCTCTTTAAGCATGGCAGGCAACCTCATGCGTCGTGGCGTCCGATACCTGTTTCTCGATGGACAGCAGCCGCGACTTCATTTCGAGACCGCCGCGAAATCCGGTTAAGGCCCCGTTTTTGCCGATGACGCGGTGGCATGGAACCGACATGAGCACGGGATTGGCGCCGATCGCCGAACCTACGGCCCGGACCGCGGCAGGCTTGCCGATCGATTCGGCAATGTCCGAATAGGAGCGCGTCTCTCCATAAGGAATCAAACATAGAGCGTCCCATACCGAGCGCTGGAACGGGGTGCCGACCAAATCGCACGGCATCGTGAAGCGAACCAGCTTGCCTTCCATATAGGCTTCGAGTTCGGCGATATAAGGCGAAAGCGCCTTATCATCCCTGATCAGCTTCGCCGAGCCCAATTGTTTTCCCACCCACTCTTCCATCTCCTCAAACGGCTTGTTGGCCGAACCCACGTAGCATAGACCGCGCGATGTTGCAGCCAGATACAGCTTCCAGCCGCCGTGTTCCAGAACCGACCAATTAACTTGCCCCTCATTTTTCATCGAAAGCGCCTCCTTGGATCTATACACCCGTTTTCGTCATTCGTTTTCTGAATTCGTACGGGGTGATGCCGAATTTTCGTTTGAAGAGCGAAATGAAATATGACGTGCTCGGAAGTCCGACCTGGCTTCCGATATCGGCTACGGAACTGTTGGTGCCTGCGAGCCGCTCGCGGGCTTTTTCCAACCGGATCCCTTGCAAATATGTCACCGGCGTCACATTCATGATCTTCTTGAACGTCCGGTGCAAGTGGTACGGACTCCCGTGGAACATCTCCGCCAGCTTATTGAGCGTAATCGCGTTATCGTAATGCCGCTCCATATATCGGGTTATCGCGTCGACCCACTCGCGGTCCGGCAAGCGCTCCCCCGTCGGCTTGCACCGTTTGCATGGGCGGAATTCTTCCCGAACGGCTTCCTCCGCGCTGCGGAAGATCCGAACGTTTGCCCGATTGGGGGCTTTGGATTTGCATGAAGGTCTGCAGAAAATCCCCGTCGATTTGACCGCATAAAAAAATTTGAAATCATACGCGGCGTCGTTTCCGATAATGGCCTGCCATCTTTCCTCCGTCAGTTCCTCTTCTTGCACAATTTTCATATTCGCTCACCCCTTCACCCAAAGTATACCCTCTTTTTCGTCCGGAGGAAGGAATATCGGAATAGAAAAGCAAGATCGTGATATTCGAGACCGACGCTCGGCCGATAAACGACTGCTTCAACAAAATTCGATATCCGAAGCTTTCCTCACATCCGCAATCTCGCGAAACTGCCGGTTATGCTCATCGATGATCTCCTGGGCGGTTCGTCCACCCTGCCCCCATGTGCTGTGAGCATCTTCCACGACGGTGACGTCGTATCCCAACTCAGCCGCACCCCTGCTCGTCGCTGCGATGCATATATCGGTCTGGATCCCCGCGATGACCAGACTGCCGATTCCTTTATCCGTCAGCACCTGGCGCAGATCGGTTTCATGGAACGAATTCGGCGTAAACTTCTGGATAACGGCTTCGCCCTCAAAAGGCGCGATGGAAGGATGGATTTCCCAATCCGAAGTCCCCGTTTCAAGCTGCTCGCCCGGCCCTTCATTATGCTGCACGTAAATCACGGGTACGCTGCATCCTCTCGCTTTGTCCAACAAGACTTGGAGTTTTGACAGTAACTCTTCTCCGGCATAAACGGGGTCCGTCTCCGGGAACATGCCCCTTTGTACGTCAATCACCAATAACGCTTGCGAATTCAATCCCATCTTCCTCTCTTTGGATTCATTATTTTCATGCTGCGGCTCTAGGTTTTATATCATTTTATCAGGAACATACGTTCCTTTCAATGCGCGTTTCCTTCTTTATATCTCTACGGAGGTTTGAATGCATATTTGATCTTTCCATGGGGAGAATATCCACGAGGTGTTGATGATGGGTTTTTTTCAAAATTTAAGCAAATTTTTATTCACGCAAGGGCAAAGCACGGAACAAGTGACCGTCAAATCCGAAAAAAACGAAAGACCTTCCCATAATCATATATTGGATCAGTTTAAGGACTGCGTCGACTTTCAGCAGCGAACGTATCCCAACTGCCATGTACATATCCTTTATCTCCCGTTCCTGGTGGGACCGGAGCCGCTAAAGCGGGATATCGTTGATCCCCTTTCCGAAGCAACCGAGGACGAAGCGGCACAAATCTTTAAACGGTCCCAATATAAGCTGACGGGCGACGCCAAAGAATGCGTCAAAGGGATCTTGGACGGTCAAGCCGCCATATTTTTTCGGGACCTGACCTATCTCGTCGATATTTCCGAGCCCGTAGGCCGTTCAATCTCCCAATCCGAAACCGAAACGGTCATTTCCGGCCCCCACGACGGCTTTGTGGAAAATTTGTCGCAGAACCTTGGCGTACTGCGAAAAAAAATTAAAAGCACGCATTTAAAAACCGTCAAATTTGAGGTCGGTGAAATCGCCAAAACCGACGTAGTGTTGGCATATATCGACCGGATTGCGGACCAAAACATGGTGGAAGACTTGAAGAAACGGATTCAATCGATCGAATCCGACGCCGTTATGGATTCGAACATGCTGGTTCAGCTCATCGACGAAAATCCGAACTCCGTTTTCCCGCAGTTCATGACGACGGAGCGTCCGGACGCCATCGCATCCAAGCTGATCGGCGGCCGAATCGTGGGCTTTGTGGACGGAAGCCCTTCCGCATTCGTTTGTCCTACCAACTTTTTCGATTTTTTCTCTTCCCCGGACGATTATTATCAACGCTGGCTGCTGGGGTCCGCCTTAAGGGTTTTGCGATTCATCGGATTTCTCATTACGATCAGCTTTACGGCATTTTATGTATCGGTAACCACCTATCACTATGAGATGATCCCGCATACGATGCTTCTAAACCTGACAGAGTCCCGGGCAAAGGTTCCTTTCCCGCCCCTTATCGAGGCGCTGCTGATGGAGACGACGATCGAGCTGCTCCGTGAAGCCGGAGCAAGGCTCCCGACGAAAGTCGGCCAAACGATCGGCATCGTAGGCGGTATCGTGATCGGACAAGCAGCGGTTCAGGCCGGGTTCACGAGCAACATCCTCATCATCTCGGTAGCCACGTCAGCCATCGCATCGTTCACCATCCCAAGCTATATCATGAGCGCGTCCATCCGGCTGATCCGGTTTGGCCTGATCATCATGGCCGGCGTATTGGGAAATTTGGGGCTTATGATGTGCATCGGTCTGGTGGTGATCCACCTGGCGGGAGTGACCAACATGGGGACGTCCTATTTGACCCCGCTGGCTCCGATGAACTTTGCCGACTTGCTGGACACGTTCGTCCGCGGGCCTTTTTGGGGCCTCAGGAAGCGGCCTTCCATTTCGGATTCCAAAAACAAATCAACCAATAAAATGCGGAAATAAGGGTGAACAAAGTGAAAGAAAAATTAAACGTTTTCCATATCACCCTGCTCATATTCATGGCGGAAATGAACATCACCCTGTTCAGCCTCCCCCGCTTGATCGCCGAAAATATCGGCACGAACGGATGGATCGGCTACTTGGCGCTATCCGCCATCGCCACGTTTAATATTTTTTTGTATTGGATCGTATACCGTGTGGGCCGGGGTGCCTCGGCCTTTGAAATTTTAAAGTCCGCGCTGCCCAAGGCGGTCATATATCCGGTTTATTGGGGGTTGGCCATTTTTTGGATTTTCACGGCTTCCATCTTGGGTAAAAACTTTTTTTTGATTTTCCAGATGCTGTCGTTTCAAACGACCAATCCGATGTTCATTTTCCTGCTCTTCTGTGTCATGGTCTTCGCCCTCTTGATCAAGGATATTTACGGTATCGGCAAAGCCACCACGGTTTTTTTCTTCATGACAATTTGGACGGTGGGACTCACCGTGTATCAATTTAAGGATTGGGAGATCGTTCGTTTCACGCCGCATTTGTTTCAGGTTGCCTCCCAAGGCCATTCGTTTCGCAACTGGATGGAGGTATACAGCACGTTCATCGGCTACGAGCTCGCCTTGTTCCTATTCCCGCATGTCAATAAAAGGAGCAAATTGTTCCAGGGCGTGTTCATCGGGCACTGGATGGTTACCCTTGCTCAACTAGCCGTTGTACTGACTGCTTTCGGCTTTTTCAGCTTTCATCAAATCGAGTCGCTTTGAGAAGCCGCCGCAAAATCGACGTGATTTCCGCTTCCAACCTCCTAAAAGGCAAAAGATTGAAGGTTGCCATGCACGTAAAGGTCGAAGGCTCGCTGCTGGAGTATATCGGAAATTTGGACATGAAAAAGCCGGCCGAGAGGCGCAAGCTGGAAAACGAGATCCGGGAATCCATCCAAACGAAATGCCGCTCCTTGGTCCGCATGATGCAGGAAAAACAAACCGATCCGTTCGGAATCGGGCAATACGTGCGCAATGCGGTGCCCGTCGGCGTATGGCGGCATATGGATTGGAAGAAAGTGTATGCCGACGCGGATATTTCGGTCCACATCCAAGTCAAGATTAAGGATTACGGCAAACTGCAGCATTAGGAAAATACGATGGACGGCGGCCATATGATGAAAAAAAGCAGAGCCTTTCGGCTCTGCTTTTTTGGGTTGGTGCTGCTCGTCTATTGTGCTGGCTTGGCAAAAGAAAGATGATAAAGTGATGAAACTTAAGCTGCCTTCGTTTTTTCGGCTTTCCGGAACCGGACATTCACGAGCAGGATGCTTGCCAGAATCAAAAGCAGCCCGAACACCAGGTTCAGCGACACATGTTCATTTAAGAACAACACGCTCGAGATGATGGAAACCAGCGGAATGAGAAAGGTATACGAGCCGACCTTGCTGGCCTCGCCCTCGTGAATTAGCTTGAAATAGACGAACCAGCCGAGGGCAATGACAAATACGGCAATAAACGCCGTATCCATAATAAAAGGCATATTCCATTTGATGTCCTTCCAGCTTTCCATTTCCGATCCTCCGGCCAGGAGGATGATCCCGCCGATCGTGACCTGCATCGCCGTAAGCCAGAGGGAATCGACGCGGTGCCCGATTTTTTTGACATATACCGTGCCCAGCGCCCAAGTGAGCGCCGTGACAATGGCAAGCAGGATGCCAAGCGGAGAAATGTTTCCGGTCATGCCGCCGATACTCATGGTAGCTACGCCGACA
>Ga0180220_1002534_pt1 | contig 11585 bp, 7 predicted proteins | sample eDN5th37CBELigBY_FD_151335 | JGI IMG/M metagenome (GOLD analysis project Ga0180220, IMG submission 151335) | Enriched backyard soil microbial communities from Emeryville, California, USA - eDNA 5th pass 37_C BE-Lig BY (version 2) (version 2) | ecosystem: Environmental > Terrestrial > Soil >... | reverse complement strand
CGCGACCGAAGCCCCGATCCTCGCCGGCTGCCTGGCCCACGTCGACTGCCGAGTCGTCGACATCCTCCCCGGCGGCGACCACGAAATCTTCATCGGCGAAGTCCTCTCCGGCGCCGCCCAAGACGGCGACCCCCTGCTCTACTACCACGGCCAATACCGCCGCCTCGCCGACTGAAGTTCTCCCCCGGTTCCCCTCCTCCCCGGGAACGCCAATCTCCCGATCGGCGTATGGGCCAATGGCCGAGGGTGGAAGAGCCGATCAGGCGATCGGCGTTCCCAGCGGGAGCATTCCGCGCGGTCCGCGCAACCCGCATGAAAAAAACTCGCCCTCCTGAAATTTCGAGGCTCTTCGCGTGGAACTTATGACTTGGGGAGATTCCGTTTCCAGACGAAGCTCTTTGATAATTCGGAGGATGGGGCGCGCGGAGGAACGCGAAAAAAGCGCCGAACGAACCCAATTCTTCGTTCGGCGGTTTGACGCAAGTTCGCGTCGCCAAAGGGCTTGGTTTGGATTCGCGCCGCGCCGAACGAACCCAAAATTCGGCGCGGCGGCGGGTTAGCGGGTGACGTTGTCGGTCACGCCGGGCCAGTCGTCGGTGCGGAAGGGGGTGGTGGGGAGGCCGACGTTGCTGTAGAGGTTGCAGACCGGGTTGTCGGCCCAGCCGTAGCGGACGGCCTCGGGTTCGGAGACCTGGTCGGACCAGACTTCGACGGTGTTGGGGCCGGTGATTTTGGCGTCGGCCCAGACGAACGCGCGGTCGGCGCCGGCGATGGCGAAGCCCACCGGGGCGTTGACGTCGAAGGGACGGAAGCCGCCGTCAACGTGGTCGAAGGTTAGGACGATCCTCCCGTCCTTCTTCTCCATGCTTTTGTAGGTGGGGCTTTGGGCGGCGACGTCCACGCCGTAGTCTCGGGAAAGGGCCCAGCGGGCCAGTCGCTTGGCGACGTCCTGCTTGTTGCGGGGGTGGATGTCCTTCCCCTCGCCCAGGTCGATGATGACGGCCTGGCCGGTGTTGGGGAGCCGAAGCGCCATGGTTTGCGCTTCGCGAAGCTCGGCCCAGGCGCTGTCGGCGGGGTCGGGCTTCTCTTGAAGGAAGTCGGCGAGCTGGACCCAGTAGAAGGGGAAATCCCCTTGGCCCCAAAGGTCGCGCCAGGTTTCGATCATGAAGGGGAACATGTCGCGGTATTGATGGGCTCGGCCGACGTTGTTTTCCCCCTGATACCAGATCACGCCCCGGATGCCGTAGCCGATGGTCGGCAACAGAACGCCGTTATGGATGTTGCCGGGCCGGGCGTTGGGCCGCATCTGGGCGTCGGGGTTGGGGACGGCCTTGGGGGCGGGCTCGCCTTCGGCCTTGGCCTTCGCCGCGGCGGCCTGGTATGCCTCGAACGCCTTTTTGGCCTCGGGGTACGCCGCTTCGCGCTCGGCCCAGGAGTCGAGCAGGTCTTTGTACTTCGGGTCGGCGGCCAGTCGGTCGCGGGGGATCCAGGCTTCGCAGGCCGAGCCCCCCCAGGCGTTGTCGATCAGGCCGATGGGAACGTCGAGCGTTTCCTGAAGCCGTCGGCCGAAGAAGTAGCCGACCGCCGAGAACGAGGCGACCGTCTCGGGTGAGCAGATTTGCCAGGCGCCTTGGAAATCGCGCTGGGGCTCCTGAGTCCCGACCTGCGGCACCGAGATCAGGCGGATTTGAGGGCGATTCGCCGTCAAGACCTCAAGGTCGGCGTCGTTGGAGGCGGAGACGGGCCACTGCATGTTCGACTGGCCCGAGCAGATCCAGACCTCGCCGACCAGCACGTCCTTAAATGTGATTGTGTTCTTTCCCTCAACGGTCAATTTCAATGGGTCGCCGACGGAAAGCGGGTCGAGCGCGACGCGCCAGGCGCCGTCGTCGCCGGCCTTGGTGGTTTTGGTCTGGTCGGCGATCTTGACCGTCACGTCCTCGCCGGGGTCGGCCCACCCCCAAACGGGGTTCGCCTGGTCGCGCTGCAGGACCATGTGATCGCCGAAGATCGACGGCAATTTGACCTCGGCGCGAACCGACGATCCCGTCGCGAGCAGCGCGACGGCCAATCCCGCGATCAGCCCGCGACGGAGGTTTGTGGACAACTCTCGAAGCATCATCGCTCCCTTCCAAAAGTCAAAGGGGTTACATGGGTTGACGTTGAGTCACCAGGCTCGGCCGCCGCCGCCGCCGAAGCCGCCGCCGGAGGATCCGCCGCCGCCGAAGCCGCCGCTGGACCAGGAGTAGCCGCCGCCTCGGCCGGAGCCGACGCCGCCCGTGGAGCGGGGCCGGCTGGGGAGCGTCCGGTTCATCGCCCAGATCGAGCGGTCCAGGTCGTTGACCAGGACCCAGGTGGAGAAGTCGCCCCGGCCGGCCGGCTGATACCAGTCGGGGGGCTGGCGGTACAGGTCGGCGAACGCCTTGCCCCAGCGGGTTGAGAGGCCGAAGACGATCGCGTAGGGCAAGAGCCGCTCAAAAACTCCCTGGCGCTCCTGCTCGCGGATGTCGTCAACCTCGGCCCGGCGGATGTACTCCTCCAGGCCCGAGATTTTCTCCCAGGCGATCCGCCCCTTTCGGGTCTTTCTGGACATATGACGACTCGTCACGAAGACCGTCAGGGCCGACAGGACCCCCGCCACCATCGGCGGGATTGGGAAAACCCGGCCGATCCAAACCAACTGGATCAGGCAGGCCAACCCCAAACCGAGCGCCGTCAAGGCCAACCCGACGGCCAGGAAGCCGGTTCGGACCCGCTCGGGATGGCCGTCGAAATAACGGGAGCGGGCCAGCCCGCCGTACAGGTCGTCGGTGACGCTCTTGATGACCGGGTAGAACGTCTCGTTCAGGTCGCTCAGCAAGACGCTCTCGCGCCCATTGAAGATCCGGTCGAAGATCTTCCGCTCGAAGGGCTTCAGCCCCTTCGGGCCGCGAAGGCGGATGAAGCGGTAGTCGGTGGAGGAGAACCAACCCTCCGAGCCGACCTCCTCGATCTTCAAGTACCCGCGGACCGCCAGGTCCACCAAGGTCGCCGAGATGTCGCCCTGGTCCACCCGCTCGTCGATCAGGGCACCGACCTCGGCGGGCGAGAGGCCGTCGGGAGGTTCGTAGTGGACGACGATCGTTCCCATCCCGGGCGCGTCGCGGCCCCAGGCCCGCCAGGCGAGAAAACAAAGGAGAACGGTGATCGGAAAGACGGCGTAGGGAAAGTTGTCGACCAGCCACCAGCCCGCCTCGCGCCAGAACCCCGGCCGGGCCACCGCGTCGGAGGGCATCGTCAGCTCGACGGTGATCCCCTCGCGCTCGCCCAGCCGACCGGTCTCGTACTCGATGGTCCGCTCGTCGAGCCGCTTCACCCGGAAGTCGCGTCCCTTGGCGCCGAAGCCTCCGGTCCAGGCGTCGTAAGAGAGCTGTTCGTCGTCCAAATCACGGGGGAGGTGAACCGTCACCCGGGATCGATCGATGGGAACCGTCCACTCGGTTCCGGTGGCGTTCCAGCGCAGGACCGCGTCGCCCCCGTCCGACCAGGCGTGGTTCCCTTGCCAGATGATCGCCCGCTGAACCTCGTAGCGAATCCGATACGTATGACGGCCAACCACCTTCCGCGCCGGGTCGCCGATCCGAAGCTCGACCAGGTTTTCCGAATAAGAGACCGACGTCTCGTGATCGCGACCCTCGCCGTCGTCGACCCCCAGAAGCCGAAACCGGAGGGAGTACAGATGCATGCCAACCGCGTATCGGATGGGAATTTCGCGGATGATGCCGTGATGCGGACGCTCGAAATCGACGTCGATCGTCTCGGTCACGCCAAGCTCCGCGTCGGGGCGGATTTGGAGATCAACATCAAAGAAGGTGATTGACCAATCGTCGGCCCGAGCCGACGTTCCGAACGCGCCGAGGATTGCGAGCAGCGCCAGCCAGAGGATCGATGTCGTGGATCGTTTCCAGAGCCAGTGGCAAGCGAGTTTGCAAATCATCATGTCAGTTGGCGTCCTGAGCGGGCCGTTCGCCGAGATCGACGCGGGGCGCCGCGCGTTCGGTTTGGTCGATCTGGAAGTAGTTCCGCTCGGCGAAGCCCGCCGCCTGGGCGATGAGCGAGGAGGGGAAGCCTTGAACCAGGATGTTGTAGTCGCGGACGACGGCGTTGTAATAGCGCCTGGCGTACTGGACGTTGTTTTCGATGTCCACCAGCGACTTGTGCAGTTCGGCGAAATTGCGCCCGGCCTTCAGGTCGGGATACGCCTCGGCGACGGCGAAGAGCCGGCGGACGGCGTCGGAGAGGCCGTGCTCGGAGATGCCCCGCTGGGCGATCGTCCCGGCGCTTTCGGCTCGCGAGCGGGCTTCGACGACGTGTTGGAGCGTCTCCGACTCGTGCTTGGCGTATCCCTTGACGGTCTCGACCAGGGTGGGGATCAGATCCCACCGCCGTTTGAGTTGGACGTCGATGTCGCTCCAGGCCCCGTCGGCCCGCTTGCTCAGCCCCACCAGTCGGTTGTACGTCAACGCCAGGTACGCGAGCACAAGCGCCACGACCCCCGCCACAATCCAGAAGCCCACCGCGACACGCCCCTTTCCCATGGTCCCGTTTCGCCTCGCCTCGAACCTCCGCCCCACCATCGTATTCGCCCCGAAGGCCGGGTCGAAGGGGGTTGTGGCGACCCAACGAGATTCCCGGCCGGGGGCTCGGTCGGCGCGGCGAGGGTCCGCTCTGGCCCCGACCCCCGCGATCGTGGCAAACTGGAATATGGCCTCTCTTCACGAAACCTGGTTCAACGGGTGGACGCGAACATGAGCGCGACGATCGATCAAGCCCAGCGGGAAAAAGTCTTTTACCCCGATTCCGACGGTCAACCGATGGCGGAAAACGCCCTCCAATTCAAGTGGATCGTGCTGGTCAAGGAGGGTCTGGAGGCGGTCTTCCGCGACGACCCCAACGTCTTCGTGGCCGGCGACCTGCTCTGGTACGCCCAGGAGGGGGACCCGACGATCCGCGTCGCGCCCGACGCGATGGTCGTCTTCGGCCGCCCCAAGGGGCATCGCGGCTCCTACAAGCAGTGGGAGGAAAACGGGATCGCCCCCCAGGTGGTCTTCGAGATCCAATCGCCCGGTAATCGATTCGGCGAGATGCTGCGGAAATTTCGCTTCTATGATGAGCGGGGCGTTGAGGAGTATTACCTTTACGATCCGGACACCGGCGAGCTGGAGGGCTGGCGTCGCGAGGAGGGGAGGCTTCGCGAGATCCCCGAGATGAAGGGATGGGTCAGCCCCCTCCTCGGCATTCGGTTCGACCCCGGCGAGGGCCCCGACGACCTGAAGATTTACGGCCCCGACGGCTCCCGGTTCCGCACGCCTCAAGAGATCTTGGAGGACGAAGAGGCCCTGAAGCGGCGCGCCGAAGCCGAGCGCCAGCGAGCTGAGGAGGCCGAGAAACGCGCCGAGACCGAGCGCCAGCGCGCTGAGCGGCTGGCCGCGCGGCTCCGCGAGTTGGGCGAATCGATCGATTGACGGCGGCTCGGCTCGGCTCATCGAGGGGTGGGTGGTCGGCGCGGGGCTATCCAAGGCTGTTGGCGTAGCCGAGTCCGCCGATGGCGGCCAGGAGGATCAGGATGCCGAGCGCCAGTTGAACCCGGCTGGCGCGGGGCGCGTTTCGCCATTCGCCGCTGAGGACTCCCAGGGCGTTGGCGACCAAGACCATGCTCGACATCAGGATCGACCAGCCCAGCGACTTGCCCAGTTCGCCGAGCCGATTGGCGCCGGCGCCGTAAAGTCCCATGCCGGCCATCCAAAGCAGGCCCATCACCAGAGACCAAAACATGTTGATCCCGCTTTGAGACGATCGATACCGCGCCCCGGTGCCGTTTTTCCAGAGCATGCGGAGGGCGAAGCCCGCGTTGCAAAGGAAAAGCGGGACGGTCAGGATCGGCCAAAGGGCGTTGGGCGCGACGTGCGCGGCGACTCCTTGGCCGACGGCCCGCCCGTAGATTGGTTCTCCCCAGGCGAAACCGAGGTTGCCGCACGAAGAGAGCAGGCCCGAGGCCACGCAGATGAGCAGCCCAAGCCGATACGACCGCCGGCCCGTCCCCGAGCCCTGGTCCTCGGTCTCCTTCCAGCGACCCGCGAACGAGCAGACCGCCACGCCGAGGAGCATGGTCGCCAGCGAAGCCCCCGTAACGACGCCCTGGAGGGTTGAAAACCGGCTCGGCGGCATCAGGAGAAGGGGGACCAGCGTTCCGCTCGTCGCCGCGACCCCCAGAATCACCGCGAAGCCCAGGGCCAACCCGATCGCGTCGACCCCGAGGCCGAACGTCACCGCCCCGACCCCCCAGCCGACGCCGAAGAGGACCACCCAGAACATCGCGCTGGCCGACGCTCCGCGGTACACGTCCGCCAGGTCGGGGATCGTCGCCAGGGCCAGGGCCCAGGGGGCGATCAGGTAGGCCGTCGCGGCGAACGGCAGCCAGTAGTTCTCCCACTCCCAGCCCTTGACCCACTTGCTCGGCAAAAGGAAGCTCCCTTGGAAAGCCCCCGCCAGCAACACCGTCGCCAGGCCGATCCACATCTCTTGCGTCACGAGCTCGCTCCGAAATCGTCGTCCCGAACCGTTTCGACCACCCCTCGCGACTCAGTCCCACTGATTAATGATGATCTCTTTGTCCGTTTCCGCCGACTCGATCAAGGCCAAGACCACCCGAACGGCTCGGGCCGCCTCGATCCCGGTGTTGAGCTTGGGCGCCTGGTCGGTCGCCACGCAGCGGCAGAACTCCGCCAGTTCGTCCCGAAGCGCTCCGCGGGCCGAGCCGAAGACTCGGGGATCGTAATAGATGTCGGGGGCGCGGTATCCGCCCTCCTCCCAGAAGCTGAGCGCGGCGGGAACCAGGTTCAGGTCGGCCACCCCCTTGGCGCCGATCACTCGGAAGGCGTCGTCCAGGGCGATCCCCCCGGCGTCGGGCAACAGCCAGATGGTCTCCACGACGCCGATCGCCCCTCCCTCGAACTCCAGGACGCCCAGGAACGTGTCGGGGAACCGCCGGCCCGTCACCCTTCGGCCGTGGCCCCGGACCCGCGTCACCGGCCGATCGACGCACCAGAGCATCTGATCGACGTCGTGAATGCAGTTCTCGATCGCCGGGTGGTTGCGGCCGTAAAGCTCCAAGAGGCTCACCGGCCGGTTGCGCCTCGCCTGCATCAAGACAACCTCGCCAAGCGCGCCCGACGCGACCCGCTCCCGGATCAAGGCGTATCGGGTGTCGAACCGCAGCAGGTGGCCGACGGTCAGGAACCGTCCGGCGGCCTCGGCCGCGGCGATCATCGAGCGGCAGTCGTCGAGGTTGGTCGCCAGGGGCTTCTCGACGAAAACGTGCTTGCCCCGCGCCAGGGCCGTTTCCACCGGCTCGCGGTGCAGGTGCTCGGGCGTCACCACGTCGACCGCGTGAAGCTCCGGCAGCGCGCAAAGCTCCTCCAGCGAGTCGCAAACCCGAGCGACGCCGAACTCGGCGGCGAGGCGCTTGGCGCGTTCGCGGTCCACGTCGAAGACCGCCGCGACCTCCGCCTCGGGGATCGCGCGGAAGGCCTGAAGATGGCTCTCGCCAAACAGGCCGCAACCCACCAACCCGATCCGAACCCGCTCCATGACCAGCCCTCCCCCGACGGATGAATCGCGAGCGCGTCTCTCGGGAGCCTCGCCCTCGCATTCAAGAGACGAACCCTCAAGCTAGCTCATTGTTCAAAATATGTTCGCAATTCAAAATCTTCTCCGCCAAATCGGCGGGACGGTAGTAGTAATGGTTCGACGCCTCGTAGCCGAGGGCCGAATGGCGGAGCGCCAGGCCGTAAAGTCGCTGGGCGAGTTCGCGCTCGTGGACGACCAGTTCGCGCATTTTGGCGCGGTTGGCGTCGTCGGCGGGGGCGTCGCGGAGGATGTAGAAGGCGAACTGGTTGGCGACGCTTCGGAAGTGGATCGCGCAGGTTTCGGCGATGGCCAAGTCGAAGGCGGCGACGTCGCGTCGGGCGGCCGGCGTCAGGTCGACGATTTCGCGGAAGAGGGGAAGCGCCCGCTCCCAGCCTTCGGCGACCTTGGCGAACTGGTCGCGGGCGACCTCGGGGGGATAGGCTCCGGCCCAGCTCTTGTAGTTGTCTTGAGGGAAGAGGATCATCCCGCTGGGGCGGCCCGACGGCCGGACCCGCAAGAGGTTGGCCGGGCCGTGTTGGGCGGGGATGATGTAGATGGCCACGCCGTAGGGGAACTCCTCGAACGCGTCGGAGTACGCCTTCCACGCCTCCAGAGCCTTGGGCGCGGCGGCCTCGCCGTATCGGTTGTTCGCCACGCGCTTCAGCACCGCGTCGACGTCGACCGGGTCGTCGGTTCCGAAGGCGATCTCCTTGATGGCCTCCAGGTTCGGCGAGGGATATCCTCCCAGAGTCCACGATTCCTGAAGACCGCTGACGCCCGCCTTGGCCAGGTTGGCGCCGTGGCGGGCGACCAGATTCAGCGCCGGGATGTAGGGAGTCGCCGAGAGTTCCCAGGTGTTGTTGAATTGGCACTTGGACATCGTGGCCACGCCCGCCTTGTCGGCCAAGGCCCAGTGCGCCGTGGCCCTTGGACCCGGCCCGACCACCGAAATCGAGTACTCGCCGGTGACCGCCTTAACCCCCCCGCGCTCGATGGGGATGCTCCACTCGCTGACGCTTTGGAAGCGGCTGTCTTTCGGAAGTCGGGGGATGAGGTTCGTCGCCAAGGGTTCGGTCCATCCCCAATCCCAGGCGATCACCTCGGCGGTTTGGCTCGCGCGCCGAACTCCCCTGTGGATTGCCTCCAGAACGTCGCCCACTCCGTCCCAGATTTCCCGGCCGGAGCATCGGGGGCAGGTCGTCTGCCGACCATGCGAGAAGCAGTTGGTCGGGTTCTCCGACATCGTGATCGAGAAGACGCCCCCGAGCCCAGGCGCTCGTTCGAAGATGTGGGTCAGGCTGTCGGCGATCCAGTCGCGGACCTTCTGATCCGCCGCGCACATCGCGAAGCCGTCCCCCTGCTCCGCCCCTCGCGTCTCCTCGCGGCCCTTGAAGAACTCGGCGGGCCTTGTGCGGGGCTCATTGATATACAGGTAAATTTTCATCCCGTGCGAGTTGACCCGCTCGATCAGCTTGGCGAGGTTCGCCAGTCGGGTTTCGGACCCTTCGCCGAATTCGGGAAAATCCTTCGCGGGGGCCATCTCGCTCAAAACGCACTGCATCCAGACGCCGTTGACGCCCACCCGTCGCAGCCGATCCAAATAGCCGTCGGGGAACGGGTCGATGTCCGGCTCCATCAAGGGATCGCCGTAGAGCGCGAAGTAGGAGTAGAGGAACCGGGGGTCGAATCGGGCCTCGCGCTCGGTTCGACCCTGATCCAGGAACGGGCCGCCGTGAAACTCCATCTGGTCTTGGACCCAGCCGATCGCCTGTCCCAACGCGGTCTCGCCGTTGGCCGCGACCTCGACCCGATCCGGCTCGACCGTGACGACGAACCGCTCCTTGCCTTGGCCGAGCTTCGGGTCGATCCGAAGCGTCAAGGCCCGCTCGGCCTTCGGATCAACCTGGGCCTTCATCGCCTCGTGGAGATAGGTCGAGAGCCGCTCGACCATCTTAGGGTGGACCTCCCCCTCCCCTCCCACGCTCCAGCCGGTCGAGAGATCGACCTGATCGGCGGCGGCCTTGGCCGAGTCGTTCCGGCGCGACGGGTGATGGGTGTCGCTCAGCCGCTCGACGAACCGAAAGGCGGGCTCGCCCGGCTCGTCAAGCTCCGACCCGAGACGCCCGCGGACCACCTCGCGAATCGAGGCGGCCTTTTGCTTCGCCTCGTCGTTCGGCTCGGCGTAAACGAGCTTGGGGCAATCGACCTTCGGCCCCAGCTTGATCGCCAGGAAGTCGTCCTCCTTCAGAGCGAATTCGAACCGCTCGGGCGTCCAGCCGAGCAACTGGATGATCTGCTCGTTGGGGAGCAGATACCAGTTCTGGCGGATCACGCTGATGTAGATCCGGCGCAGTTGGTCGGCCGACAATTCGGGCTTGGGACCCAGGCCCATCGACTCGCCGATGGCCCGCAGATCCTCGGGACGGCACCCGGCGACCTCGGCCATGCGGTCCAGCCCGGCCAGTTCCCAGTTCCGCCAAACAAACTGGTGGAGGGCGTCGGGGAAGTGGGGTTCGGGATCGCGTTGGACGGCGGCGCCGGCCGCGAGTCCCATCGCGCCCGCGGCCAGGGCCGGAAACGGGGGCAAGCCCATCGCTCCGACGGCCAATCCGCCGGCCCCGCCGAAGAGAAACGCTCTGCGCCGCATCCGATTCGCCCTCGCTCCGACCTGGTTCTGTTTCGGTCTTCGTCAATCGTGTTCGCCTTCGTCCGGCTGGCCGGATCCGCCCGGACTTCCGGCTCATTGTGACCGCTCGGGAATCCCCCCGCAATTCCCCGCCGCTCCGGCCGTGATTTCGCGTTCGCGGCACAAGAAGGGCGACCCGACGATCCGCGTCGCGCCCGACGCGATGGTCGTCTTCGGCCGTCCCAAAAGGGCATCGCGGCTCGTATAAGCGATGGAGAGGAAGAGGGGATCGCCCCCCAGGTCGTCGTCGAGATTCTCTCCCCCGGAAATCGGTTCTCCGAGATGCCGCGGAAGTTTCGGTTCCACAACGATCGGGGCGCTGAGGAAGACCACATTGGCGATCCCGACACCGGCGAGCTTGAGGACGGACGGCGCGCGGAGGGAGAGCTTCGCGATATCAGAAGGAGATGCGCCGATGCGTCAGCCCCCGTCTCGGCATTCGGATTCGAACCCGGCGAAGGTTCCGGCGATCTGAAGATTTACGGCCCTAACGGCGCCCGGTTTCGCGCCTCAAGAGATGCCGGAGGGCGCGCTCGCGCCCGAGTCGGAAATCCATGGAATTCCCTTGGGCGGATCTTTCGAATCCGGAACCTGGGAACCATGGAGACGCCGAGAGTGGGACGGCCCCGAGGGAAGACCCAAAAGCAACGCGCCGATGGGGTCGAGAAACTCCTCGAGTCCGAACGACAACGCGCCGAACGTCTGGCCGCGCGGCTTCGCGAGTTGGGTGGATCAATGGATTGACGCTGGCGCGGGTTTTGGCAAATATCGATTTCATCCATCGTCATCGCCGAAAAGCGAACTTTACTTTAGATGGTCTCCTCACCCGAATGAGCGTCGTTGCTTCAGAGGGAACGGTCGATGAGCAGCGCCTTGAGGCAATGCCGGGTCTGCCGAGCAAGCTTCCCCGTCGTCACGGGGGGAGAGGCGCAGGACGAGTGCCCGAGGTGTCGGGCCGACGATCTGGTGATCGAGTTGGAGGACGAGGACGTCTCGTTCGGGCCCAAGCACGTCGCGTCGGCCTTTCGGGGGGAGATCCCGGTCGGGCGGTTGCCGTGGTCGTATCGGCTCTGGATCCTGGTCGTCTCCTGCGTGATGATCGCGCTGCCGCTCGTCTATCTGGGGATCATGGCGGCGGCGATTTACGTGATGTACTGGCACGCGACCCGCGACATCACGATTTTTGAGAACGTCAAGGACGGCCGGGGCGCGATGCTGGGGTACTTTGGCC
>Ga0180220_1002533_pt1 | contig 11586 bp, 9 predicted proteins | sample eDN5th37CBELigBY_FD_151335 | JGI IMG/M metagenome (GOLD analysis project Ga0180220, IMG submission 151335) | Enriched backyard soil microbial communities from Emeryville, California, USA - eDNA 5th pass 37_C BE-Lig BY (version 2) (version 2) | ecosystem: Environmental > Terrestrial > Soil >... | reverse complement strand
AACTCCGGCGGGTGCACCTCCCGCGTCCCGGGCACGCCGACCTCGTGGGTGTCCTCAAATACGACCGCATGGACGCGCGCGACATCCTGGAGCGGGCTTCTGCACGTGAGACGACTGCCCGCGTCGCGGCCGGTGCAATCGCCCGCCGTCTGCTCGCTGAATTCGGCATCCGGATCGGCAGCCATATCGTCCGCATGGGCGACGTGGAGGCGGCGCCGCCCGCACAGTGGCCTGACGACATCAACGCCGTGGCGGACCAGTCGCCCGTTCGCACCCTCGATCCGGAGGCCGAGAGGCGGATGATCGAGGCGATCGACGCGGCGAAGGAAGACGGTGACACCCTCGGCGGAGTATTCGAGGTCGTCGTCACCGGGCTCCCGATTGGCCTCGGCAGCCACGTCTCGTGGGACCGCAAGCTGGACGGCCGCATTGCGCAGGCGCTGATGTCGATTCAGGCGATGAAGGGTGTCGAGATCGGACTCGGCTTCGAGGCCGCGCGCCGCCGCGGTTCTGCAGTGCACGACGAGATCGAGGCGGAGGATGGCACCGGAGGTAACCCGTCGCGGACCGGCGGGTACAAGCGGCTGTCCAACAACGCCGGTGGTCTCGAAGGCGGCATGACGACCGGCGCGCCGCTCGTGGCGCGTGTCGCGATGAAGCCGCTCTCCACCTTGATGAAGCCGTTGAAGAGCGTCGATCTGCGCACGGGCCAGGAAGCGAAGGCGGTCCGGGAACGGAGCGACGTCGCGGCGCTCGCCGCCGGCGGCGTCGTCGGTGAGGCGATGATGGCGATCGTCATCGCCGACGCGATGCTCGAGAAGTTCGGTGGCGACTCGTTGGCCGAGATGCGACGCAATTTCGACGCGTACCTCGCGCAACTCGAACGCAGGCGCGAGGCGATCCGTGTGGCGGCGCTGGAAGACGCCGAGCGACCCGTCGAGACGGCAATCGAGGCGGACGCCACCGGCGCGATCCCCGACACGCCCAAAGGGTGAGCCCGCACGACGTCGACCGCATGCCCGAGCGGGTCCTGCTGATCGGCTTCATGGCCGCCGGCAAGACCACGGTCGGCAAGCGGCTCGCCGCGCTCCTCGGCTGGACGTTCCTCGACTTCGACGAGGAAATCGAACGGAGGATCGGTGTCCCCGTTGCCGAGATCTTCCGCCGCTATGGCGAGCCGTACTTCCGCGAACTGGAGGCAGCGCTGACGTTGGAGGTACACCGGCTGAAGGGCATGGTCCTCGCACCGGGTGGCGGCTGGATCACGCAGCCGGGGCTCCTCGACATCGTGCGGGACGGAACGTACGTCGTATGGCTGCGTATCTCGCCCGAGGAGGCATTGAAACGTGCACGCCGGACCATCAGTCGCCGGCCGCTCCTGGCCGGGCCGGACCCGCTGGGCCGCGCCCGGGCGCTGATCGCCCAGCGGGAGCCGCTCTATCAGGCCGCCGCTGACCTGGTCATCGACGTGAACGGCCGACGTTCCACGGGCGTTGCACGGGAGATCTACAGGCGGATGCAGGAATGGACCGGCGGGTCGCATGCTCCGCCGGGCACCGCTAGTGACGGGGATGGGAGATTCGAAAGGGATGGGTGAATCCGCGAAAACATCACGTCTGCTGATCGTCGAGTCGCCGGCCAAGGCGCGCACGATCGGCAAATACCTCGGGCCGGAGTATCGCGTCCGCGCGTCCGTCGGCCACATCAGGGATCTTCCCGAACGTGAGCTCGGCGTCGACATCGAACGCGGCTTCGAACCGACGTACGTGACGATTCGCGGCAAGGGGAAGGTGATCCAGGAGCTGCGTCGCGAGGCCGAGCGCGCTTCCGAGATCCTGCTCGCGACGGACCCCGACCGCGAGGGCGAGGCTATCGCTTACCACGTCGCGGAGCAGCTTGGATACTCGGGCGAGGACGACAACCGGTTCCGGCGGGTGCTCTTCCACGAGATCACCAGGGACGCGGTGCGCCGCGCTCTGGAATCGCCATCGGGGATCGACATGCGCAAGGTCGAGGCGCAGCAGGCCCGCCGTATCCTCGACCGCCTCGTGGGCTACCAGGTCAGCCCGATCCTGTGGAAGCCGATCCGGCCCGGCCTGAGCGCCGGCCGTGTCCAGACCGTCGCGCTCCGCATCATCGCGGAACGTGAGGCGGAGATCCGCGCGTTCCGGGAGCAGGAGTACTGGTCCATCACCGCGGAGCTCGAGAAGGGCGGCCAGCGGTTCCAGGCGAAACTGCACCACGTCGACGGCGAGCCGCCCGGCCCGCCGCGGTTCCGCCTGCCGGACGAGGACTCCGCGCGTGCCGCGCTCTCCGACATCGGCGGCGTGCCGTTCACGCTGACCGAGGTCAAGCGGCGCGAGAAGATCAAGAACCCGCCGGCCCCGTTCCGCACCTCGACGCTCCAGCAGGAGGCGGCGAAGCGGCTAGGCTTCTCGGCGCAGAAGACGATGCGCGTCGCACAGCAGCTCTACGAGGGCGTGGAGCTTGGCGACGAGGGCTCGACCGGGCTCATCACCTACATGCGTACCGACTCCACCCGAATCTCGGCGGAGTCGGCCCAGGCCGCGCGCGCCTGGATCGCCAGCAAGCTGGGCGAGAGCTACCTGCCCGCGTCGCCGAGGCTCTGGACCGACAAGCAGCAGAAGGGCGCGCAGGAGGCACACGAGGCGATCCGCCCGACCGACGTGACGCGGCACCCGGACGCGGTGCGGAAGTACCTGGACCGCGACCAGCACCGCCTCTACGAAATGATCTGGCTGCGCTTCGTGGCCGGCCAGATGGCGCCCGCGGTGTACGACACCACCACCCTGGACTTCGAGCTGGGAGGCGCGAGCGGGCGGAAGTACCTCTTCCGCGCCACCGGCTCGATCGTCGTGTTCGCCGGGTTCACCCGCCTCTACACGGAGGCCCGAGAGGACGGCGATCACCGCACGCTCGACGAGCTGGAGCCATTGCCGGCGATGGAGCAGGGCGAGCGCGCCGATCTGATCGAGCTGGTGCCCGCCCAGCACTTCACCCAGCCGCCGCCGCGGTACACCGAGGCGAGCCTGGTCAAGGAGCTCGAGCGCCTCGGGATCGGCCGGCCGTCCACGTACGCGCAGATCATATCCACGCTCGTCGAGCGCAAGTACGTGGAGCTGGAGCAGAAGCGCTTCCACCCCACGCCGCTGGGCGAAACGGTCGCGAAGGTGCTGGTCAAGGTCTTCCCCGACATCTTCGATGTGAGGTTCACCAGTGACCTGGAAGCGGAGCTGGACCAGATCGAAGATGGACGCGTCCGCTGGCGCGAGCTGCTGCAGGAGTTCTACGGTCCATTCGAGAAGCGGCTCCGCGAGAGCCAGGACCGCACGGACGAGATCGTCCGCGACGTCGTGCTCGAGGAGGCGAGGAACTGCCCCGAGTGCGGGAGGGAGATGGTCGTCCGCTGGAACCGCTTCGGCCGATTCCTCGCCTGCTCCGGCTATCCGGAATGCCGCCACACCGAGTCGATCGAGAGCGGCAGGAACGGGAAGCCGGAACCGAAGCGGATCGGGGAGCCCTGTCCTGAGTGCGGCGGCGAGCTGGTCGAACGCGTCGGCCGATTCGGGCCGTTCATTGCGTGCAGCAACTATCCGACCTGCAAGTACACGCGGCCGGTGACGGTCGCGGGGATGAAGTGCCCGGAATGCGGCCAGGGCGACATTGCCGAGAAGCGGACCCGCAAGGGCAAGCCATTCTGGGGGTGCACTCGCTACCCCGAATGCCAGTGGACGAGCTGGGACCGCCCGGTCGCGGATCCGTGCCCGGACTGCGGTTCGCCATACCGGGTAGTCAAGTCGTCGAAAGCGCGCGGCGAATACCTCAAGTGCCCGAGCTGCAAGGGCGAGTTCGCCACGGACACGGCCGCGGCCTGAGAACGGCTCGGGTAAGGCTAGGGCTAAGGCCAGGGCTAATGCCGGTAGGGCTCCGATGCCGGCGGTGCGGCGGCTTTGCCGTTGGGGCGACGAACGACCCTGGGCGGCCCATGCGTGCGCGAAACGCTGTTCGCTCGGCCACCGGGCCCTCGGCGCCAATCCGTCTGCAACCCCCACTAGCCCTGGCCTTAGCCCTAGCCTTGGCCCTATGCCGTTTCGCGGCATGAGGTATTGAGGCAACAGGCGAAGCGCAGGGAGCGTCGATGGAAGTACTCGTCATTGGCGGAGGGCTCGCGGGCTGTGAAGCGGCGTGGCAGCTCGCGCAACGTGGGCACCACGTGCGCCTCGTCGAGATGCGGCCGGTCGCGACTACGCCGGCGCACCAGACGGACGGCCTGGCGGAGCTCGTCTGCACCAATTCCTTCAAGAGCGAGGACCCGGCGAACGCCCACGGGCTGTTGAAGCAGGAGATGCGCGCGCTCGGCTCACTCCTGCTGCGGGCAGCAGCCGTGGCACGCGTGCCCGCGGGCGCCGCGCTCGCCGTGGACCGGCACGTGTTCTCAGCGCAGACGACGGCGTTCGTCGCATCGCACCCGCGCATCACCATCGAGAGGCGGGAAGTGGCCGCGCTCCCGGAAGGGCCGGCGATCGTCGCGACCGGGCCGCTGACCTCCGACTCGCTGACCGCCGACATCCAGCGTCTCCTTGGTGACGACGGTCTCGCCTTCTACGACGCCATTGCTCCCATCGTCGCGTTCGAGTCGATCGATCTCGACAGGGCATATTTCGCGTCGCGCTACGGCAAGGGCGACGCCGAGGACTATCTGAATTGCCCGCTCGACCGGGACCAGTACGCGGCGTTCCACTCCGCGCTCATTGCCGCCGACACCTATCCGGGCCACGACTGGGAGAACGTTCCGTTCTTCGAGGGATGCCTGCCGATCGAGGTCATGGCGCGGCGGGGTACGGACACGCTTCGGTTCGGGCCCATGAAACCGGTGGGGTTGAGGGATCCCCGCACCGGTCGCGTGCCGTACGCCGTCGTCCAGCTCCGGCGGGAGGACCGCGCTGGTCGCATGTGGAACATCGTCGGGTTCCAGACGCGGCTGCGCACCGGCGAGCAGCGTCGCGTATTGCGGATGATCCCCGGTCTGGAGGAGGCCGAGTTCCTGCGCTACGGATCCATCCACCGGAACACGTATCTCAACTTCCCGGCGAGGCTCCTGCCGCACGGCGCGCCGCGTGGGCGCCCGGACCTCATCTTCGCCGGGCAGCTCACCGGCGTCGAAGGGTACACCGAGTCGGCCGCTTCCGGGATTCTCGCCGGCGTCAACATGGACCGCATCGTGCGCGGCCTGGAACCGGTGCTGCCGCCGGGCACCACCATGATCGGCGCACTCTGGCGATACCTGCGCGAAGCCGATCCGGCCGACTTCCAGCCGATGAACTCGAATTTCGGACTCGTCGATCCGCCTGCGGGAAACACGCGGGACAAGCGCCGGCGCCGCGAGGAAATGGCCGAACGGGCGATCACCGACCTGCGTGCATGGATGGCGGCGAACGGGATCGAGCCGGTGGCCGTTCCAGAACTCGAGTCCGGTGAAGACGGGGATTCGTCCACTCTGGTCTCCACGAACGAGGGCGCGCATGGCGCGGCCTGAAGCGGGGGCGACCCGCAACGCGGCGGGGGACCGGGTTGTTCTCCACCCCCTCATTGCGGACTTTCTCCGCCACCTGGCGGATGGTCGGCAGCTCAGTCCTCACACGGTTTCTGCCTACCGCGTGGACCTCGCCGACTTCTCCGGGTTCCTGAGCCGGTACCACGGCGATGACGGCTGGGACCTCGGCGGGGTCGATCGGCAGGCGGTGCGGGCGTTCCAGGCCGAGCTGGCCCGACGGGGGCTCGCGCGCCGCACCATAGCGAGGAAGCTTTCCGCCGTCCGCTCGTGCTTCAGATTCCTCCACCGGGAAGATCACGTACCGGCGAACCCCGCGACAGGCGTGCGCTCACCGAAGCTCGAGCGCAGGCTCCCGGGATGGCTCGGGCTCCCGGATGTGGAGCGCCTCTTTGCGTACGCCGAGAACCGCGCGGCGGAGAACACCTTTCTCGGGACGCGGGACCTCGCGATCCTGGAGACCTTCTACGGGTCCGGGCTGCGGCTGTCGGAGCTGCACGCACTGGACTGGGCAGACCTCGACCTGATCGCAGATCAGATCCGGGTGCGAGGGAAGGGGAGGAAGGAGCGCATCGTGCCATTGACCTCGGCCGCCGTCCGGGCGCTTCGGCGGTACGAACCGAGGCGAGCCGAAATCGCGGCGAGAGCCTCCGGCGCGGACCGCCAGGCGGTATTTCTCTCCGAGCGCGCGCGGCGGCTGTCGCGGCGGCAGATCCAGGACGTCGTCCGCCGGATGCTGGACACGGTTGCCGAGGGGAGCGACGTTTCGACGCACTCGCTCCGGCACACGTTCGCGACGCACCTCCTCGACGGCGGCGCCGACCTGCTCGCCGTGAAGGAGCTGCTCGGACACGTTTCACTTTCCACCACACGAATATACGTGCACACAGCGCCGGACCGTCTGAAGCGCGTGTACGAACGGGCGCACCCGCGCGCATGACATCTGGCCGTTGCACGGCGATCCACCATATTCTGCGCACGAGTCGGCCGGCGATCGCGGCGCGCCGGTGCGGTGCGGTGGTCACTTCACCCGGGGAGTCGAATGAAGGCATTTCACGCGACCACGATCGTTGCGGTTCGAAAGGATGGGCGCGTGGCGCTCGGCGGGGACGGTCAGGTCACCGTCGGCGACACCGTAATGAAGAGCACGGCACTCAAGGTTCGAAGGTTGCGGGACGGCCGCGTCCTCGCGGGATTCGCCGGGTCCGTCGCGGACGCGTTCTCACTCTTCGAGAAGTTCGAGGAGAAGCTGGAACGGTATCCCGGGAATCTCCCGCGCGCTGCCGTCGAACTGGCCAAGGAATGGCGGACGGATCGTTACCTCCGCCGGCTGGAAGCGCTGCTCGCCGTCGCCGATCGCGACCACCTGTTCGTCATCAGCGGCGACGGCAACGTAATCGAACCGGACGACGAAATCATAGCGATCGGCAGCGGCGGCGGATTTGCGCTCGCCGCGGCGCGCGCGCTGAAGTCTCACACCGACCTGTCCGCAGTCGAGGTGGTGCGCCGCGCGCTGGAGATCGCGGGCGAGATATGCATCTATACCAACCAGAACATCACGGTTCTGGAACTGGAGGATAAGTAATGGCCCGAACGCTCGAGAACGCCGGTACCGCGACATCCGGTGCGGAGGGTTCGCCTCAGTGGCTCGATGAAATGACGCCGCGGCAGATCGTCGCCGAGCTGGATACCTACATTGTCGGGCAGGCCGATGCGAAGAAGGCCGTCGCCATCGCGCTGCGCAATCGCTGGCGCAGGCAGCGCGTGGACGATGATCTCCGCGACGAGATCATGCCCAACAACATCATCATGATTGGGCCGACCGGCGTCGGTAAGACCGAGATCGCCAGGCGGCTCGCCCGCCTCGCCGGTGCACCGTTCATCAAGGTCGAGGCTTCCAAATTCACCGAAGTCGGATACGTCGGTCGCGACGTCGAGTCGATGATCCGGGATCTCGTGGACGTCGCCGTCAACATGGTTCGCGAGGAACGCGAAGCGGACGTGGAGGAGCTGGCCCAGCAGCGGGTCGAGGAGCGGCTCCTCGACCTCCTCCTGCCGCCCGTCGACGAGCCGGCTAAACCCGGCGAGAAGCCGGCCATGCCGCGCGCGTTCGTCGTCGGCCCCAATGGCCAGGTGGTCGACCGGCGGACCGAGCAGGAGGCGCAACAGCCACCGGCCCCGGTCGACGACGAGGAACGACAGCGTATCAAGGAGCGCCGGGAACGCACCCGCGAAAAGCTGCGAACACTCCTGCGGGATGGAAAGCTCGAGGAGCGCCTCGTCGACGTCGAGGTCCAGCAGGCCCCGCCGATCGAAAACATGATGCTGCCGATCGGCGGTATGGAGGGCATGGACTTCAATTTTACAGAGATGCTCCAGGACATGCTCCCCAAGAAGAAGAAGCGGCGCACCGTCCAGGTCAGCGAAGCCAGACGCATCCTCCTGCAGGACGAGCTCGACAAGCTCGTGGACATGGACGAGGTCGTGAACGAAGCCCTCGCCCGGACCGAGGACATGGGGATCATCTTCCTCGACGAGATCGACAAGATCGCAGGCGAGCGCGGTGGGGCCGGGCCCGACGTGAGTCGCGAAGGCGTGCAGCGGGACCTGCTCCCCGTCGTGGAAGGGAGCACCGTCCAGACGAAGTATGGTATGGTCAGGACCGACCACATCCTCTTCATCGCCGCCGGTGCGTTCCACGTCTCGAAGCCCTCGGACCTCATTCCCGAGCTGCAGGGGAGATTCCCGATTCGCGTGGAGCTGAAGCCGCTCACGGAGGCCGACTTCGTCCGCATACTCACAGAGCCGAAGAACGCGCTCATCCGGCAGTATCGGGCGCTCGTGGCGGCGGAGAACGCAGAGCTGGTGTTCACTCCCGAGGCGATCAGGGAGATCGCCCGCATCGCGGCCGACATCAACCAGCGCATGGAGAACATCGGCGCGCGCCGCCTCCACACCGTCATGACGACGCTGCTCGAGGACATCCTCTTCGACCTCCCGGACATCGGTACCGACCGTATCGTCCTCGACGCGTCCGATGTCCGCGAACGCCTCAAGCGCGCCCTCGAAGACGAGGATCTGCGCAAGTACATCCTCTGATCTCGGCTGATCTCGGCGGGCATGGCGATTCCATCGCCGTGCCCCGACGATCTCAGCGGCACGGGCACCGGCGTTGCACTCCGATGGCCTGAAGGATACTTTTCCCGGTTTCGATCGCGACGGGGCACCGGGGGAGAATGATGCTGGAGAAGCGCGACTTTCTCGAAATTCCGGATTTCACCGCGGACGAGCTGTACGACCTGCTCGCACTCGCCAGGCGGGTGAAGAACGGCGAGTATCGTGGCGCGCCGCTGGCGGGACGGACCGTCGCCATGATCTTCGAGAAGAGCTCGACCCGCACCCGCGTGTCGTTCGAGGTCGGAACGTACCAGCTCGGCGGACACGCCCTCTTCCTGTCATCGCGGGACATCCAGCTCAGCCGTGGTGAGCCGATCAGAGACACCGCCCGCGTCCTTTCCCGCTACGTGGACGCGATCGTCATCCGCACCTTCGCGCATGCCGACATCCAGGAGCTGGCCCATTTCGCGTCGGTCCCGGTCATCAACGCGCTCACGGACCTGCTGCACCCGTGCCAGGTGCTCGCGGACGTGATGACCATGCAGGAGGAGTTCGGCGAAGACCTCACGGGGCGGAAGGTCGCCTGGGTCGGCGATGGCAACAACATGGCCAACTCTTGGCTCAATGCGGCATACCGGTTCGGTCTGGAGCTGCGCCTCGCGTGCCCGCCCGGATACGAGCCGGACAAGGCGATATACGAACGTGCGCGGACTGCGGCGAACGTACACCTGACCCACGACCCGAAGGAGGCCGTGGCCGGCGCCGAGGTCGTCAGTACCGACGTCTGGGCGTCCATGGGGCAGGAGGACGAGGCCGACAAGCGCCGGTCCGCGTTCCGGGGGTACACGGTCGATGATGACCTCATGGCGCTCGCGGATCCCGAGGCCATTTTCTTGCACTGTCTTCCGGCACACCGGGGGGAGGAGGTGACCGACGAGGTCATCGAGGGTCCCCGGTCGCGTGTATTCGATGAGGCCGCCAACCGGTTGCACCTCCAGAAGGCGCTGCTGATCGACCTGCTCGGAGGCTGACCGGTCGGGCGGAGGCCGGGTGAGTCACACCTGTCGCGCGACACGGCGGGGCCCTTCTCGCCGGTCGCCCGTTTGAGCATGCGGAGCAGGTTCATGGAGAACGGGATCAGGCGCACGCCGCTCTACGGCGAACACCTCAAGTCCCAGGCAAAAATCGTCGAATTCGCCGGCTACCACATGCCGGTCTACTACCCGACCGGGATCGTCGCGGAACACAACGCGGTTCGGAACGCGGCCGGGCTCTTCGACGTCTCCCACATGGGCGTGTTCGACATCAGCGGACCGGGTGCGCTGGATCTCATCCAGTACGTCACCACGAACGATGCGGCCAGGATCGCGGAGTGGCATGCCCAGTACACGCTCCTCTGTCAGGAGGATGGGTGCGCCCTCGACGACTGCATCGTCTATCGCCTCCCCGACCGTTACATGCTCGTCGTCAACGCCGGCACCCGCGAGCGGGATCTGGAGTGGATCCTGAAGTTCTCCCCGGCATACGGCGCCACGGTCGTCGATCGCACGGACGAAGGCGCGCTCCTGGCGGTGCAGGGCCCGCGCGCCGAACAGATCCTGTCCGGTCTCGTCGACGTCGACCTGTCCGGAATCCGGTACTTCCGGTGCACGGCGGCGAACGTCGCCGGTCACCGTGCGATCGTGAGTCGCACCGGGTACACCGGAGAAGACGGTTTCGAGCTGTACATCTCTGCGGAATCCGCGGTACCGGTGTGGCGGGCGCTCCTCGATGCGGGTGACGAGGTCGGTCTCGTTGCGGTCGGCCTGGGCGCGCGGGACTCGCTGCGCCTCGAAATGGGGTACATCCTGTACGGCAACGACCTCGACGATCAGCACACGCCGCTCGAGGCGGGGCTCGGCTGGGCCGTGGACCTCGACAAGGGCGATTTCATCGGCAGGGCCGCGCTCGTCCGGCAGCAGGAGGATGGGCCGCGGCAGCGCCTCGTGGGTTTCAGCCTCGCCGATCGCGGCTTTCCGCGCCACGGCTACGAGGTCCGCGCCGGCGGGGAGCCGATCGGAACCGTGACCAGCGGCATCATCAGTCCAACGCTCGGCAAGGGGATCGGTCTGGCGTACGTCCCCACCGAATTCGCCCGCCCGGACACAGCGATCGACATCGTGATCCGCGACCGTCCGCACGCCGCGCACATCGTGTCCACGCCGTTCTACAGGGGTGGCTCCATCAGGCGCTGATGGGGTACCATCGCGCGTGGAGCCGATCCGTCTGGCAATCCTGACCGTCTCCGACGGCGTCACCCGCGGCACGCGCGAAGATCGCAGTGGCGACTCCCTCGCCGCGTGGGCTGCGGAGCAGGGTTGCGATCTCGTCCTCCGGGATGTCGTTCCCGACAACTCCGATCGGATCGCGGCCACGCTGGCATCCTGGTGCGATGCCGGCGGGCTTGACCTGGTCATCACGACGGGTGGCACGGGACTCACTGCCCGGGACGTAACACCGGAAGCCACCCTTGCCGTCATCGAGCGCGAAGTGCCGGGGATAGCGGAGGAGATTCGCCGACGTGGCGCTGAAGTGACGCCGTTCGCCATTTTGTCCCGTGGCATTGCCGGCATCCGGGGGCGCACCCTGATCGTGAACCTCCCCGGAAGCGTCACCGGTGCGCGGGACGGTGCAGCGGTTCTCGAGCCGCTCCTCCGACACGCCGCCCAGCTTCTCAGGGGCATCGACACCGACAGACATTCCGCAGATTCGCCCTGAGCCATGGCCGACACCGTCATCGTTACGACGCACGACCTCAGCGCCGCGGTTCCACTGCGCGATGCGTTCGCCGCTGAAGGCTATTCGGTCGAACTCCTCACGGCGGTGGAGCGGATTTCGGATGTCAACGACCCGGCGCT
>Ga0180220_1002530_pt1 | contig 11590 bp, 12 predicted proteins | sample eDN5th37CBELigBY_FD_151335 | JGI IMG/M metagenome (GOLD analysis project Ga0180220, IMG submission 151335) | Enriched backyard soil microbial communities from Emeryville, California, USA - eDNA 5th pass 37_C BE-Lig BY (version 2) (version 2) | ecosystem: Environmental > Terrestrial > Soil >... | reverse complement strand
ACCTCTCGGCATCGGAATTCGAAGAGCTGGTGACGGTACCGGAGGTCGTCAATGTCATTCAGCGGGTCGAAATGGTGCTGCGCATCAAAATGGAGATCAAGCGCTATATCAATGAGCTGGGCAACGAAGGCCGGCTGATCAGCATGCAGATGGAAGAGCTCGTCAGCAACATGGAAGAGGAAGCATGGCTTCTGTACAAGGATTACGCCCGCGAAGACAACGACGACAAAATCCGCGAGATGATATCCGGACTGAAGCGGGCTACCGACGATGAACTGCTGGATATCCATTACGTCATGCGGCTTCTCGGCTATCCGATCTCGGCGGCGAATTCGGAGGAATCGATCGCTCCGCGCGGATACCGCATCCTGAACAAAATTCCGCGGCTGCCGAACGTCATCATCCATAATTTGGTCGAGCGTTTCGGCCGGCTTCCGCATATCATGATGGCAACCATCGAGGAATTGGATGAAGTGGATGGAATTGGCGAAGTCAGAGCCCGCAACATCAAGGAAGGTTTGAAGCGGTTGCAGGAGCAAGTGTTCATTGACAGACAAATTTAAATGCCATACAATCAAGTGATGATACGGGGGTACTAAAAAAATTCGAGGTGAAATAATGTTTACGAAATCAATTCCGAACATGTTTACGTTAGGTAACTTGTTTCTCGGAATGGTAGGAATTATGCTGGCCTTTGACAACAAATTCAGCTTGGCAGCCATCATGATCATTATTGCGATGCTTTGCGACGGATTGGACGGCCGGGTGGCCCGGGCGCTCAATGCACAAAGTGAATTCGGCAAGGAACTGGATTCTCTCTCGGATGTCATTTCTTTTGGAGTTGCACCCGCACTTATCATGTACGTTACTTCTTTTCATGGCATGCACCATGCGCTCATCTGGGCCGTGACGGCCATATTCCCGATTTGCGGCGCTTTGCGCCTCGCAAGGTTTAACGTTCAATCCGGGATTCCGGGCTATTTCATTGGTTTGCCTATACCGGCTGCAGGTGGCGTTTTGGCCACGTTGTCGCTGTTCCATAAAGAAATTTCGGCTCCTTACATGATTTTTGCCATGTTGGTCCTGTCGTATTTGATGGTTAGCACGGTGAAGTATCCGAATTTCAAGAAAGTGGGGCTCCCGAAAAAAGCCGTGATGTACGCCCCCGTCGTGATTATCGCGGGAGTCGCCGTCGCCGTGATTTTTCCGGATCAGATATCCAAGCTTATTTTCGTTCCGCTGGTGCTGTATGCGGCCTACGGATTAAAGCAAAACGTGGAGAAGCTGACCCGCAGACGGAATCATGACCAATCGGCGGATCAAAACGTGTTTAACGATCATTCCTAGCCGGAAAAAATAAAAAGCATTTATTTCTCGCTGTCCGCAGCGGAAATAAATGCTTTTTTTGTTGCCGTTTATTCGAATGCGCGGGATTGCTTTCGTTCTATGACAGATTAAACAAGCCAAGCGTGGAGCATTTCTGGGACTCCTTCTGGACGACTTCATCCATGTTGATGCCGAGGAGGTTGCACAAGGCCGACATGTAAAAAATATTGCGTCCCAGTTCGGCGCTGATGATTTCCTTGCAATTTTCGCATAACTCTCCGCGTACGTGAGTCCGGGCCACGTCTTTCGCTTCCTCCAGGCTCACTTCGGGTTCAAAGGACTGTTTGGTGGCGTGGAGTTCGATACAGCCGCAGTCCGTAACGGCCTTGGCAACAGCCCGGTTGACGGATGCGCTGCTTTGCCCGTTTTTGGACAAGACATCCAGCAGACTGCGGTGACGGAGCAACAATTCGGAAACCTGATCCTGAAAAGCCTGTAAACTTGGTGCGCTCATTTTTCCTTTTCACCTCTAGCTTAAGAATTGAGTTCATTATATGCCAGGCATTTGCCCATTTTCAACCAAAATTGAGACTCCTAACGAAAGGACCTTTTGCAGATCCGATAGAAAAATTTGGGCTGCGAAGGATTATGTGCTCCAAAATTGGACCATACTGCTAAGGAAATATGTATGACTGATACAATCAAGGAGGTGTGGGAACTTATGCTGAGAAAATTCATCGTGGCGTTTGCCGGTCTGTGCGGCGCTTGGACAGGTTATACCCTTCATCAATCAGCCGGATGGACGTTCCCGAGTTTAGGTATTGATCAATCCGTATGGGGCAGCTTGATGTTTGCAGGACTTGGAGCAATTTTATTTTTGTTGATAGGTTCCCTGTGCGCTCAGGCGCTCGCGGCACGCTTTCAATCGATGATCCAGATGTTTGCGGGAATGCCGATGAATGAACTGGCGGCGGGAGCGGCCGGTTTGACGGGAGGTTTGCTGTTATCCCTGCTGATCTATCCGAGCCTTGCTTGGGCGGGAAAAGCGGGTGAGATTGCAGCCGTGGGGCTGACGTTGTTTTGCGGATACATCGGATTCCGGGTCGGTTTGGACAAAAAAGACGAGCTGGCGACGCTGTGGACCTCGGGACGGTGGAGCAAGGCCGATGCGTACGAGGACCGGAAAATCGAAGAGCATAAAATTTTGGACACCAGCGTCATTATCGACGGCCGCATCGCGGATATTTGCAAAACCGGGTTTATCGAAGGAACGATCGTCATTCCCGAGTTCGTGCTCGAAGAGCTGCAGCATATCGCGGATTCGTCGGATTTGCTCAAACGCAACCGCGGCCGCAGAGGGCTCGATATTTTGAACAAAATCCAGAAGGAGCTGGACGTTCGGGTCCTGATCTACGAAGGGGATTTCGAGGAAATTTCCGAAGTCGACAGCAAGCTGGTCAAGCTGGCCAAGGTGCTGCAGGGGAAAGTCGTCACCAACGATTTTAACCTGAACAAGGTGTGCGAACTGCAGGGCGTGTCGGTGCTTAACATCAATGATCTGGCAAACGCCGTAAAGCCGGTCGTGCTGCCGGGAGAAGAGATCATGGTACAGGTCATCAAGGACGGCAAAGAACACGGCCAAGGCGTGGCCTATCTGGATGACGGCACGATGATCGTGGTCGAGGGCGGGCGCGATTACATCGGCAGCATGATGGAAGTGCTGGTGACAAGCGTGCTTCAAACTTCGGCCGGACGGATGATCTTCGCCAAACCGAAACTGTTGGAAAAAGCCCAGTAAAAGGGGTATGATGGGGGTATACATTTTTTCTTACGGTGGTTGAGGAGGCAAATCTCGTTTTGGACAATCAAAATAGCGTGGGCGTCGTGGTGGTTTCCGCGGGCAAGGGTTCAAGAATGGGGACCCGCGAAAGCAAGCAGTACCTGCTAATGGACGACAAGCCCATCGTGATCCATACATTGGAGGTCTTCGACCGGATGCCGCTGGTTCGGGAAATCGTCCTGGTGACCGGAGCGGAAGACATCGAACGATGCGCCGGGTGGATTGACCGGTACGGGCTTCGCAAAGTGGCGAAAATCGTGCCGGGCGGCAAGGAAAGACAGCAGTCCGTATATAAAGGCTTGTTAGAGATCAGCACGGAATGGGTAATGGTTCATGACGGCGTCAGACCGTTTGTCGAACCGGAAAGAATCGAGGCATGCCATCAAAAAGCCCTGCTCACCGGGGCGGCGGTGCTGGCGGTTCCCGTGAAGGATACCATCAAGTGGGTGAGCGGTTCGGGAATGATCGAAGGAACCCCCGACCGCCGAAGTCTGTGGGCGATCCATACCCCACAGGCTTTTCGTCTTTCCGATTTGAAAAAAGCGCATGAGCTGGCCGAGGCCGACGGCTTCGTCGGCACGGACGATTCCATGCTCGTGGAACGAATGGGCATTCCCGTTGCGGTCGTCGAAGGCAGTTACACCAACATCAAAATCACGACGCCGGAAGATCTGGAGTATGCCGCATTCATGTTAAAACGCAGGGGAGAGAAGAGTAGATGATACGAGTAGGACAAGGATTTGACGTGCATCAGCTGGTGGAAGGCAGGCCGTGCATCATCGGGGGCGTCACCGTTCCTTACGAAAAAGGCTTGCTTGGCCATTCCGACGCGGACGTGCTTTTGCACGCGGTGACCGATGCGATTCTCGGCGCGCTGGGGCTTGGCGATATCGGCAAGCATTTTCCGGATACCGATCCGAAATTCAAGGACGCAGATAGTTTGAAGCTGCTGCTGCATGTATGGGAGATGGCCAAGGAGCGGGGATACCGCCTGGGGAACATCGACTCCACCATCATCGCGCAGAAGCCGAAAATGGCGCCGTACATCCCGCAGATGGCCGAGGTGATCGCCCGCGCCCTTGATGCGGACCTGGAACAGGTGAACGTCAAGGCAACGACGACCGAACAGCTCGGCTTCACCGGCAGAGGCGAAGGAATCGCGGCGCAATCGGTTGTCTGCCTTGTCAAAGATGTGCTATCATCTTGAAGGATTTGAGCGGCAGAAACGTAAGTAAACACAATGCGGAGGGGTATGACCATGACTGATAAAGTTCGCGTACGGTACGCACCGAGTCCTACGGGACATTTACATATCGGAAACGCCAGAACGGCGCTGTTCAACTATTTGTATGCCCGCAATCAGGGCGGGGACTTCGTGATCCGGATCGAGGATACCGACGTCAAGCGCAACATCGCCGGGGGCGAAGAAAGCCAGCTGAAATATTTGAAATGGCTCGGCCTCGATTGGGACGAAAGCATCGATATCGGCGGGGAGTACGGACCTTACCGTCAGACCGAACGTCTCGACATCTACAACAAATACACGCAGGAGCTGCTGGACAGAGGGCTTGCTTATTACTGCTACTGCACGGAAGAAGAGCTTGAAAAGGAACGGGAAGAGCAGCTTGCGCGCGGCGAAACCCCGCGTTATTCCGGCAAGCACCGCAATCTGACCGAAGAGCAGCGCAAGGCGTACGAAGCCGAAGGGCGCGTGGCAAGCATCCGTTTTCGCGTTCCCGAAAACAAAACGTATACGTTCGACGATATGGTCAAAGGAACCATTTCGTTTAATACCCAGGATACCGGCGACTTCGTCATCGTCAAAAAAGACGGCATTCCGACATACAACTACGCGGTCGTCATCGACGATCACCTGATGCAAATCAGCCACGTGCTGCGCGGGGAAGACCATATTTCCAACACGCCGCGGCAGCTGATGATTTATGAAGCGCTCGGCTGGGAGCCGCCGCGTTTCGGCCATATGACGCTGATCGTGAACGAAAACCACAAAAAGCTCAGCAAACGGGACGAATCGATCATCCAGTTCATCGAGCAATACGACCAGCTCGGATATTTGCCCGAAGCGCTCGTCAACTTCATCGCCCTGCTCGGCTGGTCGCCCGAAGGGGAAGAGGAGATCTACAGCCTGGAGGAATTGATCAAAATCTTCAATCCGGACCGTCTGTCGAAAAGCCCGGCGGTGTTTGACCAGAACAAGCTGGCGCACCTGAACAACGCATACATTAAAAAAGCCGACCCGGAACGTATCGCCAAGCTTGCGATTCCGCATTTGCAAAAAGCGGGCCGCCTTCCTGCCGTGCTTTCCGCCGAACAGGAAGCGTGGGCGAAAAAACTGGTTGCCCTGTACCAAGAGCAAATGGTCGCCGCTTCGGACATCGTCGAATTATCGGCCATGTTTTTCCGGACCCATCTGGAAGTGGACGCCGAAGCCCTGCCGATTTTGGGCGAGGAGCATGTGCCGGCCGTGCTGAAAGCCTTGCTTGAAAAAATCGAAGCTTCCGCCGAATATTCGGCGCCGCAGATCGCGGCCATGATCAAAGAGGTACAAAAGGAAACGGGCTTTAAAGGCAAACAGCTCTTTATGCCGATCCGCGTGGCGCTGACGGGCCAGATGCACGGGCGCGACCTGAACGAAACGATCTATTTGCTCGGCAAGGACCGGGTCATCGAACGGCTGAGATCGCAGATCAAGGGAGCTTGACCGGGAAGGCTGCGCCCAAATCCCGAAAACTTTCTTGTCAGCCCGATGTATTTTCGGATATAATAACTACCAAAATAAGATCTATAGAGCCTGTCTATAAGAACAGGCCGGATATTATAGACGAAGTGATCGAAAGAGCGATGAGCAGGAGAAGTACGCTTTAGCCTCAGGCATTTACCAGAGAGGATAACCTCATGGAGAATTTGCTTTCCATGCTGGCTGGAAGTTATCCATATGCCGGCTGCGGAAATGCGCCTGTGAGCTGCATGGATGAGCGGTTCCGTCCGGAGCCGTTAGACTATGCCGGAAGGTCCCCCGTTATCAGGGCAATCGAGTGGAATCCAGCCGTGCGCATCAGAAAGAACGACGCGCCGATCAGGCCGGATTCAAGCAGAGTGGAACCGCGTATCATAACGCCTCTGCAGCGTAAGCTGCCGAGGCGTTTTTTGGTTTTCAGGCGAGCCGCCGGACGGCGGCAGCCTGCGCTTATGGGAGCGAAGGAAGAGAAGAGCACAAAGAGGGGAACGGACATGTTTAAAAGAATCAGATCGGACATCCAGACGGTATTTGAAAACGATCCGGCCGCCAGAAGCCTGTTCGAAGTGGTATTCACCTACTCGGGATTGCACGCCATCTGGGCTCACCGGATCGCGCACAAGCTGTACACCCGCCGATGGTTCACCCTTGCCCGCGTCATTTCGCAGTTCAGCCGTTTCATGACGGGAATCGAAATCCACCCCGGCGCGAAAATCGGCAACAGGCTCTTTATCGACCACGGCATGGGCGTCGTGATTGGGGAAACCTGCGAGATCGGCGACGACGTCGTCATTTACCAGGGCGTAACGCTTGGCGGTACGGGGAAGGAAAAAGGCAAACGCCATCCGACGATCGGCAACAACGTCGTCATCGCTTCCGGCGCAAAGGTTCTGGGTTCTTTTAAGGTGGGCGACCAAAGCAACATTGGAGCCAACTCCGTCGTGCTCAAGGAAGTACCGCCGAACAGTACGGTCGTCGGCATTCCGGGCCGGATCGTGAAGCAGGACGGCCGCCGCGTCGACCGGCTCAGCCACCAGCTGCCCGACCCGATCGTCGATTCGCTTCGCAGCATGCAGCAGGAGATCGACCGGCTTCGCAGCGAACTGGAAAACCTGAAAGGCGAACGCGGCGAGCTGGTCCGAATCCATGCCGCACGGGAACCGGAGCAGGGGGAATAAAGCCCGTTCCGGGCAAGGAAGTTGCACGCGGGAGGCGGAAGCCGACGCCGATGATTCGCCTGAATCGCGATTGGATAAGAAAGATAAGAAAAACCGAGGATTTTGGCTGAAAATCCCGAACGAAAGGAAAAGTGACTATGGCGCTTCAAATATATAATACGTTGACACGCTCCAAAGAAGAGTTTGTACCGATGGAACCGGGAAAGGTAAAAATGTATGTGTGCGGGCCGACCGTGTATGACTACATTCATATCGGCAACGCCCGTCCCATGATCTTTTTCGACGTGGTCCGCACGTACCTGGAGCAAATCGGCAACGAGGTCAATTACGTCGTCAACTTCACGGACGTGGACGACAAGCTGATCCGGAAGGCAGAGCAAATGGGCAGCACCGTGCCGGAGGTTGCCGATACGTTCATCAAGGCTTATTACGAGGATCTGGAAGGACTGGGCATCGAAAAAGCAACGGTCAATCCGCGAGTCACCGAGAACATGGACAATATCATCGCTTTCATTCGGGAGCTGGAGGAGAAAGGCTTCGCATACGAAAAAGGCGGCGACGTCTTCTACCGTACGAACAAATTCCCGGATTACGGCAAGCTGTCGCACCAAAAGCTGGATGAACTCCAGTTCGGGATCCGGATCAACGTCGACGAGCGAAAGGAAAATCCGGAGGATTTCGTGCTTTGGAAAGCGGCGAAACCCGGCGAAATTTATTGGTCCAGCCCGTGGGGAGACGGACGTCCGGGTTGGCATATCGAATGCTCGGCCATGGCCCGCCGTTATTTGGGGGACACGATCGACATCCACGGGGGCGGGCAGGATTTGCAGTTCCCGCACCATGAATGCGAAGTGGCCCAATCCGAAGCGCTGACGGGCGAGCCGTTGGCGCGCTACTGGATGCATAACGGCTACATCAAAATCAACAACGAAAAAATGTCGAAATCGCTCGGCAACGGCATACTCGTCAAAGATTTGCGCAAGGAATTCAAAAAAGAAGCGATCCGCTATTTCATGCTTTCGACGCATTACCGCAACCCGCTGAACTTCAACGCCGAAACGATGAATCAGGCGACGAACAGCGTGGAGCGCATCGCGAACGCCGTCTCCAACCTGAAGCACCGCCTGGAAACGGTGACGCCCGACGGGCATGGAGCGGTCCGCGAGGAGCTGAAGCAGAAGCTGGACGGCATTTTGAGTCAGTATTACGACAAAATGAACGACGACTTCAACACGCCGGATGCGATTACCTCGGTTTTCGAATGGGTCAACGAAACGAATTCGCTGCTGCAGCAGCCTGTCGTCAATCCGGAAGAGCTGAAGCTGATGCTGTCCGCCTTCGAACAACTGAACGCCGTGCTTCGCCTGTATGGCGGGGAAGACGCCGTGCTTTTGGATGAAGAAGTCGAACAACTGATCGCGGAGCGCGCGCAGGCCCGCAAGGATAAAAACTGGAGCCGTGCCGACGAAATCCGCGACCAGCTGGCGGCGCAGGGGATCGTGCTGGAGGATACGGCGCAAGGCATGCGCTGGCGGCGCAAATGAGCGGCCGGGACAATGCAGGGCTGCCGCCGGAAGCGGGGGATGAATGGAACGGCTGGTTCGAATACCCGCCTTCCAGGCAGCCCCGGCTGATTCCCCCGATCGTGCTTGCGTACATCGGGGATGCCATTTATGAAGTGGCGGTCAGGCAGTACCTGATTTCCAAACGGAACCTGAAGCCGAACCAGCTTCACCACCAAGCGACCGGCATCGTATCCGCGAAAGCGCAAAGCCGGATTCTGGCGGCGCTCGAGCCCGTCTTGACCGACGAGGAGAAGGACGTCGTCAGGCAAGGGCGCAACGCCAAATCCGGCAGCATTCCGAAAAACGCGAACGTGCTCGAATATCGTCATGCCACGGCGTTCGAGAGTTTGATCGGGTATTTGTATTACGCGCAGCGGCACGACCGGATGCGGGAGCTCATCGGCATGGGAATCGAATACATGCTGCAGCAGAGTCATATCAAATAAAGCTAGTGGAGGATATCATGGAGGAAGAAATTATCGGCGGGAAGCATTCGGTCATCGAAGCGCTGAAATCCGGCCGCACGATCAATAAAATCTGGGTTGCCGAAAATGCGCAAAAGCATTTGACGCAGCCGATCGTCGTCGAGGCGAAAAAACTCGGCGTCGTCATCCAGCACGTAGACAAGCGCAAGCTCGACCAGCTGGCGCCGGGCGTTCAGCATCAAGGCGTCGTGGCCCAGGCCGCCCCTTACGCTTACGCCGAAGTGGAGGACATCTTGCAGGCTGCCGAACAGAAAGGGGAGCCGCCGTTCATTTTGCTTTTGGACGAAATCGAGGATCCGCATAACCTGGGGTCGATCCTTCGTACGGCGGATTGCACCGGCGTGCACGGCGTCATCGTTCCGAAGCGCCGTTCGGCGCAGGTGACCGCCACCGTGTCCAAAACTTCGGCCGGCGCGGCCGAATACGTGCCGGTAGCCAGAGTCACCAACCTGGGGCAAACGATCGATTCTTTGAAGGAAAAAGGGATCTGGGTCGTAGGTACCGATGTGTCGGCCGCTGCGGGGATCTACGAAACGAATGTTTTCGACGGGCCCGTAGCCATCGTCATCGGCAACGAAGGCAAAGGCATGGGGCGGCTGATCCGGGAAAAATGCGACGTTCTGGTCAAGCTGCCGATGAACGGGCGGATCAACTCGCTGAACGCCTCCGTGGCCGCCGGCGTGGTCATGTACGAAGTATTGCGGCGCCGCACCCAAGGTTAGATCGGGATGGCGGATTTGCGGGACGTGCTCCTGGTGGACGGCTACAATATGATCGGTGCTTGGCCGTCTCTTGCGAAGCTGTCGCAAATCAGCATGCAGGAGGCGCGTGACAATCTGCTAAGCAAACTGGCCGATTACCAGGCTTTTACCGGCCGGAAGGTGATCGCCGTCTTTGATGCGTATCGGGTGCCGGGGCTTGGCAAAGCCTTTTCCCAAAGCAAAGTTCAGGTTTACTTCACGAAAGAGAAGGAAACTGCCGATGAATGCATAGAGCGGCTGGTCGGGGAACTCAGCCTCCGCAGCCGCAAAATCTATGTGGCCACCAGCGACTTCATCGAGCAGCATGTCATCTTCGCTCGCGGCGCGCTGCGGCTTTCCGCCCGGGAACTGCTTATCGAAGTGGAAAACTGCGAAAAGGCGATTCAGCATCGGATTCAGCGCGAGCATGCGCCGAAGACGAGAAATACGCTGGACGGCAAGCTGAAACCGGAGCTTAGGGAGTTATTCGAGAAATGGCGCAGGGAATGACAGAAATTGGAACCAATTACAAATTTGCATCTCTTGACAATTTTGTTAGCGGTGTTCTTTTTTAGGTAATACGTGGTTGACGGTGTCAACTGCCATCATTTATACTGTTCGTATATTTCACAGAGTAACGGGTACCTTGCGTTGCAGCCGGGGGGATTCTTGGTGAGTGTAGACCTCAAAGAATTAACGTTGTCGGATTACGAGTACAAGTCGGATGAGGACGTCGTCGAATATTTTCGTGAAGGCGATAGCGAAGCGCTCGAGTTTTTGATTAACAAGTACCGGAATTTCGTGCGCGCCAAAGCCAGGTCTTACTTTCTGATCGGCGCCGACCGGGAGGATATCATTCAGGAAGGCATGATCGGATTATACAAATCGATCCGTGATTTTCGGGTGGACAAGCAGTCTTCGTTCAAGGCTTTCGCCGAGCTCTGCATCACGCGGCAGATTATTACGGCGATCAAGACGGCGACGAGACAGAAGCATATTCCACTGAATTCTTATGTCTCTTTGGACAAGCCGATTTACGATGAAGATTCCGACCGGACGCTCCTGGACGTCATTTGCGGTTCGCAGGTGTCGGACCCGGAGGAATTGATCATCAACCAGGAAGAGTTCGTGGGTCTGGAGGACAAGATGTCCGAGATTTTAAGCGACCTGGAACGCAAAGTGCTGATGCTGTATTTGGACGGCCGTTCCTATCAGGAGATTGCGGTCGACCTCAAGCGGCATGTGAAATCGATTGACAACGCCTTGCAGCGTGTCAAACGCAAATTGGAACGTTATTTGGAAGTTCGCGACAATTAGACGCTCGGTAACGAAAAGGCTCTTAACGGAGTCTTTTTTTCACAATTGGACATGACAAGGTTTAAGCGCCACAGGAATGAATCATAATGGTAAATGAATGCAGGCGGCTTTCAGTAGAGGAAAAAGGCTTGAAAACACTAGGGATGTAGCGATCCCGGCATGCCGGAAACAGGGCTATTCTTTCGTTGACACGGTTTAACCCTTATGATAAAGTGTTTTAGGTAGGCCTAAATTCGCGTGTTTTAATGGATGAGCAGGCAAAGACCGCAAGGTTTTTGTTTCTTATTCATTTCGCAAGAACGGTTTTTTCTTTTCAGCAATGAAGGGCTTGGGCTGTTCTGCTAGGGAAATATAGAGCCTTCTGAAAAGAAGGACGTCTTC
>Ga0180220_1002528_pt1 | contig 11593 bp, 10 predicted proteins | sample eDN5th37CBELigBY_FD_151335 | JGI IMG/M metagenome (GOLD analysis project Ga0180220, IMG submission 151335) | Enriched backyard soil microbial communities from Emeryville, California, USA - eDNA 5th pass 37_C BE-Lig BY (version 2) (version 2) | ecosystem: Environmental > Terrestrial > Soil >... | reverse complement strand
AGCCGCGCCACGTCGTAGCGCGACTGGAGCGCGTCGAGGCGGTAGTACTCGAGCTCGCGGTCACCGACGCGCAGGGTGTCGCGGGCGCCAAAGGAGTTTTCGGACACGATTTCTCAAGCTCCTGGTTCCAGGGTCTGGCCCACAGTGTCCCACGACCTCTCCGCCGCGGCCGCGCGGCGTCAGCGCGGGCGGTCGGGGTCGAGGCGGCGGCGGCGCCGATCGACCTCGAACCACACGCGGTTGCCGTCCTCCTCGCGCTCGACGCCCCAGCGGGAGGCGAGCTTGTCGACGAGGCGCAGGCCGAAGCCGTTGACCGTGTGGCGGACCTCCGGGTCGAACGCGGGACCGTTGTCGATGACCTCGACCCGCGCGTAGCCCTCGACCATCGTCGCCTCCACCCGCACCCCGCCGCGCTCGGCGTGGCGGACGCTGTTGGTGACCAGCTCGGCGACGAGCAGCGACACGGTGTGGTCGAGATCGGGGTCCAGCCCACCGGCGACGAGCGCCCGGCGGGCGCGCCGGGCGGACTCGGGGACAGGCGGCAGATCGACCGCCAGCGTCTTGGGCTTCGGCGTGGCCAGAGGCATCCCCTCCGAGCTTCCCATCGCTCTCGAATCCATGCGTCCGGCGCTCAGGATGACGCAACGCACCCCGGGCGTCGCTGCATCATCGAGCGGAGACGCGCCAACCGTCAACGGATGTGCATGCCCGAGATCGCCCTCGAGATGACCAGCCGCTGGATCTCCGAGGTGCCCTCGAAGATGGTGTAGATCTTGGCGTCGCGGTGGAAGCGCTCCACCGGGAACTCGCGCGTGTAGCCGTTGCCGCCGAGGATCTGGATCGCCCGCTCGGTCGCCCACACGGCCACCTCGCCGGCCTTGAGCTTGGACATCGAGCCCTCGGCGTTCTCGAACGACTTCCCGGTGCGGCCCATCCAGGACGCGCGCCACACGAGCAGCCGCGCCGCGTCGATCTCGGTCTTCATGTCGGCGAGCGTGAACGCGATCGCCTGGTTGTCGATGATCGGGCGCCCGAACTGGGTGCGCTCCTTGGCGTAGTCGAGCGCGTACTCGTAGGCGGCGCGCGCGATGCCCAGCGCCTGCGCGCCGACCGTGGGCCGGGTGGCCTCGAACGTCTGCAGCGCCGCCTGGCTGCGGGCGCGCTTGCCCTCGCGCACGCGCGCCAGGCGCTCGTCGAGCTTCTCCTTGCCGCCGAGGACCTGCTCGGCGGGGATGCGGCAGTCGTCGAGGTGCACGTCGGCGGTGTGCGAGGCGCGCAGCCCGTGCTTGCGGACCTTGGCGCCCTGCTCGATGCCCTTCGTCTCCTCCTTGGAGATGACGAACGCGGCGTGGCCGCGCGCGCCGAGCTCGCGGTCGACGGAGGCGATGACGACGTGGACGTCGGCGATGCCGCCGTTGGTGGCCCACGCCTTCTGCCCGTTGAGGACCCACTCGTTCGTCTTCTCGTCGAAGCGCGCGGTCGTGCGGATGGCCGAGACGTCGGAGCCGGCGTCGGGCTCGGACGCGCAGAACGCGGCCACCTTCGGCTCGTCGGCCGTGCCGAAGCAGCGCGGGATCCACTCGCCGATCTGCTCGCCGGTGCCCTGCCCGAAGATGGCCGCGACGGGCAGCGCGGTGCCGAGGATCGCCAGGCCGATGCCGGCGTCGCCCCAGAACAGCTCCTCGTTGACGATCGGGATCGTCAGGCCGCTCTCGTCGGCGAAGAACGAGGCGAGCCCCTCGTAGCTGTAGAGGCCGATCTTGGCCGCCTCCTGGATGATCGGCCAGGGGGTCTCCTCGCGCTCGTCCCACTCGTGGGCGGCGGGCCGCACCACGGACTCGGCGAAGCCGTGGACCCACGCCCGCAGGTCGCGCTGGTCGTCGGTCAGCTCGAGGGAGAAGCCGGGTTTCGTCGCGGGTTCGATGGCGGCCATGCGCGTCAGTGTAAACGACGGTTACACTCCGCGTCCATGACGATCGCGGCACGCCGCCGGCAGGAGCGGGAGATCGTGGACGCGACCCGCGCGCTGTTCGACGAGCGCGGGCTGCAGGACGCGCCGGTCGAGGAGATCGCCCGCCTGGCCGGCATCAACAAGGCGCTGATCTACCGGCACTTCGCCTCCAAGGAGGAGCTGTTCGTCCTCACGGCGACCCGGTACCTCGACGAGCTCGCCCGCTCGCTGGGGGCCATCGACCGCGGCGCGCCGCCACGCGAGCGGCTCGTGGCCTGCGCCGAGCGGTTCGCCGACTACGGCCTGGCGCACCCCGCGTTCCTGGACTGCTGCCTGTCGCTGATGCGCCGCCCGGCCGGGGAGCTGGTCGAGATCGTCTCCGAGGGCGTGCTGCTGCGTCTCGGCCTGGCGATGTCGGAGTGCGTGAGCGTGCTCGTCGACACGATCCGCGACGGCGTGGAGCGCGGGGACTTCGCCGTCGACGACCCCGAGCTGGCGGCCAACCTGCTGTGGGGCAAGGCGCTCGGCGCGCTGCAGCTCGCGCGCCTGGGCGTCGGCGTGGGCCGCGGCGACGCCGGGCTGCCGCGCTTCTTCCCCGTGCCGCCCGACGAGGTCCGCGCGGCGCTCGTCGCCGACGCGCTGGCCAGCGTCGGCGCGTAGCTCAGGCGCCCAGCAGCGCCAGCTCGTCGAGCAGGCCGGCCGCGAACGTGCCCGGGCCGCGCGCGCCGGCGGCCGCCCGCTCGGCCGCGGCCGCCAGCACCGCGGAGCCCGCCACGGCGGCGTCCAGCGGGGTCGCGCTGACCGCGAGGAACGCGGCCATCAGCGCCCCGAGCGCGCAGCCCGCCCCGGTCACGCGGGTCAGCAGCACGTCGCCGCCGGGGATCGCGACGACGCGCTCGCCGTCGGTCACGTGGTCGACGGCGCCACTGACGGCGACGACCGCGCCGGTCTCGGCCGCCAGCGCGCGGGCAGCGTCGAGCGCCGCCTCGCTGCCGACCGTGGAGTCGACGCCGCGCCCGCCGCCGGTCGCCCCGGCGAGCGCCAGGATCTCCGACCCGTTGCCGCGCACGATCGCCGGCCGCCGCCCGGCGAGCTCGCGGGCGACGCCGGTGCGCAGCGGCAGAGCGCCGACGGCGACCGGGTCCAGCACCCAGGGCGTGCCGGCCTCGCCCGCCGATGCGACCGCGGCGCGCATCGCTTCGGCGTCGGGCGCGGTGATCGTGCCGACGTTGACGAGCAGCGCGTCGGCCGCGGCGGCGAACGCGCCCGCCTCCTCGACGGCGGGAACCATCGCCGGCGCCGCCCCGGCGGCCAGGAGCACGTTGGCGGTGAAGTTGGTGACGACGACGTTCGTCAGGCAGTGCGTCAGCGGCGCCCGCTCGCGCAGCGCGGCGAGGTCGGCGGCGACCGCGGGGTCGGGCCAGGCGCGGGTAGCGGTCATGAGTTCACCTTCGGTATCCGAGAAGGAGCCCCGGCGAGTTCTCGCTAGGGACCCGAGCCCCCTGGGCGAGTGGTTCCCAGGACCGCCCGGTCGCCGCCCGCCCGCTTGGCCGCGTACAGCGCGCGGTCGGCCGCCGCCACCACGCCGTCGGCCTCGCCGATGCCCAGGCCGATCGGCGCCACGCCCGCGCTCACCGACGCGTCGGCCGCGCGGGCGGCGTGGACGAGCTGCTCGGCCACGTACAGCGCCTCGGCCGGGGTCGCGCGCGTCAGCAGCGCCGCGAACTCGTCGCCGCCCACCCGGGCCAGGACGTCGGACGCGCGCACGCGCGCGGCCAGCGCGCGGGAGGTGCGCACGAGCAGCTCGTCGCCGGCCGGATGGCCGTGGGAGTCGTTGACCTGCTTGAGCCTGTCGAGATCGAGGAGCACGAGCGCGCCGCCGTCACCGTAGCGACGGCAGCGCTCGATCTGGAGCGTCAGCTCGCGCAGGAGGGCGCGGCGGTTGGCCAGGCCCGTGAGGGCGTCGTGGTCGGCCGCGTGGCGCAGGTCGTCCTCGACCCGGCGGCGCTCGGACACGTCGACGAGCTGCGCGATGACGCCCGCCGGAAGGCCCGCGTCGTCGCGGACGAGCGAGGCGGTCAGCTCGCACCAGACGGCGCTGCCGTCGCCGCGCGAGAAGCGCTGCTCGACGCGGTAGCGGTCGAGCCGGCCGTCGAGCACGTCGCGCAGCGGCTGGGCGCCGGCGTCGCGGTCGTCGGGGTGCGTCAGGTCGCCGAGCGACGCGCGCAGCAGCTCGTCGGCCGGGCGCGCGAGCGTGTCGCACAGCGCCGCGTTGACCTGCAGCAGCCGGCCGTCGGGCGCGGCGAGCGCGATGCCCACCGGCGCGCGGCGGAAGGCGAGCCCGATCTGCTCGAGCTCGCTGACGTAGGCGTGCAGCTCGGGGTCGCTGCGCAGCAGATCGAAGGCGCGCGGGGAGAGGGCCACGGGGCATTCTGCCCTGCGCGCACGGCCGGGCTCCAATGCAACATCCGGCCAGAGCGGTTGACGTCGGCCGATCAGGCGGCGACCGCCGCCTCCTCGCGCACCTTCTCCAGCGCGCCGCGCAGCACCCGCGAGACCTGCATCTGCGAGCAGCCGACGTGGCGGGCGATCTCGGCCTGCGTCATGTCCTCGTCGAAGCGCAGGCTCAGGACGAGGCGCTCGCGGCGGTCCAGGCGGCGGCGGGCCTGGCGCAGCAGGGCGCGGCCCTCGGCCCAGTCCAGGCCGGCGTCGTCGCGGCCGAGACGGTCGGCGAGCGCCCCGTCGGCGGCGCCGTCGCCGGGCGCCGGCGCGTCGAGCGAGCCCGCGCGGAACGCCTGCCCGGCCTCGAGCCCCTCGAGCACCGCCTCCTCGCTGAGGCCGACCGCGTCGGCCAGCTCGGGCACCGTCGGCGCGCGCCCGAGGCTGGCGGTCAGCGCGTTCACGCCGCTGGTCACCCGCATCGCCGCCTCCTGCAACGGCCGCGGGACGTGCACGGCCCAGCCGGTGTCCCGCAGGTGGCGGCGCATCTCGCCGGCCACGCACGGCAGCAGGTAGCCGCCGACCGACGAGCCGCCGTCGACCCGGTAGGCGGCCATCGCCTTCGTCAGGCCCAGCAGGCCGGCCTGCACGAGGTCGTCGCGGTCGCCGCCCTTGCCGTAGCGGCGGGCGAGCGAGCGCACGTAGGGCAGCATGTCGCGGACGAGCTCGTCGCCGGCCGCACGCTCCCCCGCCTGGTGGCGAAGGATGAGCCTCCGCCACCGCCTGTCCTGCGCGAGCTGTCCACGCTTGACCGGCATCTCCGCGCTCCTGGTCCGTCGGGGGCTTGGCTCGCGACGCTACCCGCTTGTGACGGATGACGCAAATGTTGGACGGGATCCTGACACTCACATCCGCAGCACCGGCGCGGCGCGCTCGGCGAGCGGGGCGTTGGCGCACGCCGAGAGCGCCAGGCCGACGACGCGGCGGGTGTCGCGCGGGTCGATGACGCCGTCGTCCCACAGGCGGGCGGTGGCGTAGTACGGGTGGCCCTGGCGCTCGTACTGCTCGCGCAGCGCGGCGCCGGTCTCCGGCTGGCCCACGGTCTCCATCACGGTCGCCGCCTGCTCGCCGCCCATCACCGAGATCCGCGCGTTGGGCCACGTCCACAGGAAGCGCGGGTCGTAGGCGCGCCCGCACATGCCGTAGTTGCCGGCGCCGAAGGAGCCGCCGACGATCACGGTCAGCTTCGGCACCCGCGCGGTGGCGACCGCGGCGACCATCTTGGCGCCGTCCTTGGCGATCCCGCCGGCCTCGTAGTCGCGCCCGACCATGAAGCCGCTGATGTTCTGCAGGAACAGCAGCGGCACGCCGCGCTGGTCGCACAGCTCGACGAAGTGCGCGGCCTTCAGGGCGGACTCGCTGAACAGGATCCCGTGGTTGGCGACGATCCCGACCGGGTGGCCGTGGACGTGCGCGAAGCCGCACACGAGCGTGGTGCCGTAGGCGGCCTTGAACTCGTGCAACTCGCTGCCGTCGGCGAGGCGGGCGATGATCTCGCGCGGGTCGTAGGGCGTGCGGCTGTCGGGCGGGATCGCCCCCAGCAGCGTCGCCGGGTCGACGAGCGGCTCGCGGACCGGGCGGCGCTCCCACGGCGCCGGCGGGCGCGGCGCCAGCGTCGCGACGATCGAGCGCACGATCCGCAGCGCGTGGTCGTCGTCGTCGGCGAGGTGGTCGACCACGCCGGAGGTGCGCGCGTGCAGGTCGCCGCCGCCGAGCTCCTCGGCCGTGACGACCTCGCCGGTGGCCGCCTTCACGAGCGGCGGGCCGCCGAGGAAGATCGTCCCCTGCTCGCGCACGATGACGGTCTCGTCGCTCATCGCCGGCACGTACGCGCCGCCCGCCGTGCACGAGCCGAGCACGGCCGCGATCTGCGGGATCTCGCGGGCCGACATCGTCGCCTGGTTGAAGAAGATGCGCCCGAAGTGGTCGCGGTCGGGGAACACCTCGTCCTGCAGCGGCAGGAACGCGCCGCCCGAGTCGACGAGGTAGACGCACGGCAGCCGGTTGTGCAGCGCCACCTCCTGCGCGCGCAGGTGCTTCTTGACCGTCATCGGGTAGTAGGTGCCGCCCTTCACGGTCGCGTCGTTGGCGACGACGACGCACTCGCGCCCGGCGATGCGGCCGACGCCGGTGATGATCCCGGCGCCGGGGGCGTCGCCGTCGTAGAGGTCCTCGGCGGCGAGCGGGCTGAGCTCCAGGAACGGCGCGCCCGGGTCGCACAGGCGGTCGACGCGCTCGCGCGGGAGCAGCTTGCCGCGGGCGACGTGGCGCTCGCGGGCCTTGTCGCCGCCGCCGCGCGCGGCACGCTCGATGCGGTCGCGCAGATCGGCGACGAGGCGCAGGTGCTCCTCCTCGTTGGCGACGAACTCGGGGCTGCCGGGGCGCGCGTGGGTGTGCAGGACGGTGCTCACGCGGCGGCCTCCACGGTCAGGAGCGTCGCGCCGCGGGCGACGTGGTCGCCGGCGCGCACGTGCACGTCGCCGACGGTGCCGGCCGCGGGGGCGACGACGGTCAGCTCCATCTTCATCGACTCCAGGACGACGAGCACGTCGCCCTCGGCGACGGCGGCGCCGGGCTCGGCGCGCACGTCGAGGACGACGCCGGGCATCGGCGCCTCCAGCGAGCCCTCGGCGGCGTGCGCGCCGGCGACGTCGACCGCCGGCGCGAAGCGGTGCGGCACGCCGTCGTCGACGATCCAGACGGCGTCGCCGTCGCGGATCGCCTCCACCGGCCGCTCCCGGGCCGAGACGAGGCCGTGGCCCTCCAGGCGCATGCGGGCGGGCGCGCGGCGGCCGCCGGTCCGCCAGCCGTCGCGGGCGTCCCACGGGTCGTCGCTCGGCGGCGGGCCGAGCAGCGCGCTGACGGCGAGCCCGGGCAGGTCGTCGGCGGGCGACGGGGGCGCGACCGCGTCGCCCAGGCGCTCGATCAGGCCGGTGTCGAGCTCCCCCGCGCGCACCTCGGGGCGCGCCAGCAGCGCGCGCAGGTAGGCGGCGTTCGTCGTGGGCCCGACCACGAGCGTGCGGGCGAGCGCGCGCTCCAGCCGGGCCAGGGCCGTCGCGCGGTCGGGCCCGTGGGCGATGACCTTGGCCAGCATCGGGTCGTAGTCGGCGGTGACCTCGCTGCCGGTCGCGATGCCGCTGTCGACGCGCACGCCCGCGCCGGCCGGCTCGCGGTAGGCGACGACGCGCCCGGTCGACGGCAGGAAGCCGGCGGCCGCGTCCTCGGCGTACACGCGCGCCTCGACCGCGTGGCCGTCGAGGCGCACGTCGTCCTGGGTCAGCCCCAGCCGCTCGCCGGCGGCGACCCGGAGCTGCAGCTCGACCAGGTCGAGGCCGGTGACGAGCTCGGTGACCGGGTGCTCGACCTGCAGCCGCGCGTTCATCTCCAGGAAGAAGAACTCGTCGCCGGAGGCGATGTACTCGACGGTGCCGGCGTTGACGTAGCCGGCCGCGCGGGCGAGGTCGCAGGCGGCCGCGCCCATGCGGGCGCGCAGGGCCGCGTCGACGACCGGCGACGGCGCCTCCTCGATCACCTTCTGATGGCGGCGCTGCAGCGAGCACTCGCGCTCGCCCAGGTGCAGGACGGTCCCGTGCGCGTCGGCGAGCACCTGCACCTCGATGTGGCGCGGCCGCTCGAGGTAGCGCTCGACCATCACGCGGTCGTCGCCGAAGGCGGCCATGGCCTCGCGGCGGGCGGCCGCGGTCGCCTCCTCGAGCTCCTCGGGCGCGCGGACCACGCGCATCCCCTTGCCGCCGCCGCCGGCGACGGCCTTGACCACGACCGGGTAGCCGCCGTCGTCGCCCGCCGGGACGGTCGGGACGCCGGCCGCCTGCGCGGCCGCCTTCGCGCGGGCCTTGTCGCCCATGAGCGCGATCGCCTCCGGCGGCGGGCCGATCCAGGTCAGCCCCGCGTCGACGACCGCCTGCGCGAACGCCGGGTTCTCCGACAGGAAGCCGTAGCCGGGATGTACCGCCTCGGCCCCCGTGGCCACCGCCGCGCCCACGATCGCCTCGACGTCCAGGTAGGAGGCGACGGCCACGGCGCGATCGGCGGCGCGGACGTGCACCGCGCCCGCGTCGGGCGGCGTGTGGACGCCAATCGACTCCATGCCCAGCGCCGCGAGCGTGCGCATCACGCGGACCGCGATCTCGCCGCGGTTGGCGACCAGGACGCGGCCGAGCACCTCAGGCCCCGAGCGCCCGCGCGATCACCATCTGCTGCACCTCGTCGGTGCCCTCGCCGATCGTGAGGATCTTCGCGTCGCGGTAGAAGCGGCACACCGGGTACTCCTCGATGTAGCCGTAGCCGCCGTGGATCTGCACGGCCTCCTCGGCGCAGCGCACGGCCAGGCGGCCGGTCTTCAGCTTCGCCTGCGCGGCGGTGAGCGTGAACGGGCGGTCGGCGTCCTTCAGCCGGGCGGCCTTGTAGACGAGCAGCCGCGCGGCCTCGATCTCGGTGGCCATGTCGGCGAGCTTGCCCTGGATGGCCTGGAACTTCGAGATCGGCTGGCCGAACGCGCGCCGCTCCTTCGCGTAGGCGAGCGCCTGGTCCAGCGCGCCCTGCGCGAGGCCGACGCCCATCGCGGCGACGCCGATGCGCCCGATGTCGAGGATGTGCAGGAACTGCTTGAAGCCGGCGCCGCGCGGGCCGAGCAGGTTGGCCTCGGGCACGCGGCAGCCGGTGAACGTCAGCGGGCGCGTGTCGGACGCGTTCCAGCCCATCTTGCGGTACGGCTCGCCCTGCTCGTAGCCGGGCGTGCCGTTGGGGACGATCAGGTTGGAGATCTCGTCCTCGCCGGTGCGGGCGGTGATGCAGACGACGCCGGAGATGTCGGTGCCGGCGTTGGTGATGAACTGCTTGGCGCCGTCGATCACCCACTCGCCGTCGTCGAGGCGGGCGCGGGTGCGCACGTTGCCGGCGTCGCTGCCGGCCTCCGGCTCGGTCAGCCCGAACGCCCCGAGCCTGCGGCCGCTCGTCAGCTCCGGCAGCCACTGCGCCTTCTGCTCGGCCGTGCCGAACAGGTAGATCGGCTGGGTGCCGAGGCTCGTGTGCGCGCAGAGCGTGATCGCCACCGACGAGTCCACGCGCGTGAGCTCCTCGACCGCCAGCGCGTAGGCGAGGGTGTCGCCGCCGGCGCCGCCGACCTCCTCGGGGAACGGGATGCCCATCCAGCCCAGCTCCCCCATCTTGCGCACGATCTCGTAGGGGAAGCGCTTCTCGCGGTCGAGCTCCTCGGCGACCGGCGCGACCTCGCCCTCGGCGAACTCGCGGACGGTGCGGCGCAGCAGCTCGTGGTCGTCGGGCAGGTCGAAGTCCATGACTCGAACTTCTACCGGTCAGTCGGTATATCTTCAAGGCGATGCCGTCACCGCCGACCCGCCCCGCCCTGCGCGCCCGCTACGAGGCGCGCCGTGCCGAGGTCGTCGCCGCGGCCGCCCGGCTGTTCGCCGAGCGCGGGTACCACGGCACCTCGATCGAGGACCTGATGGAGGCGACCGGCCTCACCCGCGGCGGGCTCTACCACTACATGGACGGCAAGCAGGACCTGCTGATCGCGATCCTCGACGAGCTGATGGAGCCGCTGCTCGCGCGCGCGCGGGAGATCGTGGACCGGCCGGGCAGCGCCGAGGAGCACCTGCGTGCGGTCACGCGGGCGTGGCTGGCCCACGTCGCCGCCCACCGCGACCACATGGTCGTGTTCAACCAGGAGCGCCGCACGCTCGAGCGCGACGCGGCCTGGGCGCACGTGCGCGCCGCGCGGCGCGCGTTCGAGGCGCTGCTGGACGACGTCCTGCGCCGCGGCGTCGATGCCGGCGAGTTCGCGATCGCCGACCCGCAGCTCGCGCGGCTGGCGCTGCTGGGCATGGGCAACCACACGGCGCAGTGGTTCGTCCCGGGCGGGCGCCTCGACGCCGAGCAGATCGCCGACGGCTACTGCGCGCTGCTGCTCGACGGCATCCGCGCCCGGTAGCTACGCGGCCCAGACGCGGACCGGCTCGCGGCGCCCGGCGAGGTGGATCTCGCCGAGGTCGACGAGGCCGTTGCGCGCCTCGCCCAGCGCCTGGCACGTGGAGTCGGCGACGAACAGCCGCTGCTCGTGGTCGCGGCTGAGCGCCTGCAGGCGCGCGGCGACGTTCGTCGCGTCGCCGACCGCCGCGTACTCGATGCGCCGGCTCGAGCCGACGCTCCCCGCCATCACCGGCCCCGTGTTGAGCCCGATGCCGACGTTCAGCGGGCGCTCCGACAGGCCGGCGTCGGCCAGCCAGCGGTTGAAGCGCGGCAGGCCGTCGCCGAGGATCTGCTCGGCCGCCGCCAGCGCGCGGCGGGCGTGGTCGGGCTGCGGCAGCGGGGCGCCGAACACCGACAGGACGCCGTCGCCCTGGTAGGAGACGACGGTGCCGCCGTGCTCGAACACGGCGACGGACACGATCTCCAGGTAGCGGTTCAGCGCGCCGATGACCTGCTCGGCGTCGAGCCGCTCGCCGAGCGTGGTGAAGCCGCGCAGGTCGCAGAACATGACGGTCGCCACGACGCGCTTGGGCGTCATCTCGTCGCGCTCGACGACCTCGTCGACCACCGACGGCGGCACGAACCGCTCGAACGCGACGCGCGTGCGCCGGCGCATGCGCACCTCGATCGCGTAGGTGAGCGCGACCGCGCCGAGCGTGCCCAGCGCGACCGCCAGGACCGGGGCGGCGACCGGCACGATGACGCCGGCGTCGAACGCGAGCTGGGCGCCGAGCAGCAGCGCCAGGAGCGCGCCCGCGCCGGCCAGGAGGGCCGGGACGACGCGGCCGGTCAGCGCGGCCAGCGGCGCCGCGAACGGGGCGACGACGATCATCAGGATGCCCAGCCACGTCGAGGCGTCGCGCAGCGGATAGCCGTCGAGCACGGTCTGGATCGCGTTGGCGTGCACCTCGGGGCCGGACATCAGGCCGCCGTCGAGGACCGGGTGCATGTCCTGGAGCTCGGGCGCCGTCGCCCCCACGACCGCGACCTTGCCGCGCACCTGCTCGGGATCGAAGTCGCCGGCAAGCACGCGGTGGAAGGAGATGGCCGGGACCGTGCCCTCGTCGCCGGCGAAGTCGATCGGGCGCTCCGGCGCGTCCGGGTCGCCGCCCGCGGCGAGCACCGAGAACTGCG
>Ga0180220_1002527_pt1 | contig 11596 bp, 9 predicted proteins | sample eDN5th37CBELigBY_FD_151335 | JGI IMG/M metagenome (GOLD analysis project Ga0180220, IMG submission 151335) | Enriched backyard soil microbial communities from Emeryville, California, USA - eDNA 5th pass 37_C BE-Lig BY (version 2) (version 2) | ecosystem: Environmental > Terrestrial > Soil >... | reverse complement strand
CGAGATCGGAACGTTGCTTGGAACAGCATCGCTCGATCTCCTGCGGGTGCGTGACAGTGGTGATGTGCTCGTTCTCGAGGAGTCGGATGTTCGGCACGTTCTGCAGACAGACGAAGAACTGAGCGAGATTCTGTTGCGGGCGTTCATTCTCAGACGCGTCGGCCTGGTGTCTCTGGAAGAGGGCCGGGTGGCGCTAGTCGGCTCGCGGCAATCTGCTGACACGCTTCGATTGAAGGAATTTCTCACCCGCAACGCTCAGCCGTTCGCCGATATTGATGTCGAAGCGACTCCCGAGATGGGGCTGGCTGGACGGCTTCATATGCGCGCCGAGGATGCTCCACTGCTGTTGTGCCGTAATGGGCAGATCCTGAGGAATCCGTCGAATCACGAAGTGGCGGTCGCGCTTGGTATGAACCCTGACATCGATGCGACGAAGGTGTACGACCTCATTGTCATCGGGGCGGGTCCCGCAGGATTGGCTGCCGCGGTATATGCGACGACCGAAGGACTTTCCACAGTGGTGATCGAAACCCTTGCTCCAGGCGGACAAGCAGGCTCGAGCTCGAGAATCGAAAACTACCTCGGCTTTCCCAATGGGATTTCTGGACCCGCGCTCGCCGGCAGGGCGCTTCTTCAATCTCAAAAATTCGGCGCGCTCGTCAGTGTCGCGACGAGCGCGGTACATATCGACTGTGACCAGCGCCCGTATAGAGTCGCGTTATCCGATGGATCCAGTCTTCGTGCTCACAGTGTCATCGTCGCGACCGGCGCACAGTACCGACAGTTGGCTGTGCCGAATCTAAGCGAATACATCGGCCTCGGTGTGTACTACGCTGCGACGCATCTCGAGGCGCGTCTATGCCAGGACGAGGAGGTCGTGATCGTCGGTGGCGGGAACTCTGCTGGTCAGGCGGCCACCTTTCTTGCTGCGAGCTGCCGGCATGTGCATATGGTCGTCCGTTCGAACGGCCTGGCTGCGAGCATGTCGCAGTATCTGATCCGACGCATCGAAGAGACGCCACGAATCTCCGTGCATCTTGAGACCGAGATCATAGCCATGAACGGAGATGGCAGACTCGAAGGTATCGTGTGGCGCGACCGGAGTGGGCACAAGCAAGAGCGCGGCATTCGTCATGTGTTTCTCATGACCGGCGCCGATCCACGCACAGGCTGGTTGCGAACCTTCCTGGCGCTCGATGATAAGAACTTCGTTCGCACTGGTCCGGATCTCATCCGGCAAGCTTCCGAGATGGCGCTGTGGCCCATGCAACGCGCGCCGCACCTGCTCGAAACGAGTGTGCCGGGCGTCTTTGCCGTAGGTGACGTGCGCTCGGGCAGCGTGAAACGAGTCGCATCAGCCGTTGGCGAAGGATCCATCTGCGTACAGTTCGTTCATCAGGTCCTGTCAGAGTCGAAGGCCATCGCTTCTGAAGGACTGCAGCGAATGGCTGTCAGCTGACTCGTTCCGGCACGGGCCTCGTTCGGTCGGCTTTCGAGTACCACGGCATGAGAATGAAAAACGCGAAGTAGATGATCGCGAAGATACGCGCGGCATTCGTGTAGCCCGGCGTCGCAGGCATCAAGCCGAGATAGCCAAGGGCGACGAAGCTGACCGCGAATGAGGACAGGAAGGCCTTGAATAGCCAGCCGCGATAGCGAATCGACTTCACCTTCGCGCGGTCGAGCCACGGCAGGAAGAAGAAAGAGACGACCGCGATGCCCATCAACACGACACCGAACAGCTTGTTGGGCACCGCACGCAAGATCGCGTAGAACGGCGTGAAGTACCACACCGGCGCGATGTGCTCCGGCGTCTGCAGCGGATTGGCAGGCTCAAAGTTCGCCTGCTCGAGGAAGTAGCCGCCCATTTCGGGCGCGAAGAACAAGACGCAGGCGAAGATCGCGGCGAACACGATGAAGCCGACGAGATCCTTCACGGTGTAGTACGGATGGAACGGAATACCGTCCACGGGATGACCGTCCGGACCTTTCAGCTTCTTGATCTCGATGCCGTCCGGGTTGTTCGAGCCGACCTCATGCAACGCGAAGATGTGCGCGATGGCGAGGAACACGAGCGCGAGCGGCAACGCAATCACGTGCAGCGCAAAGAAACGATTCAGCGTGATGTCGGAAATGTAGTAATCGCCGCGAATCCATTCGACCAGCGATTCGCAGATACCGGGGATCGCGCCGAACAACGACACGATCACCTGTGCGCCCCAGTACGACATGTTGCCCCACGGCAGCAGGTAGCCGAAGAACGCCTCGGCCATCAAGCACAGATAAATGAGCATGCCGAAGATCCACACGAGCTCACGTGGGGTCTTGTACGAGCCGTACATCAGGCCGCGGAACATGTGCAGGTAGACAACGATGAAGAAGGCCGATGCGCCGGTCGAATGCATGTAGCGAATGAGCCAGCCCCATTCGACATCGCGCATGATGTATTCGACGGAAGCAAACGCTTCGGCGGCCGAGGGCTTGTAGTTCATCGTCAAGAAGATGCCCGTGACGATCTGCAGGACCAGCACTACCAGCGCCATTGCGCCGAAGTAGTACCAGAAGTTGAAATTCTTCGGCGCGTAGTACTCCGTCGCATGTCGCTGAACGAACTTGCGGACGGGAAGACGCGTGTCGATCCACTCAACAATCTGTTCCAAGTTCGACAGGATGCGGTCCTGCGAGCGGCTCTTTCTCAGGCTCATCATGCTGCCCGTCAGATCGCGGCCTGTGCAGTTTCCCCTTCCTCGTCGATGATCGCCTTGCGTACACCTGGATCGGCATACATGCGCTCGAGGAATCGCCCTAGGTGTTCGAAGCCTTTCAATTCGACGTTGAGGCGGACTGCCCAGCGCAGCATCACGAACAGATAGGGATCGGCAATCGATCGCTGATCCACCAGCCAGTCTCGTCCATCGAGGCGCGTATTCAGGATCGCGAGATACTTCCGAACGGTATTACGGGCAGCTTCGGCGATTTCGTCTGTGCGACTGGCATCCGGAAGAAATCGGGTGGGCGAGAAGATCGGTTTGAATGCCGGATGCAGATCTGAATTGAGGAGCGACAGCCACCGCATCACCTCCGCTCGACCCTGCGGAGTCGGTTCGCCAAGCAAATGCGCAGCCGAATAACGATCCGCCAAGTACCACAGGATTGACGCGTTCTGCGTGAGATGGAAGTTGCCATCTACGAGTAGCGGCACGGCCCCGGTCGGATTGAGTGCCAGGTACTCCATCGATGCGATGCTGTCGCGATCCATCCTGATCGCTTCGTATGGCACGCCGATCCATTCAAGGACGATGTGATCGGCAAGCGAACATGCGCCAGGGAAGTAGTAGAGCTGCATAGGTTTCTCCGCTGTCTGAGTTGCACCCTCTGCGGTCGCGGGAAGGACGGGTGGGCGATGCAGGTACTGGCTTTCCCGGTGCAACGACCCGTCCCTCCCTTCCGCGGGGCAAGGAGGCAGAACTCCGAGCGATTTCGAGAGGTAAGCGCCTAGGCAACCTTCCCACGTGGCTGTGCAGCAGACTCCTTCAGCCAATCTTGGAATCGCTTCGCTCCGATGCGAGCGCCAGGACCTGCCACGAGACTCTGGTCGTTGAGTTCTGCGCCAAAGTAGCGAGCCCGAGGATCTGCGATCACCTCGCGCTTGTCGCCGTTTGCCTGGAGGACGCGCCGAACCAGCTCATCCATTCGAAAGCGTTCCGGACCACCGACCTCCACTGTGCCGTTGAGCGGCGGACCCAGCGTGACGTCAGCGAGTGCGGAAACGACGTCGGCCGAGAGGATGGGCTGGAAGAGGGCGCTTGAGATGCGAACGGACTTACCGTCGTCTCCCGACTGTGCGATCCGGCCGATGAATTCGAAGAACTGTGTCGAGCGCAGGATCGAATACGGGATTGCAGAATTCTTGATCAGGTTCTCTTGAGCTACCTTCGCACGCAGATAGCCGCTCTCTGGCAGGCGATCAGTTCCGACGATCGACAGCGCGACATGATGCTTGACGCCCGCGCGCGCTTCGGCCGCGAGCAAATTGGTTCCTGAGGTCTCGAAGAACTTCAGAACCGCTGCGTCCTCGAAGGAGGGCGAGTTGGCGACGTCGACGACGACCTGCGCGCCAGTCAATGCCGCATCGAGGCCTTCGCCTGTGATCGTATTGACGCCTGAATCGGGAGACGCGGCGAGAACGTCATGACCCTTGTCGCGCAGAATATTCACAAGCCTCGATCCAATGAGGCCGCTGCCACCAATAGCGACGATCTTCATCTGTGTTGCTCCTACTCTGTGTTCGATGAAACTGAAGCGGCATCGCGCTTCGGGCGAACAGCATTCACCGAGACACGGGTGCAGGTCTTGGCATCTGATGCGGCAATTTGGATGCGTAATGCGACGAAGACCGAGGTCTTTCGATTCACGGCTCATCGCGGCGAGTCTTTCCAGTAGCCGTTTGCCGCGGCGATAGTCGCGAACTCGGTTGCGACAATCTGGCACACCTGAAGCAGTAGAGTGGCATCCCCGGCATACACCTCGCGCAGGCGCTCGCGAGTCGCGGCATCTGGCTGCGTAGCCTTGACGACGCGCCGCGCGATCGCAATCGCAAGCTGACGCCCTTCATCGGGTGTCTTCGTCAGGAGTGAATCTCCTGGGATCAGATCGACATTGTGCATCTCAGGTCTCCTACTCAACGGCAGACAGCGGCGGCAGGTTCTTGACGAAGGTCCCATCCACGAAGCACCAACTCCACGTTTCGCCAGGCTCCATTGAAGTAACGATGGGATGCGATGTGGCATGAAAGTGTCTTCGTGCGTGACGATTCTTCGAGTCGTCGCAGCAGCCCACGTGCCCGCACGTACGGCACACACGTAGATGAACCCAGGTATCGCCGAGTCGCAGGCACTCCTCGCAACCGCGCGAGGTGGGCACATTGGATCGCACGGCATCAAGGTGTGTGCATCGTGTGCTCATGGGTGCCTCGGTAATCGAACCGTGAACGTACTTCCAAGATCCGGTCCTGCACTGAACGCCTGTACGCTACCTCGGTGCAACTCGACGATGCGCTTGACGACATTCAGGCCAATGCCGATTCCGCGGTTGGGTCGCGTTCGTGCCGAATCGGCCTGTACGAACGGATCGAAGATGCGCGAAAGCGCGTCGGCCGGAATGCCGATGCCGTGATCGACGACGCGCAGACTAACCACGCCGGGAGTGTCCTCGACGCTGATGGCAATCATCCCGTACGGCTCGCTGAACTTCGCGGCGTTATCGAGAAGATTGACGAGTACCTGAGTGATCCGCAACGGATCGGCTTCAATCATCACTGGCTGCGGCGGCAGCAGCACTACCATTGCGAAATGACCTGCCTCCAACTGCGGCCGACAGGTCTCGGTTGCAGAGTTGACCAGATCCCTGAGGTCGATGAGTTCCCGTCGCAATTCCGGTTTCCCAGAAGCTAGATAGCCCGCGTCGAGCAGGTCGTCGGAAATGCGGGCAATCCGCAATACCTGACGATCGATCAATGCGCGTGCTTCTTTCCTGCTTACTGAAGCAGGTTCGTGGCTGTCGAGAACCCGAACGGCTGCCTGGATTGCCGCCAGCGGGTTTCGTAGCTCGTGGGCGACGGTGGCGAGAAGGTCGACGCGTGCTGGCTCGTGAGAAATCGTTTCCATGGGTTGTTGGTCTCGCTGAGGAATGCCGTTGGGAACGTGTCGTGTAAATGGTTGCCCGCCCTGCGCATCGTCGTGTGACTGTCCGGCTCCTGAGGCAATGACGCCTCCGGGAAAACTCTGCGCATGAACGGGCGGAAAATGCGCGCCTCCGGATCAGCCCCTCGACGAACTGACATCCCGTCTTCTTCGTGGCGAGGGCGGGCAGTGATCATCGGTTCAAGGAAGGAATCTTGCGGGCGCCGGGTGCACGCGGAACTCGCGTACGGAAGTCTGGCCTGCGCGCGTCGTCATGAGGAAGCGGGGACGTTGGACTGAGGCCCTCGGCGCGCAGTGTCGATGCATGTTGCTTGAGCCATTCGCCGAAGCGCGTCACACCGATGATCGCGCCCTCATCGGGCGTCAACGAGTCATTACTCAGTTCTGCGCCGAAGTAACGTGCACGCGAGTCCGCGATGACGGCGCGCCGGTCTCCGGCGGCTACCATGACGTGCCGAACGATTTCGTCAAGATGGAAGAGCTCCGGTCCAGCGTGCTCGATCATGTCATTGCGAGGCCCAGCCAGCGCGAGGTCGGCGAGCGCCGCAGCTACTTCATCTGCAGCAATGGGCTGGACGAATGCAGGCGAGACGTGCACAACGGTTCCATCCAGATGCGGCTCCGGGATGCGTCGCAGAAAATCGAAGAACTGTGTCGAGCGCAAAATGGTGTGGGGAATGGGGGAGCGCCGAATCAGCTCTTCCTGCAACATCTTCGCTCTGAAGTATGCGCTGTTTAGTAAGCGATCGGTGCCCACGATAGACAGCACGATGTGGTGCTTGACGCGTGCGGCTTCCTCGGTTGCCAGAAGGTTGTGGCTGGACGTTCCAAAGAAATCCATCACCGATTTGCCATTCAGCGTCGGCGAGTTCGTGACGTCGATGACGACTCGTGAGCCGGCAATCGCCAGGCTCAAGCCTTCGCCTGTCAGCGTGTTGACGCCACATTGGCGCGATGCCACCACGACCTCGTGACCACGATGTCGCAGGGTGGTTACTAATTTCGCACCGACGAGGCCGGTGCCGCCGATCACTGCGATTCTCATCTTTTCCGATCCCCGTCACTGCGAGCGAGGAAGTAACGTCTTCAGGCAGTCAGGACCAACAGAAGCCGTGCGGCGAATGGTCGGCTTACTCCAGTCAGCGTTCTTGACTGAGCTGTAGGTGGTTTGGACGGGAGCGGCGTCACAGTGCAGAGGCAATGAAGTATCTAAGTCCGCATTGAAGGAGCGCCCCAGGGTGTCATCTCGCATTCCTTCAAGTGCTGGCGGATTCAGCAAAGAACGCGTCACGCGACTTCATCACTCTTGCGACGGGCAACACGAGTGGAGGAGCCATGCGACGCTTTCAGAGCGTTCTGTACGTGGCTCACGGCACACCGGACGGGAGCGGCGCGCTCGAACAGGCGCTGCGCGAGGCGCGTCACAACGAGGCGACGCTGCGTGCAGTGGTCATCTGTCCGGAACTTCCAGCAGATCTCGGAGAGTACAAAGCGAGCTACGAGGCGTCGCTCCTCGAGCGCGTCAGCGGATCCATTGAGAGCACAAAGACTTCGTTGGGAATAAGCCCGTCAGAAGTGCCGGTCACTGTGGAACTCGAATGCGGCGACGTGCCCGCTGTGCGCATCGTTCGGCGGGTTCTGCGTGACGCGCACGATCTCTTAATAAAGCAGGTGGAGCCGACGAATCGACGAACTGGATTTCGGTCCCTCGACACGCAGCTGCTGCGGCTGTGTCCGACTCCCGTCTGGCTGTGCCGACCGAGCTCCCGATCCCGCACGGATGTTCAGGTGGCAGTTGCTGTCAATCCGCTGAGCGAACAGCGCGCAGGGTGGCATCTGGCGCTACAGTTGCTGCGATTGGCGCGCTCGCTGGCCGATGCACATAGTGGAAAGTTGCAGATCATCTCCTGCTGGGAACTCTTGTTCGAAGAAGATCTGCGCCATTCACCCTGGCTGAAGATGTCAGAGGAATCCATCCGGGATGCCGTGGCCAATGCTGAGCAGCATCACCGGTATGCATTCGAAAAACTATTGAGTGAATCCGCCATCGTCGGAACCGCCAGTGTGCTCCTCCACAGGGGACGACCGGAGAAGATCATCCCACGGCTCGTCGAAGATTTCGGGATCGATCTCCTGATCATGGGCACGGTGGCGCGCACGGGTATTCAGGGATTCATCATCGGCAACACTGCCGAGAACGTTGTCAGCGAAATTTCGTGCTCGTTACTGGCGGCGAAACCGAACGGGTTCGTGTCGCCGGTGCGGGCGTACGAGTAGCATCCATGCCGACGCGGCAGAGTGCGACAGCCACTCAGATGCCCTCGTGGCACGACAAGCCCGCGTCGGCGGTGCTCACGGAGCTGAGTGCAACTGCGGACGGGCTCACTCAAGTCGAAGCGGAAGCGCGCATCGCGGTGCATGGCCCCAATCGCTTGCCGCAACCTCCAAGGAGAAGCGCACTGGTGCGATTCCTGCTCCAGTTTCACAACATCCTGATCTACGTCCTGCTCGGTTCCGCAGCCATTACGACTGCCCTCGGTCATTTAGTGGATTCGTTCGTCATTCTCGCAGTCGTACTCGTCAACGCCTTCATTGGCTTCATTCAGGAAGGAAAAGCTGAGAAGGCGATTGAGGCCATTCGCGACATGCTGGCGCCGCAGGCGTCGGTTCTGCGCGACGGAGAGCGCCATCGCGTAGATGCCGAGACACTCGTGACGGGCGACATTGTGTTGCTCGAGGCAGGCGATAAGGTTTCTGCCGACCTCCGGATATTGCAGGCGCGTGGACTGAAGATCCAAGAGGCAGCATTGACCGGTGAATCGGTGCCTGTCGACAAGCAAGGCAAGGCTGTGGCGACACAAGCACCCTTGGGCGACCGCGCCAGTCTTGCTTTCTCCGGAACGCTGGTCACAGCGGGACAGGGCGCCGGGGTGGTTGTGGCAACTGCGGCGAGAACCGAGATCGGACGAGTAAACGTGCTGATCTCCGAAGTTTCGACTCTGACCACTCCACTCCTGCAGCAGATCGATGTCTTTGGCAAGCGCGTGACCTTTCTGATCCTGCTCGTGGCGGCCATCCTGCTTGTCTTCGGTCACTACGTCGGCGGCTACGAATTCTCGGACATGCTTTTGGCGGTTGTTGGAATCTCGGTCGCAGCCATTCCAGAAGGGCTACCGGCCGTGCTCACCATCACGCTGGCGGTCGGTGTTCGAGCGATGGCGCGGCGAAACGCCATCGTGCGGCGCTTGCCAGCGATTGAAACGCTGGGTTCGGTCGCTGTGATCTGCACCGACAAGACGGGCACACTCACGCGCAATGAAATGATGGTCGCCTCTGTCGCGACGTCGTCGCATGGCTTCACCGTCGCAGGTGAAGGTTACGAACCACGAGGCGTGATTCGACCTGAGGGTCATGGCGCAGCCGTTCGCGAGAATGCAGTACTCCAGGAACTGGCGCGCGCCGCCACCTTATGCAATGACGCCGAGTTACTGAACCGCGACGACACCTGGACCGTCGAAGGTGATCCCATGGAAGGTGCACTGCTCACTTTCGCCGGCAAGATCGGTCTCGACGCCCGCCGCTATCGTTCCATCTGGACTCGTACCGATGCAATCGCCTTCGATGCAAAGCATCGGTTCATGGCAACTCTGAATCACGATCATGACGGCAATGCGTTCATCTTCGTGAAGGGCGCGCCCGAGCAGATCGTTCGCATGTCTGTTGCACAGCGTTCGACAACCGGAGACGCCGAGCCGGTCGACTCCGATTACTGGAACGAGAAGGCCGAAGCGATGGCCAGCCGAGGCCAGCGCATTCTGGCGCTTGCCATCAGACCGGTGGCGTCCGGACACACCGTCCTTCAACACGCAGACGTTCATGGCACGCTGATTCTGGTCGGCATGGTCGGACTGGTCGATCCTCCGCGGGCGGAAACGATCGCCGCGATCGCGGAATGTCATGCGGCGGGCATACGGGTGAAGATGGTTACTGGTGATCATGCAGTCACGGCGGCGGCGATCGCCCGACAGATTGGTCTGAAGCATCCCAACAGTGTGCTGACGGGCGCCGACATCGACAGGGTCGATGACTCAACATTGGCGAGCGCAGTCCTCGACACTGATGTGTTCGCCCGGACGAGCCCGGAGCACAAGCTTCGGCTGGTGATGGCCCTGCAATCGCAAGGACTGACGGTCGCCATGACGGGCGATGGCGTCAACGATGCACCCGCACTGAAGCGAGCAGATGCAGGCGTTGCGATGGGAAAGAAGGGCAGTGACGCTGCAAAGGAGGCGGCCGATGTTGTACTGGCCGACGACAACTTCGCTTCGATCGTCACCGCTGTGCGTGAAGGCCGCGCGGTATACGCCAACATCAAGAAGCTCATCAGCTGGACGCTGCCGACAAATGCGGGCGAAGCTACCACGGTCATCCTGGCGCTTGTTCTCGGAACGACCCTTCCAGTGACGCCAGTCCAGATCCTCTGGGTCAACCTGATTACCTCCATCACGCTAGGACTCGCGTTCGCATTCGAGCCGCCGACGGCTAACGCCATGCTTCATCTACCGCGCGCACGCACCGAGCCTCTGATCTCACGTGAGCTCGCTTGGCAAATCTTGTTCGTGGCCGCGCTGTTTGCGACTACCGTGTTCTGGATGTTCGAGTACGCACGCGCACGTGGTCACTCCGTCGAATTGGCCCGCACGATTGCCGTGAACACGCTGGTCGTGATGGAGATCTTTCACCTGTTCTTCACGCGGAATCTCCAGGGGATATCGCGCGCGCCGCTATCGAGTGTGTTCAAGGGCACGCGCATCGTCTGGATAACCGTTCTTGCAGCGACCCTCGCTCAGCTCGCCATTACCTATCTGCCGCTCCTGCAACGAGTGTTCGACACCGAGCCCGTGCCGTTGCTGGACGGCGTGTTGATTTTTGGCGTCGGGGTGGCGGTGCTTGCGGTGACCGAGGCGGAAAGGCGGATACGTTCGCACGTGCGAGTCGTGATGAGTCAGCGCAGGCGCCCGCGTGTTGCACCAGCTGACATGGCCAAGGCGCAGTCGTCATAGCGCGAATGATGGCGGGGCCGTTCAATTGACCTCAGACGCATGCAAGAACATGTGCGTCGCCGGCTCGAGAATGGCGCCATCGAGTCCCCCACGTGCGCAGCTTCCCCCAACCCCAGGTGCAGCACGTGATTTCAGCCGGCGGCTCTGCCGCCGGCTGCTTCTTTCACTGAATACATGAGGAGCCACATGCCTGCTGCAGACGGCACGGTCTTGACTCCGTCCATCACTCCCGGTCGAACGTTGGCACCACCGTTCGGAGCGATCGCGGTCAGCACGTTCGGGGCGGTGGTGGCGGCCACAATGCCGCTCGCCGTAATCCTGTCCATGCCGGATATCGCTGGCGGGCTTTCCGTCAGTGCCGATGAGGCGAGCTGGATCACCACGCTCTACAACGTTGGAACGCTGGCGGGCATTCCGGCGGCCGTCGGTGTTGCGGGCGCCACTGGACGCGGCCGTACGATGTGGATCTTCGGGCTTGGATTCTCGCTATCGAGTTTGGCGATTGGATTGGGCCACAGCTTGCCGTGGGTCTTCCTTGCGAGATTCGTCGAAGGGTTCTTCGGCGGCGCGCTGCCCTTGCTCATGATGCTCATCGTGCTGACGAGTCTCCCGCCGGGGAGAGGGCAACTCGAAGGTCTCACGTTGTTCGCCATGGCGACGTCATTGGGTGCAGGTGTCGCGGCCTGGGCCGCCGATGTATTAGTCGCCTTCGGCGGCTGGCGTGCGCTGTTCACATCGCAGGCTGTTGCGGGTGCGATCTACACGCTGCTTGCGTTCTTCGTACTCCGTAGCGAGTGCGGCGATCGCGCTCTGCTGAAGACCTTCGACTCG
>Ga0180220_1002526_pt1 | contig 11599 bp, 14 predicted proteins | sample eDN5th37CBELigBY_FD_151335 | JGI IMG/M metagenome (GOLD analysis project Ga0180220, IMG submission 151335) | Enriched backyard soil microbial communities from Emeryville, California, USA - eDNA 5th pass 37_C BE-Lig BY (version 2) (version 2) | ecosystem: Environmental > Terrestrial > Soil >... | reverse complement strand
CGTCGGCAAAACGGCAAATGTCGGCTTCGCCTATCTGGGTCGCTTCGGACGGAGCCTGCGCGACCAGGGTATAGGCGGATGGGCCAGAATCGCGTTTTGAGTTCTATTTGGATATTTTCGTCACCACGTAGCGCTTGCCTTCGCGTTTGGCGGTGAAGGTGATTTTGTCGCCGGGCTGGATGCCGCGCAGCAGCGTGGGGTCGGCCCGATAGACGAGCGACATGGCGGGCAGCTCGAGCTCGGAGATGGCGCCGTGCTTGATGGTGATCTTGCCTTCGTCGGCATTGACCCGCCGCACCTCGCCCGAGGCTTGAGCCTCTTGCGCATGAGCGGGCGCCACGCACGCGGCAACGCCCACAAGGCCGGCCAGCACGGCCGGTACGATACTGGGTTGGCGATAAGACATGCTCACTCCTTGATTGCTTATCTTAATAATAACGCCAACAAAGCATGGACGCGTTGCCGCTTATTACGAAGTGAGATCAGCTTTTGTGTTATCGGCATTGGCCATGACTTCGCCGATTAGTTGCAAGATCGGCTTGTCGGAATTCATTGTGAGCTGCAAGTACTTCCATGATGACCGAGAATGTTCGATGGTCAGCGCTTCAGCACGTGCACCCTCGCGTTTTTCGATGGCGTCGACAATGCTGCGATGCTGATCTTGCGAGACCAGCAGAATGTCGCGCGCGGCATCCTTCTGTGTGCTCAGGATGTTGACAAATGCCCCCGAAGCCGCAAAGGGCAGTTCGATCACATGGTCGATCGATCGCTCGATCATCGGGCTTTGCCCTGCTTTGCGCAGTAATTGATGGAACCGTTCGTTGCACTGATCGTAGTCGGTAGGGTCGAAGTTATCACGCAAACGGTCGACGATGATGTCCAACTCGTCGAGGCAAAACCGCATGGCTTCTATGAGCCTGGGCGGCGCGCCCCGTTCGGCCGCACGCCGCGCCGACATGCCTTCCAGCGTACCTCGTAGTTGTATGGCATCGAATACGTCGTCTTCGGAAAAGCGCACAACGGTATATCCGCCGGAGGGCTGTGTCTCGATCAGCCCTTGTTTGCACACATGGATGATCGCGGCGCGCGCGGGGGTTCTGGACACGCCAAGCTCGTCGACGAGAAGCTGCTCTCGGACGCGATTTCCCGGCTGCAGTCTTCCGCTGAGAATCATGCCGCGCAATCCGAGAATTGCTTTGACTGTTTGCGACTGTTCGGTGTCTTGGGCCATATCGATCACTAAAGGCTGCTCTTCCCCAAATGCTACACCAAAACGCATTTCGGATACGTTGCGTATACAAAAAAAATGAATTTATAGGGGTTTCTACTATAAAAAAGGCGTTTTTATTGATTTTTTTGCCTTTAAGAATACTATTTAAAAAAACACGTATACGAAATTGCTTAGATCCGTATACGTAATAGGCAAGAACGCCATCCGACGTCCAACAACAAGGAGACAAAAAATGGAATCATCCATTCGCAAATTGATTGCAGCGGCCGCTTTGTCGGTTGCGGCGACGGCGGCCTGTGCCGCTCCGGTCAAGATCGGTTTCTTAGGCGAATTCTCGGGCCCGCAAATGGCCTATGGGCGCGACATGTACGACGGATTCATGTTGGCGGTGGAACAGGGCGGCGGGAAGTTGGGCGGAGTGGATGTCCAGATTCTGAAGGAAGACACCCAGCTCAAGCCCGACTTGGCGACGCAGGTAGCGCAGCGTTTGATCGAGAAAGAGGGGGTGCCTATTATTGCCGGCGTATCATTCTCGAACATCATGATGGCGATTCACCGGCAGGTTACCGAGAAGGAAGTATTTCTTGTGGGAACCAATGCCGGCCCCTCTCCTTTGGCGGGCGAACAGTGCTCTCCCTATCAGTTCTTTGCATCTCGTCAGGGAGATCAGCAGTCCGAGGCCGTGGGCCGTTACGCCATGGAAAAGGGCTATAAGAATGTCATCGCTATGGCACCCAACTACCAAGGCGGTAAGGACGTGATCGCCGGCTTCAAACGCACCTTCACACAGGGCGTAACCGACGAAATCTATACCCCTCTGAATCAACTCGATTTTTCTGTCGAGCTTACTCAGCTCGCGGCGCGGCAACCCGACGCGATCTTTGTGTTCTATCCCAGCAATCTGGGTATCAGCTTCGTGCGACAGTTCCATGCGGCGGGACTGATCGATCAAATCGACCTGCTTTCTATGGGTACAGTCGACGCGCTGACTTTGCCTTCTATCGGAGAAGCCGCTACAGGAGTGATATCGGGTACCTATTGGGCCCCGGATTCAGAGGATCCGGCCAGCATCAGGTTTGCCGAAGCGTTTGAAGAGAAGACCGGGCGTATCCCTTCCGAGGTTGCCGCTGCCAGCTATGACGGCGCTCTGCTGATTGGTTCGGCATTGGCCAAGGTGGGCGGCGACATGAGTAAGAAGGAAGAATTCATGGCCGCAATGAAGGCAGCGGACTTTGAGTCTATTCGCGGCAAGTTCCGTTTCAACAACAACCACTACCCGGTTCAGGACTTCTACGTGGTCAAGGCTGCGAAGGACTCCAAGGGACGCATGAACCTCGAGACTTTGCAAGTCTATCCCGACATGGCGGACGCCTATGCTTCGCAATGCGCAATGAAGTAACCGCATACGGAGACCCGGGACATGTTGACGTGGAATGTACTGTTGATGCAGGTCTTGAACGGCTTGCAATGGGGATTACTGCTGTTCCTGCTATCAGCAGGGTTGACTTTGGTCTTTGGGATCATGAATTTCGTGAATCTGACACATGGTTCGCTGTACATGATGGGAGGTTATTTTGGCGCCTACGCTTATGGCCAGACTCATTCATTCTGGCTGGCCTGCATGGTCGCTGTCGTGGGGGCGGCTATTGTCGGTGTGCTTCTGGACAGGCTGGTGGCGGCGTCACTGTACTCGCGCGACCATCTTGATCAAGTGCTTGCCACATTCGGGTTGATATTGATCTTCAACGAGTTGGTGCGCATCGTATGGGGAGGGAACACTTCTGTAGTGAACCCGCCTGAAATGCTGACCGGCTCTGTGGAGATATTTGGCCTGAGATATCCGCTTTACCGGCTGATGATTATTGTAGTGGGGCTCTTGGTCAGCGGTCTCCTTTATTTCATTATTCACCGTACGCGTATCGGCATGCTGATAAGGGCGGGCGCAACCAACACGAAAATGGTGTCGGCGCTGGGTGTCAATATCAAGCGTTTGAACTTGATCGTGTTTGCAGCCGGCGCATTGCTGGCGGGGCTGGCCGGGGTATTGAATGCGCCTATCAGCGCAATTCAGCCGGGCATGGGGGAGCCGATTCTGATTCTGGCGCTGGTCGTCATTGTGACGGGTGGAATCGGTTCTATCAAAGGCGCCTTCTATGGGGCCCTGCTGATCGGCATGGCCGACATGGTGGGGCGGGCCTTTCTGCCGATCGCGATGACGGAATTCTTCGGCCGTGCTGCTGCCCAACTCACGGGGCCCGCTATTGCGTCCATGGGTATCTATCTGCTGATGGCTATTGTGCTGATAGCCCGCCCACAGGGCTTGTTTGGAGGCCGCCATGCATGAGATCGTCAATAACTCGCCACGCTGGCCGGCGACCAACGCAAATGCCAGCAGGCTGGAACATTTAAGCGCCTCCGTCAACTGGACGGCAGCTATTTTAATACTTGTGTTGGCGCTTGTGCCGATGGCGGCCAGTGCGATAGGCGAGCTGTACTATGTGACGCTGATGACGCGTGCACTGATCTTCGCCTTGGCCGCCGTCGGCTTAAACCTCGTCCTGGGTTATGGCGGTCTGGTCAGCTTCGGGCATTCGGTCTATCTGGGAATCGGCGTCTATACCGTCGGCATCATGATGGATCATGGCATTACCAATGCCTGGCTTCAATTGGCCGCCGCCCTGCTGATCGGGACGATTGTGGCCGGCGTCATCGGCGCCCTCAGCCTGCGTGTAAAGGGTGTAGGTTTCATCATGATTACTCTGGCCTTCGCGCAGTTGTTGTACTTCTTCTGTGTCGGCTTGCGCGACTACGGCGGCGACGATGGATTCAGCTTGAACGGATACAGCGATTTCGGTCTGTTCCAGTTGGGAGACAACAATACATTGTATTACGCAGTACTTGCCGTACTTGCCTTCACGCTGCTTTGGGTATCGCGCTTGATTTCCGCGCGGTTTGGTATGGTGATCCAAGGGTGCAAGTCCAATGAGCGCCGCATGGTCGCATTGGGTTTTCCGGTGTTTCGCTATCAATGGGCGGCCTATGTATTGTCGGCACTGATCTGTGTCGTCGCAGGCTTTTTCATTGTGAACCTTACGCGTTATGTGTCGCCGGCCTACATGCAATGGACGGTATCAGGCGAGCTCATTGTCATGGTGGTGGTGGGCGGCATTGCAACCATCGTGGGGCCGGTCATCGGAGCCATTGCGATTGTGCTGTTTGAAGAGTTTGCTTCGCATGCCGCATTCGGGCTGCCAGGCAATGCCGATGCTTTTATTCACGAGCATTGGCTCGGGGCGCTGGGTGTGGTGATCTTGATCGTGGCCCTGTGTTTGAAGCAGGGGCTGTACGGCAGCCTGTTCAAGCGCTCTGCACGGAGGGCTTGACCATGTTGAAAGTACGAGGTTTGTGCAAGCGATTCGGTGGGCTTACCGTGACCGATCAATTGAATCTGGATGTCGGCGCGAAGGAACTCCATGCCATTATCGGGCCAAACGGAGCGGGCAAGACGACCCTGATCAATCAGTTATCAGGCGAGCTGTTTCCCGACGAAGGAAGCATAGAATTCGACGGTTGCTACGTTACCGGCATGCGTCCTGACCAGCGGGCGCTGGCGGGCCTGGCCCGCTCCTTCCAGATTTCGTCGGTATTTCCCGTGTTTTCCGCTTTGCAGAACGTCATGCTCGCGGTACAGGCCCAACAGGGGCACAGCTTTGGCTCATGGCGTTCGGTGCTGAGCGATACACGGCTTACTGCCCCGGCTTATCAGGCGCTGGAAGAAGTAGGACTGGCCCAACAGGCACATACGCCGGTGAATGAAATGGCTCATGGCGCCCGGCGCCAACTGGAGTTGGCCATGAGCCTGGCTACCGGGCCCAAGCTGTTGCTGCTGGACGAGCCCATGGCCGGAATGAGCCAGTATGAGTCCGACCAGGTGACCGAACTGCTGTTGAAGCTCAAATCGCGCTACGCGATAGTGCTTGTCGAGCACGATATGAATGCGGTGTTTGCGTTGGCAGACCGTGTCACCGTGTTGGTATACGGGCGCTCCATCATCTGCGCGGAGCCGGACGTCGTGCGTCGCGATTCGGCGGTGCAGGCCGCGTATCTCGGAGACGAGAAAGACCGTATCGGCGAGGTGGCGCAATGAGGAACTTACTGGAAGTCAACGATCTGGAAGTGGCCTACGCCTTGAGTCAGGTGGTGTTCAAAGTAGGGTTCAACATCGCGCCCGGAGAGGCCATTACACTTATTGGCCGGAACGGCATGGGCAAGACGACCACGCTTAGCACCGTCATTGGATGGCTGCCCGCTTTGCGTGGAGACATCGTATTTAAAGGCAAGAACATTGGGCGCGCCCCTGCATACGACCGGGCTCTGGACGGCATTTCCATTGTGCCCGAGGGCCGACAGATATTTCCCACGCTGACGGTCAAGGAGAACCTTGTGGCTACGGCCCGGCGGCGCAAAGGCGCCCCTTCCAACTGGGATCTGGACAGCATCTATCAGCTGTTTCCTCGGCTGAAAGAGCGTGAATGCAATCTCGGCAACCAGTTGTCGGGCGGTGAGCAGCAGATGCTGGCCATCGGGCGGGCCCTGATGACCAATCCCGCCCTGTTGATACTCGACGAAGCTACAGAAGGGTTGGCGCCTCTGATCCGCGCGGAAATATGGGACTGTCTTAAGGCGATACGGAATACGGGCTTGTCCTTGATCGTGGTCGACAAGCACATTGGCCCGATGCTCGAGTTCGCCGACCGGCATTACATCATAGAGAAAGGCCGCACTGTCTGGACGGGCGCTTCGTCCGAGCTTGCCAGCCGTCCCGAACTACTTGAACAGTATGTGGGGCTATAGGCCGAATACCGGCGCAGCATCCACTATCTTCATTGATTTTTTGGAGGCACTGAACATGTCTATACTCGCACCTGCTGGCACTGTGCCCAGCATTCCGAACAGCACCGAATTCGTACGCAACGCCTGGTATGTTGCGGCGCCGTCAAAGGATATTGGCGAAAACTTGGTTGGTCGCAGGATTTTGGACGAGCCTATTGTTTTATATCGCACCGACAGCGGACCCGTAGCCTTGTTCGACGCCTGCGCTCATCGGCGCTTCCCGCTTTCCAGGAGCCTGCGGGTGGGAGACAAGATACGCTGCGCCTATCATGGTTGGGAATACGACGTTTCTGGCGCCTGCACGCACATTCCGTCGGCTGACCGCATACCCAAAACTGCGGTGGTAAAAAAATACCCTCTTGTCGAGCGCTACGATATGATCTGGATCTGGATGGGGCGCCCCGACGAGGCGGACCCAACTCTGATACCCGACTGCTCGCACTTCCACTCTGGCAGGACCACGCTCGAGCAGATCAATATAGGGTGCCACTATCAGTTGCTGATCGAGAACCTGCTCGATTTTTCCCACGTTCCTTATGTGCATCACGATCAGCAGGGGCATTCCAAACTGGCCAATGTCGTTCCCAAGGCAGGGGTCGAAGACGGGGCCGTGGTGCTGACTCGTAGTATGCCGGATACGGTGGTTCCACCTCTATGGCACAACGTAATGGGTTTGCCCCTGGGCTCCCCCATGAATCATGATCAGCGCTTCGTCTATCGTGCGCCGGGCGTAGTGTGTGTACACCAGGTCATCTCGTCGATAGAACACCCAGAGCAGCGGTTCTCGTTTAGCACTAATCATTTCGTCACCCCGGATGGGCTGGACAAAACCCACTACACCTGGGTCATCTGCCTTTCATGGGAGAGCGTGTCGGATCAGGTCTTGCGCACCATGCATGTCGGCGCGGCCGATGTGGCTAGCCAGGATGTCGTGGCGCTGGAATTGCAGCAAAAGAACCTGCAACACTTGCGCGCATATCAGGTACCTTCGCCTGCGATCAGCGTGCCTTTCGACAGCGGCGCACTATTGTCGCGCCAGGTACTCAAAAAGCTTGCGGATGTGCAAGTGAGCGCCGAGGGCTGACATCGTGAGCGTTCTGTCCAAGAAGGAGCTTTCTCAGGGGCATGCCGCGGCCGACATTGACGCGTCGTGGCTGAAGGTGCGAGTCGACGAGATTCACAGCGCGGGTGCTGGCCTGAAGCACTTTGTATTGCGTCCGGTCGAGGGGCGAAACGTGTCGCCGATTCAGGCGGGCAGCCATATCAAGGTGCTTGCCGGAGACAGCAGGCGACCGGTCATGCGTAGCTATTCCCTTGTCAATCCCGGCGAACGGCCGGAGGGTTATGAAATAGTCGTACAGTACGAACCTGACGGCCAGGGCGGTTCCGCCTGGATGCATGAATCTGTGCGAAAGGGCGACATTTTGCGGGTGTCGGAACCGCGCAATGATTTTGCGCTGGATGGAAAGGCGAGCAAATACCTCTTTATTGCGGGAGGGATCGGCATTACCCCGATCTACTCTATGGTTCAGGCAGTGGCCGGCGCAAACAGCCGCCCCGATTATGCCTTGCACTATTGCGGGCGCAGCGTCGAGCGTATGGCATTTGCCCAAGAACTGAAAACGTTGTGTCGGGATCGCCTGACGCTGGTGGTTGATGGAGGAAACGCCGACAAGGGTCTCGACCTTCAGGCGATGCTTGCACAGCCGGAACCCGGCGCGCAAGTATACGTTTGCGGGCCGCGCGGTCTGATCGATGCTTGTATTGAAACCGCCTTGAAAAACGGCTGGCCAAGATCCGCGCTGCATTTCGAGCTGTTTTCAGGCAATGCCATCCAGGCAGACAACAAAATATTCGAAGTCGTACTGCAGTCCTCGGGCCTGGCGCTGACTGTACCCGTCCATAAATCGATTCTTGAGGTCATCGAGGAAGCGGGCGTCTTTGTAATTTCCGATTGCCGTCGGGGCGAATGCGGCGCTTGCGCAGCCACGGTCCTCGAAGGCGTACCCGAGCATCGGGACATTTATCTGGACGAGGACGAAAAGAACTCGGCGACAGTATTGTGCACGTGCGTGTCCAGGTCTCGTACGGCTCGATTGGTGCTGGATTTATAAGGGTGTGATCTCTTGGGGCTAGCCTGGGCGACTTACAGAAGGGCCTCCAGGCCCTTGTCGGCGATGATGTTGAGCAGCTTCAGCGCTGGTCCCGAAGGCCGGGTTTCGCCTTGCTCCCACTTGCGGATGGTTGAGGCGGTTGTGTGCAAATGATGGGCGAACACAGGTTGGCTGAAATTGAGCTTGTCGCGTAGGCGCTTGATGTCGGATGCATTGAATTCACGCACTGGACGAGGACAAAGCGCATCGAACTGACGCATGGTTACTTTATTGATAGCCCCAGTTCGTTCAAGTGCAGCGAGATCGCCACGCAGCGATTCAATGAGTTTGCTCATCACAATCCCAGAGCGGCATCGATTAAGCCGCTTTCCATTTCTTTGACGGCGCGGCATAGGGCGGAGTCATGTATCCGCTGGTGCTTTTGCCAATGCTGGAAGGCCTTGCGTTTAAAGACATGCATACACCACACCTCAAAATTATACCCGTTACGGGTATGGTTTCAAGTATGCGCATTCTGTCCTGCGCATCCTTGAATGAGGATAGGGTGTGCCGATACTGGTATCTTGAGTGTAGAGAGCTTTATATCCTTGCGGAAAGTCCCGCTGTGCTACAGCACATACCTCGCCAAATCTTCGCTGCTTGCGGCCTCTTCGAGCTTGTCGTTGACGTAGGCGGCATCGATGGTGATGGTCTTGCCGCTGTTGGCGGTGGCTTCGAACGACAGGTCTTCCAGCAGCTTTTCCATTACGGTGTAAAGCCGGCGGGCGCCGATGTTTTCGGTGCGCTCGTTCACGTTGAAGGCCAGCTCGGCCAGGCGGCGGATGCCTTCGTCGGTGAACTCGAGATTGACGTCTTCGGTGGCCATCAAGGCGCTGTACTGCTTGGTCAGCGAGGCGTCGGTGTCGCACAGGATGCGCACGAAATCGTCGGCGGTGAGCGAGTCGAGTTCGACGCGGATGGGGAAGCGGCCCTGGAGCTCGGGAATCAGGTCGGAAGGCTTGGAAAGGTGGAAGGCGCCCGAGGCGATGAACAGGATGTGATCGGTGCGCACGACGCCGTACTTGGTGTTGACGGTGGTGCCTTCGACCAGGGGCAGCAGGTCGCGCTGCACGCCCTGGCGCGAGACTTCGCCGCTGCCGGCCTCTTGCCGGGTGGTGATCTTGTCGATCTCGTCCAGGAAGACGATGCCGTTCTGCTCGGCGTTGTTCACGGCCACCGTGCGCAGGTCTTCTTCGTTGACGCGGCGCGAGGCTTCTTCTTCGACCAGCAGCTTGAAGGCCTCTTTCACGGTCAGCTTGCGGCTTTTGGTCTTTTCGCGACCCAGGCCGGCGAACATGCCCTTGAGCTGCTCGGTCATTTCCTCCATGCCGGGGGGCGCCATGATTTCCATCTGCGGCATGGACTGGGCGACGTCGATTTCGATCATGGTGTCGTCCAGGCGGCCTTCGCGCAGACGCTTGCGGAAGGTCTGGCGGGTGTTGGTCTCTTCGCGGTCGGGCTCGCCGCGGGCATTGCGGGCGGGCGGGATCAGCACGTCGAGGATGCGGTCCTCGGCGGCATCTTCGGCCTGGGCGCGCACGCGGCGCATTTCGATCTCACGGGTCTGCTTGACGGAGATCTCGACCAGGTCGCGGATGATGGTGTCGACGTCGCGGCCCACGTAGCCCACTTCGGTGAACTTGGTGGCCTCGATCTTGATGAAGGGCGCATTGGCCAGCTTGGCCAGGCGGCGGGCGATCTCGGTCTTGCCCACGCCGGTGGGTCCGATCATGAGGATGTTCTTGGGAACGATCTCGTTGCGCAGCGGAGCGGGCACCTGCTGGCGGCGCCAGCGGTTGCGCAGGGCGACGGCGACGGAACGCTTGGCGCGGTTCTGGCCGACGATGTTCTTGTCGAGTTCGGAGACGATTTCGCCGGGGGTCATATTCGTGGCGGACATGATTACAGGTTCTCGACGATGTGGTTCTGGTTGGTGTAGATGCACAGGTCGCCGGCGATTTCGAGCGACTTCTTCACGATGTCGGCCGGCGGCAGGTCGGTGTGTTGCAGCAGGGCCAGGGCGGCGGACTGGGCATAGGCGCCGCCCGAGCCGATGGCGGCCAGGCCGTGCTCGGGCTCGAGCACGTCGCCGTTGCCGGTCAGCACCAGGGAGTGCTCGCGGTCGGCGACGATGAGCATGGCTTCGAGCCTGCGCAGCACGCGGTCGGTGCGCCAGTCGCGGGTCAGTTCGACCGCGGCGCGCATCAAGTTGCCCTGATATTTCTCGAGCTTGGCCTCGAAGCGCTCTTGCAGCGTGAAGGCGTCGGCGGTGGCGCCGGCAAAGCCGGCCAGCACCTTGTCATGGTACAGGCGGCGGATTTTGCGCGCCGTGCCCTTGAAAACGATGTTGCCCAGGGTTACCTGCCCATCGCCGCCAATGGCGACCTGGTCGCCGCGCCGAACGCAGATGATGGTGGTAGCGTGAAATTGTTCCATGGATTCTTCCTTTGAACTGCTTAGATGAGGATGGTTCGCCGGAATTCAAGGCGGGACCGCAAGTTTCTGCCTTGGGAGAGGTGGTGCAGAGAAAAAAGGGGCGTGACGGCTAGAGCGGTGGCTGCTGGCCGATGGGGAGGGGCTTGGGAGGATGAAGGCGAAAAACGGAGGGAGGGGAGGAATGCTGAGGCAGCGGAGACAGAAAAGCCCGCCCCGGTATGGACCGGGGGCGGGTTGCCGGGCGCTGAAGTTCAGTCGCCGTACAGCTTCTGGCGCATTTCGCGGCGCTCTTGCGCTTCGAGCGACAGGGTGGCCGTGGGGCGGGCCAGCAGGCGCTGCAGGCCGATGGGCTCGCCGGTTTCTTCGCACCAGCCGTATTCGCCGGAGTCGATCAGCGCCAGCGACTGCTGCACTTTCTTCAGGAGCTTGCGTTCGCGGTCGCGGGTGCGCAATTCGAGCGCGTGCTCTTCTTCGATGGTGGCGCGGTCGGCCGGGTCGGGCACGAATTGGGTTTCGCGCAGGTTCTCGGTGGTCGCGTCCGCGTTGTTCAGAATCTCTTGCTCGAGTTCTTTCAGGCGATTGCGAAAGAATTCGAGCTGAGCTTCGTTCATGTAGTCGGACTCGGGCATTGCCAGGAGTTCTTTTTCCGTAAGCAGATGGCCCGGAGATTTAGTGGCTGACGTTTTTGTGGCCATGGTCTACCTCTTTTAGTAGTGTCGAGTCGGCTCTCATAACGCGAGCGAACTTTCGGTTATGGGATCAGGCATTGTTCCAACCCTTGGGTAAAAATGTCCTCGGGAAGTTTTCGGCCGATGAATACCATCTTAGTGTTGGGTTTCTCGTTGGCAAGCCAGGGTTTGCCCGGCTCGGCGCCCATCATCATGTG
>Ga0180220_1002524_pt1 | contig 11602 bp, 12 predicted proteins | sample eDN5th37CBELigBY_FD_151335 | JGI IMG/M metagenome (GOLD analysis project Ga0180220, IMG submission 151335) | Enriched backyard soil microbial communities from Emeryville, California, USA - eDNA 5th pass 37_C BE-Lig BY (version 2) (version 2) | ecosystem: Environmental > Terrestrial > Soil >... | reverse complement strand
CAATGCAGCGATGATCGGGCTGACAATGGACCGTGAGAAACTCTATGAGCGGATTAATGCCCGAGTTGAGTTGATGCTCTCGGAAGGATTGCTGGAGGAGGTAATAAATTTATATGAACAAGGGCTGCGCGGCTGCCAGTCCATCCAAGCGATTGGATATAAAGAAATATATGAATATCTGGATGGGCACGTTTCATTTGATGAAGCCGTGTCCAATCTAAAGCAGAATTCCAGGCGATATGCCAAAAGGCAATTGACTTGGTTTCGTAACAAAATGAAGGTAAAATGGTTTGATACAACAAATGTGAATCATTTCTCAAAAAAAATAGATGAAATTTCGCATTATGTTGAAGGAAAGCTTCAAGTAAAATCGAATACATATTAGTAGAGATAAAAGAGGAGGATTTACAAAAATGAAAACGACCATTAATATTCAGGACCAATTTTTAAACCAATGCCGTAAGGATAACACCAATGTAACTGTATTTTTGTTAAATGGATTTCAATTAAGAGGCCAAATCAAGGGGTTTGACAATTTTACGGTTCTTTTTGAATCAGAGGGGAAACAGCAGCTTGTTTATAAGCATGCGATTTCCACATTTGCCCCTCAAAGAAATGTCCAGCTTGATTTGGATAACCAATAAAAAGTTTGAAAAAACCGGAGCCCGTTTATGGGGCTCTTTTTTCATTTATCGGAAATAAAACCTTTAATGAAATGCCCAAACGGTGAATACAAATAGTATGAAAGAATATGTATTTTTTAGTTTACCAATTCATTGTTTATGGACATCCAGTAAAACCGTCCATAACAAGAACATACGGGAATTGTCTGCAGAATGAGAGGTGAAAGCTTTGGATCAACCCATTCGTACGAAGAGCAATGGTCAAATAAGAGTCGTTCTTAGCTCTCAAGAAAAGAAACCAATAACGAAAGAGTTACCAGACTTTCAAGTTGCTCCAAAGGTTATTTCCCCTGAGCATTCGGCTCTAAAGGATATTGAAGAAGAACTTGGAGCATTAGTGGGAATGGAGGAAATGAAACGGACCATAAAGGAAATTTACGCGTGGATCTATGTCAATAAAAAGCGGGAAGAGATGGGGCTGAAGGCGAAAAGGCAGGCCCTGCATATGATGTTTAAAGGAAATCCTGGGACTGGCAAAACAACGGTAGCGAGGCTCATTGGAAAATTATTTCACAAAATGAATGTCCTTTCAAAGGGGCATCTCATAGAGGCGGAGCGCGCCGACCTGGTCGGTGAATACATTGGCCATACGGCACAAAAGACGAGAGACTTGATAAAAAAGGCCCAAGGAGGGATTCTGTTTATTGATGAAGCTTATTCCTTGGGAAGAGGCGGGGAAAAAGATTTTGGGAAGGAAGCCATCGATACATTAGTAAAGCACATGGAAGATAAACAGCATGAATTCATCCTGATCCTTGCTGGATACTCCAGGGAAATGGATTATTTTTTATCTCTCAATCCCGGGCTTCATTCACGATTCCCTTTAGTCATCGATTTCCCTGATTACAATATTGACCAACTAATGGAAATTTCCAGCAAAATGCTGGCAGAAAGAGAATACATGTTTAGCCGGGAAGCTGAAAAAAAGGTAAAGGATCATTTAATCTGGGTGAAATCGGTTCTTAATCCCAATCATTTTTCCAATGGGAGATATATCAGAAATATCATCGAAAAATCCATCCGGACCCAAGCTATGAGGCTATTAATGCTAAATAGTTATGATAAGCACGAACTGATGACACTGAGGAGCAATGATCTTGTTTTTGAGGAAGACTAGTCCAGCGGCGGATGGACGCCGCTTGGAAGGCAGTACAAAGGATTCATTAATCGGAAATGTTTTAAAAAAATCGGCAAATCTTCAGGAGGCCGATTTTTTTAAATTTATGGAAGGAAAATTAGAGTATCAGGAAACTTTTTGATATGATGGATGAAGCATAAGGAAAGGATGGATGTCCTTTGGAACAACAGGAAACCAAAGAAAAAGTCATACTTGTTGGCTGCCAGACAGACGACGACGATTCCAGGTTCCAGTATTCAATGGAGGAACTGGAATCTTTAACAGATACAGCACAAGGAAAAACGGTGGCAGCACTTGTTCAAAAACGGGAGAGAATCCACCCAGCCACCTATATTGGAAAGGGAAAAGTGGAAGAATTGCGGGCGTTGGTTGACGAGCTGGAAGCAGACATTGTTATCTTTAATGATGAACTGTCTCCGAGCCAGAAACGCAATCTCGCTTCAGCGATTGAAGCCCGCATTATTGACCGGACCCAGCTGATCCTCGATATTTTTGCCATGCGTGCAAGGTCCAAAGAAGGTAAATTGCAGGTAGAGCTTGCCCAGCTTCAATATCTCCTGCCGCGTCTCGCCGGCCAGGGAACAGCCTTATCAAGACTCGGAGCAGGGATTGGAACAAGAGGACCTGGGGAAACGAAATTGGAATCAGACCGGCGGCATATTCGCCGCAGGATTGATGATATCAAGGGTCAGCTTTCGGTCATTGTCCAGCACCGGGAACGGTACAGGGAGCGGCGCAAGAAAAACAAAACCTTTCAGGCAGCGATTGTCGGATATACAAACGCCGGTAAGTCCACATTGTTTAACCGTTTATCTGAAGCGGATTCTTATGAGGAAAATCAATTGTTTGCCACACTCGATCCGATGACAAGAAAACTAATTCTGCCAAGCGGTTTTTTGGCGTTAATTACTGATACGGTCGGTTTCATTCAGGATTTGCCGACAGCGTTAATCGCTGCCTTCCGGTCAACCCTTGAAGAGGTAAGAGAAGCGGATTTGCTTCTCCATGTCGTGGATATGTCTAACCCGGATTATTATCAGCATGAAAAAACCGTCCACAAGCTGCTGGAAGACTTAGAAGTAAAAGACATTCCGCAGATAACGGTATATAATAAACGAGATATCAAGCATCCTGATTTTGTTCCAACCTCCGAGACCCCAACCGCATTCATTAGCGCGTTTGACCAGGAGGACCGGCAGGCATTAAAGCTTAAGATTGAACAAGCTATGATGAAAATGATGGAGCCATATAAAGTAGAGGTCCCGTCAACAGAAGGTAAGCTGCTGTCCCAATTAAAAAACGAAACCATTTTAAGGGAACTATCGTTTGATGAGAATAAGCAGGTGTACCGCTGCAAGGGATACTCGTTACAGGATCATCAAATAACAGGGCAATTGCAGAAATTTAAAGTTTAGATAGGAGTACATCAACATGTTTCAACAGTTAAAAAATGGGGCAAGACTTCAGCCGATAGTAAGAGAAGTGGAACAGCAGATCGCTGAAGTACATAAACAAATTGAGGAAAGAATGGAGACGAACCAATTTCGGGTATTGCAAAGTTTCCAAAAGCACAGGGTAAGTGACTCGCACTTTATCCCATCCACAGGCTATGGCTATGATGATATCGGCAGGGACACGCTTGAGCGTGTATATGCCGATGTGTTTGGCGGAGAAGCCGGCCTGGTCAGGCCGCAAATCATTTCCGGCACTCATGCCATTTCCATCGCGTTATTTGGTGTCCTCCGTCCCAGTGATGAACTGCTATATATTACCGGGAAACCTTATGATACATTGGAGGAAATCGTCGGAATCCGGGGCAGCGGCATCGGTTCGCTGCGAGAATTTGGAATTTCCTATGACAGTGTTGCTTTGACCAGTGAAGGAGCTATGGACTGGGACGCAATAGCCCAAAAAATAACACCAAAAACTAAAATGATTGGAATTCAACGATCAAAAGGGTATGCGGTGCGCCCATCCTTTACGGTTACAGAAATTGGCGAAATGATTAAGTTTGTCAAAGAAATCAAACAGGACGTCGTTGTATTTGTAGATAACTGTTATGGTGAATTCGTCGAAGAAATCGAGCCTTGCCATGTAGGAGCGGATTTAATGGCGGGGTCACTCATTAAGAACCCAGGAGGCGGTATTGCCAAAACAGGAGGCTATATCGTCGGAAAAAAAGAATGGGTAGAAGCCTGCTCGTATCGGATGACTTCACCTGGTATTGGTGCCGAAGCAGGCGCTTCCCTTTACAGCCTTCAAGAAATGTATCAAGGCTTTTTCCTTGCTCCGCATGTTGTCGGACAGGCATTAAAAGGGGCAGTCTTTACCGCGGCAATGCTAGAAAAATTAGGAATGAATTCGTCGCCTATATGGAATGCGAAGCGGACTGATTTAATCCAGTCGGTGCAATTTGATGAAAGGGACAAAATGGTAGCTTTTTGCCAAGCTATTCAATTTGCCTCTCCAATTAACTCGTACGTAACACCGCATCCGAGCTATATGCCTGGTTACGAGGATGATGTCATTATGGCAGCGGGAACGTTTATCCAAGGGGCAAGCCTCGAGTTGACTGCAGATGGCCCGATACGCCCCCCTTACGTGGCATATGTCCAAGGCGGATTGACATATGAACACGTAAAAATCGCTATTTGTCTTGCGTTAGATCATTTGGCGGAAAAAGAATTAATTGAGTTAAACTAGGATATCCTAGGAAGAACACCAGGAAATGTAAGCTGCATTTTTATTTTAAAAACTATGTAAGATTATCTTCCATATGATTGACATCTTTTCTAACAAAAAATATAATAACAATATGAAATAGAAAAAAGGAGGAGAAATTTGGTGAGTGGGAAAGAAATACGTCGTTCTATGCCTCTTTTTCCAATCGGAACCGTTATGCAGCTCACAGAGCTGACTGCAAGGCAAATCCGATATTATGAGGAGCACCAGTTAATTTCTCCGGCTAGGAACCAAGGAAATCGCCGGTTATATAGTTTAAGCGATATTGATAGATTATTAGAAATCAAGGATTTAATCGATCAAGGCGTCAATATGGCCGGAATTAAACAAATCTTCCTTGTCAAACAACAACAAGAGCAAACTAATAACCAACAGCAGCAATCGGAAAAAGCAAAACGTGAGTTAACTGATGATCAGTTGCGGCATCTTCTGCGCAATGAATTAATGCATTCAGGAAGATTGAACCGTTCCACCTTGAGACAAGGTGACATGTCTCGCTTTTTCCATTAATAACAATTTTTTTAGCAGGGGGAAATGAAATGGCAAAGTACACTCGCGAAGATATTCAACGCATGGCAAGTGAAGAAAATGTAAAGTTTATCCGTTTGCAATTCACTGACATTCTTGGAACAATCAAGAACGTGGAAATTCCAATCAGCCAATTGGAAAAAGCCCTGGACAACAAAATGATGTTTGATGGTTCTTCCATCGAAGGGTTCGTACGGATTGAAGAGTCTGACATGTTGTTGTATCCGGATTTAGATACATGGGTCGTCTTCCCTTGGACAGCTGAAAAAGGAAAAGTTGCCCGCCTTATTTGTGATATCTATAATCCAGATGGCACGCCATTTGATGGGGATCCTCGCAATAACTTAAGAAGAGTTTTAAAAGAAATGGAAGAGCTTGGATTTACCAACTTCAATCTTGGACCTGAACCAGAATTCTTCTTGTTTAAATTAGACCCATCGGGTGAACCAACTCTTGAGCTGAACGACCAAGGCGGATACTTTGATTTAGCCCCAACTGATTTAGGGGAAAACTGCCGCCGTGATATCGTGCTTGAATTAGAAGAAATGGGCTTTGAAATTGAAGCTTCCCACCATGAAGTGGCTCCTGGACAGCACGAAATCGACTTCAAATATGCTGATGCTTTAACGGCTTGTGACCAAATCCAAACTTTCAAGCTTGTTGTAAAAACGATTGCCCGCAAGCACGGATTGCATGCAACGTTCATGCCAAAACCATTGTTCGGTGTTAACGGATCTGGAATGCACTGTAACCTTTCTTTGTTCAAAGATGGTGAAAATGCATTCTTTGAACCAACTGGAGATCTTCAGTTGAGTGATACAGCACGCCAATTCATCGCTGGTGTCCTTAAACATGCGTCAAGCTTTACAGCTGTAACAAACCCAACTGTAAACTCTTATAAGAGATTGGTTCCTGGCTATGAAGCACCTTGTTATGTGGCTTGGTCAGCTAGAAATCGTTCACCATTAATTCGTATCCCTGCATCCCGCGGTTTAAGCACTCGTATCGAGGTCCGCAGCGTTGACCCATCTGCTAACCCATACTTGGCAATGGCAGTGCTTTTAAAAGCAGGACTTGATGGAATAAAAAATAAGTTAACTCCTCCTGCACCAGTTGACCGCAATATCTATGTGATGAGCAAAGAGGAAAGAATCGAAGAAGGCATTATTGATCTTCCTGCAACATTGCTGGCAGCACTTGAGAACTTAAAAACAGACGAAGTAATTGTTTCAGGTCTCGGTGAGCATATCTTCGAACATTTTGTAGAAGCAAAAGAGATTGAGTGGGATATGTTCCGTACCGTAGTCCATCCTTGGGAGCGAGATCAGTATTTAACCCAATATTAAAAGTAGTGAAACCCTTGGCGCTCAATGTGCCGGGGGTTTTTTGCTGGCGAAAAAGCAGCAAGGGAAAATGCATGTCAAAATAAACTGCCCGTCTTTTCCAGTAGGGAAAAGGTAAGTAAGTGCAGCTTCTAGATTTATTAAAGCAAGGACTATTCCATGATGGCTTGATGAATTGGCTTTGGGAAAAAAAGTGAATTTTTCTTTAGAATTGCAGTACAAATTGAAAGAACTATTAAATGTAAAAGAAAGTAGATAAGGGGATAATCAGCAAAAACACTCAGTTTCATATAACTGGGTGTTTTTGTGGTAATGGTAAGGAGAATAGAAGAAAAAGCTGTTCTAGAATGGTTTTAAACAACTTGGCTTGTTTAAGCCGTTAAGATTCATTATTTTTATGGTTGTCCCGGTTTAAAAATTTGAATCGTAATATGTCAGCATCACCAACAATTCCAGCAATAACAGAATAAAGAATCATTTCGACAATTGAGTTTGGGGCTGTATATAAAACTAAGAGAAGGGAAGCGAATGCACCAAGCAGCATTTCCTGAATAAAACCGAGATAAAGGAATTTTTTTGTCTTTCGGGGCATAACCATCTTTCCATGTTTCCGGACATGTCCAATAAATCCAACGAAACCACCAATAACAAACGAGAAAATCATGTCAACATACACTTGTTTCTCACTCTCCTTAAGCCTGATTTTTTTGACCTAAGGTAAATCTTGGTGTATTATCATTATACAAAAATTGGAAACGTAATAGCATGGGTAAAAATACGCAATTTTCAATAAATTGAAAAGTTTTTCAAAACATTGGAATCTATTCTATAAAAATAAAAGCCGGCATGTTTGCGATGCCGGCTTTCAGTATGGGTATTGACGATTCCTTCCATCAGGCTGAAAGATTGATTGTCTCTATATAGGAGATAAGCCATTCTAATGAATTTGTCTATAAACTCCAATAACTTTTCCAAGAATCGAAACGTTTTTTAAAATAATGGGGTCCATTGTGGAGTTTTCAGGCTGCAGCCGGATATAATCTTTCTCTTTAAAAAATCTTTTGCAGGTAGCTTCATCATCTTCCGTCATGGCAACGACGATATCCCCATTATTTGCTGTTTGCTGCTGCTTGACAATGACATAGTCTCCATCAAGGATCCCAGCTTCGATCATGCTCTCACCCATAATTTCCAGCATGAATACTTGTTCATCGGCTGGTACAAGCCTTTCGGGCAGCGGAAAATACTCTTCTATATTTTCAATCGCGGTAATAGGCATCCCGGCAGTAACCTTACCTACTACAGGAACATTTATAGCTTGATTCCTTGGAATTTGTGCGGCTTCATCCGCGTCTAATACTTCAATTGCTCTTGGCTTGGTAGGATCCCGTCGAATCAACCCTTTGCTTTCCAATCTAGCAAGATGGCCATGAACGGTAGAACTGGAAGCAAGCCCGACAGCTTCCCCGATTTCTCGGACGGATGGAGGATATCCCTTACTCTTAACTTCATCTTTAATAAAATTCAAGATATCCTGCTGCCGCTTTGATATTTTTACCATGATAAATTGCACCTCGCCTGGTTAATGTTGTCTATATTATAGCATGTTCGTAAAATTTATACAAACATAAGTTCGAATTTCTGTTGACAACAAACAAATGTTCGGATTATACTTGAAGTATTAAGTACGAACATATATTCTATAAGAGGTGTTTAGGATGAAAAAATTGTGGAACCATTACTCCTATGCTATCATTCTTTTAATCATAAGCTGTGCATTTGCTTTTATCTTTACCATTCAGCACCAGCCGGAAGATCAGGACAAGTACATGAAAATTACTGTCACAGACGGTGATTCGTTATGGAAGATTTCAAAAGCCTATTCCGAAGGGCATTCTATGTCGAATAAAGAATTTGTTAACTGGGTAAAAAAGCATAATCAAAATATCGATGATGAGATTCATCCTGGTGAAGAAATAATGATCCCTGTAAGCAATGAAACTTCAACTGTCACGGAATTGGCCGGAGTGATGGAAGACTAGGAAGGAAGAACAATGAAAGCAATTATTTACTGCCGTGTCAGCACAAATAAAGAAACACAAGAAACTTCCTTAAAACGTCAAGAGGAAGAACTGTTAAGACTGGCCGCTGAGTATCAGTTTGAGGTTGCTGCTGTCATTAAGGAACAGGCAAGCGGTTATGACATTGATAGAGAAGGAATTCTTAAACTGCTGGAACAAATCAAGGACCCAGAGGTTCAAGCTGTTCTGATTCAGGATGAAACGAGAATTGGCAGAGGGAATGCTAAAATCGCGATCCTTCATTGCATTGTGAAGGAAGGCATTAAGCTTTATAGCATTGCACATAATGGAGAATTGCAGATGTCTGAGTCTGATTCCATGGTCTTGCAAATTGTTAGTATGGTAGAGGAATACCAGCGCAAGCTTCACAATGTTAAAATCAAGCGTGGCATGAAACGCGCTATTCAACAGGGGTACAAACCCCAAAAAAACTTAAAAAACCATGGAGAAAATTCTGGACGCGAGAAAATCATTGTACCTGTTGAGGAAATTGCCAGATTGAGGACAAATGGGCTAACCTTTGCTGAAATAGCAGCAACTTTAAGAGGGTTTGGTTATCCAATTTCTAAGGCGACCGTCCATAGGAGATACCAAGAATTTATCGAAAGCCAAAGCGATTAAACCTTCTGCCTTGTCAGAAGGTGTTTTTTTTAGTAAAATCATTGTTCATGAAATAGTAAGCGAAAGAAGGTGCATGGATGCTATCCAAAGAAAAACTGGCAAGAATTAATGAACTTGCGAAAAAAGCAAAGACCACAGGTTTATCGGATATAGAAGCTAAGGAGCAAACCTCATTAAGAAGTGAGTATTTAGCAGCCTTTCGTTCCCAAATGCTTGACACTTTGACACACACAACAATTATCGATCCTGAAGGAAACGATGTAACACCAGAAAAAATAAAACAAAGGAAAAAACAAAACCTTCATTAAATAATAAAGGGATACAAAAAATTGTATCCCTTTTTTGAATACATAGTGCTAGGTTTGGTGGGAAAATATTGAACAAACTGACTTTTTTGTTCATTTTTTGTTGTCAACTAGTTGAATTAATTAACACTGAACTATAATATTAATGTTGGGTTAATTATCCTGTGAAAAAGAAAGGATGTAAGAAATGTTTAACACGATTGATGATTTATCTGTAACTACAATCCGTACATTAGCAATTGACGCGGTTGAAAAAGCAAACTCGGGGCATCCGGGCATGCCGATGGGTGCTGCGCCAATGGCATATACATTATGGACAAGATTTATGGACCATAATCCAAAAAATCCAAAATGGTTTAACCGAGATCGTTTTGTCCTATCTGCTGGACATGGTTCAGCGTTACTGTACAGCATGTTACATTTATCTGGTTATAATCTTTCGATTGATGACTTAAAACAATTCCGTCAATGGGGAAGCAAGACTCCAGGCCATCCTGAGTATGGGCACACAGAAGGAGTAGAAGCTACCACAGGTCCGCTTGGACAAGGAATTGCCATGGCAGTTGGGATGGCAATGGCTGAACGTCATCTTGCCAGTGTTTATAATAAAGACAATTATGAAATTGTCAATCACTTTACATACAGCATATGCGGTGATGGTGACTTAATGGAAGGTGTTTCTGCTGAGGCAGCCTCCTTAGCAGGCCATTTAAAATTAGGCCGTTTAGTAGTCCTATACGATTCCAATGACATCTCGCTGGATGGAGATTTAAACAAATCTTTCTCTGAAAGCGTTAAAGACCGTTTCTTGTCATATGGCTGGCAATATCTCCGAGTAGAAGACGGCAATAACATGGAGGAAATTGCGAAAGCGTTAGAGGAAGCACGCAGTGACCTAGACCGTCCAGCCATGATTGAAGTAAGAACAACAATTGGCTTTGGTTCGCCAAATCGTGCCGGAACTTCAGGTGTTCACGGTTCCCCGCTTGGAGCAGAAGAATCCAAGCTGACAAAGCAAAGTTATCAATGGACGTTTGAAGAAGACTTCTTTGTTCCAGATGGAGTATATGAAAACTTCCGTAAACTCATTGTTGAAAACGGCGAGAAAAAAGAAAAAGAGTGGAATGACTTGTTCGCTCAATATAAAAATCAATACCCAGAATTAGCAACACAGCTTGAGCAAGCCTTAGATAACCAGCTGCCTGAGGGATGGGACAAAGACCTTCCTGTATATGCTGAAGGGAAAAGTTTAGCATCCCGTGCATCTTCTAGTGAAGCTTTAAACGGCATTGCTAAAAATCTTCCTATTTTAATAGGCGGTTCTGCCGATCTTGCCGGTTCCAACAAAACAATGATTAAAGGAACCCATGATTATATGCCAGGCTCTTATGATGGCAGAAACATTTGGTTTGGTGTACGGGAATTTGCGATGGGAGCAGCGATGAATGGGATCGCCCTTCATGGAGGAGTTAAAGTATTCGGGGGAACATTCTTTGTATTCTCTGATTATCTTCGTCCGGCGATTCGTTTGGCTGCACTAATGGGACTTCCGGTCACTTATGTCTTCACTCATGACAGTATTGCCGTTGGGGAAGATGGTCCAACCCATGAACCGATCGAACAGCTTGCTGCATTAAGGGCTATGCCGAATCTTTCCATCATTCGCCCTGCAGACGGTAACGAAACGGCTGCTGCCTGGAAATTGGCTGTCGAGTCAACCAATAAACCAACAGCATTGGTGTTAACCCGCCAAGACTTACCGACATTAAAAGGAACAGACCAAAATGCCTATGAAGGTGTGAAGCGGGGAGCTTATGTCGTTTCACCAGCTTCCAAAGAGACACCAGCTGCTTTATTGCTTGCATCCGGCTCTGAGGTAAGCCTTGCTGTGGAAGCTCAAAAAGTACTGGCTGGAGAAGGCATTGAAGTGTCTGTTGTCAGCATGCCATCATGGGATCGTTTTGAAGAGCAGCCACAGGAGTACAAGCAATCTGTACTTCCTAAAAAAGTGAAGAAACGCTTAGGAATCGAAGTGGGTGCTTCCTTAGGCTGGCATAAATACGTAGGTGACGAAGGCGATGTTTTAGCCATTGACAAATTTGGCGCTTCTGCACCATATGGCAAAATTATGAGCGAATATGGCTTTACAGTGGACAATGTT